>JADMIO011285612.1_pt1 | contig 44068 bp, 44 predicted proteins | sample 8958161 | NCBI WGS metagenome assembly JADMIO01 (sample SAMN16585339, study PRJNA669376) | soil metagenome | isolation source: Crop rotation soil | place: USA: Cullars Rotation, Alabama | collected 2011
CGCGACAACTTGTCCACGTGGAATTCTAAGCTTAGGATCCCAATGTGCTGGAAAGCCAGCTCGAGCGCCGCGGGCGACTCGACCAGGTCGCCGTCGAGGCGGCTCCGCAGGTGTGACAGCGCGTTGGCGACGTCGAACATCTCGGTGGGACCGAACGCGGCGAGGCGCTTCTCGAGGTCTTCGATCTCGGCCTGCACTCGGGCCAGGCGGTCGGTGGCCGGCTCGTCCGCCTCCGGCACGTTGCCGCCCTGGTCGCGCTCGGCGGCCCGCTCGGCCTCGATGGCCGCCTCGACCTGGGCGAGGGCTTCGCTGGCCTCGTCAGCCTCGCCGACCGCGATCGGATCGAGGGCCAGCCGGGCCTCGTCGAGCCGTCCGGCCAGCTCCGAGCAGAGGATGGCGGCCGCTTGGCGGCGGCTGCGCACCTCGATGGTGGCGCCTTCGACCTCGACCCGGCGGGCTTGCGCGGCTTCGGACTCCGGTCCGCGCTCCACCTGCTCCTCGAGCAGCCGTCGCCGCTGCTCCTCGACCGAGTCGAGGACGGCGGTGAGCTCGTCGATCAGCCGGATCCGCTCGGCGGCGCCCGCGTCGGCCTCGGCGGCGTTCCGGCGCGCGTGGTCGAGCGCCTCCGTGGCGGCGTCGAGCGCCGACTGCAGCCGCTGCTGGTCCTCCCCGGCGATGATCACCCGCTCCTCGAGGTCGGCGAGGGCCCGCTCGGCGTTCGCGCGTTCGCGTGCACGGGGATCGGCCCGCACGGTGGGGAGATCCGCGACGGTGACGACCGGTCGCAGTCCGTCGGTGGCCACGTCGAGCAGCGCCAGCATCTCGTCGCTGAGGTCGAACAGGAGACCGTGTGCCTCGAGTAGCCCGGTCGGACCTGGCGCAGTACCCCGAGCCAGGCCGTGGATGGCGTCGACCAGGGTGCGGCGGCCCTCGTCATCGAGGCCGGCCACGACGGTGACGTTGGGGTGGAGGTCGATGAGCTGGTCTCGGCCCGTCGACAGCTGGAGCAGTCGCATCCCCTCTACGAGACCTTGATCCGCTGGACGTGCCCGCCGTCGTCATCACCGTCGGCGGCACCGGTGGGACGAAGCCGGCTCGCCGCCATCTGCGCCGCCTGAGCGAGCGATCCGACCAGGTCCTGCACGGACCTCGGATCGTCGACCAGCTCCTCGGCGGCGTCGAGGAGGCTGCGCGTGGCGTTGATCATCTCGCGCGCGGCCGCCTGCAGGTGCTCGATGCCCTGGGCGACCTTGTCCTCAGCGTCCTCAGCCATCCACGCCGCTCCCCTCGAACGTCACCCTCAGTCTGCCCTGCTTGAGGCTCGCGTCGGCGACTGGTCGGTTCCGCAGCGAGTCCGGGAGCGTGATCGCCCGGCGGTAGGGGCCGACCCGCACGAGCAGCTCGTCGCCCCGGCGCCCCAGCTCGAGGTCATCCCGGTCGGCGAAGGGCAGCTCGATCGCGAGGATGGTGCGGCCGGCTCGGCGGGTGATCTTCAGCGGCTGCCCCTCATGGAGGATGCTCGCCGCGTCGCGCTCGCCGTACACCCGGGCGCCGAAGGCTCGCAGCGAGTCGACGCCGACCAGCTCCTCGGCGGCCAGCTCGACGGTGAGGATCGGCAGCGGCGCGAAGCTCGCCTCGATCGTCTTGAGGTGCTCGCCATGGAGGGCCTTCCACCGGTCGAACCAGGGGTCGGTGACCTCCGACGGCAGGAGCCGGTTCGCGATGACCGCGTCGACGCGATACCCGAAGAGGGAGAGGTACGTGTAGGTGCGCCGCGCCTCCGCGATCACCATCCGCTCTGGGTTCACCACCAACCGCACGCTCGATCGCGACGGGTCCATGAGGATCTCGCGCACCCCGTCGAGCCGGTCGTAGAACGCGCTCACGTTCTCGAACACCCCGTCGTCGGCCACGGGGAGCGACGTGACACGAGACAGGACGGGCGCGATCACCTTGTTCATCCGACGGCCCACCGGGAACAGGCGCTCCATGTACCGGGCCAGGATGTCGGGGAGCGACAGGAAGCGGATCGTCTCCGCGGTCGGCGCGCAGTCGACGACGACCACGTCCCACTCCGCCGACTCGGCGAAGCCCTTGATGTCGGTCAGCGAGAAGATCTCGTCGAGCCCGGGGATGACCGACAGCTCTTCCGCCTCGAGCCCGTCGACCCCGGCCCAGTTGAAGACCTCGCGGAGGTAGCCCTGGATCTCGTGCCAGCCCTCCTCCATGCGCTCCTGCGCGTCGAGCTGCTGGCCCCAGAGGTTGTCGGCGATGGGCGCAGGGAGCGGCCCGAGCGGCACGTCGAACGCGTCGGCCAGCGAGTGCGCGGGATCGGTCGACAGGACGATCGTGCGCAGTCCGGCATCGGCGCACCGGACCGCGGTCGCCGCCGCCGCGGTGGTCTTGCCGACACCCCCCTTGCCGGTGAAGAGGAGGACCCGGGTCTGGACGCTCTTCACCGGGCTTCCACGTGCGCCCGCAGCTCGCGGAGCGCGGTGTGGATGATCTTCTGCTCGGCGCGCCGCTTGACGAAGCTCGGCAACGGGATGATCACGTCGACGTCGAGGTGGTACGTCACGAGCGTCCGACCGTCGGAGCCGGCCGGCGCCAGCTCGTAGGACCCGTCGAGCTTTCGCATGATGTCGCCCCGTACGAGCTCCCAGCCGAGGTGCGACGGGCCGTGGTCGTACCGCAGGGTGTAGCTGGTGCTGCGGCCCATGGCGGCGGCCCGGAACGTGACCTCCTGGGCCCGTCCCTCGTCGTCTCGGGAGTCCACGGTGACGCCCTTGAGGTCCTTGGCCCAGGACGGATAGGCGTCGAAGTCGAGCAGCACCTCGAGGATGCGGTCGGCCGGCGCGGCGATCTCCATCGTCTCGGTCGCCTGGTCAGCCATCGGCGCATTCTGGCCGATCTGCGCATGCCCCTCCCACACGACGGGTCAGGAGACGGGAAGGGACTCCAGGATCTGTGCGGTGCGGGCCGTGATGTCGCGAAGGTGCCCCTCTTCACCGATGAAGGCGTTCCAGCCGAGGTGGTGGGCGCCGATGTGGAGCATGTAGACGCCGAGACGGAGCTCGGCGTCCACGAGGTCGGCGGGCGCGAGGTCGGTCGCCTTCAGCGTGCGGTCGAACAGGTCGAGGGCACCGATGCCCGGATGCCACGGCGTCCAGAGGGTGCACCACGCGACGTCCCACAGGAAGTCGGCGAACATCGAGAGCTTCCACGAGAAGACCGCGGTGACCTCCTCTCCGCGCTCGTTCAGCAGGACGTTCTGGTGGAGCAGGTCCGAGTGCACGAGGTCGCGTCGCTCGGGGCACGCGTCCCGGAGCGTGGCGAGCCGCTCCTCGCAGGCCCGGAACACCCGATCGGCGTCCGCGTGCTCGGCCAACCGAGCCCGCCAGCCGTGGTTCGGCCAGTCCGCGTGATCCACGAGCGAGATCTCCAACCACTCTCGCCACGTCGAAGCTGCGGGGTCGGTGTTGACCCACCAGTCCGGACGAGCGTCCAGCGGTGCCCGGTTCGCACGCAGCGCGACCAGTAGCCGCTCGATGGCGGGTCCGACGACGGCCGCCTCGCTCGGGTCGATGTCCTCGAGGAACCGTCCGTGGTGGCGCACCGAGATGGCGAACGCGCCGCCCAGCGCCTCGCCGACGTGGCGCACCTCGGGTATGGGGAGGGCAGGCCCACCGAAGGGCATCGCGGCTTGATCCATGTCGTAGCCATCGCGCGACGCGCCGAAGCGGACGACCAGCTCCTCGTCCCCGAGGCGATACGCGTACGCCGCCGACCAGAAGCCGCCTCGCAGCGCCTTGACGTCGTGCACGGGCTCGCGGTGGACCGATCGGAGGAAGGCCTGCACCTCAGGGATCGCCAACGTCCGCTTCTGCACCGGGGGAGTCTGCTGCGGGTCAGGACCGCGACGCCGGTGAGTTCCGGCGGACGACGGCGTAGTAGTAGCCGAGCACGATCCCGAAGCCGATGAGGATCGGCACCGTGAGCACGGCCACGATCAGCCAGCGGGTCCAGGCCTTGCGGTCGGCCTCGCCCTCGGCGAAGTGGTCCGCCGGTCGGTTGCGGCAGTCGAGCAGCGCCATCACCACGGGGAACTCCAGCAGGAGCAACAGGATCGGGAGCGGCGGCGTGAGGTCGGCGAGGAGCATCGAGCGCCGTCGTCCTCACTCGCTCGACTTCAGCGGGCGCGCCGGGAACTCGCCGTAGCGCCCTCCCCACACCCCCATCATCCCCAGCCCGTACATCGGGGCCAGCACACCGAACGCCACCTCGGAGTACGGCCGGATCGACGCGGCGACCACCACCGCCACGACCTCGACGGCGGTGGCGATCCGCATCGCCCGCCGGGTCGCCTGCGGCGCGACCTCTCCGGCGAGGAAGAAGAGGCCCGGAACCGTGACCAGCTCGGTTCGGCTGCGCGACACGCCGAGGGCGTACGCCCACAGCAGCGCGCCCGTCCCCACGACGAACAACCCGATCGACAGCACCGCGTGCACGGCGCCGAAGGCGTTGGGCGCCACCGCCGCGGCCGCGCTCGTGGCGACCAGCGCACCGGTGCCGAGGAACGTCGCGTTGACGAGGCCGCCCCCGGGCTCTGGACCGTCGTCGGCGTCCGTGCGGACGGCGCGCTCGGTCGCGTCGACCTCGTCGTCAGCCATGCGAACCAGCCTCCCACTCCGCCAGCGCGTGGCCCAGACGAGCGGCCAGGCCGTCGTAGGTGAAGCCCTCCACGGCTCGGACACGACCGGCCGCCGCCATCCGGGCTCGCCGGTCGGGGTCCGACAGCAGCTCGTCGAGCGCGGCGGTGACGGCGTGCACGTCCTCGGGCCGCTCCACGACCAGTCCGGTCTCGCCGTGCTCCACCGCTTCCGCAGCGCCCCCGCTGGCGCCGGCGATCTGGGGAACCCCCGCCGCCGCCGCCTCGAGGAACACGATGCCGAACCCCTCCTGCTCGAGCCCGGCCCACCGGTTGCGGCACAGCATGGCGTACACGTCCGCGCACCCGTAGAGGCGTGGGAGATCGTCGTGGCTGACGCGCCCGACCATGCGGACCGGTGCGCCCGTCTCGTGCACCAAGCGGTCGAGCCGCTCGCGGTCCCGGCCTCCGCCGCCGATGGCGACGATGAGGTCGGGATGACGCGCGTGCAGGACGCCCGCCGCGCGGATGAGCACGTCCATGCCCTTGCGCGGGACGAGCCGGCTCAGGCTGACGACGAGCGGTCCGTCGACGGGCAGACCGAAGTGCTCCCTTGCCGCCTTCTTCTCCGCGTCGTCGAGGGGACGGAAGCGGTCGGTGTCGACCCCGGGCGGTACGAGCACGCTGGGCAGCACCCGCCCTGCGGCGCGCTCGCCCTCGGCCAGCGGGTAGCCGCCCGCAGCGATGACGAGCCCGGCGCCGCGGAGCACCTGGCGCAGCAGCAGGTTCGGGCCGGGCAGCCGACCCGGCACCGTGATCTCGGCGCCGTGCAGCACGACGGCGTACGGCAGGTGGAGTCGAGCGCCGACGAGACCGACCGGTAGCGCCGGGTCCAGCACGACGTGCGTGGCTCCCACTTCGTCGGCCAGCGAGCGGATCCGCTTCGCCAGCCCCGGAGTGGGGAGCAACACCTGCTCGCGGGTGCGGACGACGCGGAACGGCTGCTCCGCATCCCATGCCTCGTCGCCGTCGTACGGCGTGGTGAGGACGACGAACGTCGACGGGTCGAGCCGGCGCCACAGCTCCCAGAGCATCGTCTGGATCCCCCCGACCTTCGGCGGGAAGTCGTTGGTGACGAAGAGGTGGGTCATCGGAGCGGCCCGGTGCGCTCGGCGAGGACCGTCGGATCGGTCTCCTGCTCGAGCGGCGGGAGCAGATCCTCGCGTCCGAGGCGGCGGGCTGCCCAAGCCGCGTGGCCGCGCAGCAGCGGATCGTCGTGGACGGCGTACCGGCCGAGGAGATCGGTGACCGCGCGGTCGCGGCCGTCGGCGACGTTGCCGAGCACCACGAGGGCGTTGCGTCGCACGTACCGCACGTCGCGCCGCGGGATGTACCAGCGCTCGGCGCGCGAGAGGACGACGTCGTCGTCCTCGTCCAGGAGCGTCACCAGGTCAGCCCATGGATCCTCGGCACCGCTCGGCTCGCGCACCGGGGCGCGTCGGTTGGGCGGGCACACCTCCTGGCACTCGTCGCAGCCGTAGATGCGGTCACCGAGGGCGACGCGATGCTCGAGCGGGAACGAGCCCTCGGCTTGCAAGAGCCACGACAGGCACCGGCGCGCGTCGACGACCCCGGGGGCGGTGATGGCGCCGGTGGGACAGCCGTCGATGCAGCGCTGGCAGGTGCCGCATCGATCCTCGATGGACGACGACGCCGCGACGACCGGAGCATCGGTCACCACGGAGCCGAGCACGTACCAGCTCCCCAACCCCGGCAGCAGCAGGTTGGCGTTCTTGCCCCACCAGCCGACGCCGGCGCGGTGCGCGGCGGCTCGATCGACCATGGCGTTGTCGTCGGCCAGCACTCGAGCGCGCCAGCCGTACCCCTTGAGAAGGCCGGCGATCGCCTTCAACCCATCCTTGAGGAGGGCGTAGTGGTCGTCCCACGCGTACCTCGCCACGCGACCGGCGAGGTCGGGTGCCTCGGCGGCGACCGCATCGTCGGTGAGGTAGCCACGCGCGCCGACGACGAGCGCCGCGGCGTCGCGCAGCGCGATCTCCGGATCCGTCGAGCGCGCCGGTTGCCGGTACGTGAAGGACATGCCGCCGTGGAGACCGGCCGCCTTGCGCTCCTCGAGATCGCGCCGCACGTCGACGAACGGTTCGGCGCTGGCCACCTCGACGACGTCGAGACCGGCGGCCCGGCCGGCCGCTCGGAGCTCGTCCACCGCCGGCACCACGGCGCGGCGAGCGCCGCCCATGTCAGTTCGCGCGCAGCGGACGGGTGCGACGTTCGCCGGCGGGTCGTTCGCGCGCCCGACCGTTGGGCGAAGCCGACACGGGATCCCAGGGGTTTCGCCGGTCGGCCGGGCCGGGGGCGGGCGCCTCAGCGGTCTCGACCAGCTCCGTTCGGAAGGTGGCCGCCGGTCGTGGAGGCGGCTCCACGGGCCCGAGGATGCGGACATCACCGGTCGCCAGCTCCGGGTCGATCGTCATCGGCGCGGGCACGGCGACGGTGACGGGTGCGATCGGGCGCGACTCGACAGGCTCGGGCGCGGGTGCTTCGACACGGACCGACGGCGCGGTCACGGGCGCCGCCTTCGGGGCAGCGCTCCGCTTCCTCGATGCGGTGGCGCCCGTCTTGGGGGAAGGCGTGGCCTTGGCGATCGTCGCCCTCTTGGTGGCGGACGTCTTCGCGGCCGCCTTCTTGGCCGGTGCCGTGCTCCGTGTCGAAGCCTTCTTGGTCGCCGCCTTCTTGGCCGCCGCCTTCTTGGCAGCGGCCTTCTTGGCGGGCGCCTGCTTCCGTGCAGGGACCCTCTTGGCCGCCGCCTTCTTCGCGGGCACCTTCTTCCGCGGCTTCTTGGCTGCGGAAGCGGCCCTCTTGGCGGCTGCCGCCTTCTTCTTGGCCGCCTTGGCGGCTTGCTCCTTGGCCTTCCGCCGGGCCGCCTCCTGCCGTTCAGCGGCGCGGAGCGCGGCCTCGGCTCGGCGAGCCTGGTCGGCCGCCTGCTTGGCCGCCTTGGCCTTGGCCCGCTCGGCGGCCCGCTGCTTGGCGGCCGCTGCCTTCTTCTTGGCGGCGGCGGCGCGCTTCCGCTCGGCCGCGAGGCGCTCACGCTCCTTCCGCGCCTCCTCGGCCCTCGCCTCGCGTTCGCGACGGGCGGCCTCGACCTCGCGCTCCCGTGCTCGTCGCGCGGCGGCGCGCTCGGCTTCCGCGGCGGCCTGCACCGCGGCCTTGCGCATCGCCTCGTTGGCGCGCTCGCGCTCCTTCGCCGCTCTGGACGTTGCCTTGCCCTCCTCGTCGGCGCGGAAGCCCGTGCTCACGGTTGCTCGCTTCGGCACTCGTGGCGGCGTCAACGGGACGGTGGGTTCGACGGGACGACGCGGAGGACGCGGAGGCGGCGGGTCGGTCGGCGTGATGTACGCAAGCTGCGACGACGGCCGGTCGGCCGCGGTCACCCCGTCGTCGCCGTCGCCGTCAGCCAGGTCGAACCGCAGCACGTGGTCGCGGTTGCGATGCCGGTAGCGGAACCGCACCGCCCACCGGCTGTCGGCCAGCTGGCGCGCGCTCCAGCTCTCGACGAGCTCCTCCGGCGAGAGCGCCACGCCGCGGTCCGCCAGGTTGCGCCGGATCGACTCGTCGATCGAGTGCTCGGACGGACCGAGCCGGCTGCGGCGGAGGCGGCTGGTGCGCACCCGCGAGATCACCTGCGCGCGCTCGGCGAAGACCGGTGCCGCGAAGCGCTCCACCCACTCGGGATCCACGCCGGCGGCCTTGGCCACATCCGCCACGGAGCGGCCCTGCCGCAGGCGGGCCTGGATCTCCTTGACCGACAGCGCGCTCTCCACTCGAGCCGGTCGAGCCGCGCTGGCCTCCTCCTGGAGCTCCGCCTCGGCCTCGGCCTGCTTGGCGCGGAGCTCTTCGACCGCCTCCGCGAGGTCCTGGTCGACCGGGAGGTGGAAGCTGCCCGACCGCGCGCCGCGGCGCGCGCTGAGGATCAGACCCTTCTGATCGGTCGTGACGCCAACAAGATGGAGCTTCTGCACGGCCTGCCGGATCTGGGGACGACTCCCCTGTTCGCCACCTCCGCGTGCTGACGGTAGCAGCCGACTGTTCGCGCTCCCGTTACCCCGTCCTCCGCCGATGGCGCAGCGCGGGGGCCAACCCACCCTCTTCGAGCAGGCGGAACGCGCGTGCCTCCACCACGTCGATGATCACGGCGTCGTCCGGCTCCCGATCGCACAAGAAGGTGACGACGCAGTCCGAGCACGCCTCCGTGCCCTCCATCACGCACTCATCGCAGCTGATCCGCATGCAGGAAACGCTACGCAGGGGGTGTGACAGGCAGGTCCTCGACCGTGCCCGACGGCCCACACCACCGGCACTCCACTGACTCCACGGACTCGGACAACACCTCCGACTCCTCGATCGAGAGGTCGCCACCCACCGAGTAGTGGTGGAACGCACGAGTGCGAAGCGTGGTCGTGACGTCGAACCGAGTCAGGTTCCCGCACGTGGTGCACCGATATCGGGGGGAGTCAGCCACGGCTCGTGAAGGTAACGCGAAGCGCCGCAGGCCCCGAAGCGGCGGCATCGGCCGCCGCCCCAGCAACGGGGGGACTCGCCGAGGGGGGCAGAGCCCCCCTCGAGCTGAAAAGCGCAAGGGCCCGGTGCTCCCCCCGAAGCACCGGGCCCGCGCCCCCCGATCAGTAGCCGAGGGTCGGCAGCAGGATGTTAGGCGACCTCGGTGCCGCCCTGCTCGTTCGCCATGGCCTCGAGGCTCATGGTGTCGTACTCCTCGCCGGTGTCGGCCCAGTCCTCGAACTGGATCACGTTCATCTCGGCGAACTTCTTGCGGAGCCAGTGGTCGTTGCGGTCCAGCAGGCCGAGCTTCTTGCAGTTCGGCACGATCTTGCTGAAGAGCAGCTGCTGGAAGGGGTCCTCGTTCTTGTCGCCCTCGTTCTCGAGCTGCAGCTTGACCATGGTGCGGACGTCGACGCCCATGCGGTCCCACACCTCCTGGGAGAGGAACCGGTCACGCATGCGCACGGCCGCCTCGAAGGCGAACTCCTGGCGCTCGAGCATCTCGGCGTCGGTGAGCTCGCCGTAGTACTCCTTCAGCGAGAGCACGCCGAAGGCGACGTGGCGCGCCTCGTCGCTCATCACGTAGCGGAGCAGCTGCTTGAGGAGCGGCTCCTCGGTGAGCATGTGCATGAAGCCGAAGGCGGCGAGGGCGAGGCCTTCGACCATGATCTGCATGCCGAGGTAGGTCATGTCCCAGCGGTGGTCCTGGATGATGTCGTCCAGGAGCATCCCGAGGTGGGCGTTGAGCGGGTAGTGCCCCTCCATCTTCGTGTCGAGGTACTTGGCGAACACCTCGACGTGACGGGCTTCGTCCATCACCTGCGTGGCGGCGTAGTACTTGGCGTCGATCCACGGCACCGTCTCGACGATCTTCGCGGTGCACACCAGCGCGCCCTGCTCGCCGTGCATGAACTGGCTCATCGTCCAGTTCTGGCTCTCGATGATGAACTGGTTCCACTCCTTCTCGCCCCAGTTCTGGAGGGGACCACCGGGAGCGGTGGCGGCCACGAGCACGGGATCCTGGTCGGGATCACGCGGCGCGTTGGCGGCGATCTTCTCGATGTCGACGTCGAGGTGCCACGGCAGGTCGGTCTCGCCGTTCCACTGCGCGCCCTTCGCCTTCTCGTAGAGCTTGTTGAGCGCCGGGCGCTCGCCCTTCTCGTAGTTCCACGTGAACAGGCAGTCGGCGTTGTCCTTCACGGCGTGGACCATCTCGTCGACGTCGTGGGCGGTGATCGACAGGATCGCCTCGAGGTCGTTGACGTCGGCCCGGCCGATCATCTCTTCGTTGGTGGTCATGTCGGATCTCCTGGTCAGTTGGTCGGTGTCAGCGTTCGTTGGACGTGTCGAGCGAGTCGACGAGGAAGGCGATGAGCTGCTCCCACGGTTCGGCCGCGGGGAGGTCGAGCTCGACGGCGCGGAACAGCAGGAAGCCGAACCCGAGGGCGTGGCAGAACCGCACCAGCGCCTCCTTGTCGAGTCTCGGGTCGATCGCGCCCGTGCGCTGCGCCTCGGTGACGAGGTCGGCGAGGCGGTCGCCTCGCAGGTCGAGCGACTCGCGGACGCGACGGCGCATCTCGGGATCGCGACGGGCGGCCATGAAGGCCTCGAGCAGCAGGGCGCTGTTCGGACCGAGGTCATCCGTGACGAGGTGCGACCCGACCGTGGTGAGGATGTCGGTGACCTTGCCCTCGAACTGGTGCTCGTTGAACAGGCGGTCGAGCTCGTTGTCCTGGTGGGCCTCGATGGCCGCGAGGAGCAGCTCGGCCTTGCCGCTGAAGCGCCCGTAGATGGCGCCGGTGGTGTAGCCGGCGCGCCGGGCGATCTCGGCCACGCCGGCGCCCTCGTAGCCCTTCTCGGCGAACACCTCGGCCGCGGCCGCGATCAGTCGCTCCCGGATCGGGTCGACGTCATCCCCCGCAGATGCCTCGGGCACCGGTGCCACCTCAGTCATCGCCCCGCACGATAACGATGATTATCGAGACTGTCCACCCTCAGCCGGCTGTGTCACGTGGCGTCCCGCCTCCGGGACGCCCGAAGCTTCGCCTGCGGGTGTCCACGGTGGTGCGGCTTCGCCTGCCGGCTCCGCCGCGTCAGGCCGGTTCGCTCGCGAGCTCGCGTTGGGAGACCTCGACGAGGGCGGCGAGGGCCCGGACGGCGGCGCCGGAGTCGATGGCCTCGCGGGCCGCCTCGATGCCCGTGGCCAGGTCGACGGCCAGGCCGGCGACGAGCAGGCCGGCGCCGGCGTTCAGGCTCACGATGTCGCGATGGGGGCCGTGCTCCCCCGCCAGAACGCGCCGGGCGAGGTCGGCGTTCACGGTTGCGTCGCCTCCGACGAGGTCCTCCCGGTCGACGCGACGGAGGCCGAGCGCCTCGGGATCGACGTCCCACGTCTGGACCTCGCCATCGCGCAGCTCGACGACGCTGGACGGCCCGGTGGTGGTGAGCTCGTCGAGGCCGTCGCCCCCGTGGACGATCAAGGCGCGCTCGGCACCCTTGTCGCGCAGGACGCCGGCCATGCGATCGGCCATCCGGAGGTCGGCGACGCCGATCAGGTAGCGCTTCACGCGGCCCGGGTTCGACAGCGGCCCCAGGATGTTGAAGGCGGTGGGGATGCCGAGGTCGCGGCGTGACGGTCCGGCGTGGCGCATGGCCGGGTGGTACCGCGGCGCGAAGCAGAAGCCCATCCCAGCCTCAGCCACGCACGCCGCCACACCCACGGGGCCGAGCTCGATCGCCACACCGAGCGCCTCGAGGAGGTCAGCCGCCCCGCACGCCGACGACGCGGCCCGGTTGCCGTGCTTGCACACGCGTCCGCCCGCCCCCGCCACGACCAGGGCCGACAGCGTGCTCACGTTGATCGTGTGGGCACGGTCGCCGCCCGTGCCGACCACGTCGATCACGGGCCCGGTGGTGTCGATGTCGACCCGGGTCGAGGCGTCGAGCATGGCGTCGACCATCCCGCCCAGCTCCGTGACGGTCTCCCCCTTCATGCGCAGCGCCACGATGAACGCCGCGATCTGGGCGGGGCTGGCGGCACCCTCGAGGATCTCCGCCATCGTGACGCGAGCGGTGTCGGCGTCGAGGTCGTCGCCCTCCATGAGGGTGCCGAGGATGACGGGCCATCCCCCCCGTGCCGCGAAGCTCGTGTCGGCCACGGGACGAACCTAGTGCTGGGTCGCTACGAGGCCCTACGGCGTTGCCGCAGGATCCGGCGGCGCTCCTTCTCGGTGGCGCCACCCCACACGCCCTCCTTCTCGCGGCCTTGCAGGGCGAACTCGAGACAGGTCTCGCGGACGGAGCAGACGTTGCAGACGACCTTGGCGGCCGCTGCCGCCTCATCCGTGTCCGGGTAGAAGACTTCGGGGTCGAGTCCGCGGCAGGCCGAGTGGCGGCGCCAGGCAAGATCCATGGGTCGGGGGGCAGCTCTTCGTGTCGGAGGGCGGGCTATCCGGGCTTCGGCGCAGTCTTTGCCCACTCGCGCGGGCGATGCAAACCGAACCGGCCTGATCCCACGACCTGACGGGGCGGCTGGCCCCGGATGTTGCGGCTACTCGCCGGCTTCGCTGCGGCGCAGCAGCGCCCACACCTCGTCGGCCGGATACCGGCGGTGACCTCCTGGTGTGCGCACGGACGGGATGCGCCCGCGCCGTGCCCAGTCAGTGACCGCCCGCTCCGAAACCTGGAAGAGCAGTGCGACTTCGCGCGTGCGCAGCAGCCGACCCCGCATGCTGTCCGGGAGGACGCCGTTCCCGACGAGCTCCTCGAGCAGTGCCTCACGGTCCCGAACCCGCTCCAAGCGTGCCTCCTGCGGCGTTGTCGGTCGCCCACCCTCCGTGCTCGGAGTGTGCCCCCTCCCCTGCGGGCGGGCAACGGGACGAACTGCGCACTTCGGCCGTTTCGGACCGTCGACGGCGAAAACTTCCGTGGGTACCCACGGTACGCCGCGACTCGGGGCGCGCGTCAGGCGTCCGGCACCCACGCCGCGTGGAAGCCGTACGGCACGCGCTGCGGGACGGCGACGCTCGCGACCGGACCCGCGGCGACGTCGCTGGCGTCAAGGACGACGAAGCGAGTGCGGACCGCCGCTTCGTCGTGCAGGTAGCCGAGCAGCCAGCCCTCGTCGTCGCCGTCACCGTGGGGGTCGTCGACGAACAACCACTCGCCGCCGTGCTCGGTGGGGCCCGGATCCCACACCTCCCGATCGCCGGTGCGGTAGTCGTGCTTGATCACGCCGCCGAGGTCGACGGTTCCCTCGGCGGGACGGTTCTGCACGAAGTAGCCGTGCCGGTGCTCGCGGCCGACGCGGCGGAGGTCGCGCGACGGCAGCTCCATGTCCGACCGCGCGTCGACCTCATCGTCGGACGCGGTGCCCCGCTCGGTGTCGACGGTCCAGCGGTGGAGCGCGAGGCCGCTGCCGAGCACCGCCCCTTCGACGAACATCTCCTCGTGGCGGCACACGTCGATGACGACGTCGCTCCCCCGGCGGAACGCGTTGACGCCGTGGAACACGTAGCACGGGTCGATCTCCGCCCACGTCGCCTCAGCGCCGTCGGCGCCGAGCGGGAGGACCCCGATCCGGGCGCCGTAGGACGGGTCCCAGAGGAACGGGAAGACGTCCCCGGTGGGGTCGTCGAGCATGGCGACAGCGGCGTCCAGGTCGAACACCACCGGCAGGTCCCAGAACACCGCGTCGGTCTCGGTGATGGCGAAGTCGTGGATCATCGTGGGACCGGGCACCGGCACCTCGGTGCTCTTGATCAGCGTCCCGTCAGCATCGGCCACGTGGTAGGTGAGGTACGGCGGCACGAACCCGTAGCCGAAGAAGTGCATCTGCCCGGTCGACGGATCGATCTTCGGGTGCGCCGTCATGGAGGTGGTGAGGCGCCCACCGAAGTCGTACGCGCCCTTCGTGCTGAGGTCCCTCGGCGACAGCTCGTAGGGGTACCCGACCTCGCCGGACGTCAGCAGGCGGTTCGCGTGCCAGATCGCCGAGACGTTGCTCTGCGACGCCTCGCCGCCCGGCACCCCCTCACCGAAGCCGGCCGACGCCTCGTAGAGCGGCGTGCGGACGTAGCGGTTGGCGTAGGACACCGCCCGGCCGCGGTCGAGGCGGATGCCGTGCACCATCCCATCGCCGAGGAACCAGTGGGGTGACGTTCCGGTGCGCGGGTTCGAGCCGTTGCGCACGTAGAGACCGCTGAGCTCCGGCGGCAGCGCGCCGTCGACCGCGAGCTCTGTGGACGAGACCTCCTCGGAGACCGGCGCGAAGCCAGCCTGCAACCACCACGGGACCTCGGGGTCGAACGGGGCCGTCGTCGGGGGTGCGGCGTCGTCAGGCTCCGTGTCGCCGCAGCCTGCCAACGGACCGAGGCCGACCGTGGCGGCACCGAGCACCGCGAGGCGCAGCACGTCGCGACGGTGCAGCTGCGCCCACGGTTCCGCCACAAGCCGGATCCTACGAGGACGGGAGGGTCGAATACCGTTGGATCGTGACCCTGTACGACGTGCTGGGGGTCACCCCGACCGCATCCCCGGACGAGCTCCACCGCGCGTACCGAGCGCGGGCCAGAGCGATCCATCCGGATCTCCAGGCCGGCGCCACCGAGGACGAGCGCGAGGCGACCGACCAGCGGATGCGCGAGCTGAACGATGCGTGGCACGTGCTGTCGGACCCGGAGCGCCGCCGCGCGTACGACCGGACGCTGGTGGCCCCGAGCTCGCCGCGACCGCCGGTCGTCGAGTGGAGGGCTCCCGACGAGCAGGTGCCGATCGGTTCGCCGGGTGTCGTCCTCCTCGCCCGGGCCGTGCCGCTGATCGTGATCCTGGCCGTGCTCGCCGGCATCTTCCTGTTCACGGCGTTCGCGGTCCACGAGCCCCGAGGCCGGTCGGCGGATTCGACCGAAGCCGTGGTCGGCGACTGCATCGTCGTCCGCGGTGGGCACGTGAGCGAGATCGTCGCGTGCGGCGCACCCAACGACGGCGAGGTCCTCCGCGTGATCGGTCGCGATGAAGCCTGCCTCGCCGGCGAGCACCGGGTCGACGCCGCGAACGGCTCCCAGGCGCTGTGCACGACGTCGCCCCGGTGATCGATCTGCTCGATCTCCGCGTCGGGCAGTAGCGTCGCTCCGTGGCCACCTACGAGTACCGGTGCCGGGCCTGCGGGGCGACCTTCGAGGAGCGGCGGCCGATGGCCGAGGCCGATGCGCCGGCGCCGTGTCCGGACGGGCACCTCGACACCACGCGGCTGCTGTCGGTGTTCGCTCGCACCACCGCCGGGGTCGGCCCGGCACCCAGCGCACCGATGGGTGGCGGCGGCTGCTGTGGCGGGGCGTGCGGTTGCGGTTGACCTGATGGCGACGGGTTCCTTCGATCGGGCGGCCGCGCTCGACCGGCTCGGCGCTGAGACCTTCGACGTCCTCGTGATCGGCGGTGGCATCACCGGCGCCGGGGTGGCGCTCGACGCCGCATCCCGTGGGTTGCGCACGGCCCTCGTCGAGCGGGACGACTTCGCCAGCGGCACGTCGTCGAAGAGCTCCAAGCTCGTGCACGGGGGCTTGCGCTACCTCCAGAACGGCGACGTGCGCCTCGTCTACGAGGCGCTCCGCGAGCGCCAGCGCCTGCGCAAGAACGCGCCGCACCTCGTACGACTGCTGCCGTTCCTCATCCCCGTGTTCTCGAAGGACGGCCTCATCAACCCGAAGGTCGCTCGCGCGCTCGGCAGCGCGATGTGGATGTACGACCTCACCGGGGGCGCCCGGATCGGGAAGATCCACAAGCGCCTCAAGAAGCCCAAGGCCATGGCGCACATGCCGACGCTGCCCGAGGAGCGCCTGGCGGCGGCGTACCTCTACTACGACGCCGCGGCCGACGACGCCCGCCTCACGCTCACGATCCTCCGCACCGCCGCCCTCGACCACGGTGCCGTCGTCGCCAACCACACGAGCGTGGTCGAGCTCGTGCACGAGGACGGACGAGCGGTGGGGGCGATCGTGGACGCAGACGGGAAGCGCATCGAGGTGCGCGCGCGATCCATCGTCAACGCCACAGGAGTGTGGAGCGACGACGTGCGCGCCCTCGACGAGGGCGGCCACCCGGACAGCATCCGGCCGGCCAAGGGGATCCACATCACGGTCCCCTGGGAGAAGGTGCGCAACGACATCGCCGTGGTGATCCCGGTGCCGAAGGACAAGCGGAGCGTGTTCGTGGTCCCGTGGCTCCCCACCGACGATGGCGGGTTCGAGCTGACGTACATCGGCACCACCGACACCGACTACGACGGGCCGATCGACGACCCGCAGTGCACCGCGGACGACATCGCCTACCTGCTGCGGGCGATCAACGCGTCGGTGCGGGAACCGCTCAGCGAAGCGGACGTCCTCGGCACGTGGGCCGGGCTCCGGCCACTCGTGAAAGCGGCATCGAGCGGTCGCACTGCAGACCTGTCGCGGCGCCACAAGGTCACGCGATCCGACTCGGGCGTCATCACGGTCACTGGCGGCAAGCTCACGACCTACCGCGAGATGGCCGAGGACACCGTCGACGAGCTGGTCGAGCACCTCGACGATGTGCCGCGCTCCGCTCGACGGTGCCACACGGCGAGGCTCCACCTCCGCGGCGCGCACCACACGGATCAGAAGGCGACGGGCGTCGAGCGGCACCTCGCCGACCGGTACGGCAGCGAAGCGGGTGCCGTGCGGGCGTTGATCGCGGGCGATGCGACGCTGGGCGAGCCGCTCGTACCGGGACTCCCCTACCTCCGCGCCGAGGCCGTGCACGCGGTTCGGGACGAGATGGCCACGACGGTCGACGACGTCCTGGCTCGCCGCACGCGGGCTCGTCTCCAGGCACGCGACGCGTCCGCCGCGGTGGCCGGGTCGATCGCGGCGCTGATGGCGCCGGAGCTCGGCTGGACCCCCGAGGAGACCGAGCAACAGGCGGCCGCCTACGTGGCGCTGGTCGACGCCGAGCGTGCGGCACCCCGGCTCTCGTCCACCGTCGACGGCACCGCGGTCGTGCCGTGAGCTCGCCGCACGACCTGCCGGCCGCCGGCCCCGGCACGCCGACGCCGCCGATCGCGCTGCGCGATGGCGGCGCGGGTGCGAGCGCCCGCCTGTCGGCCACCGCGGTGCCCGTGCCGGACGCGGTCATCGAGCGGCTCTCGTCGATCTGCGCCACGACCACGGACGGCGACGTCCTCGGCGAGGCCAGCCGCGACTGGTGGCCGCAAGCCATGATCTGGGCCCTCGACGGCCAGGTCGCGGCCCGGGCCGGCGCCGTCGTCTCACCGACCTCGGCGGACCAGGTCGCCGCGGTGCTCGCCGTCTGCAACGAGGCGACCATCCCCGTCACCGCGGCAGCGGGCCGCAGCGGCGTGTGCGGGGCGTCGGTGCCGCTGCACGGTGGCGTGGTGCTCGACCTGTGCGGCCTGTCGGGCATCGTCGACGTCGATGCCACCTCGCTCGTGCTCGACGTCGCGCCCGGAACCTTCGGTGACCACCTCGAGCACGAGCTCCGCAGCCAGCACGGCCTCACGCTGGGGCACTGGCCCCAGTCGGTGGCGCTGTCCACCGTTGGTGGCTGGCTCGCCTGCCGCTCCGCGGGCCAGCTGTCCACGCGGTACGGGAAGATCGAGGACATGGTGCTGGGGCTCGACGTCGCCCTCGCCGACGGGCGCCGCATCAGCACCGGCGGTGCGCCGCGGGCCGCGGCCGGCCCCGACCTCAACCAGCTCTTCGTGGGCTCAGAGGGGACGCTCGGCATCATCACCGGCGCCCGTCTCCGTCTGCACCCGGCACCGACGCACGAGCGCCGCGGCGCCTACGCCTTCGCATCGTTCGAGGAGGGCCTCGACGCCATGCGGCACGTGCTGCAGCGCGGCGGCACGCCCGCGGTGTTGCGCCTCTACGACGCCGCCGAAGCCGACCGCACGTACCACACGGGTGATCGCTCGCTGCTGCTCGTCCTCGACGAGGGCGAGGGCGCCGCCGTGGACGCCACGATGGAGCTCGTCGCCGAGGTGTGCCGAGAAGCCCAGCCCGCGGACGTCGAGCACGTCGGCCACTGGCTCGAGCACCGCAACGACGTCGCCGCCCTCGAGGCGCTCATCTCGCGCGGCTACGTCGTCGACACGATGGAGGTCGTCGGGCGCTGGCGCGACCTCCCGGCCATCTACACCGCCGCCGTCGCCGCCCTCCAGGGCGTGGAGGGCACGCTCTCGGCGTCGGCGCACCAGTCGCACAGCTACACCGACGGCGGATGCCTCTACTTCACGTTCGCGGCGAAGACCGAGCCCGACGACCGCGACCGCTACTACCGCGAAGCCTGGGATGCCGGCACCCGGGCCGTCCTCGCCGCGGGCGGGGCGCTGTCGCACCACCACGGCGTCGGGGTGAACCGCAGCCGGTTCGTCGCCGAGGCGCTCGGCCCGGCTTTCGAGGTGCTCGCGGCCACCAAGCACGCCCTCGACCCGAACGGCATCCTCAACCCCGGCAAGCTCGGCCTCCCCAGCCCCTTCGGCCCACCGGGGTACTGATGCGGGAACCATCGGGCGCGCCGGCACGGGTCCTGTGGTCGTGCGTCGCGGCGGTCGTGGCCGCGTTGGCGCTGACGCTCGGCGTGTGCCTCGTGTACGGCCCCGCGACGGTCTCCGCGGGCAGTGAGCTCCTGCGCAGCGACTGCGGCACGGTCTGGGAGCCAGCGGCCGCCCACCAGCCCTGCATCGACGCGCTCACCACGCGCTCCTGGACGGCGATCGTCCTCCTCGGGCTCGCGGCGTTCGGAGCGTTGGCCGCGGTGGTCGTGGCGGCTCGTTGGCCGGCGTCGGTGACACGACACCTCGGTGTCGCCGGCGTCGCCATCGGTCTGACCGTGCTGATCGCGGGGGTCCTGCGAGCTGGGGTGATCGACCGCACGATGGGTCCGTAGCGATGCGCACCTGGGTGACGGGCACCTGCGTCGCGCTGGCCGTCGCCTTCCCGGCCGTCGTCGTGTTCCAGATCCTCGATGCGATCCTCGACGACGGCGTCGGTGGGTGGCTGACCGTCTTCTTCATCGTCGTCGTGCTGGCGGGGCCGCTCACCGGCGGCGTGTACAGCGGGCGCCGCGACGCGAGCGGGCTCATCGGCATCGCGATCGGAGCGACGTGCCTCTTCCTGATCGCCGGCTTCGGCGCGCTGCGGCGCGGCGTCGCCGACGAAGACGTCGCGGTCTGGACCATCCCGGCGCTGACCGTCCTCGGTGGCTTCCTCGGGTTGATCGGTGCCCTCGCGGCGCAGGCTGGTAGAACGCGTCGATGAGCATCCTCGTCATCGATGTGGGGACCAGCGGCCTGCGCGCCGCCGTGGTGCGCCCGGATGCCACGATCGCCGTCGAGCAGCACCGGGAGCTGCTGCCCGACACGCCGGCGCCGGGGCTCGTGGAGTTCGACGCGTCGCGGATGGCCCAGGTCGCGCTCGAGGTCGCCCGCGAGGTGCTCGCCGAGGGTGGGCCCGTCGACGCCGTGGGCATCGCCAACCAGCGCGCGTCCACCATCGTGTGGGACCGCGCCACCGGCGAACCCGTGGGACCCGCGCTCGGGTGGCAGGACCTGCGAACGATCGGCACGTGCCTCGTGCTGCAGGCCGACGGGCTCGGCGTGGCACCCAACGCGTCGGCCACCAAGGTCGCGCACCTCCTCGACGAGGCCGACCCCGATCGCGGGCGCGACCTCTGCGTCGGCACGGTCGACACGTGGATCGCCTGGCACCTCTCGGAAGGCGCCCTCCACGTCACCGACGCAACCAACGCCGGCGTCACCGGCCTGCAGCGCGGCGACGGCAGCGACTGGGACGACCGCATGCTGGGCGCGCTGCGCATCGACCGGGCGTCGCTGCCGCGGGTCGTCGACTCGAGCGGCATCCTCGGACCCGCCACCGCGCTCGACGGCGCGCCGCCGATCGCCTCGCTCGTCGGCGACCAGCAGTCATCGCTCATCGGGCAGGGCGGCGTGCAACGCGGCCTGGCCAAGATCACCTTCGGCACCGGCGGGATGCTCGACCTGCACCTGGGCGAAGAGCGCCCCCGGTTCGAGCGCCAGGGCGACCAAGGCTGCTTCCCGATCGTCTGCTGGCGACGTGAGGGGGTCACCACCTGGGGCGTCGAGGCCGTGATGCTCGCCGCGGGCACGAACGTCGAGTGGCTCCGCGACGACCTCGGCCTCATCGCCACCGCGGCCGAGAGCCACGACGTCGCGAGCCGGTGCGAGACCTCCGACGGGGTCGTCTACGTCCCCGCGCTGCTCGGGCTGGGCACGCCTCGGTGGGACTACGGCGCCCGGGGCACGCTCCTCGGCCTCACGCGCGGCAGCGAGCGCCCACAGATCGTGCGGGCCGTGCTCGAGGGCGTCGCCCAGCGGGGCGCCGACCTCGTCGAGGCCGCCGAGCACGACACCGGCCTGTCGATCCCGTCGCTGCGCGTCGATGGCGGCATGACCGACAACCCCACCTTCGTGCAGGCGCTGGCCGACGCCACCCAACGACCCGTCGAGGTGTCGCCGGTGAAGGAGGCGACCACGCTCGGGGCCGCGTTCCTCGCCGGGTTGGCGGTGGGCACGTGGAGCGGCTGGGACGACATCGCCGCCACGTGGCGACCCCGTCACACCGTCGAACCCGGCGAGCCACTCGACCGCGAGCGCTGGACGAAGGCCGTCGATCGCGCCGCGGAGTGGTTCCCGGAGCTGTCTTCGATCTCGTTCTGACATCCGGATGCCCGGTCGGGTCCGAAGTCACGGTGATCCCACCCTGACTCGACCCACCGGAGGCAATCCGTGCAGATCAGCAGCAAGGAGCTCCGTCATCTCGCGAGCGACGTCGATGACATGCACCACGAAGCCATGCGGACGTTCGCGGAGGAGGCAGCGGAGCTCCACCTCCACGCCGCGCGCGGCCGTCGCAGGTTCCTGAAGCAATCGGGACTGGCCGCCGTCGGCGGCACGCTTCTCGCGACGGGCGGCGGACTCGCCACCTTCACCCGGCTCGGCGGCATCGCCGCCGCCAAGGGCCTCAGCGACTCGCAGATCGCCGGCTACGCCCAGAGCATCGAGCTGGCCGCCGTCGCGGCCTACAAGGCGGCCGCACCGAAGCTGTCGGGCGACGTGCTCGACGTGGCCACCCTGTTCGCCGGCCACCACCAGGACCACGCTGACGCGTTCGGTGCGGTGGCGGGTGACGACGCTCGGCCCGAGGCGAACGCCAAGCTGGTCGAGGCGGTCACGCCGACCCTCGAGGCCGTCGGCGCCGCCGACCCGAGCCCCGAGCTCACCACCCAGATCCTCGGGTTCGCGAGAGATCTGGAGAACGAGGCGGCCTACACGTACGCCGCCGCGCTCACGCTGCTCAGCGATCCGTCCTACGCGGCGGCCACGTCGACGATCCTCCCCATCGAGGCGCAGCACGCCACCGTGCTCACCCTCGCCCTCGAGGGCGGTCCCGACGACCTGTTCCCTACCGGCGCCTTCGAGTCGACCGCGCTCGGCGACGGCACCGATCCCACCAAGGGCCTCGACCCGGCCGTCTTCGGCTGACCCACCCCACACGACGAGAGGAACGACACGCGACATGGAAGACATCCGGGACCTCAACCGCGACGAGCTGCGCCGTGAGCTGCGAGCCATCGACGCCGACAACAAGGCCGCCATGCCGAAGTGGTACGACGCCCTCCGCCAGATCGTCGGCGGCGGCACGAGGATGAGCTCCGACGAGAAGGCCGCACTGCTTGGCGTGCCCGCGCCGGGCCGGCGCAGCTTCTTCAAGCTGGGCGGAGCCACGATCATCGGCGCCGCGGTGCTGGCCGCCTGCGGCGACGACGACGACAACGCCGCGAACAGCTCCAGCACCACCTCGACGACCGCGGCCGAGGGCGGTGGCGAGATGGACCTCGCGCTCGCCCGCACCGCGGCGTCGCTGGAGAAGCTGGCGGTCGACACGTACCAGACGGGCATCGACTCCGGGCTGGTCACCACGATGGCGATCGCCGATGCCGCCACGCTGTTCCAGTCCCACCACCAGGACCACCTCGACGCCCTCAACGCGGTGATCAGCGACGCGGGCGGTGAGGAGGTCACCGAGCCGAACGCTGCCGTGTTCGAGGCGCTCATCCAGCCGGCTGTCTCCGCAGCCAAGGCGGAGAAGGACATCGTGCAGATCGCCTTCGACCTCGAATCGGCGGCTGCCCAGACGTACGTCTTCGCCGGCGGCCAGCTCGGCACCCCGACGCTGCGCTCCACGATCATGACCATCGGCGGCATCGAGGCCCGACACGCCGCGATCCTCCAGGTCGCCGGCCTCGGCTCGTCGCCGGCCGACGTCTTCCCCGACGGCCGTGGCTTCTACCCCGGCGACAACCCCCTCGCCGACATCGACGGCGCCGTCCTGTCCGCCTGACCCTTCGCGGATCCCGACACCAACCCTCGCAGCCTGTCGTGGTTCCGCCCGCCCAGCGGGCGCGAACGCGACAGGGTGCGGGGGTTGCGCCGAACCTCCGCAGCCTGTCGTGGTTCCGCCCGCCCAGCGGGCGTGAAGACGACAGGCTGCGTGGGTTGCGAGGGCGTTCGGGGTTGCGCGGGTGGTGGGGCGGCCGGGACACTGGTGGGGACGGTGAGCCGGTCGGGTGGCCGCGGCGTGGCTTGACCACGTCGAGGAAGGTCGGGGCTCCGCAGGACAGGGTGCTGGTGCGAGCCAGGACGGGGTGACCTGTCGGTACAGGGCAACAGAGAGCAGACCGCCGATGGCCCGGGCAACCGGGAACAGGCAAGGGTGAAACGGTGCGGTAAGAGCGCACCAGCGTCGAGGGCGACCTCGGCGGCTAGGCAACCCCCACTCGGAGCAAGGTCAAACGTGGGAGGACCGGTCCGGTCGATCTCCCCAGGTGGACCGCACAGATGGATGGCCACCAGCTCGGTGACCGTGAGGGAGCCGAGTGCACAGAACCCCGCCTACGCCCGGCTCACCGTCACCACCCGTTCAGTCGACCACCGTGGCCAGCGACGGCACGCCTGCGAAGCGCGGCGCGACGTCGGGCTCCACGACGTAGCCCGCTTGGCGGGCGACGCGCAGCGAGCGGTCGATCGTGATGGCGATCCCGATGCCGGTGATCGCGAGGCTGGCGAGCTGGCGGGCCGCGACGTACGTGGCCAGCGGCAGGCAGAGGAGCATCGTCATGGTCGTGGCGCCGATGGCGAGGTTCACGCCGGCCCACAGGAACGTGAGCCCGCGGAGCAGCCGTGAGACCGAGGGCATCGCCAGCAGCTCCGGGGTGAGGGGCCAGAACTCGAGCGCCAGCTGTTCGATCAGGGGCCGCCCGATCACGACCGAGATCAGGAAGACGCCCGTCATCACCAACGAGTTGGCGGCGGGCTGGGCGAAGTAGACGAAGCTGCTACCGCTGGCGACCGCGACCGTGGTGCGGACCGTGATGCCCACGACGCCGAGCACGAGGAGCGGTGGGATCGCCTTGTGCCGGACGAGGCGGACGACGACCGAGGCGTACAGCCAGAGCAGGGCACTGGCGTAGGCCGCTCCGAGGCCGGCGATCACGAGGCAGCCGTAGAACAGCGCCGTGGGGATGAGCGACGCCTCCAGGAGGTGCGGTCCAGACCGCCGCACCACCGAGGCGAAGACCTGCGCCCTGGACAGTCCCGTCGGGTGCGCAACGCTCATCCTCATCCATCGGAGTTCGCCGCCGGGCGCTGAACCCCTGTTCCCTGGGCCGATCGGCCTGAATCTCAGCCCAGCCCGTCGAGGTGGGCGCAGCCGTTGAAGGCGTGCAGCGACGGGCGCGGGCCTACCGTCGACACGAGCGTGATGGACGCCGGCGCGACGTAGGCGCGGAACGACACCTGGTCCCCCACCCCGAGCGCCCACGCCAGCGCGGCCTTCACCGGGGAGACGTGGGTGACGACGACGACGTCCTGCACCGCGGCCTCCGCGGCGAGCTCCTCGCAGGCCTCGCGCACGCGCTCGCCCAGCGCGGTCAGCGACTCGCCGTCGGGGGGCGCCCAGGACGGGTCCGCGCGCCACACGTTCCACACCTCCGCCGGGACGTCGCGCAGGCGGGTGCCGTCCAGCTCGCCGTAGTCGAGCTCGATCCAGCGCTCGTCGGTTTCGACGGGAAGGCCGAGCGCCTCGGCCGTCTCGCGGGTGCGTCGCAACGGGCTGCTGATGACGCGGTCGGGCTCGAGCACAGCGGTGAGGGCGGCCGCCTGCTGCCGACCGAGGTCATCGAGGGGTGGATCCAGGCGGCGGCCGAGGAGCAAGCCCGACGCGTTGGCGTCGGTCCGGCCGTGCCGCACGATCACGAGCACGGGCGCAACCTCATCCCGGCACGATGTCACGCCCGACCCGCCCGGTGCGGACGAACTCCTCGCGGCGCTCCGGCTCGTCGAGGCGGAAGCGGCGGTACAGCCACCAGCACAGGCCCGCGCCGACGGCTTCGAGCACCACGTTGAACGCGCCCCGCCCGAGCTCGGGGAGCGGCGATGTGGACCAGTCGAGGCTGAGGAACGGCCACCAGAACGCGTCGGCATCCGCCCACGCGCCGTCGAGGGCGAGGTGCAGCATCATGCCGATCGGGATCCCGAGCCAGCGCCGCTGAGCGACTCGCCGGCCGCGGAAGGCGAGCATGACGATGACCAGCGCGGCGGCCGCCCCTGCCAGCGAGTGGAGGAGGCGCGGCTCACCGATGGGCAGCTCGAGGAGCGGCAGGAGGCTGCCGACGGCGACCAGGCGGTAGTCGGCCGACGGGCTTCGGAACACCGCCCACACGATGAGGATGGACGGCCCGACGAACCAGAGGACCACGGCGCCCGCTCAGCGAGCGAGGAGGCGGCCGCACTCCTCGCAGTGCGCGGGAGCCTCGGGCGGCAGCTTCTTGATCCGGTCGACGTCGACCGCGGGCATCGCCAGGTGGCACCCGCCGCACGAGCCACCGACGAGGCGAGCGATGGCGATGCCACCGCTGCGCTTGCGGAGGTCGTCGTACTCGGTGAGCAGCTCGGCCTCGATGCCGCCGGCCAGCTGGTCGCGCTCGTTGCGCACCTGCTCGAGCTCGCCCTCGATCGCCACCTCCTCCTCCGCGATCTGGGCTCGCAGGGCGCCGCCGCGCTCATCGAGGGTCGTCCGCGACGCGGCGAAGCCGGCCAGCTCCCCATCGAGGGGCTCGATCTGCTCCATGACCTCGAGCTCCTGGTCCTCCAGCTGGGAGATCCGCCGCTTCAGCGCCGCGATCTCGTCCTGGAGGGCCTGCAGCTCCCGCGGGTTGCCGATGGTGCCGCTGTAGAGCGTCTTGTCGTGGTGGGCCGCCCGCTCGTTGAGCGAGGTGATCTCGTCCTCGAGCCGCTGCTGCTCGCGACCGAAGGTGTGGCGTGACTCCTCGAGCTCCGCCGCCTTCGCCTCCAGGGTCGCCAGCTCTCCCATCACCTCGTCGAGCTCGGTGCGGCTCGGGAGGTGCTCCCGACGGTGGAGCAGCTGATCGATCGTGGTGTCGTGCTCCTGGACCGCGAGCAGGTCGTCCCAACGCGTCATGGCGCGCCATCCTCGCGCCTCACCGCACCTCCCCGAAACGCGGATCAGCCGTTGCCGTGACCATCGTTGCCGCCACCGCCGCCGCCACCCCCCACGGTGGTCGTCGTGGTGATCTCGGGCAGCGTGGTCGTGGTCTCCTCGGGCACCGTGGTGGACGTCGCGTCGGGCGGGATCGTCGAAGGCACCGTCGGCGGGTTGCGCGGCGGCGTGTACGGGCGTCCGGAACCGCCGCCCGAGTCGTTCTTGCGCTCCACCGAGAGGTACCGAGAGCTCCGGTTCGCCTTCGTGTAGTCACCGCACTCGGCCTCGTCGAGGCCCTCGTGCCACGCCCGCATGTAGCGGCCCCAGATCTCGGCGGGGTACGAGCCACCGGTGATGCCCGTGCCGAAGATCTCCACGGAGTCGTTGTCCGTGGGCGACCCGATCCACACCGCCGTCGCGAGGTACGGCGTGAAGCCCACGAACCAGCCGTCGCTCGCGTTCTGGGCGGTACCCGTCTTGCCGGCCGCGTGCTGGCCCGGGATGCGCGCTCGCGTGCCGGTGCCGCTCTGCACGTTCTTCTCGAGCACCTCGCACGCCAGCCGGGCGGACTGCACCGATGCGGATCGGCGGGGGTCGTCCTTGTGCTCGAAGAGCACCGTGCCGTCGGGCCCCTCGACCCGGTCGATGTAGTACGGCCTGTGCCACACGCCGTCGTCGGCGATGGAGGCGAGGGCGCCGGCCATGTCGATCGGCAGCACCTCCTTCGTGCCCAGCGGCATCGACACCACCGCGTCGAGCGGCGTGGTGATGCCCATCTGGCGCGCTTCGTGGATCACCTTGTTGATCCCGACGATCTGCCCGAGCCGCACGTACGCGCAGTTCGACGACCGCAGCGTCTGGGACGTGATCGTGCCCCCGCCCCCACCGCTGCCCGCGAAGTTCTGCACCGTGTACGGGTCGGGAAACATGCCGGGGATGTCCCGGAAGGTGCACGGGCTGCTCCCGCTCACGCTGTCGGTGGGCAGATAGCCGTTCTCGAGCAGCGCCATGAGCACGAACACCTTGAACGTCGAGCCGCCCGATCGGCCGCCCTGCGTCGTGACGTTGTACTGCTCGCTCTCGAACCCGGCGCCGCCGACCATGGCCCGCACCGCTCCCGTGCCGGGCTCGACGGACACCACCGCGCCGGTGGCGTTGCGCGGCTTGCCGGTATCGGGGTCGGGGGCGAGCGGCACGAGCCCGGTGGGCGTGCCTTCGGGCGCGATCTCGGCGAGCACGTCGTTGCGCGAGCGGGTGGCCATCGTCTGCGCTCGCGGATCGAGCGTCGTGTAGATGCGCAGACCACCGCGGAACACGCGGTTCTGCCGCTCCTCGCGGGTGGCCCCCAGCCGCGGGTCGTCGAACAGCGCCTGCTTCACCTCCTCGACGAAGTAGTCCTGCCGCTCGGGGTTCACCTGGTTGATCTCGGTCGGGAGCGGGGACACCGCCTCGATGTACGCGGCCTCCTCCGCGGTGACGACGTCCTCGGCGACCATGCGCTGCAGCGCGATGTGGCGGCGCGCGAGCGACGTCTCGGGCGCTCGGATCGGGTCGAACCGACTCGGGTTGGCGATCATCCCGGCGAGGAACGCCGACTGGGCGATGTTGAGCTCGGCGGCCCCGATGCCGAAGTAGGTCTCGGCGCCGGCCTGCACGCCGTAGGCGCCGTTCCCGAGGTACACGGTGTTGAGGTAGCGCTCGAGGATCTCGTCCTTCGTCATGACCTCTTCGAGTCGGCGGGCGAGCACCGCCTCGCGCGCCTTGCGATCCACGGTCTGCTCGTTGCCGACCAGCTCCTCCTTCACCACCTGCTGCGTGATCGTCGACCCGCCCTGCACGGTCTCGCCCTCGTCGACGTTGCGAACCAGCGCTCGAACCGTGGCCCGCAGGTTCACGCCGTCGTGGGCGTAGAAGTCGGCGTCCTCCACCGCCAGCACGGCGTCGACCGTGGGCTGGGGGATCTCTGCGAGCGGCACGGGCTGCCGGTCGATCTCCGCCTGGAGCGTGGTGAGCAGGCTCCCGTCGGCGGCGTACACGTAGCTGCGCTGGTCGAGCGGGCCGAGGTCGAGGTTGACGTCGTCGGACCGACCGGCGTTGCCGAGGACCTGGACGGCCGGGACCAGTGCGAACCCGACCGCAGCCAGCCCCACACCCGCGATGGCCGTGATCGAGATGAAGCGGAGGAGGACGTTGGGCACGGGTGGGTGTGCGACCGGGGGGCGATCAGCCTCCCGAGCGTACTGCCGGCCCAGAGGAGCCGAGCCGTCAGGCGGCGAGGGCGTCGGGCAACGGCTCGGCGTGCACGATCGCCAGCGCTTGCACCGCCCGGGTGAGCGCGATGTACAGCAGCCGGCCACCCCGCGCATCGGTGGCGATCGCGCTGGGCTCCACGACCACGACGGCGTCGAACTCGAGGCCCTTGGCCTCGGGTGGGTCGAGCAGCGTGACCGCCCGGGCAAGGCCGCCGCGCGCGCCCGTGCCGAAGTCGATGCCCGCGGCCTGCAGGGCCGCGGCCACGTCCTCCCGCCACACTTCGGGCACCACGAGCCCCACCGACGACCAGGCCGCCGCCAGGTCGCGCACCTCGGCGGCGGTCCGCGCCGCCACGTCGGCCGGCGCGGCCCGCACGATCTCCGGTGCGAGCCCTTCGATCCGCACCGAGCGCGCCGCACGCACGCCGGGGGCCACCGAGGGGAGCAGTCGGTTGGCCACGTCGAGGATCGGCTTCGGGACGCGGTAACCGAGCTCGAGCTCCTCGATGGAGGCGGTGGGCGGCGAGCCGAGGTGGGTCACGGCGTCCTCCCAGCTCGACAGCGCGCCCGGAGCGGTGGCCTGCGCCAGGTCGCCGAGCACCGTCATCGAGCGTGACGGGCACCGCCGGGCGACCGCGCGCAGCTCCATGGCCGACAGGTCCTGCGCCTCGTCGACCACGGCGTGGCCGTAGGCGCGCCCCGGTCCGTTGAGGAGCGCCTCGGCCTCGTCCACCAGCACCAGCTCGGGGAGCGACCACGGCTCGTCGTCGAGGCGCTTGGCCCCAGAGGTGCGCAGGAGGAGCTGCTGTTCGCCGGCGTCGAGCAGGCCCTCGGCGGCGCGGGCGAGGGCCCGCTTGTTCGTGAGCACCCGCTTCACGAGCACCGGCGCGGACAGCGACGGCCAGATGCGGGCCACCGCGGTGTTGAGCGCGGCGTTGGTCCGCATCTCCTGGTCGAAGGCGGCGGTCGGCGCGGCGTCCTCCCACTTGGAGTCGGGGTGCCCGAGCCAGGCGAGCCGCCGCACCCGCGTCCGGAAGGCGTTCCGCCCGACGGCGAAGGGCACGTCGCGCGCGACGATCTCCTCCACGGCCTCCGCGAGGTCGGCGGACGGGATCCGCAGCGGCCCCCACGCGGTGGACACGGCCAGGTCCTCGGTCGGGAGGCGGAGGTGGTGCCGGGCGGCGGTCATCAGCAGTGGAGCCATCCGAGCGTCGCCCTTGAGGCGCGCCACCTCCAGCACGTCCTGGCGCACGACCCGCCCGCCCACCAGCCGCTCGACGGTGGTCTGCCGCGTGGCCGCCTCGCCGAGCGACGGGAGCACCTGCGCGATGTACTGCAGGAACAGGGGGTTGGGACCGACGACGAGCACGCCTTCGCGGTCGAGCTGTTCGCGGTGCTCGAACAGGAGGAACGCGGCGCGGTGGAGGCCGACCGCGGTCTTGCCCGTGCCGGGCCCGCCCTGGACGACGAGGCACGTGTCGAGCGGGGCACGGATCACCACATCCTGCTCCGCTGCGATCGTGGCGACGATGTCTCGCATCTCACCGGTGCGGGCCCGTTCGAGCTCGGCGAGCAACGGATCGGGGATGCCGCCGTGGTGCGCCGCGTCGACGCTGTCGGGATCGTCGAACACCTCGTCGAAGAGGTCGTCGACGTGGCGCGCCGTCATCAGGAACCGCCGGCGCCGCTTGAGGTCGAGCGGGTCGGCGGCGGTGGCCCGGTAGAAGGGCGTGGACACCGGCGCTCGCCAGTCGACGACCACGGGATCGCCGGCCTCGTCCTCCACGTGGCGGCGCCCGACGTACCAGGTGTCGCCGGCGTCCTCGTCGAGTCGCCCGAAGGCAAGGCCGTCGACCTCGGTGTCGAGGCTGCGGAGCCGGGCGTTGAGGTGCGCCTTGGCGATCGCCGAGTCGACCTCCTGGGCGGCGTTGTCGGCGATCTCGGTGGCCTGCTTGGTGCGGGCTCGCATGCGGGCGAGGTGGGTGTAGGCACGGTCGAGGTAGGCCTGCTCGACCGGGAGCTCCGGGTGGGCGGTGGGTGGGGTGGTCATAGGCGGCTCCGGGGACGCGCGACGGCACCCCCGTCTGCGCCAGACGGGGGTGGTTGGGAGGGGTGACGATAGCGTGCGCGCCCATGGCGCACCCTCGGCGTTTCCGCTTCGGCATCCAGCTCTCCACCGCCCCTTCGGGCCCCGCGTGGGCCGACCTGGCCAGGAAGGCCGAGGACCTGGGCTTCGACACCCTCTTCATGCCGGACCACTTCGGCGACCAGCTCGGCCCGGTGCCGGCGCTCATGGCCGCGGCCGACGCGACCACCGAGCTGAACGTGGGCGCCCTCGTGTTCGACAACGACTACAAGCACCCCGTGGTGCTGGCCAAGGAGATGGCCACCATCGACGTGCTCTCCGGCGGCCGTCTGATCGTCGGCATCGGAGCGGGCTGGATGGCCAGCGACTACGAGCAGTCCGGCATCCCGATGGACGCACCGGGCGTGCGCGTCAGCCGCATGGAGGAGGGCATCGCCATCCTGAAGGGCTGCTTCGCCGACGGCGCGTTCTCCCACAAGGGCGAGCACTACACCATCACCGACTACGACGGTCACCCGAAGCCCGTGCAGTCGCCCCCGCCGTTCCTCATCGGCGGCGGCGCCAAGCGTGTGCTGTCGATCGCGGCGCGCGAGGCGCAGATCGTCGGGATCAACCCGTCGATCCACAGCGGCCACGTGGACGCCGACGCCGCGCGCAACGGCGCCGCCACGGAGACCGACCAGAAGCTCGCGTGGGTGCGCGAGGCGGCGGGCGACGGCTATGCCGACCTCGAGATCAACATGCTGCAGTTCGCCGGGATCGTCACCGACGACCGCAAGGGCACCGCAGAGATGATGGCGCCGCTGTTCGGGCTGCCCCCCGAGGAGATCGAGACGTACCCGCACGCGTGCATCGGCACCGTCGAGCAGATCTGCGAGGACCTCGAGATGCGCCGCGAGCGGTGGGACGCGTCGTACTTCGTGTTCCAGGGCGACACGATGGAGCCCCTCGCTCCGGTCGTCGCCAAGCTCGCCGGCACCTGACGTGACGCTCGCCGCGCCGATCACGGCGTGGATGGACCGCTGGTGGGACGACGAGGTCGGGCTCCTCTGGAACCCGCCGGGTTCGTTCGAGGGCGTGGTGGAGCCGCAGTCGGTGCACCTCGTGCGCGAGACGGCCTGGTACGCCATCGGTCTCCTCCTCCGGGACGCCGCGGGCGACCGGGGTCGTGCCGAACGGGCGCTGCGATCGATCGTCGGGCACCAGTACGACGCGCCGGGCCAGCCGTGGCACGGCACGTTCGTGCGCTTCCCCGAGTGGCCCGAGCCGAAGGACGGTGCCGTCGAGTGGATCGACTACGACCCGAACTGGCGCCAGTTCCTCGGCACCGCGCTCGCCGTCGCCGTCACGGACTTCGACCTGGACGCTGACCTCGCGCGATCGGTTCGGGACGCGGTGCAGCTCGCGGTGGAGGCCGAGCCACCCGACCGCGTGCCACCGACCTACGCCAACATCGCCCTGATGCGCGCCTGGCTCGAGGCGTGGGCGCAGCGACCCGACGATGGCTATGCGAGGTCCATCGTCACGGCGTTCCGCGAGCACGGCGCCTTCGTCGAGTACGGCTCCCCCACCTACTACGGCGTCGACCTGCTGGCCCTCGCCCTGTGGCAGCGGAGCGACTCGCCGGACGTCCTGCAGCGCGACGGCGCCGCGCTCGAGACCGCGCTGTGGAGCGACCTGGCCCGCTGGTGGCACGCCGGGCTCGGCAACCTGTGCGGTCCCTACTCCCGCGCGTACGGGATGGACGGCCATGACTACGTCAGCGGGCTCTCGCTCGCGATCCGCTGCGCCGGCCTCCCGGCGCCGCTGCCCGACCTGGGCGCGGCGGAGGTGGTGCACGGCCACGACCTGTGCAAGGCCCCGCTCTTCGAGCACCTCGGGCTGCGACCGCCGCCCGCCGTGCACGACGCGTTCCACGGGTTCACGGGACCACGGTCCCTGCACCAGGTCATCTCCAGCGCTCCCCGCCGTGAAGCCACCGGCTGGCTCGAACCGGACCTGATGATCGGGGGCGAGCACGGCGACACCCGCCTCCAGGCACGCGACCAGTTCCACCCCGCCACCGTCCACTGGCGGCGCCCCGACGGCCGCGTCGGATGGCTCCGCGCCCAGCACCACGGCCCGACCCGGGGCCGTGCCTCCGAGCGCCGGCTGGAGATCGAGTGCGACGGCGACGGCGAGGTGCGGTTCGTCACCAACGCGCCGACGGACGCCGTCACGGGGACGACGTGGCCGCTGCCCGGGCTCACCGTGGAGGTCGACACCACCGCCGCGCCCGTCGAAGGCGCGCCCCTGACCTACGCCACCGACGGCTCGGCCCGGTTCGACCTCCGCTTCCGGCCCGGCCCCTGAGCCACCCGCGAACGCTTTCGCGCGGCTTCGGGGGCCGCCGATAGGTTCGACCGACGATGGCACGGGGGGACGGCGAGCAGACGATCATGCGCCGAGGGGCGCGCCTGCTGTGGTACTCCGTGCGCGCCCAGGCCCGCCCGTTCGCGATCGCCATCGTCGGCGCCGCGCTGTTCTCGTTCATGGCGGTGGGCGGCACCGTCGTGCTGGGCCGGATCACCGACGACGTCCTCACGCCGGCCTTCGACGGCGACGGCGTGGAGCGGAGCGCGGTGTGGATCGGCGCCCTCGCGCTGGTCGCCTGCTCGGCGCTGCGGATGGTCGGGGTCGTGCTCCGCCGCTACTTCGGCCAGATGGCCCAGCGGCGCATGCAGATGCTCTGGTTCAAGCGCGTCACGAACCGGTACCTCGGGGTCCCGCTCCGCTGGTTCGACGAGCACCCCACCGGCGAGCTCCTCGCCCACGCCGACGCCGACTGCGAGCGCTCGACGATGGCGATGCAGCCCCTCCCCTTCTCGCTCGGCGTCGTCCTGCTCATCGCCGTGTCCATGACCGTGCTCGCGAGCGTGGACTGGGTGCTGTTCGGCGTGGCCGTGCTCCTGTTCCCAGGGTTGGCGGTGCTGAACAACGCCTACACGAAGCGCGTCGAGCGACCGGCAGCCGCGGCCCAGGCGCGCGTCGGCGACGTCTCGAGCGTCGCCCACGAGAGCTTCGAAGGCGCGCTCATCGTGAAGACGCTCGGCCTCGAGGGTCGTGAGGTGGAGCGGATGCGCGAACGGGCCGAGGAGCTGCGACAGGAGCGGCTCATCGTGGGGCGCCTCCGTGCCGGCTTCGAGCCGGGCCTCGACGCCCTGCCCAACCTCGGCACCATCGTGCTGCTGTGGCTGGGCGCGTGGCGCATGTCGACCGGTCACATCACCACCGGCGAGCTCGTGCAGGCGATGGCGCTCTTCGCGATCCTCGCCTTCCCCTTCCGCATCGTCGGCTTCCTCCTCGAGGAGCTCCCACGCGCCGTGGTCGCCTACGACCGGATCATGGGCGTGCTCGCCGCCGAGGAGCGCGAGGAGCCCACGCAGCCGCGCGCCCTGCCGGCCGGACCGCTCGGGGTCGAGCTCGACCACGTCCGCTTCGCGTACGACGGCGAGGACGTGCTCGACGACGTCACCACGCAGGTGGAGCCCGGCGAGGTCGTCGCGCTGGTCGGCTCGACGGGATCGGGGAAGTCCACGCTGTGCACGCTCCTGGTCCACCTGATGGATCCGGACCGCGGCGCGATCCGCCTCGGCGGCGTCCCGCTCGCCGAGGTCGACCCCACGGACCTCCACACCGCCGCGGCACTGGTGTTCCAGGAGTCCTTCCTCTTCGCCGACACGCTTCGCGAGAACCTGGCGATGGGCGCCGACGTCACCGACGAGGAGCTCTGGGCCGCCCTCGACATCGCCCGTGCTCGCGCCTTCGTCGAGCGGTTGCCGCGCGGCCTGGACGAGGTGATCGGCGAACGGGGCGTGACCTTGTCGGGCGGCCAGCGCCAGCGGATCGCCCTGGCCCGCGCCCTGCTGCGCCGGCCGAGGCTGCTCCTCCTCGACGACGCGACCTCCGCCGTCGACCCCACCGTGGAGCGAGCGATCCTCGACCGGCTCCGCGAGGGTGTCGCCGCCACCACGATCGTGGTGGCCCACCGCGTCTCGACCATCGCCCTGGCCGATCGGGTGCTCCTGCTCGAGGACGGTCGCATCGCGGCCGCCGGGACCCACCTCGAGCTGCTGGCCGTCCCGGCCTACGCCGCCCTCGTGCGCGCGTACGAGGCGGACGCCGCATGACGGATCCGACCACCACCGACCACGACGCCGTCGTCGACGTCCTCACCGATTCGGCGCCCCCGGGCAGCCACGACCACGAGCGCCGGCACCTCGACGAGTCCGACGAGGAGGAGTACCTCCGCGGAGCGGGCGCGGTGGCGGTGCTGCGGCGAGGCCTGGCCGTCACGCCCGAGCTCCGCCAGGGCGTGGCGCTCACCGTCCTCCTTGCGGTCCTCACCGCCGCCGGGAAGCTGGCCATCCCCATCCTGATCCAGCAGATCCTCGGCCGGGGCGTGCTCGGCGACGATGGCTACCGGCCGGGTTTCGTCGCCGTCGCCTGCGCCTTCGCGGCCGTGCTCACGATGGTGCTGTACCTCATCAGTCGCGGCACGTTCCTCCGCCTGGTGCGCGCCGCCGAGGCGAGCCTGCTCGGATTGCGCGTGCGCACCTTCGAGCACATCCACCGGCTGTCGCTCGCCGACCACGTCGACCAACGCCGCGGCGCGCTCGTCGCGCGCGTCACGAGCGACGTCGAGACGCTGGCGCAGTTCACCGAGTGGGGGGCCGTGGCGTGGATCGTCGACACCGTGCTCATCATCGGCACCCTCACCGTCATGGTCGTGTACTCGTGGCAGCTCGCGCTGGTGAGCGTCGTGGTGTTCCTCCCGCTGCTCCCCGCGCTGCGCTACCTCCAGCGCCGCCAGCTCGCCGCGTACGACGAGGTCCGCACGGCAGTGGGCGGGACGTTGTCCGAGGTGTCGGAGCTGGTCACGGGCGCACCCGTCGTGCAGGCCTACGGGCTCGAGCGCCGGAGCCGGAAGCGCCTCGACGACGCCATCACCACGCAGTACCGCGCTCAGATGGGCGCCGCGAAGTGGTTCGCCGTGATGTTCCCGCTCGCCGACCTCTTCGGCGCGCTGACCCTCGCCAGCGTGATGGCGGTCGGGGTCATCCATGGCCCCGGCTGGGGCCTCGGCCTCGATGAGCTCGTCGCGTTCCTGTTCCTCGTGAACCTGCTGCTCCTGCCGATCGCCGAGCTCAGCGAGATCCTCGATCAGACGCAGATCGCGATCGCGGGCTGGCGCAAGATCCTCGGCGTGCTCGCGACCCCCATCGACGTGGTGGAGCCCGAGCACGGCCCCACCCTCCCCGCCGGCGCGCTGCCGGTCGACCTCGACGATGTGTGGTTCGCCTACCGCAGCGGCGGGCAGGTGCTCCGCGGCGTCGATCTGCACCTCCCGGCGGGCGCATCGGTCGCCGTGGTCGGTGAGACGGGCTCCGGCAAGACGACGGTCGCCAAGCTGCTGTGCCGCCTGGCCGATCCCACCAGCGGCACGATCCGGGTCGGTGGGGTGGACCTCGCCACCGTCGATCCGACCTCGCGGCGGGCAGCGGTCCGCATGGTGCCGCAGGACGGGTTCCTCTTCGACACCACCGTGGGCGAGAACGTGCGCGTCGGTCGGCCCGACGCGACCGACGACGAGGTGCGGGCCGCGTTCAGCGCGCTCGGCCTGGCCGGCTGGCTCGACGACCTGCCCGGCGGCGTCGACGCGCCCGCCGGTGAGCGCGGCACCAACCTCTCGGTCGGTGAGCGGCAGCTGGTCGCGCTGGCGCGTGCCCAGCTCGGTGATCCCGGGCTGCTGATCCTCGACGAGGCGACGTCGTCCGTCGACCCGGAGACCGAGCAGGCGCTGAGCGACGCGCTCGAGCGTGTGTCCGAGGGCCGCACCGTGGTGAGCATCGCCCACCGACTGTCCACGGCCGAGCGCGCCGATCTGGTCGTCGTGGTCGATCGCGGCGAGATCGTCGAGCGCGGCACGCACGACGACCTCGTGCGCGCGGGTGGCACGTACGCCGGGCTGTACGCCAGCTGGCTCGGAAACACCCGGGTGGCGGCCGCTCCCGACCCAGAGTGACGGCGCCGCCAGTACCCTGCGCGGGTGGTGGCCAGCATCGACGACATCCGCAAGCTCGTGTCGCTCGACCACGGTCTCGCGAGCCTCTCGACGCTCCGGCGCGACGGCAGCGTGCAGTCCACCGTCGTCAACGCCGGCGTCATCGACCATCCCGTCACCGGTGCACCCGTCGCGGCCTTCGTCGGCCGTCCGGCCACGCGCAAGATCGCGCACCTGCGCGAGAACCCGCGCGGCACGCTGCTGTGGCGAGCGGGATGGGCGTGGGTGGCCGCGGAGGGCGACGTGGAGCTCGTCGGCCCGGATGACGCGCTCGACGGCGTCGCGCCCGAGGGCGTGGCGGCCCTGCTCCGAACCGTGTACTCCGCGGCCGGTGGGGGCGAGCACGACGACTGGGCGGAGTACGACCGCGTGATGGCCGCGGAGCGGCGCGTCGCGGTGCTCCTCACACCGACCCGGATCTACGTCAACCCGTAGCAGGGTCTTCGGTGAGTCGGCTGCGGATCCAGTCGGGGACCTCGGCGCGCAGCTGCTCTCCTGCCTCGGTGAGGAGGTGCCCGGCGCCGGCGACCATGCGGAGGTCGGCCGGGCCGCTCACCAGCTGGCCCACGAACTCGGTGCACACCGCGGGGAGGATCTCGTCTCGGTCGCCGTGGTAGGCGAGCAACGGCGCGGTGAGCCCGTAGGCCTCCTCGCACCCAGCGGACTGGGTGGCGAACGTGACCACGCCGCGGGTCCACTCGCCCATCGCCATCGCCGCGCGGATGGCGATGGCACCGCCGAAGCTGTGCCCGGCGGTGACGAAGCGCTGAGCACCGGTGCGACCGGCGAGGTCGGCGGCCGCCAACAGGTCGAGCGTGCACAGGTCGATGTCGTTCGGGCGCCGCCAGCCGACCCGCAGCACCCCGATGCCGCTGCCCCGCGTCGCCACCTCGTCGCCGAGCCACTGGTAGAAGCCGTTGGCCGGGCCGAGCAACCCGCCCATCGCGCCGCCGCACACCACGGCGACCGCCTCCGCGTCGGGGTCGCCGTGCCACAGGATCGTGAGCAGCCCGCGCATCGTGAACACCTCGACGTGCCGGAGCGTCGGCGTGACCGCCACCTCCTGCCGCGCCAGCGGCTCCAGCAGGTCGTACGGGCCGGGCACGAGCGGCGCCTACCGCGCCGCCGAGTCGGTGGCGATGACCGCTTCGACCTCGATCTCGCACCGCCACTGCGGATCGAGCAGTGCCGCGACCACGAGCGTGGTGTTGGCAGGTCGCACGGCACTGAACACCTCGCCGTGCACCCCCGAGATCGCCGCGAAGTCGGACGCTTCGATGAGGTACACGCGCGTGCGCACCACATCGGCGAACGACGCCCCCGCGGCCTCGAGGGCGTCGCCGATGATCTCGAAGCACCGCCGCGCCTGCACCGCGGGATCCGGATCCACGTGGCCGTCGGGCCACTGCGGCGCCGTGCCCGCGACCACGACCCGGTCGCCCACGCGCACCGCCCGGCTGTACCCGACCGTGAGCTCGTACGGGGATCCCGACGAGATGAGCTGCCGCCCGTCCATGCCGGGAGAGTACCGGTGGCTCACACGAGGGTCGGTCGACTAACCATCGACGGGTGACCCTGTACGCGAGGTGGCGTGACGTGGCGGCCGGCGTCACCCACCGTGCTTGGCGATGGATGCAGTGGGCGGGGGCGGTGGGTCCGCAGGACCGGGTCGCGCACCGCTACCACCGCTTCGGGGATGGCTCGATCATGGCCTTCCCCCCGGGCGACGTGTTCGGCGAGGAGCACATCTCGATCGGCGAGCTCACGATCTTTGCGGCGCACGTGAGCCTGTCGGTCGGCATGATGCCAGGCCAGCCGCTCGAGGAAGGGGCGACCAGCCCCGTGCTCCGCGTGGGCGATCGGTGCTCGATCGGTCGGGGCAGCCACCTCGTCGCGCACCGCTCGGTGACCGTCGGCAACGACGTGATCACCGGACCGCACTGCTACATCACCGACCAGAACCACGTGTACGCCGACCCCGACGTACCGATCGCCCAGCAGTGGCCCACCAGCGACCCGGTCGTGATCGGCGACGGCTCGTGGTTGGGCGCGGGAGCGATCGTCCTCCCGGGCACGCGCCTGGGTCGCAACACCGTCGTCGCCGCGGCGTCGGTCGTTCGGGGCGAGTTCCCCGACCACGCCGTGCTCGCCGGCGCCCCGGCCAAGGTCGTGCGGCGCTACACCCCGGGCGAAGGCTGGCAACCCGCCCTGCGCGACGTCCTCATCGACCCGCCCGAGGGATGGCCCACCCGCGCGGGTTAGGTTCGCCCGATGGCCGACATCCAAGGGACCTTCGACGAGCGCTTCGCGCCGGTGGCGGACGTGCTGGCCGCCAACCTCGACCGCGGTGCCGACGTCGGGGCCTCCGTGTGCGTGGTGCACGACGGCCAGACCGTCGTCGACATCTGGGGCGGCACCATCGACGACGAGGGCACGCCGTGGGCCGAGGACACGATCATCAACGTCTGGTCCACGACGAAGACGATGACCTTCCTCAGCGCGCTGCTCCTGGCCGACCGCGGCGAGCTCGACTTCCACGCGCCGGTCGCCACGTACTGGCCGGAGTTCGCCGCCAACGGCAAGGAGGCCATCGAGGTGCGCCACCTCATGGCCCACACCGCGGGCCTGGCCGGCTGGGCGGAGCCCATCGAAGAGGCCGACCTCTACGACTGGGAGAAGGCCACGTCCCTCCTCGCCGCGCAGGCGCCGCTCTGGGAGCCGGGCACCAAGTCCGGGTACCACGCGTTGACGCAGGGCTACCTCGTGGGTGAGGTGATCCGTCGCGTCACCGGCGGCACCACCGTCGGGCAGCTGTTCGCCAAGGAGATCGCCGGGCCCATCGGCGCCGACTTCCACATCGGCACCGGTCCCGAGCACGATCATCGAGTCGCCAAGGTGATCCCGCCCGACCAGACCTTCGGCGAGCAGATCGGCCACCTCGAGCCGGCGCTGGCGGCGGCCATGTCGCACCCGCCCACCGACGCGCGCTGGTCGTGGAGCGAGGCGTGGCGCCGGGCCGAGATCCCCGCGGCGGGCGGGCACGGCAACGCCCGTTCGGTCGCGCGCGTCCAGTCGGTGCTCTCGCACGGCGGCGAGGTCGACGGCATCCGCATCCTGTCGCCGGAGGGCTGCGAGGTCGTGTTCGAGCAGCAGATCAGCGGCGAGGACCTCATCCTCCCGCTGCCGGTCACCTTCGGCATGGGGTACGGCATCAGCTCGCCCGAGATGCCGATCGGACCGAACGCCCGCACCTGCTTCTGGGGCGGTTGGGGCGGATCGATCGTCGTGAACGACCTCGAGAACCGGCTCACCGTCTCGTACGTGATGAACAAGATGGGCCAGGGCACCACGGGCGACGACCGGGGCATCGGGATCCTGTTCGCGACCTACGGCGTGGTCGTCGGCGCCCTCGGATAGCGCCCCCGACCGCGGGGCTCGGTACCGTCGCCCGCCGTGACGGGCACCGAGGCGCTGCTGGCGGCGCTGATCTTCGCGGCCGGCGCCGCGGTCCAAGGCGCGGTCGGGTTCGGCGCCAACCTCGTGGCGGCGCCGCTGCTCGTGCTCCTCGAGGAGGGCTTCGTCCCGGGGCCGGTCATCGTCGCCAGCGGCGTGCTGAACGTGCTGCTGGCGTGGCGCACCGGGCCGGGCGACGTGGACCCCACCGTCAACGTCGCGATCGCGGGGCAGATCGCCGGCGCCCTCGTCGCCGGCGCCATCATCGCGATGCTGCCCACCGACGCGCTGTCGATCCTTTTCGCGGTCCTCGTGCTGCTCGCGGTCGTGGTGAGCCTCCGCGGCCGTCGCCTCGCGGACACCCGCGCCCACCTCGCCGGCGCCGGAGTCGCATCGGGCTTCATGGGCACCATCTCAGGGATCGGCGGTCCGCCCATCGCGCTCGCGTACCTCGAGCTCGACGGACCGGCGCTCCGAGCGACGCTGGCTCGCTACTTCCTCGTGGGCAACCTCGTCGCCATCCCGACGCTCATCGTTGCGGGGAGCCTCGGCGCCGACGACATCGACGCGTGCCTCGTCCTGGTGCCCGGGGCGGTGCTCGGGTTCCTCGTGTCGGGCTGGCTGGCGCGCCACGCCGATCGGACGACCCTCCGCCCGATCGTGCTGTCCCTGTCGGCCATCGCCGCCCTCGCGGTGATCATCCGAACCCTCGCCTAGCGTCGGCACCATGAGCGATGCACCGATCGATGTGGTCCGCCGGTTCTGCGACGCGTGGAGCCGCCTCGACCTCGACGAGATCCTCGGGTACTTCACCGATGAGGCCGTGTACCACAACATCCCGATGGATCCGGTCGTCGGTCCCGACGCGATCCGCGCGTTCATCGAGGGCTTCACCGGCGCCGTGCAGCAGCTCGTGTTCCGCGTCGACCACATCGCGGCCGACGGCGACACGGTGATGACCGAGCGCCACGACATCTTCACGTTCCCGAACGGCGAGATCGATCTGCCGGTGATGGGCACCTTCGAGGTGACCGACGGGAAGATCTCCGCCTGGCGCGACTACTTCGACATGAACCAGTTCATGTCGCAGATGCCCGCGTAGGTGCTCCTCGTCGTGTGGCACCCGGTGCCACCGTCGGTCCACGCGCTGCGGGACGCGGTGCTCGCCGGGTTCACGGACGCCGGCGACCCGCTGCCCGTCCGCTCCCTCGCCGCCCCCGATGCCGGCCCCGACGACGTCGAGGCCGCGCGTGGGCTCGTGCTCGTCACCACGGAGAACTTCGGGATGGTGTCCGGGCTCGTGAAGGACTTCCTCGAGCGGATCTACCCGTGGTTCGAGGAGGTGCCGAACCGCAACCCTGGTCTGCCGTACCTGCTCATCAGCAAGGGCGGCAACGACGGCACCGGCGCGGTGCGCGACATCACCCGCATCGTCACCGGCCTCCGCTGGAAGGAGGCGCTGCCGCCCGTCGTGGTCAGCGGCACCGTCACCGACGATCACCTCGCGCACGTGCGCGAGCAAGCGGCCACGCTCGCCGCCGGCGTCGACACCGGGGTGTTCTGACGCAACTGCCTTGCCGCCATCGGGTGGCCTTCGGCAGGATCGGGGATGGCCGCGGTCGAGCTCGTCGTCACCGACCTCGACGGCACGTTCTGGGATGCCCAGACCGAGGTCGCGCCCTCCGTGCTCGCCGCGGTGGCCGAGCTCGAGCGCCGCGAGGTACCGCTGCTGGTCGCAACCGGTCGACGTGTCGCCTCGACCCGCGGACCGCTCGGTCGCGCCGGACTCACCCCGCCCGCCGTGGTGCTGAACGGCGCGATGGGTCTCCACCTCGCGACCCTCGATCGCTTCCACCTGGCGCCCTACCCGGTGGCGGAGGCGCTCACCGTGTACGACGCCTTCGTCGGCGCGGGCGTGAGCCCCGTCGTATACGTCGACGACCCGCGCTACGACGTGTTCATCAGCGATCAGACGAGCACGCACCCGTCGCACGTCGAGCAGCTGGGCGACACCGCCGGCGTGCGGTCCGGCTCGGCGCGGGACGATCTGCGCGCAGCGGTGGCCGAGAGCCCCGTGCTCGGCTTCGGCGTGATCGGCTTCCCGTTCGATGCCGCCGAGCGAGCCTTCGCGGCGCTCGCTCCCATCGCCGAGCCCCACCTCGACCGCTCGATCGAGTACCCGACGCTGGCCGCCATGACGGTCGCCCCCCGTGGGCAGTCCAAGTGGGATGGCGTGCTCGCCTACTGCGCCGCCCACGGACTCGACAGCCGCAAGGTCATGGCGATCGCCGACGGCCCGAACGACATCGAGCTCCTCACCCACGCTGCCACCCGCGTCGTCCCCAAGGTCGCCCACCCCAGCGCCCTCGAGCTGGCGACGGTCGTCATCGGTTCCGCCGAGGATGCCGGCTGGGCCGAGGTGCCCTCGCTGCTCTGACGATCGGTCGCGGGACCCCCATGCGAGGCGACCTCGTAGCCTGTGCGGGTGGAACGGCTCCCCGTGATCGACGTGAGCCCGCTCGTGGCGGGCGACGATCGCATCGGCGATGTGGCCACCGAGATCGACCGGGCCTGCCGAGAGTTCGGCTTCTTCTACGTCGAGGGTCACGGTGTGGACGAAGACCTCCAGCAGGAGATGGACGCCGCCGCGCGCGCGTTCTTCGCGCTGCCTGAGGCCGACAAGGCAGAGATGGCGATGGCCCACGGCGGACGCGCGTGGCGCGGCTGGTTCCCGTTCGAGGGCGAGCTGACCTCGGGCCGGGCGGATCGCAAGGAGGGCATCTACTTCGGCGAGGAGCTGCCGGACGACGACCCGCGCGTGCGGCGCGGCACGCCGCTCCATGGCGCCAACCTCTTCCCCGCCCAGGTGCCCGAGCTGCGCGCCACGGTCCTCCCCTTCCTCGACGCGATGACGGCACTCGGTCATCGACTCCTCTGGGCGATGGCCGTCGGCCTCGGTCTCGAGCCCGGCTGGTTCCACCAGCACCTCACCGAGGACCCGCTGATCCTCTTTCGCATCTTCCGGTACCCGCCTGAGGCTGGGCTCGCCGACCCCAACTGGGGCGTCGCCGAGCACACCGACTACGGGCTGCTCACCATGCTCCGCCAGGACACCAGTGGTGGCCTGCAGGTGCACGCGCCCTCGGGCTGGCTCGACGCACCACCCATACCGGGAACGTTCGTGTGCAACCTCGGCGACATGCTCGAGCGGATGACCGGAGGCCGCTACCGGTCGACCCCGCACCGCGTGCGCAACCCCGGCGACGCCGACCGCCTGTCGTTCCCCTTCTTCTTCGACCCGGGGTGGGATGCCGAGGTGCTCCCCGTCCCCGGCCTCGACGATCAGCCCGCGCCCGGCCGCGATCGTTGGGACGGCGAGGACCCCGCCGACCTCACCGGCACCTACGGCGACTACCTCTGGACCAAGGTCGGTCGCGTGTTCCCCGCCCTCCAAGAAGGGCTCTGACGAGATCTGTGTCGCTTCCTGCGCACCATCTGCGCAGAAGGCGACACAGATCCTGGGAGTGGGGTCAGCTGACGCCGCCGGCGGCGCGCTCGGCGTGGCGGCGGTAGGCCCAGCCGGGTCCGCGCAGCACGAAGGAGAGGCGGTCGCGCCAGTTGGTGGAGTGGGCGACGTCTCGCACGATGTCGGCGAACTCGTGGCTCGCGATCCGCAGCGGGTTGTAGGTGCCGATGTTCTTCGTGAGCCCGTAGACCACGGTCTCGTCCTCGCGCTGGAACGTGCCGAAGAGCCGGTCCCACACGATGAGGATGCTGCCGTGGTTGCGGTCGAGGTACTGGTTGTTGCTCCCGTGGTGCACGCGGTGGTGCGACGGCGTGTTGAGCACCTCTTCACCGGCGCCGAGCGTGCGGATCGCGTCGGTGTGGATCCAGTACTGGTAGAGCAGGTTCACGCCGCGGGCCTGCTCGATCAACGCCGGGCGGATGCCCACCCGAGCCATGAGCCCGTAGGGCAGGTACACGCCGAGCACGTCGGCCACCGGCTGCCGCAGGGCGGTGGAGAGGTTGTACCGCTCGCTCGAGTGGTGGACGACGTGGTGCGCCCACAGCGCCCGCACCTCGTGCATGAAGCGGTGGTTCCAGTAGTAGATGAAGTCCCAGCCGACGATGGCCAGAACGGCGGGCACCGCGCCGCCGCCGAGGTCGTGGCGCTGGCCCTTCTCCCACATCCGCTTCGCACCCGTGCGGTGCGACACCCAGTTGGACGCCGCGACCATCCCCGTCCCCACCGCCACCGGGCCCGAGATGCGGCGAACCTTCCGCGCCAGGCGCCGCAGCTCGCGGCCCCGGCCGTGGGGGATGTCGTGGTCCTCGACGACACGGTCGATCGGATCGGCGGGCTCGTCG
>JADMIO011432775.1_pt1 | contig 44067 bp, 31 predicted proteins | sample 8958161 | NCBI WGS metagenome assembly JADMIO01 (sample SAMN16585339, study PRJNA669376) | soil metagenome | isolation source: Crop rotation soil | place: USA: Cullars Rotation, Alabama | collected 2011
CCGCCGTGGGCATATCGCCGCCGGTGATGGCCTGTAGCCGCTCCACGACGTCGTCAGCGGCCATCAGCGTGTGCGCGACCTCCAGCTGGCGGCGGCAGAAGTCAAGGCGATTCTGGCTCACATCGAGCACGATGAGGCTTGCGCCGGCGAGCTGCGCGAACTGCATGACGGCCAGGCCGATGGGCCCGGCGCCGATAACCAGCACCCATTCGCCCGCTTCGAGTTGCGCGCGTCCCACCGCGTGCGCGCCAATGCCCAGGGTCTCGACCAGCGCCAGTTGATCGAGCGACAGTTTCTGTGAACGGTGCAGCTTGCCGGCCGGCACCTCAATCAGCTCGCGCATGCCGCCATCGGTGTGCACGCCCAGCACCTGCAGCCGCGCGCAGCAGTTGGTCTTGCCCTTGCGGCAGGCGATGCAGTGGCCGCAGTTGAGATACGGTTCCACCGCGCAGCGATCACCCACCTGCAGGCCGCGCTCATTGGCGCCGACCGCCACAATCTCCACGCCCAGTTCATGGCCCAGAATGCGCGGATAGCTGAAGAACGGCTGGCGGCCGCGAAACGCGTGCAGGTCGGTGCCGCAGATGCCGACCCGGCGCACGCGCACCAAGGCCTGACCATCAGGCGGCGCTGTAGGCGGTGGCGTCTCGCTGAGCGCGAATGCGCCCGGCTGTTGGAGCGTAATCGTTTTCATGCAATCGCTTACCGAAGCACCAGCACTGGGCGGCAGAAGGCGCCGCTGAAGCCGCGGAAGTTGATCGGCAGCGCCATGAACTGCACCGGCTGCGGCAGGCTGAAGACTTCGTCGGGGAAGCGGAGTTCCTCGACGATCCAGACTTTGTGGCCGAGCAGCGTCGCATGCGTCCGGCTGTTGGGCGCGTCGCGTGAGCCGCCGACCGAATAGTGATCTATGCCCACGCCGCGAATGTTCTGCTCGACCAGCCATTGCGCGCCGTCGGGCGTGAGGTGCGGCGACAGGTGCAGCCACTCTTCGCTTTTGTCGCGCCGGTCGCCCCAGCCCGTGGCCAGCAGCACGATGCGGTCGTCCAGCGCGGCCGCGGCGCCGAGTTTCTCGCGCAGCACATCGGCGGTGATGGGGTAGTCGGACGCGCAGCCGCGCACATCCACGATCATGGCCTCGCCGGCAAACGCTTCCAGCGGATAGTCATCAATGCTCATGCCGCCCGCCAGTTTGTGCAGCGGCGCATCGAGATGGCTGCCGGTGTGGCTGACCAGCGTCAGCATCTCCATGCGCCACGCATCCGCCGCGTGGTCGGCGCAAATCTCCAGCTTCACCGCCGGATGCGTCGGGCAGTTCGGACAATCGTGAAACAACGGCTGCGACAGATCAATGAAGCGCATAATCGTGATGGGAATTAACTGCAGACACACAGAGATTATTTAGCCACAGAATCACACAGAAGAACAGGAAAAGAGAATACAGGAAACAGAATACGGAATACAGGGAATGCAGGAAACCAGACTATCGCGCCGTCCTTTGCTGGGCCGTATTCTGTATCCCGTATTCTGTATTCTCTTTTCCGTGTTCTTCTGTGTGATTCCGTGGCTAAAGATTCTCCGCAGGACTACTCATCAAATACGATACAGACTTTGCCGGTCTGGCCTTTGTCGGCGAGGTCGTAGGCGGTGGCGGCGCCTTTGAGCGGCAGGCGGTCGGTGCAGGTGATGTCGGGGTGGACGCCCCAGCGGTCGAGGTGCTCGACCAACTGCTGCAGGTGGTAGAGCGATGTGACCCACGAGCCGTAGATAGTGATCTGCTGATGAATCAGCAGCGGCGAAACGTCGAACTCGACCGTGTTGCCTTCGCCGACAAAGGCGCAGCGGCCCCACTGGCGCGTCCCCTGGAGAGCCAGTAGGCGCGCCGCCGGAGCGCCGGAGCAGTCTATGCTGACCTCGCAGCCTTTGCCATTGGTGACGCCTTTGATCTTGCCAAGGGCGTCCTCGTTGGCTTCAAAGGTGTAGTCCACCAGATTCAGGTCTTCGGCCAGTTTGCGGCGCGCGGCCGACACATCAATACCGATGATGGGTTTGGCGCCCATGGCTTTGCCGAGCTGCGCGGCGGCCAGGCCGACCGGGCCCAGACCGGTGATGAGCAGGCGGTCGTTGCCGTTGAGGCCGACGCGGCACAGCGCTTCATAAGCCGTGCCGGTGCCGCAGGCGCAGAGCGCACCGTCCACATAGCTCAGGCTATCAGGCAGCACGATGCACACATTCTCCTCGGCCAGCAGGTAGTCGGCGTGGCCGCCGTTGCGCTGCCAGCCGTGCGCGGCGCGAAAGCTGCTTTCGCAGCTAATCATATAGCCGTGCTGACAGTCTTCGCAGACGCCGCAGCCGCTGATGTGATAGATCACGACCCGGTCGCCGACCTGGCGCTCCTTGCAGCCGGGGCCGACCTTCACGATCTGTCCGCACGGCTCGTGCCCGGCGATGGTACCCGGCTGATAGCCTTCGGGACCTTTTCCGAGGTGCGCGCGGTAAATCGCGCGGATATCGCTGCCGCAAATGGACGAGGCTTTCATCTTCACCAGCACCTGCCCGTAGCCGGGTTCGGGCACCTCGAACTCGCGGAACTCGACCGTGCTGTTACCCGGTAGAATCACGCCTTCCATAGTTACCATGTGTTGCTCCTGTTAATGGTTGCCTGTAATAGAACCGCAGAGACGCAGAGGGCGCTGAGGATTGAAGATGGAAGATAGATGATCGCCGTATCCATGTGGCACCAGCTTTGATCTTCTATCCTGCATCTGCAATCCTCGATTGTCTATTCTCTATCTTCTACTCTCGTATTATCTCCGCGCCCTCTGCGTCTCTGCGGTTATTCAATGCCTGATGAAGAGGCATCATTCACGGCGGTGTAATCGCGCCGTCCTGATCCCACAGCGCTTCCCAGCTCTGGTCTTCCTTCCACAGGAAGACCTGGCCTTTGATGAGGCGGCAGTTCTTGTCAATGGCGGCGATGGCCTGCATCTCGTGCTCGGTCAGCGGCTCGCCGACCGTCGCCCTGATATTGGCCAGGTAGTTCTTGCGCGTGACCGAAAACGGTATCGGAATCTGCCCGCGCTGCACCGCCCATTTAATACACACCACGGCCGGATGCACGCCCAGACGCTCGGCAATGCGCACGATAACGGGGTCCTCGATGTCCACTGTGTCGTCCGCGGTGCGGTCGCGGTCGGGGCGCGCGGGCGAGCCAATCGGTGAGTAGCCGATGGGGATGATGCCGCTCTCCACCACGAACCTGAACAACTCGGGCTGCTGGAAATGGGGATGCAGCTCCATCTCGTTGCACGTGGGCTTGATGGCCGCGTCGCGCAGCAGCAACTTGAGTTTGGGGATCGTCATATTGGAGGTGCCGATGTGCCGCACCAGGCCGCGCTCGACCAGTTTCTCCAGTTGGCGCCACGTCTTCATGTAGTTTTCGTGGATGTACGGCTGCGCGTGCGGATCGCGGGCCGTGACGTCCACGCCGGGCGCGTGATAGTTGGGGAAGGGCCAGTGAATCAGATAGAGGTCGAGGTGGTCAAGCTGCAGGTCGCGCAGCGACTGCTCGCACGCCGGGATGACATCGGCTTCGCTGTGCTTGTCGTTCCACAGCTTCGAGGTGACCCACAAGTCTTCGCGCGCGATGCCATTCGCCATAATGGTGCGCAACGAGTGGCCGATGAGATGCTCATTGCGGTATACGGAGGCGCAATCGAAGTGCCGGTAGCCGACCTCCGCGGCGCCGATGACCGCGGCCGCGATCTGCTCGCCGCTGAAGCGGTCGGAGCCGAACGTGCCCAGCCCAATCGCCGGAATGCGCGCTCCCGCCGGGGTTTCGCGGTACGGTACCTGCGCCGGGTCTACGCCATCAGCCGCCACGGTAAACGAGGCGAGGTGCTCTGGTTTCATAGTGGTTCGTTTCTGATGCAATCTGAGTGTGGGGCCGGCTGAGGCCGCACCCCTGCCCGTGCTATTCTATCCCCGCCACTCGTGCCAGTTCAAGGCGGCGCCGCCCGTGTGCACCTACACCGTGGTGGGCGCCGGCCGGCGGCCATCGAGTGCGGCCACGCGCCTGTTCCTGTAATCCTGTGCTTCGCGCACCACCCAATCGAAGAAGGTCTGGAACTGCGGGTAGGTGGCCGCGGCTTCTTCGGGATGGAACTGCACGCCGAGCACGGCCTTGCCGCTGGCCGACTCGACGCCTTCGATGACGCCGTCGCGGGCCCGACAGTTGATGCGCAGATCGTGCCCTAACTTCTTGATGGCCTGATGATGCCAGCTATTGATCGCCATGGTGGTGGTGCCCATCAGCCGCGCCAGCAGCGAGTCTGACTCGATGTCAATCGAGTGCAGCAGAACTGTCTGCAGCCCGTGCGAATAGTGCTTGACGGCATCGCGCACCTGGTCGGGCACGTCCTGAATCAGCGAGCCGCCCTGCACCACATTGAGCACCTGCAAACCGCGGCAGATGGCCAGCACCGGCATCTCGCGGTCGAGCGCGTCGCGCGTTAGTTGGAACTCCATCTCATCGCGCACCGGATCCTGGAACTTGCTCAGGTGGTGGGGCTCCTCGCCATAGGCCAGCGACACGATATCGCCTCCGCCGCTGAGAATCAGCCCGTCGGCGATCTCGACCAGCGATGAAACCGCCTCATGATCGGCAAAGGTGGGTACCACGAGCGGTGCACCGCCCGCCTGCACCACGGCATCCACGTAGTCGGTATCCACGCCCGTCTTGACGTCCTGCACTTCACCCGCCGGCGTCGCCTGATTCTGCCGCCCGGCGGTTATCAAAATGATCGGCTTACTCATACTCACGTCCTCACCCTGTCATTTTATCAAACCGGCACTGCCGGGCCGGACGGTGGTCAGTGGTCAGTGGGCGGTGGTCGGTGGCCGGTGGTCAGTGGTCAGTGGTCAGTGGTCGGTTGGCAGCGCAGAGAACGTAGGGGATGCCTCGCCCGGTAGAATAGCGTACGCACGCCGTGCGCCCCTACCTGTCCACCGACCACTGACCACTGACAACCGCCCACTGGCTACTGACAACCGATTCATAGACCTGTTATAATGGAGACACATGTTGCGCAGGGACGACCAGGCGGGTGGCCGGGAGATATACGAATCGCTTCCATACTCGCAGTGCGCATCCTGCCAACAGTGATCACTGCAGCACCGGTCATACAATCTGCAAAGAGGGCGGTGGCTTATGTTAGGTTTGCTGGCTATGGTGTTTTACCTCGGAGGGTTTGTGTGTTGGATCATCGTGCTGATTTCGGCTTTCCAGGACGAAGTCTGGAAAGGCGTGGTCGGTCTGCTCTGCGGGCTCTATCTGTTGTACTACGGGATCGTCGAGTTCGAGCACCCCAACAAGTGGGCCATCGTGGGTGGCGGCATCGCCTGCAATGTCATCGGCGGCGTTTTGGGCTTCATGAACGCTGCGGCCCATGCCCGCTGAGGCAGAAATCTGGCAACAAAGCGCCGGCGGCTCCCGCAAGGGTTCGCCGGCGTTTTGCTGGCTTTTACAGCAGGAGCTGAATGATGACCATTGATTTTGTGCTGCCGGAGTTGGTGAGCGTGCCGTTCCACAACATGGATTGGTGGCAGGGCGTGGAGACGGTGGGTGTGCTAAAAGCCGACAAGACAGGCCTGACAGTGGAGTTTCAAACCACGACCTACACCGAAAGCCTGTGGCCGGAGGTCAAGTCTAAGTCGAGTGTCAAAGAGATTGTCGTGCCGCTGGACGAAATCGAATCGGTGGCGCTGAAACAGGGTTGGGTCGAGACGATGATCGAACTCAAAGCCAGGAGCCTGAAAACGCTCAGCGACCTGCACGATCACCACCAGGGCCAGGTTGCGCTGTGCATCGCCGGCAAAGCAAAAGCAAAGGCCCAAGAGTTGGTATCCACTATGGCGGTTGTACTATCGGAGCATGAGCTAAGGAAACTGCGCCCGGACACCGATGAGTAAATGAATTGGTCTGGTCTGGTCTGGTCTGGGACCCAAGGAGGCTTAGCGATATGAAACTGCCCAGGTTTTTCAGCAGGAAACCCACTCAACCGAAGGCCCCGGACAGCCTGGATGATTTGCTCCCTCCCGCCAGAGAGCAGCACTATATCTTCGCGCATATGGTTCTGCCAGGCATGGGGTTTTCCCGTCCCGGCGAAATGTTGCTGACTCTGGGTAGCGATGAGGCTGCCGATTCTCTGAAAGTACTCTGGAAAATGGCCGGGGAAGATTTACCGTCACATGAGCGAGTTGTACCAGAAGGCCTGTCCTGCTTCATGCGTAAATGTGGCGACTATGCTATTGCCATCATCACTTTGCCAAAAGCGATTAATACGACAGAAGCTCATTTTACCGCCTGCGCTTTCGGGCCAGTGAGCCAGGTTCCAGAGGGCCAACTCCATAACTTACCGATGCGATACTTTACACTGGAAGTTGGCTTTACCCTCAGCGGCGAGGCGAGAACAACGCTTTGTGAATGGACGGCAGACCCGACCCACCTCAACATGGGCGATGGCCCCGATCCTGAACCAGAAGCCTTCTACAACACCATCTGCGCTCTTTTGAGCAGCGATGTCTCAGTCTCATCGCACCAAGTATTAGCAGCAACCACCCTCGATGGAACTGGCTTTGGAGATGGCGCTAATATAACTCAAGGCGAAGCGGCCTGCAACGCATGTCATGCCACCTTCCCAATAACAGATTTCTCACCGGATGATCGTCAACGGCTGCGCGATCAACATCTATATGAAGTCTGCAAGACCGAATTCGATATGTTACAGCGAGTGCAAAACTTCTATAAGCGCTATCCTGAACTGGAACACAGCTTGAAGTCAGACCTGGATAAACTTATGGATTCCGATGATCCAGAGATTCAGGACAAGGTGTATAGCGGCATCCCCTTCGACGAGATTGAGATACCGGAAGATGAAGTTCCTTTGCCGCTGAGTCTGAGTGCTGAAGACCAGGCGGTGGTGGAGTATCTACGCACCACCTTATTCTCCCTCCAACCTCGGCTGGAACGTGTATCAGAGGAAATGGCCCGGCTGCGCCCCGCTATGGAACAGGGCACTCTGGTGTGCCCCACCTGTGGTCAGCGACACCTACGCTGGAACGCAGTTCTGGACGAAGACTGAGGAGTTTGCCCCGATTACTAACCTACACCATCGGGTTCTACGCTACGCACTAACTTCCCCGTGTGCTGCTAACCAGCATGAGTCTGATCTACATGCTGGCCGTCTTTGAGGAAGGGCTCGAAGCGGCCCCACGGTTTGGATTCTTCGTTGTAGATGATGCCGGAGGCATACTGGGCGAGGTACACGCGGCGCATGCGGTCGGTGGTGTTGAAGCCGCTGCGGTGGAAGGTGACGCTGGAGAAAACGGCGATGCTGCCGGCGGGCACGATGACCGGAACGCCGGGGTCGTCGCCAAAGTAACCGACCAGATCATTCACATTCTCGTCCTGCACGTGCTCGACTTTTTCGCGCACGCCCGCGCGCGCATACGGCAGCACATAGACGGTGCCGTTCTCTTCGCTCATATCGTCGAGCGCACACCAGCAGGTGAGGTAGGGCGGATGCGGCACATCCACATAGCCCGAGTCCTGGTGCCAGCTAAACTTCATGCCCTGCTCGGCTGCCTTCACCACATACTGCTCGTAGAACAGATACACTTCCGGCCCCAGCGTCGCACGGCAGATGGCGGCCATGACGTCGCTGAAGGTGAACTCCAGCAACTCCGGCATTTCCAGTGAGGGATGCGTCACGAAGTAGCGGCTGTTGCGCCGATTCAGACCCAGCACATCGGTGCCCTGCTCGTCCATCTCGGCATTGGCGCGATCAATGAACCGCGCACACGCCCCGCGCAGCAGTTCGAGATGCGCCTCGGGTATGACCCGCTCGGCGATAAAGTAGCCTTCGTCGCGATACTGCCGTCGCTGGGCCTCTGTAATCTCTAACATTAGCGTGTGAGAGAATCAGCCACGGAATCACACAGAAGAACACGGAAAAACAGCTTTAGCAGGAAGCCAGGAAAGGCAGGAAGCCAGGAAAAACAGAAAAGACTGTTCCCTACCAACAGGCTCCACTAGCTTCGTATCTTTCTTGCCTTCCTGTAGTTCCTGCTTTCCTGCTAAAGTCGTTTCTTGTATTCCCTTCCGTGTTTTTCTGTGTGATTCCGTGGCTAAACTACACTACAGGGTCCACGGCGGGCGGTAGGGCGGGTTAAGGTAGCGGTTGGCTTCGTCGTCGTTGATGAACTGCTCTTTGACCGGGTCCCACTGCAGTTTGCGGCCGATTTGATAGGCGATGTTGCCGATGATGGCGAGGCTGACGACGCGGTGGCCGACTTCGACCGGCATGACGGTTTTCTGGCGCGAGCGAATGCAGTCAATCCAGTTCTGGAAGTGGTCGAGGCTGCGGTAAACATGCACGCCATCGGCCGGCGTCTGGTAGTACTTCGCCTTGGGCTCCACGTCCTGCCCGCTATCGCCGCCCAGGAAGATAAGGTTGTCCTTATCGCCGTAGAAGCGCGCACCCCACGGGATGCCGGCCCCGCCGGGGAAGTTGTAGCGCGCGCCCGGCTGGCTCCAGGTGAGTGTCCAGTCGGACTTGCGGAACGGCGTTTCGCCGGTGTTCTTGAACTCCCATTTGACCTCCATCGTCACCGGCACGTCCCACACGCCGTCGAGGTTGCGCTTGCCGGTCGCCTCAACGGTCACCGGGCCGAGTTTGTCGGCGTCCATGCACCAGCTCACGATGCTCAGCACATGGTTGCCGCGGTCGCGGATGAAGCCGCCGCCGATGTCCATCACCCAGCGAAAATTGAAGTGTACAATGTCGGGGTTATACGGCCGCCATTTGGCCGGCCCCAGCCACAGGTCCCAGTCGAGCTCGGGCGGCGGCGTTTTGGTCTGGAACGAGCCGCCGGAATAGTTGTTCTCGTGCCACACCTCGACGCGGTCGATCTTACCCAGTTCAGCGTTGCGGATGAACTCCGCGGTGGAGCGGCCGATCTGGTTGGAGCGCCCCTGCGCGCCGATCTGCACCACGCGGCCATAGCGCTGGTAGGCCTTAATCATTTCCTGGCCTTCGCGGATGGTGCGGCAGGTCGGCTTCTCGGAGTACACGTCCTTGCCGGCCTCGCACGCGTTGATCGTCATCAGCGCGTGCCAGTGGTCGGGCGTTCCAATCATGACCGCGTCCACATCCTTGCGGTCGAGCACCTCACGATAATCCCTGGTCGTGAATGGCTTGCCCTTGACGCGCCGCGCCGCATCCGCCAGGCGATTACCGTCCACCTCGCACAGCGCCACGATCTGCGTATCGCGCGAATTGTTGGCGCTGTTGAAATGGTCGTTGCCGCGCCCGCCGATGCCGATGTTGCCGATCGCGATGCGATCGTTGGCGCCCGGCTGGCCCGGCTGCGCCAGAACGCCCTCGGGAATGATGTACGGAATGCTGATGCCGGCCACCGCCGACGCTTTCAGGGAGGCTTGCAGGAAGCCGCGCCGCGACAGTTTCTTCGTGGCGGGAGCGGCGCCGGTTGGCGGGCGGCTCGACGCACTATGCGGCTGATCGTTGCGGTTGTCGTTCATGAGTGCATGTCCTTGCTGAGTTCTGCACCGATCCGGTCGGTTCAGGCGGATCGGTTCAGGTTGGGGAGTAAGTTCCAGTCTAAGACGAAAGCGCGGCGCATGGCAAGCGCGGCTGTGCAACGGTTCGTAGTAGCGCCGTGAGGCGCGTGTAACAGGCATTATGCTTTCCAGACGCGCCTGACGGCGCTACTACAAACCTCGGTATTCCATCTTCGCCGTTTTGTAGTAGTCTTTAGGTTATTCCACTGCCGTGCTCAGACTCGAAAGGGGTTACTGTGCCATACGCTTTAGACCAACTGTCACAGCTCAAGAGCCGCAAAACGGGCCGTTTTTCATCGTGGGACACCACCGGCCGCAACGGCGATGCCTGGACCATCGAGGCGGGCGAAACCCGCGTGCTGGCCGACATCACCGGGCCGGGCTGCATCACCCACATCTGGATGACACAGGGCAACCACTATCGTGAATGCCTGCTGAAGATTACCTGGGACGATGCCAGCCATCCCAGCATCCTCTGTCCGCTGGGCGATTTCTTCGGGCTGGGGCACGGCATCGTCAACTCTTACCAGTCGCTGATCTTCACCGCCTCGACCAATCAGAACAACAGCTTCAACCGCGGCTGCGCGCTCAATTGCTATCTGCCGATGCCATTCCAGCAGCGCGCCAGGGTCGAGCTGGTCAACGAGAGCAGCGAAGTGCACCGCCAGTACTTCTATATTGATTACGAAACCTACGAGGAGCCCGACGAGCCCGCCGGCTATCTGCACGCCGAATTCCGGCGCGAGAACCCGTTCGGCGGCTGGGGCCATGAAATCGGCGTCAACACGCCCGAATCGGATATCGTCAACACCGAGCGGCTGGCGTGGGAGAACAACTATGTCATCCTCGACACCAAAGGGCGCGGCCACTACATCGGCTGTAACCTGAGCGTCACCAACTTCTGCGGCAACTGGTGGGGCGAAGGCGACGACATGATCTGGGTGGACGGCTACCACTGGCCGCCCGATCTCCACGGCACCGGCAGCGAGGATTACCTGAACCAGGCCTGGGGCATGCAGCCGAATGCGTTCCTGCGCAACGGCTCATCCATTCACGAGTCGCACACCAACGGCTACCAGACCAGCTACGTGCACCACCTCGAGAATCCGGTGCGCTTCGAGCGCGAGATTAAAGTCACCATCGAGCATGGCCACGGCAACCACCTGTGCAACGAGATGAGCAGCGTCGCCTACTGGTATGCCGCCAAACCGGCCCGCGCCGCCAAAGTCCCGCCCGTCGCCAAACGCCTGCCCGTCCTGCGCGACAATCAGGGCCACTGGCTATACGACAAAAAGAACCAGATCACCTCGCGCGTCATCCAACTCAACCAGGAGATGACCAAACTGAAGGCGCAGTGGGCGAAGAAGTCACACCGCTAGCGGGGCTGACGCCCACTTCCAATCGGTGTGGCGGGTTTGCCTTCAGGGTGCCTCGATTGGAAGTGGGCGTCAGCCCCGCTAGCTGTACACCAACTCCTACTTCGTCTTTTTCGCTCGCGCGATACCCTCCTCCACAAGCTGTTTGGCCTTGTCCGGGCCGAAGCGGCCTGTGGGTTGGAACTCTTTGCCGCGGATGCGGTTGTAGGACACGAAGAACTCTTCGATCTCTTTGATGAGGTTATCGTTCAGTTCGCGCAGGTCCTTCAAGTCTTTGTGGTTGCGCGCCTTCGAGGCCACGGCGATGAGGCGGTCGTTGCGCATTGTCTCGCCGTCTTCGGTTTGCTCGGCCTCGATGACGCCGATCAGCCGGGCTTCGACCAGGCAGCCGAGACTGACCGGCGCATCCATCAGGATGAGAATGTCCAGCGGATCGCCGTCTTCGCCCTGCGTCGAAGGCACGAAGCCGAAATCGTAGGGGAATGACATGCCTTCGGGCAGCACGCCGCTCAGCTTGAAGAGGCCCGTCTTGTCGTCGTACTTCATCTTATTGCGGCTGCCCTTGGGCGTTTCGGTGATGGCGTTGACAGCGCCGGTTTCTTTGTCGAAGGCCGCGATACGCAGCAGATTGCAGTTCGTCATGATGTTGCCTAACCACTGAAATCGTTGGTGAAATACAGCCGGCCATGCTCATCTTTGAGCAGGCCGATGCCGACGCGCCGGAACGCGGGATTGAGGATGTTGTCGTGATGCCCGCCACCGGGTCCTTCGTTCATCATCATTTGCAGAATCTGGTCGATGGAGGTGTCCACCGGACGCGCCGGCCAGCCATGCGCATCGCCCTGATTCTCCGCCGCGTTGCGCGCGAAGCCCGAGCTCCAGATATTGGACGTCTTGAAGTGGTTGTGCGCCACGTGGTCACGCAGCAGTTGCTGGCTGCCCTGCAACGCGAACGCCGTCAGTTGCGCATCCAGCACCAGAGCCGGCGCGCCTTTCTGCGCTCGATAGGCGTTGAGCCGGTTGAGATTGTACATCAGGTTATCGTAGGTGATGCCGGGGGCCAGCGGCACACTTTTGGGCGCGGCATTGGTCAGCGGTCCGGTCGGGGGCGGGTTAAGTACGGGCATGCCGCTGACGCTGGTGGCCGGGAAGTTCAGGTAATCGCATAACCGCCATTGCCCGTCGCTTTGCTCTTTGAGCATCACCGTCACATAATACTTCGCGGCCGGCGGGTCGGAGACAGGGCCCCGGGCAGTGACATTGGTATGCGAGGCACGGGGCGCGAGCGGCGCCAGTGGCGCCGCGCCAAGCTGCACACCGCTATAAGCGCCGCCACGAAAGGGTGCCGTCAGCGCCCACAACTCAGCGCGCAGCGGGCCGCTGCTGCGCACCGGCGAGGTGTTGGTGATCCGCGCCACGGTGAAGCGCGCCACACCCTCAGCGTACTGAAAAGAGGCCGTGCCCACGATCTTTGGCCCGCCGCGCGGCTGCACCGGCGCGGCCGGCGAGTATGCCACCACGGCCAGTAATAGCACCGGCAGCAGCCACCGCAACGAGGAACAGCGAACTGGCGCGGCGAGCCCGCGGCCGAATCTGTCAGGCATTATGGATACCCCTCTCGACTTCCGTTGCATGCTACCCCTGCGGACATGCAATCTGCTCGCCAGCCACTGTCGCGGTTTCCGTGCAGGGCTCACTGCCGGTTCACCGGCCCATGAGATGTTGCATCACAAAGCCCAGGATGCCGAGCAGGGCCATGATCAACATCAGTTTGTCACGGCGGGTGAAACGGCTCACTTTTCGCTTCATTGAAATGGTCCCACGTGCGGTCAGCGTTGCGGCAGCGCCACATCCACTTTGTCGGTTAACGCCGCTGCGTTCCAGAGCGGCTTACCATCCAGAGTGATGGACCGCGCGCGCACCGCTTCCACCTGCAACGGCTGCCACTGTGCGCCTACGCGCGAGAAGCGCAGCACGGCGGCGGCGGCATCCATGGCGACACGGCGCTTGTCGGGCAGACTCATGGTAAGAGGCTGCGGCTGCTCGTGCAGCGCGGCCGGCGTATTGACCACCGCGAGCACCGCCTCGTTGCCCTGCTCAGCCCACACCGCACGCGCGCCGTCTGTAAGAGCGCCGGCCACAGGCAGCAATTGGGTGGTGCAGGCCGGCGGCATGGCGCCATCGAAGGGTAAGAGCAGCGTCGTGAACGACAGCGGCAGTTTGCCCTGCTGCTGATAGACGGTGAGGGGCACCTGGATCAACTTTTCCCAACTCCCGGCGGAGATGCCTGTGGTCAGTTCCAGTTTCGTCGCGCCCTGTTCCAGTACACGCACCATGAGGTTGTGGGTGGGGTCGGCGGTCCATGCCTGTAGCGTGTCGGCATCCGCCTGCACCGGCAACGCGGCGAAACGATAGCGCAACTGCGCGGCGTGTTCACCCGGACCCGTGATGTCATCGAACACCAGCCACAACGCCGGGTGGTTGCCAAGCGGCTTCAGGAACCAGATGCGCCGCTGCTGCACGACATCGCGCAGACCACTGTAGCCTTCGTTGTGCGCGGCCAGAAAATCGAAGTGCTCCGCCGTCACCCAGGCATCGGACTGGCCGCTGCGCGCATCGCGATTGTCCACCGTAATCGTGTTGTGCGACCGCGTCGCACCCAGTTCCTGCGCTTCGGGCGTGCCATAGGTGTAGACGCCGGGATCGAGCAGCACCGGCTTGCCGTACACGGCAGCCACCAGACCGAGCGCATCGCTGTGGCCATGGCTGCCAAACGGCCCGGCGTGGACGCCCATATAGTGCGCATCGGGCTGCCAGCCGGTACGCATGTAATAAAAGCCGCCGTCCGGGAAGCCGACCGAGGTCTGGCGTGGCGGCGCGCCGCGTGGGGCTGCCGCGCCGGTGGCACGGTCGGCGACGTAGGCGAAGTCATCGCGCTTGAACAGTTTCACGCCCGCTTCCAGACTGTCGGCCTTCGAGATCGGGTTGGCATCGCCCCACAGCGGCAAGGTGCCGTCGGGCAGCGCCGAATACATCACGAAGTCGTACATCTTCTCGGTGAGCCGCGCCATCTCGTCGGGCACGGTGAGGCCCAGTTGGCGCGCCTGCGCGATGGTAGCGGCGTAGCGGCCCATCACCAGTTGGTGATAGTTGATCGTCGGCTCATGCAGCACGCCGTCGGGCCGCACCGTCGAGAGTGCGTTGGCGATCAGTGTCTTGAAGCCGGTCGAAACCCACTGCTTCGACTTCGCGAATTCGGGAAACTCGAGGCCGAACTCGAAGAGCCCGTTGGCCATCTGCGTTTCCCAGTTACCGCCGCCTTTCTGGTGTTCCAGCACATCGCCCATTTCGCCAAGATTGATGATGAACGCGGCGCGCAGGTCGGTGGTGAAGTATGGCGAGTCCGCGAACGGCGTGTAGTAGGCGAAGCCATGCGTCATGCGCGCGCCGAGCGACAGGCCCGACCACAGCGAGCCGCCGGCCAGTCCCGGCGGCAGCGAGGCCGGCACCGCCTCATCGGGCTTATAGACGCCGGCCAGGATCGGCGACGGCGCCTGCACGAAAAAGTTGGCCAGCATATCGTTCCAGGCGCGCGCATACTTCTCGTTGCCGGTCGCCGCATAGGCCGCGGCCAGGTACTTGCGGATGCCCGAACGCGTGAGGCCCACACCACCACGTTCGGGCCACAGCGCGTAGTGGTTCCAGGTCGGCCCCAGGTCGAGCGTCATGCCATCGTCGAGCGGCACCTTGTGCTCCACCACCAGGTCGGCATCGTGCGTCTCGAACTGCGGGTTGTACTGCGGCTTGCGTCGCACCGGGTCAATCAGGTCGGCACGGCTCTCAAAGTGCCGCACCAGCGCCTGCGCCGCGCCATCCCAGTTGCGCGCCTGCACCGCACCGCGCACCGCCGCCAGCGGCGCATAATTCAAATCGAAATGGGCAAAGGCCCGCCCATACGCCGCGTCGCGGTCGAACGCGCGGCGCTCGTGCACCTGAAACCACAGATCGTAATCCTGCGCCTGGCCAGCGAGGTAAGCATGCCCATCCGCCGTCTTGTCGCGCGCGATGCCGATGCCTTCGATCTTGCCGTCGCCATTGGTGATACCGGGCCGCTTGTGGGCCAGCAGCCATTCGCGCGGCGTCACGGCCGGGCGCAGCGGCGCGATCTCGACCGTCAACTCAAAGTAATAAGCATGGCGCGGCTGCACGCGCGCATCGAGGGTGAACATCGGCACCGCGCCTTCCCAACTGCGGCGGTCGTAAGGAATCGCGCAGCGGCCGCAGGAGGTGTGTTTCGCCGGGCTGTCCCAGAGTGTCATCACCAGCGACTCATCGGGCTGCCACGCCTCGTTCCAAGCCGCCTGCCACAGCGCGATGCGAAACACTTTCTCGACATTATCGCCGGTGGTGAACGTCTGCCCGACCGCCTTGCCCGGCTCGACCGTCGCAAAGCGCGCCTCGTCGCGCGCGTCGGTATGCTCGCCCAGCGTGATAGGATTGAGAATCTCATCCAGCGCCGGCCCGGCACAAACCGGTGTGCACTTCAGCAAAAGCAACAAGAACAGGCACAGAGCATAACGCAGATGCATTAGACGGTTCCTTTGGATGGCGCGGCATGATGGAATAAACCGCCGAGACGCAGAGAGCGCAGAGGGAAGAGATTTAGCAGGAAGATCAGGAAGGCAGGAATAGAAGAGAGGGCAAAACGAGGATCAAGGTTAGCAAATGGAGGTCAGAAACAGTATCTGACAAGCGACCCTCTATTCTCCACCTTCTATTCTTTTCCTGGCCTCCACTTTTCCTGGCCTCCAATCTTCCTGTCTTCCTGCTAAATGTCTTCCCTCTGCGTTCTCAGCGTCTCTGCGGTTAATACACTTACCCTACAGGCTTGGTTCATGCCACACGGGCGCGCTGTTGGTGAGGATGGCGCGCTGGCGCGGGGTGACGGCTTGCAGGGTTTGCGGCAGCGGCGCGTAGCCGGGCCACGGCCCGGCATCGTGGCGGCCGAAATTCATGATGATGGTCTTGCGCGTTTTGGATGACGGGTTAGGCCGCCCGTTGTGCACCACGGCTTCGTTGAAAACGATAATGTCGCCGGTGTGCACATCATCGAAAATGTGCTGCGCCGGCAGGTCTACGCGGTCTTTCCAGTCGAGCGGAAACTGGGCGCGGTGCGAGCCGGGGATGACTTCGAATGCGCCTTCACCGGGCCCGACATCGGTCATGCAGTAGAACACTTTCACCATGGGGCAGATGAACTTGCCATCCACGACGTGGCCTGTCGGGTGCGTGTGCACGCCGCGATGCCAGCCGCCGCCTGCGTAGCCCGGATAGGTATAGTACAGTTCATTGTCAATGTGGCGGTAGTCGGCGCCGAGGAACTCGACCAGCAACGGCTCGACCGCCGGATGATCAAGAAAGCGGCCAAAGCGCGGATCCACATCGAAAACGCGCGATACGGGACGGTTCAACAGGTGCTTCACATCGGGGTTATCCGCGTTCAGCGCCTGCACGTCCGCCCCTTCCACGTCCGCGATCCAGCCGTTGTACTCCACGATTTCGTCGTCTGTCAGCGCCTGGCGCAGATGCAAATAGCCCTGTACATCGAATGCGAATCGCAAATCATCGGTAACTGTCATGGTTTTTCCTGGGGTTTGGGGTTTAGGGTTTGGGGCTTGTGGTTTGTAGTAGGCGCGTGAGCGCCGTTGGCATACCATCTCGCCCCACAAACGCGTCTTGCGACGCTACTACAAACCTCAGCCACACGCCCGTACCATACAATAAAGGGTAAGGAGAAAGTTTAACATGCCCGTTGCCGGTTCCCACACGCTCAGCACGCTCCATCGTGCCACGGTTACACTGTTGCTACTCATGGCCGCTGCGTCGCCCAGCCAACCCGCCAGTCCACAGGCGCAGCCGCGTGGCAAGGATAACGCGCCCATGGTGCGGGTGCCGGCCGGGCCGTTCGTGATGGGCGCCGACCAGGGTGGCGACCCCGACGAGCGGCCGCAGCACGCGCTGACGCTGCCAGCCTACTGGATTGACGAGCACGAAGTTACCAACGAGCAATACAAACGCTTCTGCGACGCGACAAAGCATAAGCCGCCGGTGCAATGGCGCAATGGGAGTTATGCCCGCGGCCAGGAGCTATGGCCGGTGGCCAATGTGACGTGGGAGGACGCCGCCGCTTACGCGCAATGGGCCGGCAAGCGATTGCCGACCGAAGCCGAATGGGAAAAGGCGGCGCGAGGCGGCGACGGGCGCATCTTTCCGTGGGGGAATGAAGCCGATGCCAACCGCGCCGCGCTCGACGATGAAGCCAACCTCGGCCCCGTCGGTCGCTACCCGACCGGCGCCAGCCCCTGTGGCTGCCTCGATATGGCGGGCAACGTGTGGGAGTGGACCGCCGACTGGTATAACGCCTATCCCGGCTCCGAAAAGCTGCCGGTGGAGCGCGTCGGACCGGTGACCTACTCGCCGCTGTCCATCCACTACGGCCGGAAATACAAGGTCATCCGTGGCGGCGGCGCCATCGCCTATTACAGCATCCCCGACACCGGCCGCAGCGCCGACCGCGCCCGCGCGCTACCCTTCTCCGCTTACGACGGCCTCGGCTTTCGTTGCGTGCTGGACGAAGGCACGGCGCGCCCCTTCGACACCGACATCTCGGCCGCCTATGCGCCCACCCCGCCGCACGTGCAGGCCGTCAAGCCGGTGCTGACCTCACCGGTGCCGCTTACTGTCACCGAAACCACGGGTGTAGATCGCGACAACGAAAACGTCACCAGCGGCATCCCGTTTCCCGAAGGCGTCCTGCGCTCACCCGCCAACGTGCGCTTGATGAACGAGAAGGGCCAGGAGGTGCGCCTGCAGACGCGCGTCACCGGCACCTGGCGCGACGGCTCGATCCAATGGCTGCTGCTCGACTTCCCCTGCACCGTCGCGGCGCATCACGCACGTAAGTTCAACCTTGCGTGGGGCGCCGGCGTAGAGATGTCGCCCAGCGACGGCGCCTCGTTAAAAGTAGTTCCGGCCTTGCTCTACACAACCACAGTTGCAGTGGATGGCAAGGCCCTGCAGGGCAATCGCTACTCCATGCCGGCCGTAATCGCGCCCAACCAGAACAACAACGCGGCTGCTCAAGGGGACGCACTGAAGGTGACAACTGCGACGGCCGGCTATCCCTGGCGAGCGGTGCAAGAAGAGACCAGGTTCTGGAAAGATGAGGCCGGTCATTCGCTCTTTCGTCTGCGTGAGCGCACGCGTCAGGTGACGGGCAGCGTGGCATCCATTCATGCCCTGACCATCACTCAGGTTTCCGATAAGCCCCTCCTGAACATGACCGCCTGGGACATCCCTCTGCCGGCCTGGGGCATTCCGCCGCAAGCGAGCGGTCTCCAGCAGGGCGTTTTCGGGGGCGACACTCGCAATCATCCTTTCACCATCAAACCAGGCGACCGCTGGGAGCTCACGCAGGAAAGCGAACTGCGTTATACCATCAGCCGCAACGGACAGGTGGTCGCGACGGGCACGCGCGCGCCCGGATGGCTGACCGTGGTGGCTGGCGACAAGAGCCACACGGTTGCGGTGCGCGATTTCTGGCAGCAGTTCCCGATGGCACTGGTAGTGGATGACAAAGGCGTAACGCTGCGCGCCTGGGCCGGCAAGGAGCCATTCGACTTCGACCGCGGCATGGCCAAGACAATCGAGGTGTTCAGCGATCCCGGCAAAGACGCCGCGACAGGCGAAGACGCTGCCCGGGCTTTTCAGCAACCTCTCTTCGCGGCGGCGCCGCCGGCGTGGTATTGCGGCAGCGGGGCGCTGGGCGAACTGGAACCGTATGATCTGGACCGCTTCCCGGAATACGAAGCGCCCGTCGAAGCCGATGCCGATCATTGGATTCGCAAGCGCCCGTATGGCCTGCGCAACTGGGGCGATGCCTACATGGGAGGCCCCTATAAGGGCAAGAACGCCTTTAACAATCTCGAATACGACATCCCTTACGACCTGATTATGCAGTTCGCGCGCACCGGCAATCGCAAGTATCTGGACGCCGCGTTCGCCGGCGCCCGCCACCAGTGCGACATTGATACGAACCACATTACGGGCCAGCCGTGGAAGCACAGCCCGCGCCACACCGAAACGCCCGCCGAGTTGGGCCACGTCTTCCTGCGCGGTCTCATCGAGTACACCCATCTGACCGGCGATCCGCGCGGCCTCGAAACGGCGGCGCACATCGGCGACTTTTTGTGCAAGGCGATTAACGATCCGCACGAGACCGGCAACGAGCGGCAGATCGGCTGGGGTCTGTATGCGCTGACCGGCGTCTATGCCGCGACCTGGGACAAGAAGTATCTCGATGCCTGCAAGACCTTCGTGGACTGGCTGATCGCCGGCCAGGCACCGACCGGCAAATGGGCCATTCGCTACGATAACCGCATCAGCTTTTTCAACGGCCTCGCCATGGCCGGGCTGCGCCGCTACTATGAGGCGACCGGCGACGAGAGCGTGCCGCCGGCGCTGAGAAAAATGATTGACCGCACGCTGGGTTTCTATCCCGAATACGCGGGGCGCACGCTGGATGGCTTGGCGTGGGCCTACGACCGCACCGGCGACAGGCGCTACCTCACGCTGCTGGCGCGCACCTGGGAGACCTCGAAGGAATACTGCACCATGCGCGGTTGGGACCCCAGCAGCACGCTATTTGCGACGCGCTATCTGCCCTTCCTGGCGCGCCACGGTCTGGCGCCCGCGCCCGCGCGGCCCCTGAAACTGACGCCGGCGCAACTGGCCACTGATAACGGCCTGTATCACACGCGCATCGAGGCGCCGCACGCCACGCTTTATCTGCGCGACGACAGCGGCGCCTCGTTTGATCTGGTAGTCTTCCGCCAGGCCGGCATCGCGCCGGGCAACGTCACCGTCACCGAGAGTAACGCAGCGCGCGGCAAACCGCTGGGCGCGGCGCATTTCGCCGCCACCGCCGAATCCACGGTGCGCCAGGCCATCGCAATTCCGCGCGGCAAAGGCGCCCGCGTGCTAAAGGTCGAGTTGGCCACGGCCGACACCAAAGCCTGGGACATCGTCACTACCCGCCCGCTACCACGGGTGATCGCGGCACCCCACTTCGACGGCGTCGAGCGTCTGGTGCCGCGCCTCTATTTTCGCGTGGACGGCGCCCGGCTCGAAGCACAATTCGAGGCGCAAAACGAAGGCTTTCACGGCGCCGTGCTCTATGACCCGCAGGGCCGCGCCGTGGCCGCAGCCACGAAGTTCATCGACCTCGATGACACGAAGACTTACCACTATACGCTCAGCGCCACGATCCCGGCCGCACAACGCAGCCAGGTGTGGAGCATGGACATCCAGGACGGCCGCCTGCTCGCCCTGACCGGCGCCCGCCCCGTCTTCGCCACCAGCCGCGCCGCGTACTTCGATGCGCCGGCAAGGTGATGGACTGAGTGACGAGCACAACAAGACCGGGACGCTGTTGGTATGTCCCTACTTCGCTCTAAGAGTTCGTACGTGTTTGAGTCAGCCGTCATCCTGAAGGAGCCCAGGCGACTGAAGGATCCCCTTACCTCGGGGGGATGCTGCTGTCGCCTGAGGCTCCCTACCAATGACATGGGTACTGCGGCGCGTCAGATGCTGGTCACACTGAGCTTGCGAAGCGTCTCGTGCCAGACAGTGGGCGGGGACCGTTAGGCACGAGATGCTTCGCAGGCTCAGCATGACGATGGCGCGCGGCTGGTGCTTCGCCAGGAACGGCATAAATGCGTTAGCCAGCCATGTCATGCCACCACTTTTCACGCCACGGGCGTCTTGGCTGACCTCAGCAGAACGAGTGCTCTTCCTTTAGCAACTCTAAGTGCCGCGGACACGCCCAGGGCGGTGCGGGAAGACCCCACTTGTCTGGCGAGGGTTCACGAGCAGATGCAGAGAGATGTCTGAAGGCAGGTGCGCCGTCGCGCCAAACCGCGACGGCGCGGTCTATTCGCCGTGCAGCACAATGTCGTCAAAGTCCGCGGTGCCGCCGCCGCGGGTAATATCGGGCTTAAGCGCGATACTGGTTGCCCCATCGGGAACCTTTACCTCGATCACCTTGTTGACCCAGTCACTGTCCCGCTGTAGCGACAGCGTCGCCTGCAACGCCGGCCGCGCCTGCAACGCCGGCCGTGCCGGCCCCAGGTTCCAGCCGCCGGAGTTCTCGAAGCGATAGACAAGCTCGGCCCCGGCTCCGTCGCCCGCCGCGCCCTGCGGACCGCGGGCTCGCATACGCACCCCGATGGTGAGCTTCTTCCAGGCAGGATCGAGGCGGAACCGGAGGGGTGGGAGGGAAGTCACCGTGTCGGCCTGAGGGTAATCGGTGAGCTGCGGCAGTGAATTCGTAAGACGCAAGAAGTGGTTGCCGTCCTCCTCCAGGACCTGGCAACCAGGGACACCATGCAGCGACCAACCGGCCGGGTTGCCGTCCCCGTCAAGCTTTTCGAACGCGCCTTCGGGTAATGCGGCCTGAATCGGCAGAGGGTCGTGAGCCGCACTCAATTTGATGTCGTCGTAGTCCACCTCGCCAACGGTGTTAATCATCTCCGCGCTCAAGCGAAAAAACACGGCTTTGGCGGGAACCGGAATCTCCACTTCGCGATAGGTCCAGTCCGAGTCTTGCTTGATCTCCAGACCAGGAGGCCACGGCTCGACCCGGTTGCCGGCCTCGTCCATGAACATAGTCGCGAGGCGCGCGTTCTCTGTGTCGGCGGCTCCAACGCGTAGGTTCTGAGCGCGCAGGCGGGCCTCCAGTTTGAGGCGCTGACAATCGGGCGCGATGCGCACCGGCAGCGTCGTGTTGACGAGAGCAGGAACTTTGTCATTGCGTAGGCGCAAGAAGTGGTTGCCGTCCTCTTCCAGCAACTGCATGCGCCGGTTATCGGACAGATGCCACCTGACAGGCCGCCTTTGCGTATCCAGGTGCTCGAAGGATTCATGGACCGGCTCACCACGCGTTAAGACCAGGTCCGGCAGCGGCGTGGTGGGAAAAAGCTGAATGTCGTCATAATCTACTGTGCCCACAGCGTTAATCATCTGCAGGCTCAGTTGCAGGTGAACCGCGCCCTGAGGTATGGTGAGCTCCACCTCATATTCGCTCCAATCCGCATCCGCCTTGATTTCCAGGCCCGGCGGCCAGGGACCTATTTTCTGCCCGGTTCGGCCCAGAAACAGTGTGACGAGGCGAGCGTCTTCGTAGTATTCGGTGCCTACCTTCAGCCCGCGTGCCCGCAGACGGGCCTTAAGCCTGAGGCCTTTCCAGCGCGGATCGAGTTTGACGGCAACATTGGTATTGATGAAAGCCGGGGTTTTGTCGTTGTGCAGGCGCAAGAAGTGATTGCCATTCTCGTGCTGCAGCGCCATGTGCGCTGCATCGGCGAGCAGCCATCCCACCGGCTTCCCCCTGGGGTCCAGCGTCTCGAAGTCGCCAGCGGGGAAGATATTGGCCGGCTCCTCCGGAGCGGCGGCGGTGACGGGCCGAGGCTTGTCGTTTGCCGTAGGGGTCACGGGAAGCGGCGGGGCGGCCTGTGCCAGCCGTAGCGCGGCCGTGTGCACGGAGGCCGCAGCGTGCTGGGGCCAGCGAGCTACCGGCGACTTGCGGGCAGGCAATCGTGCCGGCGGATGGTTGAATGGCCGCGGCGCTGCCGCTCGTGTTGTGACCGCACCGTTTGCGAACCCAGCACCGGCGGCGACCATGGCAACCTGGTGCCGCGGTTCGGGACGGGCTACGGGGGCATGCGGCAACCACACTATGGTATGGTCCCGCGCCGCTGGCGTGAAGAGCGGTGGCGCGGCGACAGCCACGTGCAGCAGAGCTCCGGCTCCGGTGCCGCAGAGTGCTAAGCCGAGACACGCCATGCCGGCGGCCTTTATCTGGGTCAGCAGCATGGATTTCAAGACCGTGCTCGACAGTGACCGGACATTGCCACTCAACAATTCGGCCGCGGCACCATACCGCATGGCTGTGTCGGCCGCGCCCGCGGTGCCGGCGGTGCCCCCGGCCGGCACCCATGCCGCCAGCCTGGCCACCAGCGCCACGCACCTGGGTGGTGCGGCGTGGACAGCGTGATCCGTCAGCCAGGCGGCAACGGCAACCGTAGCCACTCGATAGCCCTGGCCTGCCATGTATCGCCGCAGTTTCTCCAGCGCCCGGGCCACCCTCTTTTGGGCCGCGTCCGGCGAGATGCCCAATCTGGCTCCGGTTTCATTGATGCTTGTGCCTTCAAAGAAGCGCAACAGGAGGGCGTCGCGTTCGGACTCGGTCAGCCTGGCCATGCCGTCGTGCAGCAACGCCCCCAGGTCGGTCCAGGTTGTATCCCGGTGGCAGTTTCCGCCCAGGATCTCCGCCGCGCGCTGCTCATGCCGTTGCCGCCGCGCTTCCTGGCGGTGCGCGTCTTTGGCCGCGAACCGCGCCGTCTTGAACAACCACCCGGCCAGGATGGTGCCTTCGCGCAGCGCGGGCGCCTTTTTGGCCAGAATGAGAAAAACGACTTGCGTCACATCTTCAGCCAGTACCGCATCGTCCAGTTCACGCCGGCAGGTGGCGTACACCAGATTCACATAGCGCGCCACTAACATCGAGAACGCCGCCTGCGAATCCTTGTCCACATATTCCCGTAGCAGTTGCCAATCTTCCATCGTGGTATGCTCCCCACTTATTGTACGGTCGCTCAACGCCATTATCCGACAGGAATATGAACATTGTTACAGACTCAGGCGTGTCTCGCCGCAACTGGCCGTTTGGCCGCAGCCCTGCGCCAGAGCCCAGCGCCAGAGCCCTGCGCCCAGCCGCGCCGCCATCTCTGGCGGCGCTAGGCGGGCCCCGAACGCAAGTACGTGGTTGCCCGGGCCGGCCGTCAGGCACTACACTAAGCGCCACACACGCGCCACCAGCCGCGCCGCGTTCTTCGTTGTGGCGGACGGGCCACAACTGGGCACGATGAATCGTGCCCAGTCCTATTACGACCGGCGGTGCCTGCGTGCCCCCAGGTGCGCGGCCATCCTCGGCAACGACACCACCAGGACGCTAATAGTGGCGGGGAAGTGATTGGTGTATGCGCAGAGCGTGCCAGTGAGGGCCAGGTGGCAAGTTGCGTTACTTAACCCAGCAGTCCCGAGCCTCATTTGTCAGCAGCGCGTGGACATCTGCGCAGTCGCGCAAAAGCGAGGCTAATCTCTCAGCCTGCACCGGGTCGTCGTCGCGATACGGGAGGCCGGTAATGTTGCCGTGCGTATCATTGTCAGTGTCCGCCAACATCTTCAACCGGTATTGATCCAGTTGAATCGCGTCTATGTTGTGGGCATCCAGACGCAGCAGTCCGTGGCAGGGGTTTAACTGCGTGATGCCGCTGACGTATTCGGGCCAGGCAGCCCGGTCTGCGGGGAATGTCGCTATGAAGTTGATCGAGATGCCCTGACTGTCGCCTGTAGCAGAGTTGTCCGGCGACGGTTTGCGGCGCATGAACGCCTTGGTGAGGATGCGGCCCCTGCGCACCCAGTTGGGATAGCGCAGCGCGCGATAAACAGTGGACTGGCTGTCAGCGGCCATAGCGACTCATTGCGGTCACGCCTGTGTTAGCCAATCCAGCCACTGGGCCAGGTTCGCCGGGGAGACATCCACGGCGTCAAAGTCATTGCCTGCTTCGTGATAGATGTAGTGTTTGCCGTCCCTGGCACCAGGCATCATCAGTCTCACTTCGCGGCCCGCGCCGATCCATTCGATTCTGATGCCACCGTTCTCGTCGGAGACAACATAGCCATGAGGAAACTCGCGTTGCACTAATTGGTTGGCGGTGGAAAGCAGGCGCAGTGTAGCGGTGAGGGCATAGTCGGTGATGCCGTCGCCCTCTTGATCCAACAACTCCCGCACCTCCGAAGTTGTGGCTTCATAACCACGGGTAAGAGTTTCTACTGGCATTGCTCGCCGCTCACGATACTGGGTTTGGTAGCGCCGCCAACTCGGCGACAATGCTCATTTTAACACACATGCTGCTTGCACGAACCTCACCCCTACAGGCAGCCGCCATAATGCTATCGTGAGCAATGTGGGGCGCGTAAGAGGGGTCAGCAGATTCGGCATCCTGACTGAACTCATCGGGGACGACTCCAATGCCAGGGACGGGCCATAATCGTAGGGGCACGATTCGTAACAACCGGTCGTGCTTGCATAACCCGGTATGCGCCCCACACAATGCGCGTCACAGCACGCGATGAAAACCAATAACCCAACAGCAGTGGGCAAACCTTTGACATCCTCGGCAACGACACGACCAACACGTTAAAAGTGTCGGGGAAGTGATACACTTCTGCAGTAAGCAGTCGTACCGAGGATGCGTTATGGCCAACTCTTCAGTTGCCTGAGGATAAGTCTGACGCTTTGGATTTAGCCCCTTCACCGAGCCGGAAACTGGTTGCATCCGCCCGCTACCTGGGACCTGCTCCATTCCTTTTCGTAGATGAGGACATATCCGATGACGCTGAGCAATCGGTAACCCAAAAGCGTCAGACGTCCCTGGTATGAGGCCGTTCAAGGGGAGGCGTTGGAGCAGGGCGACCTGTTGCGCTCTTGCCAGGTGGTTGAGCCTTTTGTCAGGCAACTGGCAGCCGCAGAGAGCCCTCGCTTGCGATTGTGCTCCCCATACTGCGAACACCTGTCGCAAGCGTTTGCCCGCTTCTTTATGCGAGTCGGTTTGCCACAGAACATCCAATTGCCCTGAACCCTGTCATGATGCCCCGCAAAAAGGCCGTCGCCCTGTCAGGGTCACTCGAAGCGCGCGTTTCGACCGCGCCGTGTGCCCGGTGACGCGGCCGCGTCACCATGGCGGATCACCGGTCGCAATCCGACCGCGCAACATCGCCGGGCCGGTGGAACGCAAGAGCAACTATCATGACCGACGAGATCGCGTTACAACCTGATGCCGCGCTGCATTTCGAGGCGGTCGCGCCGGCGAGTCAGCGGCGGCTATGGCGAGGGGTGGCGCTGCTGGTGTACGCGCTGCTGTATACGGCGTTCGCCGTGGGCGCGCGTCGTGTGCCCGATGTGGGGCTGCATCCGGGTGCTGCGGCGCGGTTAGTTATTCTGGGCTCGGCTGTCAGCGGCGCGCTGGTCTCGCTGGTCTTCATCTACCTCTATTCCGACACCGGCACGACCTGGCAGGAGTCGTGGAAGCGCTACGGTCGGGTGTTCATCGTGGGTGGGCTGCTCGATCTCGGCTGCAACTTCCTGGCGCACCCGACCGCGCCGCGCACGGTGGCGCCCGACCTCGCGCTGGCTCTCATCGGCATCGCCAACCTGGGCATGCTGCTGTGCGCCGTGGCCATGGGCCTCATTGTGGCGCAGGGCATGAAGTCGGTCAATCATCTGGTGACGGCGGCTGTCGTCGGTGCCCTGACCGATATGGTCAGCGTTTTTATGGGGCCGACGAAGCATAATATCACCACCGATGTGTTTTACTACCTGTCCTTCCAGTGGGGCATCCTCGGTCTCTCCGACGTCCAGCCTGTCGTCGGCATGGGCGACTTCATCTTTATCGCGCTCTTCTTTGTGGGCGTGCGCCGGTTCGGCTGGAAGGCGCAACGCACCCTGATCGCGCTGGGCGCGGCGCTGACCATCGGCTTCGTGCTGGCCATCTATGGTCCGCGCGAGGCGACCGCGCTACCCGCTCTGCCGTTTCTGGGCGCCGGCCTGCTGGTCGCGCATGGCGGCGACATTCGGCGCGCCCGCGCCGCCGCCAGAAGCTGAGCGGCACACATGTGGAAGGGGTGAGAGCATATGCTCTCACCCCTTTGGCGCGCGCCCTAGGGCCGTGCCTTATGGGTGTGCCTCATGGGCGTGACCCGCCAGCCCTACTGGCCGCCCATCGCGGCATGGACCGGGGAGTTGCTCGGCGCCGGCCGCGGCTGGGTCAGGAGCGGCTTCAGGGCCGTTGCCACCGAGGCTTCCGTGGTGCCGATGTTCACATCGTGGAACAGGGACCAGTTCTCGGTGTGGTCGGTGGCCCAGCCCGGCTCCAGGCGCGCCAGCGGCCCCAGCGTTTCCACTTCCATGAACGAGCCGGCCGTATAGGTCTCGCAGTTGCAGCCGTAGTCGGGATAGTTGGCGCCGCTCTTGTAGGGAAAGCGCTTCAGGAAGAGCACGTTTTTGCGGTTGTAAGCGACCCAGCCCTGCTTATTGCCGATGCCGACCTTCTGCGGCTGGCTGCGGCTCGCCTCCGACGTCAGGCGAATATACTTCGGGCCAATGGCAAAGCGCGGATCGGCCAGATTGGTATAGTGCCACAGCACAATCGGCCGCGCCGGCTGCAGGTAGGCATCGTGCGACAGATAGGGCTCCTGCGGGATGATCGTGGTGCCGCCGCCATTCATGATGGTCAACGCCCACGGCGCGGTTTCAATGGCCCACGGATTGCGATTGATGAGCCGGTAGCGCACCCGCGCATGGCTGCCCACGGCGTCGAGGGTCACTGTGATCTGCTTCTGAATGCCCGTCTTGGGCTCGGTCGGCTGCGTGAGCTGAATCGTGTTGTTGCCGATGATATTGTAGGCGATCGGCGTGTTATCCGGCGAATAGCTGCGCGGCAAGCCTTCGGGCGCCGACCACAACCGGCTGCCGCCCCACGCGTGCCATGTGCCCCACGCGGTTTTGACCGTGGTGTCCGGCAGTTCGGCCAGAATGTTCTCGCCGCCCACGAAGCCGTAGCGAATCACGCGCGGCCCGATGTCGGTGGTGACGATAATCTCAACGGCACCATTGGATATACGGTAGCAGTTCGGCTGCCCGAAGTAGCGTACCTTGGTAATCTTGACGTCCGCGCGCACCGGCGCGGCTACCGCGGCCAATCCGACCAGTCCTGCCAGAGCACCCATTACCAGAGGACTCGATGTATAACGACGCATGTGTTTCCCTTTGCTGAAAGATAGCACCTAACCTGCATGCATTATCGCAAGCGGCGACGAATGTGTAAAGCGCTCACCCGCTCTGCGTCCTGTAATCGCACGTGCTTGCGTGCCCCATGTGTGCGCCACTGCGCGTGGCGCTACCGTTTGCTTGGTCGGCCAGGTGATGCCGGTTTGCGCTCATGATAGAATAGTTATCATCGGCCAAGATCACGGGTGAATGAGTGCATGCAGATTACCAGCATCCTTTGCCCTGTTGTCGTAAGTACCGTGTCGTGCCGTCCATCGAACCAGGATGGAATCAGAACGTCGGATTTACTGAGGTGGCTACTGCTGAGTCAGCCGGTTGAACCGCTGCCTTAATCGAACCAGTGTAGAATTGAACCGATGCCGGAGCAGTGCTCGCCATTCCCATAATTGTCGAGGTGCATTCATGGCCGTACAGAGTTCAGCAGACGGGATGAAGATCCCTGAAGAGATACAGGAGCAGGCCAAAAGCATGATCCGCGAAGCCTTCCGGTTTTTTGGTGACCACAATAGGAAGATGGCCGCAGATATGGCGGCCTTAAGGAAGGAGGATCAGGCGGCTAAAGAAAGGATAATGCGAGGTGCCAGCAGAAACAACGGGCGAATTGTATGATTTTCTGTATCGCGATTCCAGTCGCATCCACTCGTATTACGCCCAGTTGTTCGGGGGGCGTCTGGCTGGACTTGAAGAGACAGATGTCAGGACTCGGAGCGGGACAAGAGCGAGCAAGGTCGGCCCGCCGTTCGCCGGCTATGAGGAGGGCACCGGCCACACTGTCGAAACTGGCAGCAAGCGCATCATTGATCCACACGACATCATCACCACCAACGTATTCTCTTTGCTACGCAGTGGTGGGCTGTTACAGAATGATGCCGTCAACGCGCCTCATGGCGCACTTATTATAGCTCAGGGCACTTTGGTATTTGTGGACCGCCACATCGCCGAATTGGGCGTACTGGCGCTGGACATGCTGGTGGCGGCGGAACAGCAAAAACCTCGGCACCTGCAAGATGCCAATGCGATACAAAGCGTAACCTTCATCAAGACTTTCCTGGCTGGCATTCCTCTTCCATCCGCATTTCTCTTGCAGATGACGGACAGTACGCAGATTGCCGGTACCATCAAGGAAGCCGGAATGGAGGAGCCGATCTCGGCCTATTACTTCAAGCACGGTGCCAGCGGGCTTTCTGATGTCTTTGTGATAGGTATCAAAGAGGTGCCGAATCCGGCAGTGACCCTGCCGGATACGCAAATGATAGGCGCGGGCCAGCAGGCCGCACAGGGCTTGAATGAGATGCTTTTTCCTGCCGACGCCATCAAGGTGACGCCTCTGGCCTTGTTTCGCCGCGTCGTTTCCGGTCAGCAAACGATGATAGTGGACGACACCCCGTAGCTGCTCAAGGGTGGCGCCGCTGACAGCAACGAGCGGAACCGGGCGCACGGCGTGCGCCCAAGCTTGCGTGCCCCCGTGTGCGCGTCCTACACTATCCGCGACACCACGCAGGATAACCACCAATGACTGAACTGCTTTGGGACGGCAAGTACGACAAGAGCGGGCGCAAGACCGCGCAACTGCGCGTGGCGCTGCCGTGTTACGAAATGGAGCAGGCGACGAGCCGTCTGCCGGGGCTCCAGGCAAACGGAGGTCGGCCTGAACACAGTTCTACTGCCCGCGCAGCACGCTGAATTCTTGAAACAGGCGCACTGGCAGCGGGACCTCAAGTGCCCATTCAATTGACATCGGCTTTTCTCCCGTTGCATTGCGGAGCGACACTGGACCGCACGCGCGGTATGGTTGCCCCTTGCTCTTGCGGACGAAGAGTTCGAACGACCAGCCGTTGGCCGGGCTGTCCAGGTAGCGCCTACCCGCTGGTGTATCCGGTCCAGCCGAATTCTGGCTTTGCCAGTGAAAAAGCTCAGTGCTAATGGCATAATCGCGGTAGGCGATGCGGTCGTGGAAGCCTTCCGATTTGTCCAGCGTAACGAAGAGTAATTCGACCTTGCGACCGGGTAAGGCCAGCACACCCGACTGGAACGGGGTTCTTCGCTCGGCGGTCAACCAGCCTACCGCAGTCAGGATTTCGCGGATCCCATAATTGGCATGAAGGCACAGTGGTACATCGCTGAGTCGCGGTAGCGGTCGGAAGCGGAGCTGGTTTCGCGCCTCCAGCAACTGGCCCAATTGGCCTAACTCTCCATGAATCTCAGGGGCTGCCGTTAGCCGGTTCAGGAACGCTTCGCCTGAGCCACTTTGGCGCTGTTGACCGTCCACTTGGTACGCAAGCATCTGCAGGCGGAGACGGTCTCGTTGGGCCATAGCCGCGACCGAGGCGTTTGGCTCTCCAATCCGCCGTATCAACGCTACCTGTTCGGGATCGTCATAATGTAATAGGTCGGCGAAGCGGCGGCCAAAATACTCTTCCTCAGGGCCTACCGGAGTTGCCAGTAGTCCGGCGTCGCGACGCAACGCGGTCCACCCGCTACGGCCCTGGCTTCGATAGAGTTCATTTAACTCCACCGCTTGCTCTCGCAAGAAGTCCGCCAGCTGCACGTTAGCTCTACCCCGCAACGCGACGTAGCTCTGCAACTCTGTGCGTAAGCGGCGCCACGATTGGTTGATGGCCGTCTGCAGGTTGCCCAGAATCTGTGCTCTGGTGAAGCGTTGGAGCTGAATGTGACAGCCCGGCGGGAGAGAGATGAAGCCTTTCTCTACCGCCTCGATCATCTCACCCCGTGAGAGGCCGGTGATCGCTGAAAGCAATCGATCAAACCGAAAGTCTGCTCGGTAGCGGCCGACGAAGTCCAGGACCAGGCAACTATCTTTGCCTTCATGGAGCCGCAGTCCGCGCCCAATCTGCTGTTGAAACAACACTGGACTTTGTGTTGGACGCAGTAGCAGCAATGTATCCACAGCGGGCAAGTCGATGCCCTCATTATAGAGGTCGCACGTTACAAGCGCACACAGTTCGCCGCGTGCCAATCGCTCCGGCGCCTTACGACGCACCTCGGAATCTGTCGCACCTACAACGCACAGAGCGGGTAACCCCGCCTGGTTGAACTTCTGCGTCATATACTCCGCGTGGGCCACAGTGACACAAAATACGAGTGCTTTGCTTCGCCTCGGTTCGCCTGTCAGGCGACGCCACTCATCGATTACAAGCCGCGCCCGCGAATCATTTCCCGTTACCAACTGGTCAATAGCTTCGCGCTCACCCGGCTTATCCCATGGCACTGCAGTGAAGTCAGTCTGGTCATCGCAGCCATAGTACTCGAACGGGCTCAGCAGTTGGAGATCAAGGGCGTGCCAGAGCCTCAATTCGACAGCGGGCGCACCGTCTGGCCGATTGTCAAAATAAGGAAAGATCGGCTTCCCGTCGGACCGTTCCGGGGTCGCGGTGAGCCCCAGCAGAATCCGCGGACGCACAGCTTTCACAAACGTGTCGAAGCGGTCCGCCGCTAATCGATGACACTCATCGACCACGATCGTATGCCAATAGTCGGCACCATACGTGCCGATGAGATTACGAGTGCAGACGCTGTCGATAGTGGCGAATAGATGATCATGGCTTAGTGGGGCCGAGCCATCGGCTAACTCCTCGCCGAACGAACGGTCGCGTAAGACCTCTTGGTAAGTTCTGCGCGCCTGCGCCAGAATCTCTTTGCGATGTGCTACAAAGAGCAACCGCGGATGTCCTCCAACGGCATGTCACGTGGCGCGATAGTCAAACGCAGCTACCACTGTCTTGCCCGTTCCCGTAGCGGCTACCACAAGGTTACGGAAGCGGCCATGCTCTCGCTCCAGGGCAAGTTGCCCCAACATGCCCTTCTGATAATCCTTTGGCTCTAGATTAAAAAATGTAGTCGTGGCCGCTAGCTGGTCACCAGATTCGCGCTTCAGGGCGCGCGACAACTGAGAATAGTGGTCTGCATTACTTGCGTCATAGTGCTGAAACTCGCCGTCATGCCATAGCGTCTCGAAGTGCGCTTGCGCACGCGCGAAGAGTCCAGCCTGTCCTTGCTCGGTAAACTTGACCGTCCATTCTAGACCGCCAAGCAGCGCCGCACCCGATAGATTGGCGCTGCCAACGTAGGCCGAGCCGAAACCCGTGGCGCGATGGAATATCCACGCCTTGGCGTGTAGGCGCGTGCGTCTGCCATCCAGTGAAACCCTGGTCTCGCATCCGGGCAGCCGCGCAAAATAGTCGAGGGCCTCGATTTCGGTGGCCCCGGTGTAGGTGGTGGTAAGAAGCCGGATTCTCGTACGGGGACGGCCCGTTGCGTCGACAGCGGTCGCAGCCTGCAGAATATCGAACAGTTTACGGACGCCCGAAACCGTGATGAAACTGACCAAGATATCAACCTGGTCACAGGCTGCCAGCTCACGGCGCAGCTCCGTCAGGAGTGATGGAGATCCTTTGCCCGCAGTGAATAGCCAGGGGATGCCAAGGCCAGTTTCGGGTGGTTCCGGTCCAGTCCCACTGCGGTGAATAGCGCGTAGGATTTGTGGCGGCTCCACCAGAGGATCGACAAGTCCCTGCGGCCCTTGCTGTTGCAAGTACCCCAGCAAAGCATTCGCAAGATGGACCTGGCGTCGTGCTTTGTCGGTACCCACTCCGTCGAGTTCTTCCAGGAGCACCATCAACTGCTTCGCCAGCGCTTCGGCAATCCGCTCTGACGCCTCTTCCACTGGCAGTTCCGCCATGGTCCGGCACGATGTGTCCTGGAGGTCAGCCAGCGACTGCTTCAGGGACTCAGTGAGAAGCTTGTCGTATAAGCCATCGGCCAGTTGCATTGGAAGTGATGTACCGCCATGATCGCCCGCCGGGACGCGGACCCAGGGGAAAACTCACGAAGCAGTCTATCATCGGGCACTCCGCTCGAGGTGGCCAAGCCTTGCACAACCTGTGGCTGACAACGCAATGACTCGTGGCCCACGCGCAGTCACTGCCTTGGGAGCCTGTGAGCAAAGCAGCGCCGGGACACGGCAACACATCAAAGCTTCGCAAGCCGAGTGGAGTAAGCTCCAACCCGACGAGTTTTCCGATTTACACGTTTTCGGTCTGACTGACTTGATAAGCGAACTTTGGAGTTCCAGAAACAGCGCAGGCGTGTCAATCTGAGGTCAGCCAAGACGCCGGTGGCGTGAAAAGTGGCGCCAGGACAGGACGGGCTAACGCCCCCACCCAACCTCCCCCGAAGGGGGAGGAGTTGAAGCCCGAGAGACTGCGGCTGTGCAGCCTAACTCCTCCCCCTTCGGGGGAGGTTGGATGGGGGCTTCATTCCACGCCGGTTCATTGGTAGCTTGCGAAGAATCTATTCATATGGTTGCACTGGCTGCCAATAGATCCTTCGCAAGCTCAGGATGACAGAGCCAGCCGCACCACGGTTTGTCTGGGATGCACACCGTCCGCATTACTCTGGCCGATGCTCTACCCCAGCCGCACCGTCAGGGTTTGCCCGGTCATGACTACGACCGGGGTGGGGAAGGTCAGGGTGACGCCATCGGGGGCACGCTGCATCGTGGGGCGCAGGCGGGTTTTGCCGGCGGTGGCCTGCACCTGCTTCACCGCGCCGGCCGCGTTCAGGTGCAGGCGGCTGATGGGCAGACGACCCTCGACGACGGTGAACTCGTTGGTCTGGGTGCCGGCGCGTCGCGTCTGGGCGGCGCTGCCCCACCCGGCCGGGCCGGTGAAGCACGCCTTGAAGGCTTCGGGCGTGGCGCGCGGCGCGAAGCGCAGCACTTTGCTGATGCCGTCATACTCCCAGCCACTCAGCGCCAGCAGCAGCGACCACGACGACATGGCGCGGGCGTAGTGACCACCGCACTCGATCTCGTTCCACGGGTTGCGGCCCATGGGCGCGCGCGGGATGCCGTCGTAGCGGTCACGCGCGCCTTTGATGATGGCAAAGGCTTCATCCATCATGCCTTCGTAAATCATATGGCTGGCGACCTGGTATTCGATACCGGTCCACACCTCGTCTATATAAAGCATGGGGCTGGCCGGCCGGCCGCCTTTGGGCCAGGTGGCGATCAGCAGGCCCTTGTCCTTGCCGCCGGCGAACTTGCGCCAGTTGTGCTGCCAGTTGGTGTGGTCGGTCAGGAAGTTGTACTTAAAGACAGCTTTGAGCGCCGTCCGCACGTGCTCTTTAGGCAGCACATAGCCGAGCCCCAGTTGATGCGCCCACCACTGGCCGATGAGTTGATCGGCCATGCAGCCGGGGCCAATCTCGCCGGGGCGCTTATCGTAGTCGGCCAGGTTCTGCTGGAAGTACTCGCCGTTCCAGCACAGCTCGACGAGCTTCTTCTGGCCCTGCTCGAAGATGCCGTGATAACGATCCGCTGCAGCGTTGTCGCCGCGCCGCCGTGCCAGCTCTTCGCCGGCGCGCAGGGCCGCCAGATAGTAGGTGCCGATGAAGGTGGTGACGCCGTGCAGCGCCTCATCGTAGGTGTTCCACTGGTCGTCTTCGAGGGTGCCGTCGGGGGTGCCGCCCGAGGTCGCGGCGTCGCGCTTAATCAGGTACTCCACCGCGCGCTGGATGCCCGGCCAGTAGGTTTTGAGCCAGGCGTCGTCCTGGTGGTTGAGTGCCTCGCGATAGGCTTTAAGGATGCAACTGGCGTGGCCGTCCACGAACGGATGCTCGCCGCTGGGTCGCGGCGGCGACGGCACGGCCGTGCGGTTGTTGATGCCACCGTCCTCGGTCTGCTGGTGCGTGTAGTCTATGCGGCGCATCTCGCGTTCGAGATCGGGGAAGAGACGCGCCAGCGACTGCTCGTAGCCCCACACGTGGGTGCAGGTCGGCTGGCAGCAGCCGTTCGAGCCTTCCCAGCCGTAGATGTCGCCGTTGCCGATGCGGAACACCACGCCGATGTGACGGATAATGCTGGCCTGCGAGGTCACGCAGTCGAGCAGCCAATACGGCAGCGTGCTGTCGTAGAACGTCTTGCGAAAGCGCTCGGTGCGGCTGCGCAGCGTGGGGTAGTTGGCCACCGCCTCGCGCAGCACGGCGCGCGCGTCGGGCCACTGCGTCGCATAATGGTTGCCCATCAGCGTGTTGTCGTTGGCGTATTTGTTGGGGTAGTGCCACGCCAGCAGAAACGGCACTTCCACGGTCTTGCCGGCGGGCACATGCACGGTCGCCATCAGCGCGCCGTTGAAGGTGCGGCCCGGCGGCGACGGCGGTGAGCCCTGCGGGCTATTCAGCGTGCTCATGCCGTTCTCGCTGAACTGCTTCCACGCGTGCTCCGGGTCGGCGATGTCGCTGATGCCGACCGCGTCCGGGTCGAGCACGCCCAGCGCCAGCGAACCGAAGCCCGGCGCGGTCGGCAGGATGCCGCCCGAGGCCGTATAGCGCACGCCCACCAGTTGGCCCAATGTGCTGTAGGCCCGCTGCCGCGCCGGCGAGAAGGGCTCCTCGCCGGGTTTGAGGATGGTGCCTGTCGCCAGGATCACCGTGCCCTTGCCAACGGTACGTGTGTAGTAGTTCAGAGCGTTGATGAAGCCTGCGCCTTGGCCCGCAACCGCCGGCTGCGGGTTCTGCAACACGACCTGACCCGGATGCGCCGCATCGGGCGTGATGCCGCTGAAGCGCACCGGCAGCAACTCGTTGAGCAGATCGAGCACCGCGCCGCTGCCGGGCAGGTCGGCGAACTCGATCTGGTCCACATTGATGTGGCCCCAGGCGCCGGTCTGCTGGTCCACGATCTCCAGGTGCGCCGTCTGGCCGGCGAACTCGTGCACATCCCACGTCGCGGGCAACAGGCGCTCGTCGTTGCGCCCGGCCGCGGCGCGCACCGTCTTGCCGTTGACGATGAGGCGTATCTGCGTGGTGGGATGCGAGCCGCCGCCGACCAGAAAGCGGATGAAGTTGCGCTCGATGGTGAACGGCTTGCTGATGAGGCGGCCGGTAGTGTCATCGCCATTGGTAAACGAGTTCACTAACTGCTTGCCCATGAAACCGGCCACCTGCTGCTGGTTCGGGAGCGTGCCGCGGGCGGGCTGCTGGCCGAACGCAGTGCCCTCGACGGTCCACTGCGCGTAACCGTTTTCAAAATCCTCGAAGACCACATCGGGGCGTGCATTGTTCGCTTCCAGCGGTTTGCCGCCCGTTACCTGAGCATAGGTTTCCAGCAGCGGCATGGAGTTGCCCGCAAAGACCAGTGTGGCGCCGGCCTGCACCGCATCGCGCGCCGCCCGCAGCGCCGGCACCGGCAGGTCGTTGGGCGCGTTCTCGATCCAGATCACGCTGCGCGGCGTGGTCGCCACCTGTGCATTCACCGGCGCGGCCGCCGGAATGCGGTCGAGGCCCTGCACCGTCAGCGTGCGCGGCCGGTCGGCCGGCGGGCCGTGCAGCGCGCCCAGGTTGAGGTTGGTGTACAGATTGACGGGCGTATCGAGCGTCGGCTCGGTGCCCGGCACAGCGGTCATGGACAGTACCGTGGCCTGGCCCATATCCACCACGGCGTTGGTGTTGCCGCCGAAGTTGGCATGTTCCACGCCATTGATCTGCCCGGTCGCGTCGTAGCCAATAGGATTGGTCAGAAACGAAGCCAGCGACACCGTCTGAGCCTGGCGCGTGGGGTTGTGGACGCGAAATACAAAGGCGGCCAGCGGCATCGAAGACAGGCGCGTATCGAGCGGCGCGAACGGCGTGAACGCCGTCATCTCCAACTGCACCGGCAGGTCCTTATCCATGTAGCGCAGCGTCGCCAGCGGATACTCGCCGGTCATTTCGATCTCCGCCACGCGCGGCCAGTCGGGGCCGCCGGCGGTCTGCAGCAGCTTCGCGGCATTGCCGGCGCGCACCGCGAAATAGAACGGCACGTGGCCGTCGCGCAGTGTGTTGAACAACTGCCAGGTCGTGAGCTGCCCGTCGGCGCCGATCTCGAAGTTGCCGGTGCCGATGCCGCCCAGGTGCATGCGCGCATCGGTATGGGTGCCCGATTTGTAGACGCGCGGCGCCGCTGGCGCATGCAGCGAGCGCTGCCAGGCCGCCAGTTCCGCGGCCGGCACCGTGGACGGCACGTTCTGCGCCGAAACCGTTTGTCCGGCACCTGGCGTCACCGCCAGCACCGGCCCGCCGACCAGCAGGCCGGCCGTGCCCGCACCGACCAGGGTGATGAATTCCCGCCGCGTCACGCCATCGGGCCCTGTGACCTGTACCTCGGCCACATCAGATTGAGGTCCACACCCGCCGGAACAATTGCAGTCGCGTGCCATGCCATCGCCTTTCTTGCGCTTTCCTGGAGTACGTTTAGCATAACAGCATTTAGCCACGGAACCACACAGCAGGAACGGCTTCAGCAGGAAGACAAGAGGAGCAGGAAGGCAGGAAGAGACAGAGAGGAGGTGTGGAGTTCGCGCGTGAGATTGTCCCGCTTTGGTGGAAAGCCAGTCAAGCACCAGCGTTAGCCGCAGCGCAAGCGAGAGTGTCGCCTATGCGGGTGAGACAGCGGCACTTGGTACCACCCGGTTCCCCACTGGCCGCTATGATGAACAGTGTGACGCAGAGCTGCCGGCCTGCCAAACTGCGGCTCACCCATTCTTTCGGCAATCAACATGACTTCGGCAATCGTGCCGGAGCAGGCGGCCATGACTACAACTGTGACCGATGGTGGGACATCACTGCGGCCTCCGCGCGCCGCTGAGGTCGGCGTTCGGCCGCCACGCGTAGCCTGGCGTAGACTTAGAAGTACGTCATGTTGAATTGGGATGAGATTGATGTGATGACCGTCTTGGAAGTGATGCCGGAAACCGAGACTCATGGCATCTCACATCGTTTCGTCGTGCAAAAAGACGGGCTAAAACTTGAGATTACTATCTTTCAGTATGATGGTGATGTTCGCCTTCTACTGTTTCGTGATGGAATCGAGCTACCCATCCTCCACATGACATTAATGGATTGCCCCGGCATTAGGCGCGTTAAAGACACGCAGAAAGAGTACTTGGAGTTTGCGGCGGCATCGCCATTTGGCCACCGCCACGACAATGAATCTCATATCGCAGTTGGCGTTCGCGTTGCGGTCAAGCCCTACATCAACATTCATCTTTTCTAAACCGGCACCGGCACAACAGAGCGCGGCACACCGACACCCTACAGCGCCGCTGCGCTTGGCGTGGGGCCGCCGCGCGCGGCTTGCAAGGGACCGGTATACTCACAGCGTATGCCGACTATCGCACGGAGCGGCCCCTATCGTGTCTACTTTTGGAGCCACGAGCCCAACGAACCCCCACACATTCATGTGGACAGGGACAACCAGTCGGCAAAGTTCTGGCTGCAACCGGTCAGCCTGGCTCGAAATATCGGCTTTCGGCCGCATGAACTGCGGCGTATACAGGCACTGGTGGTTGAACATCAGACGGAATGGTTGGAGGCTTGGAATGGGCATTTTGGCATTAGCGGCTGACGAACGAGTCGCCGGCGTAGCGGTCACACAGGACACCCTCACAGTGGATCTCATGGATGGGCGGAGCATTTCCGTGCCTTTGGCTTGGTATCCGAGACTGTTCAATGCAACCGACCCCGAACGCCAGAATTGGCAACTGGCCGGCGGCGGCTACGGCATCCATTGGCCGGACGTTGACGAGGATCTGAGCACCGAGGGCTTGCTGCGTGGCGCGCCCGCGCCACGACAAAGCGTCGCACAAGTGTAGACCTCAGCGGCACAACCGTCGAGCCCAACAAAACGCTCAACCTGAGGCCTACACGCTCCGCTCATGCTTCGCTGCGGCCCCCGCGCGCCGCTGAATTCGGTCGTTATGCCGTCGCACGAAACGCTAGCGGATGTAGACCTAAAGATGCTGCCCATGCTGCGGACCGAGCTTGTCCTGCTATAGTGGAAGGTCAGTCAGGCCCCAGCGTTAACCGCAGCGGCAGTGAGGGTGTCCCCCTATGCGGCTGACACAGCGCCACTTGCCGCCACCTGGTTTGCCACCCGCTGGTCGCTGTGATGAACAGTGTGACGCAGCGCTGCCTGCGCTGGCGGTGTGCGTTGCGTCCGACTAAACCGTGGCTGTCACGGCCAGCCATTCTCCGCTGTTTTCCTGGCCTCCACACTTCCTGGCTACCTGCTAAAGTCGTTATCTTTGAACCCCACTCAACAGGCAGCGTCAACGAAGCGACTCGGACTCGAAACGATTCGCATCGCACCGCCGAGATTGCGCTTGAGACTTCAAAGGAGATGGCATCCCACGTGACCATACAACCGTTTTTGCAGCGCCGCACCCATACGAAACCCGGCGTTCTGCCGGTCCTGATTCTGCTGAGCCTCATGAGCGCGGGCCTGGCCTACGCGCCGGCGCCGGCCGCGGCGCAGGAGAGCACCACGTTCTTCATTGCGGCTCAGGGCGAAGGGTTAGAGAGGGCCGGCGACTGGTGGATGCAGTCGTTCACGGTCTATCGGCCCACGCGCTTTGTGTTCCGCTTCACCTCCGACCTGTCGGCGCAGGCGGCGATCATCGGTGCCGATCAGGCCGGTGCGTTTCAGGACTTCGACTCCTTCACCGGCTATGGCCTGTTCGACAACCAGTTCGGCACCAAGATCGTGGACCTGCCGGCCGGCGACTACTATGTCGCGGTGCGCAACCTCGACGACAACTTCAATAACTTCACGCTCGAGCTCGACTACCCGCTGAACCTGGCCAACAGCCTCACGACATCGTATGCCTTTAGCGACAGCTCGGTGCAGGGCAGCAGCTACGTGGAGGCCGACGGCGGCTATCTCTATCATCGCTTCACGGTGCAGGCGGGTTATCGCTATTTCCTGGATGGCTGCAACAGCGGGCTCGACACCTATATCATTCCCGATGCCGACCTGAACGCGTTCATTGATGGCGGCAACTTCCGCTACTATCAGATCTACAGCGGCACCACGACGAATCTGCCCGGCTTCTATGAAGTGAAGCTGCCGCCCGGCAACTATGACATCGTGTTCGAGAACCTCGACGCCGTGGCCAAAGCCACAACCTACACGCTGGAACGCTGGCGCGCCATCTCGAGCAACTACGCCAGCACCGGCCTCAAGCTGTACACCCCGGCGTCATGGCAGATCGTCTCCGATAAAGCCGTGCGCCTGTCGGTCGCGCGCGTCGCCAACAACAGCCGCACCCGCACCAGCGGCGCCCTGAAACTGGAGCTGTGGGCGCTGACCACGCCCTATAACGGTGGCTCCACCTTCGGCACCAAGATGGCCGAGTATCGCCTGCCGGGCGTGCTCAAGCCGGGGTTCAATTACCAGAATATCGTGCAGAACCTGCCGCTCAACCCTCCGGCCCCCGGCCGTCGTTATACCGCGCTATTCCTGACCGAGCTAACCAACTCGCAGTGGGCGGTGCGCGACTACCTGAACTTCCAGGGCCCGACATCGTTCTCGCTGGCCACCGCGCCCCAGACGCGCTCCAGCATCACCGGCAAGGCCGGCGCCAGTGCGAAAAGCGGCCCGGTTAAGAGTGGCGAAGCCAAAAGCGGCGAAACCCACAGCGGCACCAGCGCGGTGCGCTTCTCCACCGGAACGGCCAGCGCCGCCAGCGGCAGCATCACGCTGCACTTCAGCGCCCCATTGGATGCCGAAAGCGCGTCCGACGCCGGCCACTACTCAGTCGCCGTCAACGGCCGCAGCGTCGCCATCGAAAGCGCTGCCTACAACGCGCGCACCAACAGCGTGGTGCTGAGCCTGACCCCCGGCGCCCTGCGCACCGGCAACGCCGTCGTGGTGCACTGGACCGGCGTGCAGGACGCCGCCGGCAAGACGACCAGCGGTTCGACCCGCCTCACTGCGCAGTAGGCCCGACAAAATCAAACGGCCGCCGGTTAATACCGGCGGCAGTTTGGTTATTGACCGGCTATCGAGTAACGATCAAGCCCCCACCCAACCTCCCCCGGCGGGGGAGGAGCTACGCTGCACTCACGGTGAAGAGCGCTCAGAGAAGCGCAACTCCTCCCCCGCCGGGGGAGGTTGGGTGGGGGCCACTCACCCCATTCCCTACCCCGTCTTCTCCGGCGTCTTCTTGACCTCAACCTCTGCGGCCGGCAGCGGCGCCGGGGGCAACTGCACGGCGGTTTTGTCCATGATCGCGCCTTCGCCGGAGGGCAGCGGCAGCGGCACGCCGGAGGGCACCGGATGCCCGAAGTTGGGAGTGCCGTCGGGGTTCCAGGTGAACTTCTGGGCGCGGGCGCGGCGATTCTTCCAGCCGTTCTCGGACGTATCCTTGCCGTGATAGACAATCCAGTCTTCGGTGCCATCGGGTGAACGCGTGAACGAGTTGTGGCCGGGCGCATACACCGCGCCGTCGTCGCCCTTGTAGGTTTCGAAGACCGGCCGCGGCGCTTTCTTCCACGCCGCAGGATTGAGCACGTCGCCGTCGGTGTTGGTCAACATGCCCAGGCAGTAGCGCGGCGTCCAACTGCCGTTGGCCGAATAGACCACGAAGATTTTGCCATCGTGCTGCAGCACTTCCGGGCCTTCGTTGAGCCACCACTCCCACGGCAGCTCCGGCGTGGAGAGCAGCACGCGCGGCCCGCCGATCGTCCACGGATTGGCCATCGGCGCGATATACAGGTTCTGCTTGCCGTTGGTGTCCGCGGGCCAGCCCGACCAGATGAAGTACAGCGAGCCGTCGGCCTTGCGCAGCACCGTGCCGTCAATCGCCCAGCGATCGTCACCGGGCACCGCGATCTTGCCTTTGTCCACATATGGCCCCTGCGGGTCGGTGGTCGTGCTCTCCAGCACATAGAGCCGGTGGTTGGCGTTCTTGCCGTCGTCGGCGGCGTAGTAGATATACCACTTGCCGTTCAGGAAATGCAGCTCCGGCGCCCACACATTCTGGCTGTTGGGCCCGGTCGCGGGCGCGCGCCAGACCGTGACTTTAGTGCCGCTGTCCAGCCCGCTCAAGGTGCGCGATTTCCAGATGTACACCGAGCGTCCCGCCGTCGCCGTGAAGTAGTAGAATCCGTCTTTGTAGACAACCCACGGGTCGGGTGTATCGCGCGACTTGATAAGAGGATTGGTGAAGGTTTGCGCCGTCGCGGAACTCAGCAGCAGTAACGTGACGAGGGGCGGTGCGAGCACTGAAGCGTTTCTTTTCACAGCATGTGCCTCCGTGAGTTTGGTGGCGTGCGGGCAATCCAGCCGGGACGATGCCAGTATACTCCAGTGCATCGTTGTCAAGAGTTCCTCCGTGAGTTCCGTTTTGCGTTTTTAATTGGGCATTCGCTCGCATTGTTCGGGCACGTAGCGCAGCACGTTTTCGATCAGGCGCAGCCCGACATCCCCTTCGAGGCTGAGAATGGATTCCGGGTGGAACTGCACCGCCGCCAGCGGCAGCGACTCGTGCTCGACGGCCATCACCACGCCGTCGTCGCTCGCGGCGGTGACGCGCAGACAGGCGGGCAGATGCTCGCGCACGGCATACAGCGAATGGTAGCGGCCGGCGACGAACTCGCGCGGCAACCCATGAAATATGCCACTGGCGGTGCGCTCACACACCCGTATCAGCGACGGCTTGCCGTGCACCGGCTGCGGCAGCACACCCAGTTGGCCGCCGAAGTGTTCGACCATACCCTGCAGGCCGAGGCACACGCCAAAGACCGCTAGGCCGCGCGCGATGCAGGCCGCTATCGTGGCCGACACGCCGAAGTCGGCTGGCGTGCCCGGCCCCGGCGACAGCACCACCAGATCGGGCTGGTGCTCGTCGAAGTTGTGCCGGCCCGCACGCACCGTCACCACCTCGGCGCCTGTCTGGCGCAGGTAGTTCGCCAGCGTGTGCACGAACGAGTCCTGGTGATCCACCAGCAGAATGCGGCGGCCGCGACCCGCTGCCGGAGAGCGGTGCAGCGCATTGTCAACGTCATTCGATAGCGCTTTCTCACCCGATGACTCGCCCAACGGCTCGCGGATCGCCGTAAGGAGAGCCGAGGCTTTGAGGTGCGTCTCGCGTTCCTCCTCTTCGGGATCGGAGTCGTGCAGCAGCGTGGCGCCGGCCCGCACCTGCGCCACCCCATCTTTGATGCGAATAGTGCGCAGCGTCAGCCCCGTGTTGATATTGCCGTCGAAGCCCAGCATGCCGACGGCACCGCCATACCACGCGCGCGCCGAAGCCTCGTGCTCCTCGATGAAGCGCATCGCCCACGCTTTGGGCGCACCCGTAACGGTGACCGCCCAGGTGTGCGTCAGGAAAGCGTCGAGCGCATCGAACTCGGGCCGCAGCCGCCCCTCGACGTGGTCCACGGTATGGATCAGGCGCGAGTACATCTCGATTTGGCGCCGGCCCAGCAGGCGCACGCTGCCCGGCACGCAGATGCGCGATTTGTCGTTGCGGTCCACATCGGTGCACATCGTGAGTTCCGCTTCGTCCTTGGCCGAGTTGAGCAGCCTGGCGATCTGAGTCGCATCGCCCATGGCGTCGTGGCCGCGCGCGATGGTGCCGGAGATGGGACAGGTTTCGACGCGGGAGCCCTCGACGCGCACATACATCTCGGGCGAGGCACCCACCAGATACTCCGCCGCGCCGAGATTCATCAAAAACCCATACGGCGCCGGGTTGCGGCTGCGCAGGCGGCGAAACACGGTGGACGGCGGAGCTGGGCACGGCTCATAGAAAGTCTGGCCCGGCACCACTTCGAAGAGGTCGCCGCGCTTGAAGTACGTTTTGGCCTTGCGCACCACGTTTGCATATTCACCACGCGCATGGTCGCATGCGCGCTCCACCTGCCGCGCGCCACGGTAGGGCGCACTGATGCCTTCGCGCGGCAGGCCCACAGTGCTGCGCCCCGGCACCTCGAAGTCGTAGCGGCAACGCTGCGCCCGCTCACGCCGGTGGTCCACAATGATCAGCTCATCGGGCAGGTACAGCACCAGGTCGGGTTGATCGGGCTGCCGTTCCAGGCGCAGCGGCAGCGGCTCGAAGCCGAAAGCCAGGTCATAGCCGAACGCGCCATACAGCCCCAGGTGCGCATCCTCGTCGCTGGCCAGTGCGGCGATCAGCGTACGCAGCACGCTGAACACCGACGGCTGGCGGCTGCGCTGCTCCTCCGCGAAGCGCCCCTCCGGCGGCCTGATGCTGCCGCTGATGGCGCCGGCGGTAGCGGCA
>JADMIO011301972.1_pt1 | contig 44065 bp, 42 predicted proteins | sample 8958161 | NCBI WGS metagenome assembly JADMIO01 (sample SAMN16585339, study PRJNA669376) | soil metagenome | isolation source: Crop rotation soil | place: USA: Cullars Rotation, Alabama | collected 2011
GACGAAAGGCCCAGTCTTTCGACTGAGCCTTTCGTTTTATTTGACCATGTTGGTATGATTTAAATTAATACGACTCACTATAGGGTCAGTGCGGCCGCGACTTCAAGTCACGTGAATTCCAAGCTTCGGATCCCACTGTGCTGGAAAGCACCGAGTTCCCCCAGTCGCGTTTCGAGCGCGGCGATGTGCGCCTGCTTCGACTCGCGTATCTCGCCCAGCAGCGAGCGCAGCTCCGCATCGGTCGCCTTCTCCGCGTAATGCTCGAACGCGCTCACGGCGTAGCGCTCGCCGCGAATCGCCGTGTTGAGGCCGTCCACGACCTCGCTTTTAGACGACCCGCCCCACTCTTCCGCGAGCGTCAGCCAGTCAGCCTTGATGTTCGCCGTGTCGGGCAGCTCTTTGCCTTCGACGCTCAGGCCCAGACGGCGCAGGATGGCCGCCGTGAAAATTGGCACATCGGACGGGCGGCGCGAAGTGATGAGATTGCCCTCGCTGACGAGCGGTTCGTTGACGTAGTCAGCCCCCGCGTTCTGCATGTCCTTGCGTATGGCGCGAAAGCCCGTCGCGCGTTTGCCTTTCAACAGATCGCCTTCGATGAGGACCTGCGGCCCGTGACAGACGGCGGCGACGAGGAGCCCCGCGTTAACCGCGTCCTCGACGAAGCGGACCGTCTTCATGTTGGTGCGCATCGTGTCCGGGGCCATGCCGCCCGGAATCACGACCGCGTCGAAATCCTTGACGCGCGCCTCGGTCGTCGTTCCGTCCGGCTCGATTGAAGCCTTGCCCTGCTTGCCCTGATAGGTCTCGTTCATGCGCGAGCCGAGGACTGTGACCTCCGCCCCCGCTTCCTTGAGCGCGTTGTACGGAATCTGGAATTCCGAGTCCTCGAAATTCTTCTCGACGAGAATGGCGACTCTCTTCTGCCCTGTGGTCATGACGAATTCTTCTCCTTACTGAAAATGAATGGCAACTGGTGCCGACATTAAGACACATCTATTCACTGGCCCAGTTTGGCAAGAGACATGCCAGAGCAATCTTTTCATAAAGAGGATGAAAATCGCGCGAGGCGATCGCACAATGTTGCGCAAAGCCGTACAGGCGCGTTGGAGATTCGTTCGGAAATAGTAACAGTGAGGGTGGGCGGATTTAGTTTATGAGCTTACTCAGTGCCGCTCAAAGCGCCGTGGAAGGCGTAGTCCGCGCGCGGGCCTGTGATGTCCAGTCGCCAGTGCATGAAGTCTGACGAGGACAGGCAATTGTTGCCGCGCCCCTGCAAGACGAGGTGGAATTTTGTGCCACGGACGATGCTCTTTCGGAACATGCCCGTCCCACGGGCCGTCCCGTTAAAGCGCCACTCCTTGTAGAGAATTGGCCCAGCGCTTCCCTCCGGGGCGTCGTGCATGTCCGCGCCGAACTGGGTCGCCACCTGCGGAAGCTGAAGGACGAGCGAGCCGGTCTCGCCGCGCTCTCCTTTGAACGTCAGCGTCAAATTCAGCGCGCGACCGAAGGAGTCAGAGAGCTTGAAGGATTCGTACTGAGCCGGGAGTCCTTTCGTCCCCTCGAAACCGGCTGCGGTCGTGTAGAGCTTCGCGGTCTCGTCGAACTTCACGTTGCGAAGCTCTGCCACCTCATAGCTCTCCATCCTCCCCGTATTCTCGAACCACTCGCCCGACTCCGCGCAGCAGGCACAAAAGAAGCTCGCACGGGACGCGCGCGGCGTCGGCACGGCGAGCAGAGCGAAGAGGAAGAGAACGATTGTGCCAAATTTGATAACGCGTGACGGGGCGAAGAAGCTGGCCTTGTTCATCTAAGCGCTGTTTTGTCTCTCGAATCAGGAAGTCGTCGGGCGCAGCAGCCCGCGGAAGATGCCCTGAACGCGGACCTGCGAAGCGGGCAGCCGGATCGGCGCGAGCTGCGAGTTGGCGGGGCGCAGTTCGATTTCTGTGCCAAAACGGAAGAGGCGTTTCAGCGTGGCGCGGGCTCCATCTACGAGCGCGACGACGATCTCACCGTCGCGTGCCTCCGTGCGGTTCTCTATCAGCGCGATGTCGCCGTCGCAGATGTGCTCGTCAATCATGGAGTCGCCGGAGACTTTCAGGGCGTAGACGCGCTCGGGCCGGACGCGGCCCAGTAGAAAGCGCGGGACGATGATCGGCTCGGCGTCCTGGACGGCGTCAATCGGCGCTCCGGCGGCGATGCTGCCCAGGAGCGGCAACTCGCAGACGGCGTCCGAAGGCGCGTCCTCGACCTTGACGGAAAGATTGAACTGCCCGTCCTCGCTGCGGCGCGAGAGCAGCCCGCGGCTTTCGAGCGCCGCGATGTGCTTGGCGATGGTCGCCTTTGAAGAGACGTTGAAGTAGCGCGCGATCTGCGCGTAGGAAGGCTCGTAGCCGTGACGCTCGATGAAGCGCGTGATGTAATCCAGAATCTCCTTCTGGCGCTGAGTGCGTGCCTGCATCAGACATCTCCTTCAAATAGGTGAAGGCGGCGCTTCGTCGGGGGAATTTTTGCGGCGCGAGGTGAATATAAGGGCGCGCGAGACGCAAGGTCAAGAAGAAAAAGGGATGAGGGATGAGGGATGGGGGATGAAGTAAAAACAGTTTCTTTTCTTCATCCCTCATCCCTCCGCCCTCATCCCTTCGTTACCTTCTCACCGAGTAGCGCGCGAGGGTGCGTGGGAAGATGCGGACGCCTGCGGGCATCTGGGTGAGGTTCATCTTGTTTGTGCCGGTCAGGATGTCCGCGGCTTTGAGGCCGTAGACGGCCTGGTTGTCGTCGTTGTCGGGGTCAATCACGACTCCCTTCAATTCGAGTCCGGCGAAGAGGCCCTTGCTGCGCGAGTAAGAGAGAATACCCGCGTCGAGCGTGGCGTTGGTAGAGGCCGCGGCCGCGCGCCCGATTGGCCCAGCGGCGACGCTTCCCTCGCCGCCGATCTCAAGCTTGTCCTCCAACAATCCCTTGAGCGCGTCCGGGTTCATAAAGAGCAGCACGAAGTCTGTCGAGGACGCGCCGATCTGCAAGCCTATGCTCCCGCCGCCCATCTTAAAGAAGGCCGGAGCGCTCCACCCGCCGCGCACGCGGCGACTGATGACGCCGCTGCCGCCGCGCCCGCCGACGATGAAGCCGGCCTTGATGACGTTGGGGAAGACGGCGACGGCCTCCGCCTTGTCGAGCAAGTCCTTCGGAATCGCCTTGTCCGGCGCGGCCATAATCTCCGTGAAGACCCTTGCCGCTTCCTGCGAACGCTTCGTGGCCTTGGCAGTCTTCTTCGCGTTCTTGTTCTGTGCCAGAACTGCGCCCGACAGGCCGAGCACTAACAGCAAGCCCAGGGCACAACTCATCACGTGTCGAATACGGTGTTTCATCTTTTCAACTCCTATCACAATCTCTGACTCACTTGCGCGAATAGCGGCTGAGCGTCACGGGGAAGATGCGCACTTCCGCTGGCATCTCGTTCACGTCGCGCTCCTGTTCCAGGACCGCGCTCGCCTTCTTCCCCTCGTAGATGGCTTCGTTGAGGTCGTTGTCAGGGTTGATGACCGCGCCCTTCAAGGCGACTCCGGCGAAGAGTCCTTTGCTACGCGAATACGAAAGGATGCCCGCGTCGAGCGTGATGTTGGTAGAGGCCGCGGCCTCGCGCCCGACCGGGCCAGCGGCCACGCCCATCTCGCCGCCCAACTCGAACTTGTCCTCCATCAACCCACGTATGCCCTCCTCGTTCATAATCAGCATCACATAGTCGGTCTTCGACGCGCCGATCTGTAGACCGACGCTCCCGCCGCCCAGGTTGAAGAAAGCGGGCGCGCTCCAACCGCCGCGCACGCGGCGACTGATGACGCCCTGCCCGCCGCGGCCGCCGACGATGAAGGCGGCTTTGATGACGCCCGGAAAGACCGCTATGGCTTCGGCGCGGTCGAGCAGGTTTCTGGGAATCCCGCGCTCGCGGACAGCCATGATCTCGTCGAAGACGCGTGCGGCGCGGTTGGCTTTGCGTTCCGCGTCCGCCAGTCGCTTTGTCTTCTTCTGCGCCGAAGCGGCTGGCACAAAAAGCAGGCCGCAGGCTAACGCCACGCCGAGCGCGCAGGCGAACCTTTTCCGTGATAACTTCAAATTCTTCTCCTCCTCGAAAGATTATTTCTCCCGTCAAGCAAAGGACACTATCGAGAGCGCTGGGTCGAAGCGGCGCGCAAGGGGAGAAGCCGTACTTTTGCGTGTCCTTTTGTTGGGCCGAATATTACACCCTCAGCGGCGGGAAATCGAATTGTCTGTCCGGGTGCGGCTGTGCTAAGTTCACAGGCGGTCCATCAATCTTTCGATAAAGCTGCCTTATGCGACGCGCAATCTACCCGGGTTCGTTCGACCCCATTACCAACGGCCACCTGGACATCATTGAGCGCGGCTGCAAGCTCTTCGACGAAATCATCATCGCGATTCTCGTCAACCCCGACAAGAAGCCTTTCTTCACCATAGAGGAACGCCGCGAGATGCTCGGGCAGGTGATGTTGGAGATTGAGCACGGCTCGTGCCGATTGCTCGTGGAAGATTTTCGAGGGCTGCTCGTGGACTACGCCGTTCAGCGTCAGGCGGACGCCATCGTGCGCGGCATACGCGCCATCTCGGACTACGAGTACGAGCTTCAGATGGCCCTGATGAACCGCCGTCTTGAGCCGCGCATAGAGACCGTCTTCATGATGCCTGCCGAGGCTTACTCCTACGTCAGTTCCCGTCTGGTCAAAGAGGTCTTCCTGCTCGGCGGAAAGATTGAAGGACTCGTCCCGGCTTCAATCGAAGCGCTGATGCGTAAGAAACTCGACAAGGATTGAAAGAGATGCGCCGCGCGCGTGATATACTCGCCGCCGTTCTACCAAACATACGGCGCTGAAAACTTCGCGTTCGACGCGCCGCAACGTTCAATGGGAGGATGAAAGAATGGCAAGAGGTGATAAGTCCAGCTACACGGACAAGCAGAAGCGCCAGGCCGAGCACATCGAAGAGGGCTACGAGAAGCGCGGCGTCTCCGAAGACGAGGCAGAGAAGCGCGCCTGGGCCACCGTCAACAAGATGACAGGCGGCGGTAAAAAGAGCGGGTCAGGACGCGGCAAGACCGTCAACAAAGAGCCCGCCAGGAAGGGCGGCAAAAAGGGCGGTAAGAAAAGCGGGGGAGCGAAGAAAGGCTCTTCCAAGAAGGGCGGCTCAAAGAAAAGCTCTTCCCAAAAAGGTTCGTCTAAGAAAGGCTCGTCTAAGAAGGGCCGTTAGATAAGACTTTTCAGTCGCGCGGCGCGGGACGCCGAGTCTTCGCCGCGCGACAACTTCAGCGAACACATGACAACGACAAAAACAGCAGACGCAACTTTCCCCGTCTCGAACAACGTCTCGCGCATGCGCGAGTCTTCGACCGTGGCGGCGATGCAGGCGGCCGTCGCGATGCGCGCCGAAGGGTTGGACGTGGTGGACCTGGGCGCGGGCGAGCCGGACTTCGACACGCCGGAGAACATCAAGCGCGCCGCCGCCGAGGCCATGCGCCAGGGCAAGACCAAGTACACGCCGACGGCCGGGACGCGCGATTTCCAACAGGCCATCATCGACTTTTACGGGCGCGAGTTCGGGGCCACCTACGAACGCACTGAAGTGATGGGTTCATCCGGCGGCAAGCAGGCGATCTTCAACGCCGTCGTCACGCTCGTCAACCCCGGTGATGAAGTCCTGCTCACGCAGCCCTACTGGGTGACGTTCCCCGAAATCGTCACGTTCGCGGGCGCGAAGCCGGTCGTCATAGATACCGAAGAGACTGACTTCGTCCTGACCACCGAACAGGTCGAACGCGCCCTGACGCCGCGCACGAAACTGCTTATACTGAACTCGCCGTGTAACCCTTCGGGCCGCGTCATCCCGCCCGCTGAGTTTCGCCGCATCATGGAACTCATGGACGAGCGCGGCGTCTACGTCATCTCCGACGAATGTTACCTGCGCTTCGTCTACGCGCCCGCTGAGGTCTACAGCGCGGCGACGCTGCCCGCGGAGTTGCGGCGGCGTCTGTGCATCGCGGGGTCTCTGTCGAAGACTTACGCCATGACGGGCTGGCGCATGGGCTACTCGCTCGCGCCCGCAGAGTGGACGCGCGCGATGCTCAAGGTGCAGGGCCACTCGACCAGCAACCCTAACTCTGTGGCGCAGGCCGCTGCGGTCGAAGCTTTTACTGGTCCACAGGATTCCGTCGCCGCGATGCTGAAGGAGTACAACGCGCGCCGCGACTGGCTGACGCGTGCCCTCTCAGACATCCCGGGCGTCCGCTGCATCCTGCCTGAAGGCGCGTTCTATGCCTTCCCGGATGTGCGCGGATGTTTGAAAGGCGAGGTAAAAACGTCTGGCGAGTTTGCCGACAGGTTGCTCAAGCAGGAACACACGGTCGTCACGGACGGCGCGGCCTTCGGCGCGGAAGGTTTTATACGCATCTCCTACGCGACCTCGCTCGACCGCCTGGAGGAAGGCATCCGCCGCATACGCCGCGTCGCGGAGAGTTTAGTTTGATGTCATAGAAAGCTTGGTGAAAGCTTGGTGTGATGGCTTGTTGGGTTTAGCTTGATAGCCCCGCCAGGGGCGCATGAAAATAGCCCAGCACTTCAGTGCTGGGCTATTTTCAAAAGTCCCTACGGACTCTTGAGACATCTCGTTTAGTACAAGTTGAAGTTGTACTCAATCTGGATGTACTGCGACACCGCCCGCCCATCCTTCATCGCTGGCGAGAACCTGATCTGTCTGGCAGCAGCGATGGCTCTTTCAGTCAACCCGTAAGGCAAGCTAGAGACGGCGCGGATGTTAGTCACCTGCCCGGAGGATGAAAAGACTGCTCTCAGGACGACTGTGCCAGAAACCTGATTCTTCCTTGCCTCTTCCGTGTACTGCGGCTCGGGCCGCGACAGGATGCGAGCCTTGACGTTCACCTCTTTCGGGCTGAAGGTGCGCGAATAATCGGTCCCGTTATCGCCGGTCCCGCCGCCAGAGCCGCCGCCGCCCATGTTGCGGTCTCCACCGCCCATGTTGCCGCCACGACCTCTGCCGAAGCCTTGGTCCTGCCCTTCGCCCACACCCGCACCTGTTCCGGTCCCGATGCCGTTGCCCGTTCCAGACCCCGCGCTGGTCGCCGTGGATTTCGAGCGCGGGTCACCGAAACGGTCGTACGGCAAGTCTTTGTACAGTGCCGGGTCAAGGTCAATCCCGGCCGCGGGCAGCAGCGGCGGTCTCACCGGAGGAGTCGTCGGAATCTTCGCCGCTATCTCTGAGGGCGGGGGGATACGTCCCTGCTGCGGAGGTAGAACATCCTGCTGACCGCCACCGCCGCCGCCACCGGCCTTCTCGAACTTCGGCTTACTGCCTTCGCCCTTACCCTTGTTGAAGCCGACCCGGCCCTGCTGGCCTGTGCCGATGCCTTTGTCCGGCTCCTTCGCTTCCTCTATCTCGTCGGGTATCTCGTCCGGGGTAATCAACTGTTCGACTATCAGGTCATTCTCATTCTGGACTAAGGCGGCCCGCTTCTCCAAATAACGCCCGTAGACGACGAACCCGATGGAGGCCGTCAGGACGACCAGCAATGCCGCCGAGGTCGCAATAGCCACGTTGCGCTGGGAGAAGAAGCGACCGATGAGTGAGCCGTAGCCGGTGATGAAGCGCTTGCTGTAGCCGAAGGGGTCACGTTTGAACTCGGGCCAGGTCAACTCCGAATTATGGGCCACTTGCTTTAACTCGCCCATCAGGCGACGCGTTAGCCCAGTATCGTCCACGAACGTCAGGTGGTATTCGTTCGCCGGCACAAGCGCGGTTGACGCCGACTCTGCCGGGACTTCTTCGCCAGCGTTCACCGCGTAGCTCTCAGCCGGGACGGTCGGCGGCACGGGCGTCGGCACTGCGGCGCGTGTCGTCTCGGGCGGGGGCGCTTGGTTTATGGGGGAATCTGACTGTTCGGCGAGCGGCGTGCCGTCAACCGGGCAGAAGCTGAATTTATCGGCGAACTCTTCCCGACAGGTGGAACACTGTTTCATCTTTATCCTCGTAGCCGCCAGTGGGACTGGACTGCTCTCTCTCGGGGAAGACTCTTTCCCGGCGGCGTCTATAAAACTGTCTTACGCGGGACTGGCTCCGGGCGTTTCGTCCAATATCGTCTGCCCGGACTCTTTACCAGACTCACATTATACTACTCTTTGCCGAAGCAGGCACACCATAGGGGGGCCTTAACCTTTTGTGGCCGCACCTTTGATGCGGCTCGGGGCCAAACGGTTGACGGCACGAGCGGGCGGCATCTAAACTGTTTTTTCGGCTGCTCCCCGTCATGTTTCCTGTAAAAATGGCCGGAAAATCCGTGCTTCTATCGTTTCATTATCATCCCGACCGCCGAATCATGAAATTTCAGACCTTTAGAAAAACTCTACGGACGGCACTTCTGCTCGCCCTCGTCACCTCAGCGGTCACCGCCCAGACAACCCCGGAGCCGCGCCGCGAGCAACTGCTCAACGGCCTGCGAATCCTGCTCTGGAACAGGCCGGGTGAGGCGAAGGTTTACATCAAGCTGCGCCTGCACAGCGGCGCGGCCTTCGACCTCGCGGGCAAGTCCGGCCTGATGGCGCTCCTCGGAGACGCTCTCTTCTCGGACCCCACGACGCGCGAGTATTTCGTAGACGAACTCGGCGGGAGCGTCGAAGTCACCAGCGACTACGACCGCCTCGACGTGACGCTCACGGGCGACGCCTCAAAGTTCGAGCGCATGGTCGAGCTATTGGGCACGGCCGTCATCAGCACGGACTTGAGGCCGGAAATATTCGAGCGGCTGCGCGAGGCCCGCGTCAAAATGGTCCAAGACCTCAACGTCTCGCCCGCGCTCGTCGCGGATCGCGCCGTCGCCGCGCGGCTCTTCGGCGACTACCCTTATGGCCGCTCGCTCTTCGGCCTGCCGGAAACGCTTGCACGCATAGAGCGCGCGGACCTGATGCTCGCGCGCGAGCGCTTCCTCAACCCGAACAACGCGACCCTGGCAATCGTCGGCAGCATTGACGATCGCCGCGCGATGCGCGCTTTGAAACAACTCCTGGGCAACTGGCGCAAGAGCGACACGATTGTGCCAGCGACTTTCCGCCAGCCCGAAGCGCCGAACGCGCGCACGCTCGTCGTTGATCTTCCTGGCACGGAAACCGTCGAAGTGCGTCTCGCCGCGCGTGGCCTCGCGCGCTCTGACAAAGACGCAGCGGCAGCCGCCCTGCTCGCGCTCGCGGCGCGCGATCTGTGGCAGACGCAGCAACCGGAGATAAGCAAGACCGCTTACTTCGTTCGCCACGAAGAGCACCAGCTTCCGGGCATGTTCGTCCTGGGCGCGAGTGTGCCAATTGCTGAAGCCCCGGCGACGCTCGCCAAAGCGCGCGAGGTGCTGAACACGCTCGTCAAGGGAGGAGTCACGCCGGAGATGCTTGAGCGAGTTCGCAATGAGGCAATCGCGGAATTGTCCAAGCAGTTTGAGCGCCCCGAATCGGTGGCGGACCTGTGGCTCGACGCGGACACTTTTCAACTCGCGGCGGCAGACGAACGCCTGCGCCAACTCAAGAGCGTGACGGCCGCGGACCTCGCGCGCACGGCCGCCAAACTTTTCAAGGACGCCCCCGTGGTCTCGGTCGCGGCTGGTCCGGCCGCACGGCTCAAAACGGACCTGGGCGGCGCGGGCAAAGTAGAAGTCCTGGGCGAAGTGGCCCAGCCGCCGACGCCCGCGCCAACGCCGACTCCAACTCCTGTCAAGAAGCAATAGTCAATTTGCAAATCTATCGCAAGCCGACTGCAACCATCCCTTTGGCTGAATGGGTTTACTGTGCCTGACAAGAAGAGCGTAAATGAGAGCGAGCATGCGCGCCACGTGCGCGAAATGTTCGCGGGCATTGCGAATCGCTACGATCTTTTGAACCACCTGCTGTCGGGCAACACGGACAAGCGCTGGCGGCGGCTTGTTGCAAAGCGATTGCATGATGTGTTGTCAATCGAGGGGGCGCGGGCCCTGGATGTGGCCTGCGGGACGGGCGACCTGTCACTGGCGTTGGCACAAGCAACGGGCGCGCGCGTCGTTGGCACAGATTTTTGCCGGCCCATGCTTGAGATAGCTGCGCGTAAAGCCCGCGCGAATGTTTCGCCGGAGATTCCATTCGTAGAGGGCGACGCGCTCAAGCTTCCCTTCGCTGAACGCTCTTTCGACGCCGTCACCATAGCGTTCGGCCTGCGTAACCTGTCGAACGTCGAAACGGGTCTGAAAGAGTTGTGGCGCGTGTTGAGGCCGGGAGGGCGCGCGGCCATCCTGGAATTTTCGAGGCCGGTCGTGCCGGGCTTCCGCGCTCTCTTCCAGTTCTACTTCACGCGCGTGCTGCCGCGCATCGGCGGCATCGTCAGCGGCTCGCGCGGCGCTTACGAGTATTTGCCCGATTCAGTTTCTCGATTCCCGGACCAGAAACGGCTCGCCGGGATGATGCGCGAAGCGGGTTTCACAGAGGTCGAGTACAAGAATCTGACCGGCGGGATCGCCGCGCTCCATCTGGGTACGCGCCCCGCCGAGTGAACGAGCTTGGTTGCAACGTTGCAACCATTGCATAGCCTGAAGGGTGCGCACGACTCATTCGTGCACGGTTGTCGGGGCTGTTGTACGAGCCGAGCGACGCGCACTCCTTCAGGCTATTCGCTTTTTGAATCGGCCGCCGTTCAAAACTTCTGTCGCCTCTGCGCCTTCCTTTCTGTTATCATCCGCCCTGTAATTTCAAACCAAAATTTTTCAAGGGACTAAAATTCGCACGCGTGTCTTCGCCAAGTAACAACACGCCAGAGAGCACGGTCGCGAAGAAGCGTTCCGTGTGGCCTTCCGTCAGGCGCAAACTTTTGGGCGCGCTGCGCCGGATTGCGATGATGGCTCTCGTCGTCTTCACGGTCGTCTCAATCGTTACCCTGCTGATTGAAGCCGTGCCGGGCGACCCGGCCAGCGCGATTTTGCCGGCCGACGCTTCGCCGGCATTGATCGCAGACTTTAATCACAGGCACGGGCTCGACCGCCCGCCCTTCTTCTTCTCCTTCCCGCGCGACGAGAATGGCGAGAGACATTTCAAGTGGCACGGCTGGGACAATCGCTACGTCGAATACTGGCGCAACCTCTTGCGCGGCGACATGGGCCTCTCGTTCAGAGGCGACCGCCCCGTGCGCGAACTGATCCTCGAACGTTACCCGGCGACGATCATGCTGGCGCTCGCGGCCATGTTCATCGCCGTCCTAATAGCGATTCCGCTCGGCGTCCTGGCCGGCAAGAGCAAGGGGACGTGGGTTGACAGCTTCTCATCGGTCGCCGCGCTGATAGGCATCAGCGTGCCGGGCTTCGTCATCGGGCCGCTGCTCGTCTACGTCTTCGCGGTCAAGCTCAAATGGGTCAGCTCTTCCGGCAACCAGTACCCGGAAGACATCATTCTCCCTGCGATCACGCTCGGCGCGGCGCTCTCGGCCATCCTGACGAGGATGGTGCGCTCTTCAGTCATCGAAGAATTAAATGAGGACTACGTTCGCACGGCGCGCGCCAAGGGCTTGAGCGAGCGCAAGGTGGTTTACAAGCACGTCCTGAAGAACGGCCTGATTCCGGTGGTGACGATTTTGGGGCTGCAACTCGGCGTGCTCCTGGCGGGCGCGATCATCACGGAAAAGATTTTCGTCTGGCGCGGCATCGGGACGCTTCTTTTAGAAGAAGGCATAGGCAGCCTCGACTATCGCGTCGTCCAGGGCTGCGTGCTCGTCATCAGCATCACTTACATCTTAGTCAACTCGCTGACCGACACGGTTTACCGTCTGCTCGATCCGCGAATAAGAGTCTCTTGAAACGCGGAACGCGGAACGCGGAACGATGAACTGTCTTTACTTCCGCGTTCATCGCTCATAGTTCATCATTTGTTTTTATGAACCGCCTTTCCATCTTCGGGTTCGTCGTCGTCGCGGTGCTGGTGCTGGTGGCGGTGTTCGCGCCGCTCATCTCGCGCCACACTTACTACGAAGGCAACGAGTCGTTTCGCTACCGGCCGCCTTCGGCCGAGCATTGGTTCGGGACCGACGCCACGGGCCGCGACGTTTTCGCCCGCGTCGTCTACGGCGCGCGCATCTCGCTGGAAGTCGGTTTCGCCGTCGTCGTCATCTCCGCTCTGGTTGGCACAATTCTGGGCGCGCTCTCAGGCTTCTACGGCGGGTGGGTTGACCGCTTCGTCTCCGGCTACGTCTTCAACGTCTTTCTTGCCTTCCCAGGACTGCTGCTCGCCATTGCGCTCGTTGCATTCTTGGGCAAGGGCTTGGACAAGCTTATACTGGCGCTCTGCATCATCGGCTGGGTCGGCTACGCGCGGTTGATTCGCGGGCAGGTGCTGAAGGTGCGCGAGTATGATTTCGTGCAGGCGGCTCGCGCTCTTGGCGCGGGCGACCTGCGCATATTGGTCCGGCACATCCTGCCGAACGCGATCCAGCCGCTCATCGTGCAGGCGAGCCTGGGCATGGCCGGCGCGGTGCTCTCGGAGGCGTCGCTCTCTTTTCTCGGCCTCGGTGTGCAGGAGCCCTACCCGTCCTGGGGCAAGATGATTGACGACGCGCGCGGGTTTGAGACGGCCCCGCACGCGCTCATCTTCCCGGCCATCTTCATCGCGCTCACAGTGCTTGCCTTCAACTTCATAGGCGACGGGCTGCGCGAGTACCTCGACCCCAGACAGCGGAAAAGATGACTGCCCAACCCGCTCCCGTCATCTCGATTGATCGCCTCTCGAAAACATACCCGCAGCCGCTCGCGCGCCTCAAAGAGTTCTTCTTCCGCCGCCCTGCGAAGCCACCCGTCCGCGCGCTCGCGGAAGTCTCCTTCGACGTGCGTGCGGGCGAAATCTTCGGACTCATAGGGCGCAACGGCGCTGGCAAGACGACGCTGACGAAGGTCATCGCCACGCTCGTGCAGCCGACTTCTGGCACAGTTCTCGTCAACGGCTTCGACAGCGTGCGCGACGACGAACGCGTGCGCGCGCAGGTGGGACTGGCGACCGCCGAGGAGCGCAGCTTCTACTGGCGTCTGACCGTCGAGCAGAACCTGATGTTCTTTGCGCGGCTTCACGGCTTGAGCGACGCGGCGGCGCGGCGGCGCATCATCGAACTGGTCCGGCAGTTTGAATTGAAGGAACTCGTCACGCGCCGCTTCGGCGAGCTTTCGACAGGCAACAAGCAGCGCATGGCGTTCGCGCGCGCGCTGCTCCCGCGCCCGCCCGTCCTCTTGTTGGACGAGCCGACGCGCTCGCTGGACCCGCTGGCGGCCGCCCGCATGCGTGCCCTCATCCAATCACTCGCGGGCAGCGACCCGCCCGTCACGGTGCTCCTGACCTCGCACAATCTTGCCGAAGTCGCGGAACTTTGCGCGCGCGTCGCCGTCATCAGCCGCGGCCGGATTCGCGCACTAGACACTCCGAAGAGGTTGCGCGCCACGCACGGGCAAAGCGAGCGCGTCGAGTTGAGCATCCGAGGCATCACGCGCGAGCGCGCCCGAGGCTTGCTCGCCCAGTCGTTTGACGATCTCGAAATCAAGGAGGACGGCGCGGCGCTCCACATCAGTTTCACGCGCGAGAGCGGCGACGAACGACTCGACGCGGCCGTGCGCGCCTTGCAGGAGAACGGCGCGAGCCTTCTCTCCTTCGACTCCGAGCGCGCGACGCTGCTCGACGTGCTGGAAAGCTACGAGCGCGAGCAGGAAGCGGAGGAAGAGACTTAGAATGTTCAAAGCCTTCACACTTTTCCTGCGCCGCGTACGCGCCTTCGTGGCGCGCGATTTTCAGTTGGCGGTCAGTTATCGCGTGGAGTTTTTCATGCGCATCCTGACGATTCTTCTCGTCGTCACGACCTTCTACTTCATCTCCCGAATCTTCGTCGGCAGCGCGACCGATTTCTCGCAGTGGCGCGACCCGCTGGCCGCCTGGATCACGGGCCTCGCCGTGCTCAACTATTTCATGACAGGGTTTTCAAGTCTCGCCACAGCCATCCGCAACGAGCAGATGCAGGGAACTCTTGAAAGCGTCCTGCTCTCGCCCATCAGCGTCCCGACGGTCGTCGTCGCAAGCTCTGCCTGGGACTTACTGCTGGCGACGTTTCATTCCTCGCTCTACTTCATCTTCGGCTGGCTGTTCTTCGGCGTCCAGTTTCGTGGAAACTTTCTGCTCGCGCTCGTCTTCCTGTCTCTGACGACGCTCGTGCTGGCCTGCTTCGGCATCCTCTCGGCGAGCTTCGCGATGGTCTTCAAGCGCGGCGACCCGTTCGCACTCCTGCTCGGCACGGGCTCGGCCCTCTTCTCGGGCGTCTTCTTCCCGACGCAACTACTCGGCTCCGGTTTTGGCACAGTTTCGCGCTTCCTCCCCCCGACCTACGGCCTCGACGGCATCCGCCGCGTGCTCATCGAAGGCCAGGGATTGGCCCAGGTGAGTGAACCTCTCATCACGCTCCTCGTCTTCCTGGTCGTCCTGCTCCCCTTCTCCCTCTGGGTCTTCTCGCGCGCCGTCCGCCGTGCCAAGCGCGAAGGCAGCCTGATACAATACTGAAGCAGTGGTCAGTGGTCAGTGGTCGGTGGTCAGTTAAAGACCTCTGTTCTTAACTGACCACCGACCACTGACCACTGACCACTTATGTTTCGAGTTTCTTACACACCGCGATACTACGCTGACATAGGCGAGGGCCACGTCTTCCCCATCAGGAAATTCGAGCTGGTGCGCGACCGCCTGTTGCGCGAGGGGACGCTCAGGCCGGCTGACATCGTCGAGCCGCAGCCCGCGCCGCTCGCCGACGTGCTGCTCGTTCACACGGACGACTACGTGACGCGTTTGCGCGCCGGGCGGCTTACGCAGCGCGAACTCAGGCGTCTGGGCCTGCCGTGGTCGAAGGCGCTGGTGCGACGTTCATTCCTGGCCGCGGGCGGCACGCTCAACGCCGCGCGCTGGGCTCTCAAGGAAGGCGTCGGCTCGAACCTGGCGGGCGGCACGCACCACGCTTACCCTGACCGCGGCGAGGGTTTCTGCGTGCTCAACGACGTGGCGATTGCGATTCGCGCGCTCAGGCGCGACCACTTGATAAGGCGCGCGGCCGTCGTTGATTGCGACGTTCACCAGGGCAACGGCACGGCCGCGATTTTCGCTGACGACGCGGAGGTCTTCACCTTCTCGATGCACGGGGCCAAAAATTATCCGCTCTTCAAAGAGCGCTCGACGCTCGACGTAGAATTGGCGGACGGGACGGGCGACAATGAATACCTGGAAACGCTCTCGACCCACCTGTCGCGCGTCTTCGCCCACGAGCCCAATATCATCTTTTATCTCGGTGGCGCGGACCCATACAAAGAAGACAAGCTAGGCCGTCTCGCGCTGACCATCGAAGGCTTGCGCGCCCGCGACGAATTGGTGCTGACTGAATGTCGCGAGCGCGGCGTCCCGGTCGTGACCGTCATGTCCGGCGGCTACGCCTCGGACATCAACGACACGGTGGAGATTCACTGCAACACCATCAGGGCCGTCCGCGCCGTCTTTGGCACAGCAGAGCGTCAAGCCAACGCACAGCCGGCCTAAGAATCGTCAGGGACATTCTGTTTTCTGAAGACACATGCCCTATAATCGCGTTCGTTAAATGCGTATCTGGCGGATCATCAAATTCACAACGTTCGGGCTCATCGGCGTCCTGCTGGGCTGGCTCATTTACGAGTGGCTCACCTTCCCGGACCTCGCGCGGCTGAGAAACCAGAACCCGGAGACGACCGCGATGATCGAGTCGCGCGCGCGTGAGGCGCGTGCGCGCGGCGAGCAGCCCAAACGAATACAGCAGTGGGTTCCGCTGGAAAAGATTTCGCCGCACTTGCAGCGCGCCGTGCTCGCGGGCGAGGACACGAACTTCGCGACGCACAAGGGCTTCGACTACGAGGCCATTCAGAAAGCCTACGAGCAGGGCCAGAAGGAGGTGGCGAAGGAGGCGGGCGAAGACCAGTCGAGCTGGATTCCCGACTTCTCTTCCTTCAGGCGCGGCGGCTCTACCATCTCGCAACAGTTGGCGAAGAATCTTTATCTTTCGAGCGAGCGCTCAATCACGCGCAAGGTCCGCGAAGCCGTCATCACCTACTTCATGGAGCGCACGCTCACGAAGCGCCGCATACTCGAAATCTATCTCAACGTCATCGAATGGGGCGACGGCATCTACGGCGCTGAAGCGGCGGCGCAGACTTACTTTCACAAACCAGCCGCGGCGTTGACGAAGAATGAGGCCGCGTTTCTCTCCGCGATGATTCCGAGCCCGCTCAACATCTTCAGCCCTTACAAGAACCCGCGCCGCCTCGCCCGCCGCCAGAAAGTCATCCTGCGAGGGATGCCCTACGTGAAGATGCCCGAAGGCACAGGCTGACGCTTGTGTGACGCTCCGCTCTTCCTTTCAAACTTCGGTCTTCGCAGAGCGCCGGGCCGAGTAAATGGCCCAGACTGCGGCGAAGATGATGACCAGAGTGCCGAGCGCGCGAATGAAGAACGCGATGCTCGCGGTCTGCCTGAGCAGGCCGAGGTGATCGAGCATGTAGTTCCAGTCGTGAATCGAATTGTCGCCGCCGAGCAACGGGAGTTGCATCGAGACGGAATCCGCGGCGTAAACCGAAACGTTGAGCAGGCTCTCGCCGGCCCAGAAGAGCACGAGCGCGCACGAGTAAGGTTTGTGGTTGAAATAGAAGTAGCCTGCGAAGACCGTGGGGACGATGACCTGAAAGAGCGAGCCGCCCGCGATTGCGAGGAACTCGCCGAACGGTCTGAAGATGAGGTGGCCCGCCTCGTGTATGACGAGGTTTACACCATCAATCAATCTCCAACTGTCCGGGTGCGCGGCGGCCCAAAGGAAGTAGGCCGCGGCCACCGCCGCGACCCCGAGTTTGAGATGGCCGCCGGGCAGAGACTCTTTGGGAAGACGTTCGAATCGTGAGTCCATTTTGACGGGGAAGAAAGAGAACGCCCCGGCAGGCTCTTTGGTCGCGTTGGGCGCGGCGTGAGTCCTGCCGGGGCGGAAAGAGGGAAAAGCGGACTTGGTTGTTAGACCGCGAATTCGCGCGCGAGCTGTAACTCAGCCTTGCGCAGCTCGAACCGCCCGCGCCCGTAGTTGCCGTCGGGCTTGAGCGCGAGCAGAACGAAGTAGTCAGGTGAGAAGAGGCGCATGACGACGACCGCGCCCTCTAAGTGGACGACCAATTCACGCAAGACCCCGAGACCAGTGTCGCCGCCCGTCCGCTGTGCGTTGCGGACAAGCGAGGTCAGCTCGGCGGCCGCCACGTCGAGGTTGGCGTCCTCAGCCTCGCGGCTCATCACACGTTCGACGGCGATGCCGTCCGTGCCCATAATCATCGCCCCGATGCTGCCATCGGTGCTTTCGATGATTGCTTCGAGTGCTTGTTTGAACATCGTCGCTCTCCTCCTCGCTTACGGGCGCGTGCTGAGTCCCGTCGGCCGTGCGGACTGGCCCTGCGGGACAGGCGCGGGCTGCTGGATGATCGGCTGCGTCAGCGGCTGACCCGGTGCACCCGGATTCTGCTGCGGCACGCTCTGCTGGTCCTGCAAGTTGGTCGGCGTCGGCGTATTGGTCGTCGGGTTGCCGGGCGTGACGGGCTGAATGATGGTCGTCGTACGCGTGCCCGAGCCGATGGTGCCCGCCGTCGGGCGGCCCTGGTAGTCGGGCCTGTAGATGCGCGGCGTGATGAAGAAGAGAATCTCGTCCGTGCCGCGCGTGATGAGTTTGCGCTTGAAGAGGTTGCCGATGATCGGGACGCTGGCGATGCCGGGCGTGCGCTGCTGCGTGTTGCCCTCGATGTCAATCAGCACGCCGCCCATGACGGTCGTCCCGCCGTCGGGCACGAGCACTTCCGACTGCATGCGCTGCGTGTTGATGCCGGGGACGCCGCCGACGGCGATGTTCGTGTTGATGGTGTTGTTTTCGAGCGTGACGCGGAGCACGACCGTGCCGGCGTCTGTAATCTGCGGCGTGATGGAGAGGCGGAGCGGCACGGAGACGAACGTCGTCGTCACCACGCCGAGCGCGCCCGTCGTCTGGACGGGAATCTGCGTTCCGCTCTCGATCTGAGCCGGGCGATTGTTGAGCGCCGTCACGCGCGGCGTGGCGACCGTCTTGGCCTGGCCCTTGGTTTCGCCGAGCGTAATCAAGGCGCTGATCTGCGCCGTGCCGAAGACGCCCGTCGTCAGGCCGATGACCGTGTTGGCGTTGGCCGCGGCGAGGTTGTTGTTCGGCTGGACGGTGCTGGTGGACTGCTGGTTGCGCGTGAAGATGGTCGGGAATTGCGGTGCCTGCTGCGTTGTCCCCGTAGTGGGCGTCGCCAGCGGGCTCGTGCCCGGAGTCGTGACGCCGGTCGGCAGGGTGCTGGCGTTGGCGGCCGCGCCGTTGCCGAAATTCAAGGCCACGGCGGAGAGCTGGACGCCAATGTCGCGGCTGAAATTGCGCGAGGCGATGACGATGCGCGTCTCAATCTCGACCTGCGGCTCGGGCTGGTCCAGGATGGCGACGAGCTGGCGTATGGCCTCTATGTTCTCGCGCACGTCCGTCACGATGAGCGTGTTGCTGCGCCCGTCAACTTCGATTGCGCCGCGACGCGAAAGACGACGCTGGATGATGGGGAGTAAGCCCTGATCACCGCCGCCGCCCGTGGCATCGCCGCCCGCGCCGCCCGAGAAGCTCAGGTTGGTCGCGCCACCCGCGAACCCGCCGGTCGAGCCGGCGGCCTGGGCCAGCGTGCCCGAAGCGCGCGCGTAGTTGAGGCGGATGAATTCCGTGACGAGCGGCGAGTTGTCCAGGCGCGCGTCGTTGATCTTCTGCTGCGAGGCGGCCTCGGTCGCCAGGACTTCGATGGTCGCGATACGAAGGATGTTGCCGTTGGCGTCAACGCCGAGGCGATTGGCGCGGAGGATGGCGTCGAGCGCGACGTTCCAGGGAACGTCCGTGACGTTGACCGTGACTGGGACGGCCTGGACCGAGTTGTCAATCACGAAGTTCACGCCGTACTGCTCCGTGATGTAGTTGAGAATGTCGCGTATGTCGGCGTTGACGACGTTGAGATTAATCGGTTCGCCAACGAAGCCGGGACGGCCGTACTGCTCGCCCTGCGACTGCTGCCCGTCCTGCGATGGACCAATCTGCACGGTCGGCGTGGCCTTGGGCTTCGGCTCCTGCTGCGACTCCTGGGCCGCGGGAGTCTCTTCGGCGTGCGCCGCCTCTACAGCCTTCACTGCTTTCGGCGCGGCCTCGCCCGCCGGCGTCAGTTCCAACATCAAACTGTTGTCGGCAAGCTTCGAGCGCTCACGCGCGGGCGCGAGCAGCGCGACTTTCATCCGCGCGGACATGTCCTGCGGCCCGCGCAACTCGCGCTCGACGATGACGCCGGCGACGAGGGGCGAGCGGACAGAGTAGCTGTCGGCCAGACGCGAGGCGTCCGTGCCCGGCAGGTTGAGCATGATCGTGCGCGCGTCGGGACGCGAAACGGAGTAGGCCATAGGGGCCGTGCCGTAGATGGTGATGAGTGTGGACGAGCCGGAGGTGTAGGCGCTGACGCTGGTCGCCACCGGCTGAGCCTTTGCGCCCGCGAGCGCGGGCCAGGAGAGTGTGCACACCAGGAGGAGAACGAGCGCTCCTCGCGTGGTGCTTCCGAACAAGTGTCTAAACATATTCCCTCCTTAAGGGAAGCCAGGGGGCCACACTTTCCGCCACGCGCTACGCTCGTTAACCTTCTCTTGAGAGTTTTGAAGCGCGCGCCGCACAAAGCGGAAACCATCGGCCCGGTGGATTGTCAAACTGGCGCGCACCCGATAAAGCTCAAGGCTCTAGGGGCCTGAGTTACTATCAGAGTGCGCAACGGTTGAGTGGGGATGAAGGTCGCGGCCGCGCGGTCGGGCTCAGGCTCCCGGCTGCGCGGTCGCGGCCGGAAAATTTACGGCTGTTCAGGGGTGGGAGCCTTGCCGTCAGTTTCGGCGGGAGTGGAGGCGACGGCCGCCCCTGTGCTGCTGCCGGCGTCGGTTGCGGACTTGGAGACGGTCAGCGAATCCATGACGGCGTTGGGCTGGCGCAGCGGCTTGTTCTCGACAGCCTTTTCGACGCGGCCGTCGGTCCAGCGTGTCTCGCGGCGAAAGACCAGGCGGTCTTCTTCGATGGCGACGAGCTGGCCGTTAAAGAATGTCTCTCCGGGATAGATGGTGTAGGAGAGCTTGATGGGTGTGGCCTCGATCATGGCCGCGTAGCCGCGCGGCGTGCGGAAGATTCCCGTGACCTGCATCTCGCTCAGGAGCAGCGCGGTCGTCGGCTTCGGCGCGGGCAACTGGCGGCTCATCGCCGCGAGCTTCTGCGCCTTGTAGTTCTCTATGCGCTCCTGGATGCTCGGCGGCGCGACGGGCATGGCGGCGTTGGTGGCCTTCTTCTTCTTCGCGGGCGGGACGTATGGCGTGAACGGGTCACGCGGCTTGCCCGCCGCGCGAGTCGGCTCGCTTTTTTTACTCGCCTCCTGGGCCAAAACGCTCGGCTGCGCGCCGAAGACTGTGAGCGCGCCCAGCAGGACGAGACCGCTGATGGCGAAACGAATCATTTGTGCGTAGTTCCTCATGATGTTCTCTCTCGGAGACGGCCGCCCTTCTCGGCGGGCGGGCATAATTAAAATTAACCCTTACTTGGCCGGGGCCGGCGCTTTGACCTGCGGCTGTGCAGGCTGCTGCGCCCCGGCGGGCTGCTGCTGAGGCGTTCCCTGCTTCGGCGCGGCCGGGGCCGCAGCCCTTTGGAGCGACTCGGCGGAGACGTAATAAGCCGTCAACTCGAAGGTGGCGTCAATGGTCTTGCCCTGGGCCTGGGCCTTCTTATCCAACTGCTTGATCTCGAAGTTCGAGATCGAGACGATGCGCTGGTAGCGCGCCATCAACTCGAAGAACTCGCGCAGGCTGGAGAACGAACTCGTGACGCCGACCGAAATCTTCTTGCCGTTGTAGAAGTCCTCCTGGAAGTCGTCCTTCGGCGAGAAGCTCCTGAGGACGAGCCGCGCGTTGTGCGCGCGGTCCTGTATGCCCTGAAGAACGTTGGTCAGCTCGCGCTGCTCGGGCAGGAGCGCTTTGAGGTCGTCGTACTCCCGCTGCTTATCCTGGTACAGGGCCTTGAAGTTGGCCAGACGCTGCGAGTCGATCTGCGCGCCAGCGTTCTTCTGCTTGAGCGCGGCCACTTCGGTGCGGAGCGTATCGACCTCTTCGTGCATCCCTTTGGTCATGAAGTACCAGAAGCCGGCGTAGAGGACGACGGCGATGCCGCAGAAGATAGCCAGGCGGAAGTACCAGGGCAGTTCGTGTAAGTTTCCAATTTTCATTTCGACTTCTTCCCTTCGACGCGTCGGTCCGTAGGCCGCGGTCGCTCACGGCGTTCGGTCACTTATTTTTGCGCGATCTGGTTGGCGGGGGCCGGCTGTCCCGCAGTGGGGGCAGCGGGCGCTTCCGGCGTAAACGTGCACTTGATGGTGAAGGTCACGACCTCAGGCTTCGGCGCGTCCTTGTCTTCGGCGGCCGCGGAAGCCGCAGCCGTCGAGCCTGACTCGCCTTCGACTTTCACCGTCTCGCGCTGCGTCTCGATGCTCAAGTCCTTGAAGAGACCCGAAGAGAACTCCAGGCTCTTGGCGAAGTTCGTCACCGAAGTCTCGTTCGGTGACTCGCCCTTGATGATCAATTGTGTGCCATTTTGCTCGACGCTCTTGAAGTAGAGGCCCGGCACGCTGTCAAAGCGCGACTTGATCTCGCGGAGCACCGCTCCGGGTCCCTGCTGCGACGCGCGCAGCGTTTGAATGGCGTCAATGCGGGCCTGTATGTCGGCCGTCTTCTTTTCCAGCTCGGTGCGTTCTTTGTTGACGGCGACCATCTGCGCCTGGATGCGCTCCTGCTCGGTCTTCTCAGCCAGCACGCTCTCGCGCGCGCTCGACGAGCTGTAGTAGTCGTAGAGCATCCCGGCCGTGAGCAGGCCGAAGACGACGAGCGCGAGCAGCAAGGTCTGCATGCGCGGGTTCGCCACCTTCTGCTCGACGGCGGCGACGCCCTTGGCCCTGTCTGTGACAGAATCTAAAAGGTTGACTTTGATCATTGTGCGTCTACTCCCCTCAAAGCGAGACCGACGGCCACGGCCATCTCGGGCACAACCTCGCGCATGTAGTCCGGGTCGAAACGTCTCGCGTCAACCTTGATCCGGCGGAACGGGTCGAAGACCTCCACGGGTATCTCGAAGCGGTTGGCGAGGTATTCGGGGAACCCGGCGAGCTTTGAGCCGCCGCCCGAAATCAGAATCTTCTGCACCGTCCCGTCGCCGTCCTCGGCCGTGGCGCGGTAGAAGTCCATCGTCTTGGAGATTTCCAGTGCCAGGATGTCCGAGACGGTCTCAAGAATCTGCTCAAGGCCCTGCACGTCTTTGCCTTCGGGGGCGGGCATCCCACGCTTGACAGCCTCTGCCTCGTCGAACGTCAGGTCGAACTCTTTCTGCAAGAGGCCGGTGTACTGGCTGCCGCCGACAGACACGTCGCGCGTGAAGACGGAGCGATTGCCGTTGAGGATGTTGATGTTCATCGTCGCCGCGCCGATGTTGAGCAATGCCACGATCTGTCCGGGGCGCGGCTCGTAGTTCACCTCGTAGCAGTTCTGAAGGGCGAAAGCGTCAACGTCAATCACGGCGGGCTGCTTGCCTGCGAGCTGTATGGCCTGCTTGACGTTGGCGATCTTGTCGCGCTTGCAGGCGGCCATCAGCACGTGGAGCGCGTCGGGCGAAGAGCCGGTCACTTGGTAGTCCAGGCTCACGTCAGAGATGTCGAAGGGGATGTGCTCTTCGGCGTGCCACTCGATTGACTCTTCCAACTCGTCGGCGCTCATCTGCGGGACGACGATGTTCTTGACGATGACGGAGTGGCCGCTCACGCCCGCCGCGATGCGGTCCGTCTTGATCTGGTGCTCGCGGAAGATGTTCGTGATGACGTTTGAAACGTCGTTCAACTCCATGATCTGCCCGTCAACGATGGAGTCCATCTGAAGATTCTCGTAGCCGAGACTGAGGAGCTGTAGGCTGCCGGGCTTGCCCTGCAACTCGACGGCTTTGACGGAGCTGGAACCGATGTCCACCCCGACCAGGTTCTTTTTGCCGAAACCTCTTTTCAACATGATCTACTGTTTTCCTCTCGACACCGAAGATTGCCTGCGATGAAGTTGTCGGAGACGCAGACGTGCCTTGCGCGCTCTCGTGAGTTTATTGGTTTTCGTCTGCGGTATCTGGCTCGCGGATTTCATTGTGGTCTCGACGCAACGAATGTTCATGGCCTGTTTGATAATGAGCGCGAGTGACGCTCAAGGTCTGGGGGAGAAACGTGGGTTGAACATCTCGGGTGCGAGCGTCGAAGTCAAAACGAATTGGAAAGCGGGAAGGACAAGGCGAAAAGGTCTTTTCGCCGGATTGGCCGTCACACTTCGGCAGCCCGGCCGAGTCGGCGCTTTCGGTTCTAACAAAAAGCGTCCCGACCCCCGTAGGCTTTGCGGCCCCCGCTCACACGAGGTGTGCCTTTATCGGTTGACTTTCAAAAGGCGGCTCGGTCCGTAATCTCGATGCCTCTTAATTCGTGCCGCGCCCTGCTCTACTGAAATCAAGGGCTCTCTGCCCTTGTCCAGGCGGTTTAAGAACCACCGTCCAAGTTAGGGTACAACAGGGGCCAACCATTGTCAATCGGTATTTTTCATCGTTTAAACCGCGAACAGACAAGGATATAAGCCCGGATTTCGGCCGCTAATCGGGCGGTTTCGGGAATCATTCTGGAATCGTGTGGGTTTCGTTCCAGATTCTCAGTCGGCAAGAACTTCGTAGATTTCCAGGTTGGGTCGGCCTTCGGCGAGGCCCGGCGATTGTTTGCGGTGGGCCGAGATGAAGGTCTGTGATTTCGTCCACGCGTCGAAGGCTTCGCGAGATTTCCAGCGGGTCATGACGACGTAGGTGCGCCCTTCGGCGGGGCGCAAGACCTGCAAATCAACGAAGCCGGGCATCTGGTCGACGGCCCGGTCGCGCTCGCTGAAAGTCTGCTCGAACTCCTCTTCGCGCCCTTCGGCCACGGCGATTCTGTTCATCACGACGACCATCGCCGGCTTCTCATCTTTATTCTTCAGTAAATCCTTGATTGATTGCATTCGCCGCCTCTTCCCAGGCCGTTTGATAATCGCCCCGACGGGGCGACTCTCAACGCTCGCTGATTCTCTTAACGTCTTCGTTCTCTTCCTCATCACGGGCCGCGCCGCGCTTGAGCTTGACGGTCCTGGCCGGGATGCCGACTTTGATGTGATAAGGCTCAACGTCTTTGGTGGTGACCGCGCCGGTCCCGACCATAGCGTGTTCGCCGACCTGCGTGCCGGCCAGCACGGTCGCGTGATAGGTGATGCGCGCGCCGTCGCCGATGCGCGTCAAGAGGTTGTAGACCTTGTGTATGTCTTCAACGTCGTGCGTGTGGGAATAGATGTTGGCGTAGTCGGAGATGGAGACGTTGTTGCCGATCTCTATTCCGCCGCGGTCGTCCAGAAGGACGTGGCGGTGTATGACGACGTTGTCGCCGAACGATAGATTGTAGCCGTAAGACCACTCGACGAAGTGCCAGCACTTAAAATTCTCGCCGACGCGGCGGAAGATGAGCGGCGCGAGCATGCGGCGGAAGCGGTGTCCGAGGTGCGCGTTCTGGCCCAGGGGGGAGCGGTCGTACATCTGCCACAGCCAGATGAAAGGCTTTCGCTCGCCGTAAGCAGCGGCGTCTATGTCCGTGTAATACTCTGGCTCGGTGGTGATGTTGCGCGGGTCTAAAGTGTGCAGGACGGCGCGCGCCGAGGGCGACAGATTCGACGGGTCCGGCGCGCGCGACTCGCTCTCGCCTAGTCGCCCCGCCCCGTAGTAAAGCTCGTAGAGCGTGTCGCGGACAACGTCGTTCGGGTCGCGCCGCCCGTCCGTCAGCGCGCGGCGCAGGCTCTCAAGGAACTCGTCGAAATCGGCTTCAGCCTGCGACTGCGGGCGTAGCTCTCGGTAAGACATACGCAGTAAGTCCTCCCGGACTGCACAAAGACTTCGTGCGGCACTGCCTTGAATTGAAGGATGATGAAATCACGAATCAAAGTATCACAGTCAACAGGGCTCATCAATGTGCGGCCCGCGCCCGCGCACTTCGTCAGCCGTCGCACGTCCTTCGTGCCCTGCTTGCCTGCCGCCTGAGACAGACGCTAGGATGCAAGCGGGATGAAATTTCTTCGTAAAGCACTACTGGTCTTTCTAGCCCTGCTCCTCGTCCTGGCCGTCTGGGTGTGGTGGAATTACCCGCGCAAGGTGAACATGACGGCCTACGTCCCTGCCGACACGCTCGTCTATCTTGAGGCCAACGACCTGCCGGACATAGCCACCAGCGTCATCAACACTGACGCCTGGAAGGCGCTTGCTCCCGCCGCCGGCATCCGCTCGAACCTGGGAAACCTGAGCTGGCTCAGCCGCCTTGCCTCCTGGACGGGAATTGGCCCAGCCGACGCGGTCGTCCTCTCGCGCGCACAGATCGCCGTCGCCGTGCTCAACCTGGAAGCGGCGGACGCCGGCGACACCCTGAAGATTAAGCCCATTTACGCGGTCGTAGTTGAAAGCCACACGGGCGAAGGGCGTTTGCAGAGCGCCATCGAAAAGCGCGTCGGAGACTTCGCGCGGCGCGCGTACGTCGAGCCGCGTGTCGAGACGAAAGAGGTTGACGGCGCGAAGTTCACGACGTGGAGTTCGCCGGACGGCGGGCGGCGCATCGTCGCGGCCGTCATGGGGAGCGTCGCCGTCATCGGCAACGACGAATCGGCCGTGCAGGCGTGTCTCGCAGTCCGTCGCGGCGAGCGGCCGAGCCTTGAGGGCAACCCGCAGGTGTTGGAGATGCGCCGGCGTGTCGGCGGCAACGACGCGCTCGCCTTCGGCTACGTTTCGCCGGAGGGCACGGCGCGTCTACTTGAGATGGCAACGGCGGCTTACGCCGGACAGATTTCGCAGGACCCGCGGGCGCAGAGCGCGGCGGCGAGCATGTTGCCGCCGCTCGCCAAAAAAATCCTGGGGGCCGCGGGATGGAGCGCACGCCTTTCCCAGGGCGGAATCGAGGACCGATACTTTCTCGCGCTCGAAAACGGCGTCGCGGCGCGGTTGCAATCGGCTCTCGCCACGCGTCAGGACGCGGCGGCGATTGGGAGCGACTTGTTGCCGGCTGACATCTACTCGCTTTCGCGCTACAGCTACAGCGACCCGGCCCAGGCTTGGCACGGTTTGGGCGCGGCCATCACCTCGCAGGCCGACACGCTCGGCGCAGTCTTAATCACGCGCCTGCTCGCCGCCTCGCTCAAACCCTACGGCATAGAGGAGCCGGACCAATTTCTTCGCGCCATCGGCCCGGAGATTATGACGGCGCGGCTGGACGACTCGGGTTCGAGCACGGTGACCGTCGTTCAGGTGCGCGACGAAAAGACGCTGCGCGACTTCATCTCGAAGCGTCTCGGCGCGAAGCCAGGCGTCGAAACAATCGGCGGCGCGGAACTGCTGGTCTCCAACAACGAGAAGCACGACGCCGCGAGTTTCGTCGGCGGCCGCCTTTTAATGGGGACTGCCGAGAACCTGCGCCGCTGCCTCGAAGCGCGAAGCGCGAATCAAACGCTCGCCGAAGACTCGGAGTTCAAGCAGACCGCGCGCTTGGTCAATGTCGCTGGACCGGCCAACGTGATGACGTTTACGGAGGATTACGCGCCCGCGCGGACCTTCATCACGGCCCTCGCCGCTCAACGCGGCGTGCGCGAGAGGCCGCCGGACGAAGCGGCGCTCGAAGAGGCGCTCAGGCGTCTACGCTACGCAGCCAGCGAGACGCAGGCCGTCGATGGCGGCTTCGAGAGAAGAACGCACTCCTCGTTCGGACAGTTCGGCTCGCTCGCCTCGCAGTTCGCCCCGGCCGACGACGTGACTGCGAAAGCGCGTTAAGAAGAGGCAACGCGACAGAGGTTTATAAATCCCCGGGAATACGCCTTGACCGCCGCCCGTTATCCCATAATCATCGGAGGTTAAGGCATAATCACGGGAGGATAGGACATAATCTCCCATGATTATGCCTTAATCACGAGAGGCTAAGGCATAATCATTCGTGATTAAGGCATAAGCGCGGAAGATTATGCCTTAGCCTCTCGTGATTATGCCCTAACCTCCGATGATTACGCCCTAATCTGCCGCGCGTAGAACATAAGCACGAATGATTAGGGCATAAGCACGAATGATTATGCCCTAAGCTCGACTGCGTAAGGCATAATCACGGCGGATTATCATCTAACCGCGCCGTGTGATGACGATTGAAAATCGGGTTATCAGTCTTCCAGCTTGGGGTAATCGAAGGGGTGGTTAATCAGGGCGGCGCGCATGTTGACCTGGCTGCTGAGGGCTTCCAGGTACGCCGTGAAGCGGTGAAGCACGGCGGCCAGTTCCGTGCGACCGCGCGTGGCGTCAACCTCTTCCATGAAGCGCTCGCAGGCTTCCCAGTCCTTGAACATCAGGTAGCGCAGGCTCCCGTCGCGGAACCAGGCGAGCGTGTTGAGAAGACGCCCGACCATCTCCGGCTCGTTTTCGCAACGCCTGACGAGTTGCAGCAGCGTCCACAGGTCGCGGCGCAACGCGAGCGATTGCCCCAGCCGCGTGCGGAACGCGTCGAAGAGTTGCGCGCCGTCGAGCGCCGGGTCGAAGACCTGCGCGAGCCCGACCACGGATTGCTGAAAAGAGTCGCGCAACAGCCCGTGAGCGTTTTCGACTTTGACGTAAATCAACGGAGCCTGTTGGAGCGAGCTGAGGCCCACCAGCTCGTGCGCGAAGACCTTGCGCAGTTCCATGGAGATCGCGTAGCTCGTGCTGTCCAGCGCCTCGAAGACGCTCTTCTCCATCCCCTCGTCGCACATGGCGCGCCCCTTGATAAACTCGGTCAACGCGCGCGCCTCTTCGTGCACAAGCGTGAAGACTGGAAGAGATTGCTTGAGCGGCTGGTCGCGGCGCAGCAGAGTTTCGACGAAGCGCAGGTAACCGAGGAGCCTGTAGAGGCCGTTGAAAACGTGAATCATGTCTGCGGCGAGCGCGGACGACTTGATGGTCTCGCGCGTGAGGTCCAGCAGCGGCGCGGGGATGTTGAGCGTTTCCTGCCGCGCGTAAAGCCGCGTCAGAATTTTTGTGCCGTCGAGCCGGCCCAAATCACGATTCAGATGCTCGCCCAGATTGGCCCAGGCATGTAGACTGACGGGTCGCAGCTCAAGCAGAGATTGGCACAAATCGCAGGCATCTCCGAGCGACGCCGCGAGCGCCAGAAGCGCGTCGTCCGTCATTCCCGTCTTCATCTCTTCAGCCGAACCCGGCGGCGAAAGAGTGTCGAGCGTGACCGCCGCTTCCGGCTCGTCAAAGATGGTGTTGTCCGGTTTCTCGAAATGGACCGACTGGAAGACAAGTTCCGATGAGCGCAGCAGCGCACCGCGCGCGATTTTCAGCTCGTTAGTCCAATCGTGCGTGACCAACCCTTCCTGATTCCCTTCCGGGAACGGATGGTTGTAAGTATTGAAGAAGCTGCGTAGGGCGCGCAGCCACATGCTGATCTCGCGCGCGTGCGCCCCGGCGTCGGATTCGTCGGAGTCGTCGCGCGCCACGGATGGCGGGAGGAGATCTTTCTCTTTCGGGAGCGGGGTCGCTTCCGCTGTCGAACTGAACATGGCCGGGCATCCACCTTATAATCGTCTTTCGGGCTCGCCGGACCGGGAGCGAGCCCACTTGATTGTATGCACGAAACCCTCCGGCTGGCAAAATTTATTTTCCAGGCAGCGAAACTATCGCGGCGCGGCCTTTTATGAAGGCGGAAGAGTAATGACACACGAACTGCTCATTGCCACGGGCAACAAGGGAAAAGTCGCGGAACTGCGGTCGCTGCTCGCCGGGCTTCCGCTGCGGCTGAGAGACCTCGCGGAGTTTCCGTCGGCGCGGGAAGTCGAAGAGACGGGCCAAACGTTTTCTGACAACGCCGCGCTCAAGGCGCAGGGTTACGCCGAGCAAACAGGTCTCTGGACGCTGGCGGACGATTCGGGACTGGAAGTTGACGCCCTCGGCGGCGCGCCCGGCGTCTTCTCTGCCCGCTACGGCGGCGAAGGATTGACAGACGCCGACCGCGTTACACGCCTTCTCGAAGAACTGTCCAGAACGGACGCGAAAGAAAGGCGCGCGCGCTTTGTCTGCGTGATAGCGATTGCAGACCCGCGCGGGCAGGTCATGAACCTTTCGATGGGAACCTGTGTGGGCCAGATCGTCCACGCCCCGCGCGGGACGCACGGCTTCGGCTATGACCCTGTCTTTCTCCCGGACGGCTTCGAGCAGACCTTCGGAGAGTTGACCGCCGAAATCAAACAGGACATCAGCCATCGCGCGCTCGCCCTGAAGGCCGCGCGCTCCTTCCTCATCAGCCATTTTCAAAGCACGCCTTGACCCTTCTTACAACCGGCCGCTAGAATACCTCGTTTGGATTTTCTTAGTCGGGGCGTAGCACAGCCTGGTAGTGCGCTCGGTTTGGGACCGAGAGGTCGGAGGTTCGAATCCTCTCGCCCCGACCATTCAAATCATCCGGGGAAGCAGCCACCAAGCTGCTTTTTTTTGTGTGGTACGACACGGACTCAGGGATGCTGTCGTTGGCGGGGGGCGGGGTCCGGCCCAGGGATTTCAAAAAATTCAGGCGGAATGGCTGAAAATCGCTGTTTTTGGGGAGACGCGAGGGCTTTCAGTGTGATATATGTTGGTCTATAAGCTTTTTCAATTTTGCCCAATTTCTTGGAGGTAATCAGACTACGCCATGGCGACCACAGCGGCAGGCAAGAAGCGCATGACCCAATCCGAAGTGCTCAACCACTTCGCCGAAAGGTTCGGGCTCAAGCGCGCGCAAGTCAAGGAGCTGTTCGACGAGTTGTCGAATCTGGCTCAATCTGAAGTTAAATCAAACGGCGAGTTCGCTTTGCCGGGCTTCGGCAAACTCGTCCTCTCAGAACGGAAGGCTCGCGAAGGCCGTAACCCGGCCACAGGTGAGACGATTCAGATACCGGCCAAAACCACGCTCAAATTCCGCGTCGGTAAAAGCATGAAGGATTCGGTCGTGCCCAAAAAGGGTTAGGTTGTTTTCAAAGCATACGTTCTTCAATACCAGAAGCGCCGCCTTGAGGATTCTGTTCTGCCCGGCAGAATCCGCAGGCGGCGCTGTCACTTTTGCGCTTTTTCTTAGGAAAACCCGCTAATTTCGCCTCGCCCGCCCGGTTCATAAAGCTAATTCACAACTCGCCCAGAAAAAAATCTTCCATTTTCCGGGATTTTCCTCTACAATCATCCGTTTTGTTAGGGACAGATATAGAAAACTATCTGTGGGAACAATCTCTATGTCTGCCTTCCTGACAAAATTTCCTGGGAAATGTAACGGTTTTGCATCCCATGAAGTGAGGCTAGCATCTAAAATCTCTCTTAACAATACTGCTTCGAGGGCGGCGTTGAGGGGAACGAAAAAAACGGGCTTTCGAGAGCACATAAGGAGCTAGGAAACGTGACTTTTGATAGGCATCTGCCGCTTGATGAGCGGCTTCTCAGAATTGACCACATCCAGGCACGCCGTTTCTCAAAGTTGAGCGGGTCGGCCCTGGACATCGCGACAGAGGGCATCATTCGTCATCTACGTGCCTGTGACCGGATGGACGTTAACCCGGACACCTCGGCAGTGCGCGAAATCATAGATGACGCATTGAACGGCCGCCGCGTCTTCGCCGAAACGGCGGATGATCGCCGAGCCGCGTAAGGCTTTTAGAAATAACTCTCGCAATTTTGAAGACCGCCAGCGTTGACTGCCGGCGGTCTTTTTCTGTCCGAAAACCAACCTTTTTCAACCTCAAACTGCCGCGCTATCCTTCTCTTCCACACGCTCCCTCATCTGATACCGCATTATCGCCAGCAGGCTCAGCGCGTCCGTGATCTCACCCGTGAGCGCCATTTCGAGAGCTTGCTCAAAGCTAACGCGCCGGACTTCCAGTTGCTCCGTCCCATCAGGGTTGTGTTTGCCTTCCGTGAGTTCTGTAGCTAAGTACCAGACGGCGTGCTCGTCCGAGACCGAATTCGAGAGGTAGGCTTCGCCCATCTTTTCCCAATTGGCGGCGCGCAGGCCGGTCTCTTCTTCCAACTCACGTCTGGCGGCGTCGAGCGGGTCTTCGCCTTCCGGGCATCCGCCCTCAGGAATCTCCCACGAATACCTTTCGAGCGGGTAACGATACTGCCCGACCAGATAGATGAACTCGTCTTCGACGGCGAGGACGCCGACCGCGATGTTTTTGAAATGGACCACGCCGTAAATGCCCGGCTCGCCGTCCGGGCGAATGACCGCGTCCTCGCGCACCTTAATCCAGGCGTTGTCGTACACCTCCCTGGACCGCAGCGTCTGCCAGGGACTTCTCTCTTCGTCAACCGTCACCTTTGATCCTCGCGGAGTGTTTTCTATCTACCGGGGCGCGCGTCTCTCGCTCGGCCGCTCGCATTAACCTGTTTCCGGGGCTGGGCCAGTCTCTTTCAACGCCGCCTGTTCTACAAGCGTCGGCTCTCGCTCGTTCTCTTCCTCCGTCTGCTCGACCTGCCTGAAAACGTCGAGCAGCGCGAGCGTGACGGCCAGGACGACAGGCCCTAGCACGATGCCGAGCACGCCGAAGACTTTTAGTCCGCCGATGACCGAGAAGAAGATGAACAACTCGTGCAGCTTTGTCTTCTCACCGACCAGCTTCGGACGCAGGAAGTTGTCCACTGTGCCAATTACGAGCGCGCCCCAGGCGGCGAGAATGATGGCCTTCGTCCAGTGGCCCGTCAGCCCCAGGAAGAGCGCCGCCGGAACCCACACGATGAAAGCCCCGGCCATCGGAATCATGGAGAGCAGCGTCATCACCACGCCCCAGACAATCGGCGAGGGCAGCCCCAGAATCCAGAACATGAGTCCGCCGAGCGCGCCCTGAATCGAGGCTATGACGAGCACCCCGTAAAGGCTCGCCGAGATGACTTCGCGCGTGCGCGCCAGGATTTTCTCGCTCTGCTCTCTTTCGAGCGGGAGCACGTTTGGGAGCGCCGAGACGATCCGGTTGCCGTCGCGGAAGAGGTAATACATGGTGAAGATGATGAAGAAGAATTCGATGACGACGCCGGCCAATCCGCCTACGAATCGCAGCGTGGTCGGCGCGATGGCCCCGCCGAGCCCTTTCAAACGCTCCGCCAGAAATTCCTGCGAGCGCAACTGCTCGACGTTGACGTACTGCCCCAGCCAGTTAAGAAAGCGCCCCGTGACGGGCGAGTTCGGGTCCAGGAGCGTTTGCACGTTGGCTTGCAGGTTCTGCGCGAAGCCGGACAATTCGTGCACGAGGGCAATGATGATGAGCGTCACGGGCAGTAGAATCGTCAACACGACCAGCAGGCACGAGAGCGCCGCGCTGGCCGAGGGCTTACCCGTGCGCGCCACGAGACGCCTGTGTACAGGGTAGAAGACGACGACCAGCACGGCGGCCCACGCCAGCACCTCCACGAAAGGTTGCAGCATCTGCCAACACAAGTAGAGCGCGATGCCTGTGGCAACCATCAACGCGATCCAGCGCGCCTGATTCCTACGTTGTCTCATACTCACTCCGCCAAGGGTTTCGCGCCACTTTACCACAACCTCAGGTTGACGCCGACAGCAACCCGCGTGCTAACATCCCCACGCTTCTGATTGATGTGCCCCCGTAGCTCAGCGGATAGAGCATCTGCCTTCAAGTAGGAGCCTGTGCGGAGAATAAGTAATCCGCACAGTGGAGGGTGCTGTATCGGTGAAACTCTAAAGGAGTCGCAAGACTTCCATGACAATACCGAGGGAACCTCGCAAACGCTTTTTTTGCGAGGACGCCGTAGAGACTACACGCATCCGGGCTGAAATGCCCAAGATATAGTCCAGACCACAACTCGTTTTTTGAGGCCAGGGAAACCTGGAGTGGTAAGCTAAGCAGAGGGTCGCACGTTCGAGTCGTGCCGGGGGCAATCACTTAAATTGGACGCTTGCGGAAACGGGGCGGGTGATGTAAACATAAGTCGTCCGACGACAGCATGGCGGCTATAGCTCAGTCGGTTAGAGCGCTTGATTGTGGATCAAGAGGTCGTGGGTTCGAGCCCCACTAGCCGCCCCAGTTTTAGTAGAAGAAAAGGCGCTCACAACAGGAGCGCCTTTTCCTTTGTCAGAAATTGGCCCACCGCCTTCATCTGGAATTCGCCAGCAGATAAATGACGAGGATGACAAGCAGGATTGACAGCACCAGGAGCGTGATCTTCCAGAAGCTGTAGGGGCGGTCGCCCTGCACTTCGCCTGTGCGGCCGTTGACGACGACCTGGAAGACTTTCTGGTTGAGCCTGTACGCCCCAGCGTAGACGGGCAGCAGCAGGTGCTTGAACGTGATGGCCGAGTAGTGCGTCTTGATATCAGAGATCATCTGCTCGTCGCCGCCTATGTCGTGGCGCACGTCCGTTTGTATGACGCCCGCGGCGATTGCCTTGGCACGCTCGAACCCCTCGCCCAGCTCGACCTGATAGCGTTGCGCTTTGAAGCCGGAAAGGTAAGCGGGGTCGTACGGCTTGAGCTGGGCCAAATCCCAGGGTTCCAGCGCGTTGAGGCGATTGACGGGCAGAGAGGTCGAGGCGGGGATGAGTATGTCGTCGAACCAGCGCGAGACTGTGCCAGAAACAGGATACCAGCGCGTGTGCCTGACCTGCCGCGTCTTGGTCTCCGTGCGCCCCTGCGCGTCCGTCTCCGTGTAGGTCTCCGTCACGTAGTAATACTCGCCGCGCTGCCCTGTGTAATAACTGACGGTGTTCGCATCGTAGGTCCAGAACGGCAGGTAGACGCCGTCTATCGCCTCGGGCGTGGCGAATTTTTTCAGGGCGTTCGGCGCGAACCAGCGCGAGGCGATCCACTGCTTGACGTTGGCCGTGGCCTGCGGCTGCGGGATGAGGAACGGGAGGACGCCCTCGGGCGCGACCGTAGGGTCTGCGGACTTCGGCTGGGCCACAATCTTCGCGCCGCAGAAGTCGCACTCGCGCGCCACCTCCGGCGGGACGAAGGTCACCGTCGCGCCGCAACTCGAACACTGCACTTCGAGCGCGCCCGCCGCGATCACCTGCAATTGGTCCGCGCGTGGCTTCAGATATTGCTCGAAGGAGCGCTCCTCGACCTGCTCCGCGCTCTGCGGAATCTGCTCCTTGTGCCCGCAGTAAGGGCAGGACAGAGCGCCGTCCTTCGGCTCGAAGACCAGAATCGCGCCGCACGACGGGCAAGGGTAACGATGAACCTTCTCTGGATTAATCTGCTGCGGGGGTGCTTGCATAATTAGTCGCTCACCTCAAGGTAAGGATGAGGGATGCGGGATGCGGGATGAAAAGGGTTGAGTTAGCGCGTCAATTAAACCGGCACTCAATCTTCTTCATCCCTCATCCTTCATCCCTCATCCCTTAGTATGACGGCGGCGAGGATAGGACAAAGGTTTCAAATTTGCAATCTCGCCGCAGCTTCGACCACAATGCCCGCACGATGGAAATCAAGATTCCGACCCCGCTGGATTTCAGCTTTGAGCGGACGGCGTTCAGCCACGGCTGGACGGGGCTCCTGCCGTTCGAGGTTGACCCGAAGGCTTCGACCATCATACGCGTCCTGGATATTGGCACAGCCACGCCCGTCACGGTCGCAATCACGGGCACGAAGCGCGCCGTCAACGTGAGCTTGCCGCGCAAGGTCGGAGTGCGCGCCGCCCGGGCGATCGAGCGCGATGTGCGTCACATGCTCAGGCTCGACGACGACCTGACAGAATTTTACGGAGCGATGAAGGCGAACCCGGACTTCGCCTGGATTCCGCGCGCGGGGGCCGGCCGACTGGTCCGCTCGCCGACCGTCTTCGAGGATTTGGTCAAATCGCTCTGCACGACCAACTGCACCTGGGCGTTGACGAAGGTGATGGTTCGCGGGCTGGTCAACAATCTGGGGCGCGAAGCGACAGACGGTCGCCGCGGCTTCCCCACGCCAGAGGCCATGGCCGCGATGCCCGACAGCTTTTACCGCGACGAGGTGCGCGCGGGCTACCGCTCTTCCTACTTGAAAGAATTGGCCCAGCGCGTCGCCACGGGCGAGTTGGACGTTGAAGGATGGCTCACGAGCGAGTTGCCGACGCCGGAATTAAAGCGCGAGATGAAACGCGTCAAGGGCGTGGGCGACTACGCAGCGGAGAACCTCTTAAAACTCGTCGGCCGCTATGACGTGCTCGCCCTGGACTCATGGGTGCGCGCAACCTTCGCCCGCACGCGCAACAACGGGCGCGTCGCTCCCGACGCTAAAATCGCACGCTACTACTCGCGCTTCGACTCCTGGCGCGGCCTGGCCCTCTGGTGCGACATGACGAAGGATTGGCTGGACCAGGAATAAATGATGAACCTTGCGGGATGAATGATGAATCAAAGACAATCGCTTTTTATTCATCATTCATCCCGCAAGGTTCATCATTCCGCATTGCCCTTCGTCCGGCATCACCTGCCCGAACGAACTCGCAGTTCCGTGCCGGTCCCCAGTTCCAGGTCGCCACGCCCTTGAATATAGACCGAGCCTGCGCCCGCACCCGCACCGATGGCCGCGCCGATGGCCGCACCCTTGCCGCCGCCCGCAATCGCTCCGATGATCGCGCCGACGGCCGCGCCAATCGCCGCCCGCTGCGCCGTGCGATTCGTCCGGCTGCTACTCTCCTCGACGGTCGTCGTCTCCCTGTCCACACGAACGTCTTCGCCGCCCGCCGGGCGCACATTTTCGATGGACCCGGAGAAAGGGGCCTCGCGGCCGTCGCGCAGGCGTATCCGCGTAAAGTCGAGCGTCATCCCGGAGCGCCCCGAAAATGGCCCAGCCCGATCCACCCGCGAAACATACCCTTCGATGGTCGCCCCTTCAAACTGCGCGGGCGCGCGCACGGTCATCGTGAAGCCGTCGTTCTCGCGCGCATACTCTGTGCTGAGATTGGTGTCGAGCACCGCCACAATCTCCGTCCCCGCCGGGATGACCAAAGCATAACTGTCTCTCCCACTCTCACCGATGACGGGCGGGTCGGCCTCGGGGCGCGGCGGCTCGCGTCTTTCGACGGTAGGCGGTAAAGGCTGCGGAATGTTTCTGACATCGCCGGGGGGCGTCGTTTGACGCGGGACGTTTCTGGCCGTGGCGGTTCGATCAGACTCGGGCTCTCCGTAAACGCTCCAACGCGCAACGCTCGAAGTCTTGTCGTAAACGCTCTGGACCACGACCTGCTGTCCGATCTCCTCGGAGAAGATGCGGCGCGTCACGCGCAGGCGGCGGCCCCCGTCGAGCGGAGAGAAAGTGACGCTGAACTCGTTGTCACGGCTGCCGCCTGAGCTGACCATCAAATCGTCGCCGTAGAGTACGGCGCGCGTGCGCACCTGGCTGCCGTCCCTGGCTGACTCCGTGCGCTCGCGCCCGTCGGCCTCGAAACTGATGCGCGGGGCGCGGGTCGAGGCGATGCTGACCACGTTGCCGCGCCGCTCTATGGAAATCTGCTCGGGTGAAGTGAGACGATTGACTAACTCGTCAAAGGCGCGTTGCTCCGGGTCGAACGCATACGCGCTCAGGGCGCGCTCGGCCGCGGCGCGCGGGTCCTCGCTGCTCTGAACATTGAGGCGGTACACGCCCGTCAGGCGCGACTCGCTCGTGCTCGCGCCCCGATTTACAGGGGGCGCGGGACGGCGACGACGTTGTTGTTGTTGTCCCTGTGCGATTAGACTGACACTTGCGAGCGCGGCTGCAAGCATCAACGCTATGACTCTCTTCGATTGGCTCATCTGTTCTTCCCTCCGCCTGCCGGGATTAATCTGGCCCAGATTCTCAACTCGGGCACAGCACGGCGGTGACGGCTGACACACTAAGCGTCAAAAAATTTGTCGCGGGGGAGATTAATTTCCAAGGCAAAGGGAGAGGCGAACGGTATGCCTCAAAGAGTAGAACGAGCCGGCCTTTTATGCAAGCCGGAAGGCGGGGTGACGCGTGGGTCACATGAAGTTCGGGATGACTTATGCGCTCGTCACTGCCGTGGACCGCCAAACGGTAACCCGGCCTTCAGCAACGACGATGGGCAGAGTCGCTCGACCACACATTCAGCGCAGAGCGGCGTGCGGGCTTTGCAGACTTTGCGGCCGTGCGCAATCAGCAGGTGTGAGAAGTGAATCCAATCCTTGCGCGGGATGAGTTCCATCAGGTCGCGCTCTATTTTTTCGGGCTGCTTTTCCGACGAGAGGCCGAGGCGTTCCGACAGCCTCGCGACGTGCGTGTCCACGACGATGCCGGATGTAATGTTAAAGGCGTTGCCGAGGACGACGTTGGCGGTCTTACGCGCGACGCCGGGCAGGGCCAGCAGGTGGTCCAGATTTTCCGGCACGCGGCCCTGATGCTCCGCGACTATGAGGCGACACGCGCCCTGTATGGCTTTGGCCTTGTTGCGATAAAAACCTGTCGAGCGTATGTCCTGCTCAAGCTCCGTCTGCGCGACGTTGAAATAGTCTTCGGCGCGGCGATATTTCCTGAAGAGGTCCGCGGTGACGATGTTGACGCGCTCGTCCGTGCACTGCGCGGAAAGAATCGTCGCGACCAGTAGCTCCAAGGGGTTCGTGTAATCGAGCGAGCAGCGCGCGTCCGGGTACTCTTGCTTGAGACGCCGCACGATCTCGCGCGCCCTCTGTTTCTCTTCGTTGCTTGCCAAGGCTCTCCTCGCGGCACGTGATGATGAAATGAAAGCTCAACGCGCATTATGCGTGCCCGCCCCTCGATTCTCAAATTAGCACGCGCCCGCTATTGACTTCACAAGCGGACTTGGCTTAAGCAGTTCTTCGCGCTCTCAGAAAACCAGCTTTTCGATTCGGGGGATAAACTTTCAATGGTCAGGACACGTAAACAGCTTGCGATTCACGTTCTCTTTGCGGCGCTGGTGTTGCTCGCGTCGTTCGCGGCCGCCGAGGCACAGAAGGGGCGGAGCATCATCAGCCGCGTCAACTTTCCACGGGGCCGCACGACCACAATCCTGAAGGGCACGGTCAGGCGCGGCTTGAGTCACGACTACCTGCTGCGCGCAAAGGGCGGGCAGACGATGACGGTTCATCTGACGACCACGGCCGCCGGCATGTCCATCACGATTCTCAGGCCCGACGGCGAGACCTGGATTTATGACACGAAAGATTGGTCCGGCGAGCTGCCCGCGACAGGCACCTACCGCATCAACGTCCTGCCGGACACGACGACCGAGCGTCCCACGCGCTACGCGCTCGAAGTGACAATCAGGTAAACGCGACTTGAAAAGCAGATACTCTCCCTATGTCCCCCTAGCCATCCTGTTCGCCCTCGCGGCGACTTACCAAGTGCGCTTCTACGCGGACGCCGTGCAGCAACTCAACTCACCGACAGAGTTGGCACAATATCCACTGAACACGCAGCCCGCCAGCGCCCTCATCTCTTACGCCGGTGCGGAGGCGAAACAGGCCGGCGTGTACGAGGGCGATCGTTTGCTGTCGGTCAACAATCTTCCCTACACGGGCGGCAACAACCCTTACGCGAACCTCCCTGTGTGGGTCGTCATTCCCGCGCTGCTCTTAGTCTTTCTCTTCCCGCTGACGATGGCTTACGTCATCGTCGTGCATCGCGCGATGGACGTGCGCGTCGTCCTGCGCCAGGGCGTGCAGTACGCGCTCGCGCGCAACGGCGTGCGCTTCATGCAGATCATTTTGTCCGCGATCGTCATCTTCGTCGCCGCATCGCTCATTGCGAGTCACGCGGCCAATCGCCCAAAGAAGATCATCATCATGGCCGGCGGCGTGCTGCTCGTCTTTCTGCTTCAGGGAATCGCGGAGAGGCTGCGCCGCTTCGTTGACCGCCGCTTCTTCCGCGAGGCTTACAACGCAGAGCAAATCCTGAGCGACTTGAGCGAGAAGGTCCGCACGATTGTCGAGACCAGGCCGCTGCTTGAGACGGTCGCCGAGCGCATCTCGGAATCCTTGCACGTGCCGCGCGTGGCCCTGATGCTCAAAGACGGCGGCGACTATTGACATTCACCTTTCAACCGGAATATCGTGCGCCCGTTCTCAGTCCTCGCACACTCGCTGACGAGAGCCTAAACCCGGACCCTCGTTAGCCTCACGTAACCGCCGATAATGACGGGTGTCTAACCTGTGGACGGTGTGGCAGCCCAATTCCGTAGCTTAGAACTTTGAACCCGGTGGAGATTACGCGGCAGGATGGGTATGCCTTATGACGCCTCCTGTCAGGGCGTCTGTTGGGTTGATTGACTATAATCGAATAAATAAGGTGCTGAGTATGACGTTATCGAAATTTGACATTGCTGCCGGAATAATCATTCTCATTTTGCTCGCAATCTCCGTTTATAACCATCGGAAGGACGGCTCTCCTGATGCCGGCAAAGCCGAAGGCTTGGGGGTGAAGGAGCTAATCGAAGAAGTAAAGTCGGAGCTGGTGAAATCAGAGCAGAGCCGGATGGCTGCTAACCAGGCGAGTCTGTTTGAACTGAAAGATTTCGATCTGGAAATAAAGTTCGTCGTAAACGAACGGCGCACGGAATCCGGCAAAATCGAGTATCAGGTGGTGACGGTCGGAGGGGAAACGACGTTTAGCTCTGAGAGGGTTCAGACGATCAAGCTACACATGACGGCCGTCCCCCCGAAAGCAGGCCAGGGCCGGGCCGTTTCAGCCCCGGCCGATGACGCCGAGGACGGAACAGTCACACATGACCCCCCTTCTCCGAGCGATAAGGATGAGCAGAAATGAGAAAGATTACCTGCCTCACAGTTTTCCTACTCCCGTGCCTTATTCCCTCTAACCTGGAATCAATCAAGGATCGAGAAAGAGGTAAATACTCTAGTGTAAGTTGGTACGTCAGATTGTACGCCGTGAATCCCGCGTACATCGAGGTCACGGTTGACGCCACCAAAGTGCCGGACGATTCTACTCTAAGCGACGTTAATTTTACCGTGGAGTTTCGTAACCGCCAGAGGGGATTAATTAAACAAGAGACCTACGAATTTACCGACGATAAGGTTGGAGACCTGGAAGGCGGTTCGGCGCACCGTAGATATTTTAAGCACGACCACAAGTCAGCGGTTTCTGTATCCGGCGTCAGACTCACGTATACAATCTGGCGGCAAGGAACCCGGCACATAACCGGCCCGCCGCCTGAGTATGCTGAACTTGAGAGCAACATAAATGCCGAACCAGATAGCGATGTTCGTGTAGTCGAACCCGCTCCTCCCGTGATGCCTGAAGCCTTTAACGGCGAATACCGCTTGTTCGTTGATGGTATAAAACAGAACGGCGTGCTAATCATTAAGTATCCAGAGGCGTATTTCAGTGCCGGAGGCAGGGGGGCAAAGTATTTACCTTTCTCCCTCTCGATTGAAGGCCACCATGTTGTGATGGGGCTTAAAAGATATAGATTTCGTAGTAATTTATTTTTTAAACTTGACGGATATCTGTCAACCCAAACCGCTGACTCAATCGCGGGCGTCGCGTGGAAAGGAGATAAAACCGTCGGCTTCTATGCGATCAAACTGTCCACTGACTCCCCTGCGCCTCCGCGCTGAATCTTACTCCCGGCTCGTTCGACTGAGACATCTACCTGACATGAAAACAAAATGCCTGCTGCTCATCTCTCTCTTTCTTCTCGGCAACTCTTCCATTCTGGCCCAGACTCGAACTCTCAGGCTGAAGCCCAACAAGATTTCACTCGCCAAGGGCATCACGTTCAACCTGAATTTGCCGGAGGAGTTCGAGGCCAACGTCGCCGCCGAAGGGTTGAAGCGCGTCCGCTTCATGGCTATGAGTCCTGACAACCGCGTCTTCGTCACGGACATGTACAACCTTGCGGACAACAAGCGCGGCACGGTCTACATCCTCGAAGATTTCGACGAGCGCGCGGGCCGCTTTCGCAAAGTCACGCCCTACCTGACGAACCTGCGTAACCCGAACAGCATCTGCTTCCACTCGGACGCAGAGGGCAACAGTTGGTTTTACCTCGCGCTGACGGACCAACTCGTGCGCTATCGCTACCGCGCGGGCGAGAGCGCCCCGCGAGGCCGTCCGCAGGTGCTCGCGGAGTTCCCGGACTACGGCCTGGGCTACAAGTACGGCGGCTGGCACCTGACGCGCACCGTCGCCTACGGCCCGAACGGAAAGATCTACGTCTCTGTCGGTAGCAGTTGCAACGCGTGCGAGGAGAAGGAGGAGATTCGTGCGACCGTCATCGAGATGAACCCGGATGGGAGCGACCGCAAGCTCTACGCGACTGGCCTGCGCAACGCCGTCGGCCTCAAGTGGGTGGGCCAGCAACTCTACGCCACCAACATGGGCGCGGACCATCTTGGACGCGACAAGCCCTCGGACACGATGTACGTTGTTCGCGAAGGCGCGAGCTACGGCTGGCCCTATTGTTACCAGCAGGGACCTGGAATCTACGCCGACCCGCAATTCAGCAAGTCCGCGAAGAACACAGGATGCAGGAACGTCCCCGCGGCCTTCGCCTCATTTCTGGCACACAGCTCTCCGCTCGGCCTCGAATATTTCGACGCGAGCACAACCGCAACGAGTCTCAAGAACTCCTTTCTGGTCGCCCTGCACGGCTCCTCGATTCACAGGATGGACCGCGGCCACGCAATCGTCCGCGTCCGGCGCGGCGGGCGCGTCGAAGACTTCGTCACAGGCTTCATGCAGAACGGCAAACTCTACGGCCGCCCCGCGGACGTGATGAAACTCGGCCCCGACGCCTTCCTCTTCACGGACGATTACAACGGCGTGGTGTACTATGTGCGGAGGAGAAGTTAACCACGGAGGACACAGAGGACGCAGAGGAAGACGAAATAAGAATCGCAGATAGCGGATTTCAGATTTGAAATCCGCTCTTTCAAATTCCTGCTTTACCTCTGTGTCCTCTGTGCCCTCCGTGGTTAATTTTTGTATCCTTAAACCATCATGCCACTCCGGGAATTTCATAGCCGTCATCCGAACGTCCTACACTTTCCCTTCGCCTGCGCGTTCATCTTTTTTCTCTGCTTCACAACGGCGTCCGCCCAGTCTCCGAACATTCAGATCGAGGGTGTAGTTCAAGACCAGACGGGCGCGGCCGTCGGGCACGCCGAAGTCATCCTTAAAAACGGGTCGGCCGTCATCGCCGAAAGCAGCACCGATGCTGACGGGCGTTTCCGGCTTGAAACCTCTACATCTTCTGCCGCCACGCTCTCTGTTCGCGCTGAGGGGTTCGCGCCTTTCGAGAGCGGGCTGGACGCGGTTCAGACAAATTTGCTGGGCCTGGAAATCGTGCTCGCGCCCGCGCCGCTCTCGGAACGTGTGACCGTCACGGCGACGCGCACGGAGACGCGACTCGGGGAGACCGCCGCGAGCATCGTCTCGCTCTCGCAGACGGAGCTGGCGACGACCGCCGCCGTTACGCTCGACGACGCGCTCCGACAGGTTCCGGGCTTCAGCCTCTTCCGCAGGAACGGCAGCCGCACGGCCAACCCAACCACGCAAGGCGTCTCTCTGCGCGGCGTCGGAGCAAGCGGCGCGAGCCGCGCCGTAGTCCTCGCGGACGGCGTCCCGCTCAATGACCCTTTCGGCGGTTGGGTCTACTGGGGCCGCGTGCCGCGCACCTCCATCAACACCGTTGAGGTGCTGCGCGGCGGCGCGTCTCACCTCTACGGCAGCGCCGCGCTCGGCGGCGTCGTCAACGTCATCACACGCAGGCCCAATGAGTCGCCCTCCCTCAGACTCGAAGCTTCATACGGTAATCAACAAACTGCGGACGCTTCCCTGTTCGCCGCCGGGCGCAAAGGCGACTGGGGCGCGAGCATCAGTGTCGAGACGTTTCACACGGACGGCTACATCATCGTTGACGAGCGCGAGCGTGGGAGCGTGGACGTTCCGGCAGGAGTGCGCAACGCGGTCGCGAGGCTCACTGTCGAGCGAAAGCTCTCGACGAACGCGTCCGTTTTCATGAACGCCAACCTCTTCGGCGAAGCTCGCTCGAACGGCACTCCGTTTCAGCGCAACCGCACGCACATACGCCAGCTCGTCATCGGCGGCGACTGGCACAATGAGCGCGTTGGCTCGTTCACCGCGCGCGCCTACGGCGGCACACAAGTCTTCGACCAGAATTTCTCCGCCGTCAACGACGACCGGACTCTTGAAACGCCTACTCGCGTTCAGCGCGTGCCAGCGCAATCAATCGGCGCATCCCTTCAATGGTCACGCGCAGCTTTTGCGAGACAGACACTCATCGCCGGTCTTGAAGCGCGCGAGGTGCGGGGCGCGAGCGACGAGCTTGCCTTTGTCGCAGGGCGGCCGACTTCAATCATCGGCGCGGGCGGACGCGAGCGAACCGTCGGGATATTTTTTGAAGACATTATCCGCGCGACTCCGAAGCTGTTCGTGACAATCGGCGCTCGCCTTGACCGCTGGCGCAACTATGACGCGATCTCGGCCACGCGCCCGTTCTCGACAAACATCACGACGACCACGCGCTTTCCCGACCGCACGGAGACGGCCTTCAGCCCGCACCTCTCGTTGCTCTACAAGCCGCGCGAGAACGTCTCGCTCTATGCTTCCATGAACAGAGCGTTCCGCCAGCCGACGCTCAACGAGTTGTACCGAAGCTTCCGCGTCGGCGACGTGTTGACTCTCGCCTTTCCAGCACATTGGGATCCTAAGCTTAGAATTCCACGTGGACAAGTTGTCGCGGCCGCTTCTATAGTGTCACCTAAATACTAGTGACTCCAGCGTAACTGGACTGGCCACAGTTAGGCCGCAAATGTAATCACACTGGCTCACCTTCGG
>JADMIO011814644.1_pt1 | contig 44064 bp, 37 predicted proteins | sample 8958161 | NCBI WGS metagenome assembly JADMIO01 (sample SAMN16585339, study PRJNA669376) | soil metagenome | isolation source: Crop rotation soil | place: USA: Cullars Rotation, Alabama | collected 2011
CGCGACAACTTGTCCACGTGGAATTCTAAGCTTAGGATCCCAATGTGCTGGAAAGAGCTGGCGTTGCTTGTAGCTGGCATGCGCACCCTGTCCCACCTTGCTGTTCAGATAGCTGGCCTTGTCCAGAACCTGTACCTCGTACGGGAAAGCAAAGCGGGTTTCACCCATCCCCTCGCCGGACTTGACGCGCAGGAGCTGACGGCAGGTGATATGCAGTGAGCGATACTGCGGAGAACTCAGCGGGTTCTGGTTAGAGTGCGTTTCGGTGGGCGTCACGAATGCATCTGTCTCAAACAGCCGTTGCATCTCTTCCAGATCAATCTGGCCCAGCTTATAGGCCGCCAGCTTGCTTTCATACATCTCCCGGAAGTGGTTAAAGTCAATCAGGGTGTTGCGGGAGCGGCTGGGGATGACGTTGGGGAACAGGATAATCTTGTTTTCCCGGAGGATATCCACCGCAAGAATAGCCTCTGCCGGGTGGAAGGTGACCAGTCGGACGCCAACCAGGTCCCAGACGTTCTCGGCCACGTTTTCCTTTTTACAGAGCAGTTTGATGAGGATGCTCTCACGCGGTTTGTGGTGTTTGGCCTCAAAGGCGTACAGCTTGAGTTTCCGCTCGTTACGGCCCACCAGCGTCACGCTGCCATCGTTTTCCGGGCGGAGTACCTCCCGGAAGCGGGACAGAATCGTCTCGCTGGCCTGATTGTGATACTTGTACAGCGGGCTGTTCTGGATATAGACCAGGGTATGGATCACCTTCAACAGGGCGCAGGCCCAGGGGCGGTGCGGGTGGTCATTCTCGGAGGCCACCATGAGCAGGTCGATGACATCGCGGGAGGAAGTCACGGCCTTGGGAATCCGCTCCAGAGGGGACATGGGTTCCCCGTGGGCCAGCCAATCCATACCGGGGTTGAGGAAGCGGTGTTCAATGAAGTTGACCGCCTCAATGAAATAGCCTTCCATCTCGGCCCGGTCTTCCGGCACATTCAGGTCAAACCCGTAGTTATAGACCATACTGATGGCCTGTTCCCGGCTGTATACCGGCATGATGGTCAAATCGATCGAGGACTTGCCCTGAATCATGGCGCTCAACACTTCCCAGGGCAGCTCCAACCCGTTTGGGTCTGGATTTGGCAGGCCTGAAGCCGGCAGGATCATTGCGCTGGTCAGTTCCGCGTTATTGGCGTCTTCAGTTAAAAAGGATTCTGGCACAGGGTTACACCCACCTCGTTGGTTTTGCTGAGTCTATCGACGGGAGCCGGAAAAAGTTTAGGCTTTCTCCCCCCCTTGTTACGGATTTTCACTTAGTTACTGTTTTTTCGGTTTATTTTTTTCGATGACCATTTTTCCTCCATTCCTAGGATATAAGTCACCGGCAAGCCTTCTAAACTGAAATTATAATACGGGGTTGCTTATTGTAGAGCGATTGCTTGAAGTTACCTCCTATTTTACTCGGTTGCCGGGCTGATTTTTTGGTCAGGGACTCAAGTCCTCCCGCAGCCTGCCGATAGATATTGCAGAAGGTCCGAAAATCCCGCAGACGCCGAACGGGAAACTCAAAGTGAGGAGCGAAGGCATGATGTTGAAGAAGAATAAGTCGCTGGGTCTGGGTTTGAGCGCTATCGTGCTGGCCGGGATTGCGCTGGGCGGTCAGGCTTTGGCCTACTCCCCGGAAAACGACCTGATGAAGATCAAGGGCTTCTCGCCTGAGGTGATCAATTTGACCGAAACCCAACGCAGCCGCCAGGAATGGAAAGAGGCTTCCGCACCCAGACTGGGTCCGGTGGAGCGCTTTTTCCATAACATCTACTACGGCGACTGGACTGGCGATATCGATCAGTTTGGCTCTGCCATCCTGCGGGATAAATAGGCTGCGCGTGCCCACGCTGTAAAAGAGATTTAAAACAAAACGACGGCCTGAATAGCCGTCGTTTTTGGTTTAAAAGCTTTAATTGGTTGTCTAGAGCAGCCCTTGCAGCATTAATACCGCCTGTGCGCCCAAAAACGCGTCCTCAGACTGTTCATCCAGTTGTAGCAGGTGGCGTGCCTTTTGCAGCGCCTCTTCGTTGCCGTATTTTTCCTGCAGCGTGTCGCGTTTTTTGTACCATTGATTCATTCGAAGTAATCCTCCCCAGAGCCTATCCTTTGCCTGTCCCGTTTTTGGGAGCAGGTGCCGTCTTAATCGTTTGTACTGCCTATGTCCAACCTGTATTTGTATAAAATCAATCTAAAGAATTTTTGTGCCGGGATGTGAACAATCTTTAACGGACTCTCTCAAAAGCGATACAATATCGGTATGGAATTACGAATCGCATACCTTTACCCGGATCAGCTGAATATTTACGGCGATCGCGGGAACATTCTGACCCTGTATCAGCGCTGCCAGTGGCGCGGCATTGACGTGAAAATCCTTACGCTGGGCCTCGGCGACGCTGTGGACCCGGAAGAGGGCGACCTCTACTTTATGGGCGGCGGGCAGGATGCTCAGCAGATTCAGGTCTGCGAGGACATGCAGCGTGTGAAGGGCGAATCGCTCAAGCAGGCGGCGGCCAACGGCGCGGTCTATCTCACCATTTGCGGGGGCTACCAGTTGTTGGGCCACTATTACAAGCCCCACGCCGGGGATGAACTGCGTGGCCTTAGCCTGATAGATGCCTATACGGTGGCCGGGAATACCCGTTACATCGGGAACGTGGCGATTGAGCGCCCGGATGGTACTAAAGTAGTCGGCTTTGAGAACCACAGCGGCCGGACGTACCTCGGCAAGGATGTTACGCCGCTGGGGAAAATCATCCACGGCAACGGCAACAACGGTGAGGACGGCTGGGAAGGCGCAGCGGTAGGGAACCTGTATGGCACCTACCTGCATGGCTCCCTGCTCCCCAAAAACCCTGCGCTGGCCGATGAACTTATCACCAAGGCGCTGACCCGTCGCTACGGCACGGTTAAACTGGAACCCTTGGGCGACACATTCGAGCATCGCGCACACGATCGGGCCTTGGCGCTGAAATCATAAAGCCTGACTTCGAGAAGCCACGCTTTACGGGTGTTATACGGTTTTTAGCTGAATTTAAGGCTTGCTATAGCCTTTTTCCACCAGAAAACCGTGGATCGATCCGCGAAGGTCGTTGTCCAGAATGTCTTTGGCTTGGGCTTTAAAGTCCTCTGTGCCGGGAGCGGCAAGCTGCTCAGCGGAGACGAAATCTGCATCGGTAAAGCCGTGCGGGTTATGGTCGGCAAATTTCTTATCGACCATGCTGGGTTTTTGCCCGGTGCGTTTCTCGATGCCCAGTTTGGCTACCTGCTTGTTAATCCAGTCTGTCAGTTTCCGGTCGGACTTTCTGGCCTGTACGATGTGCTGGGAGATCTGCTTGCGATCGCCGCTGGTGGCCAGTTTTTCAATCTGGCTCAGCTCCACCAGATCCCCGCGCTCATCGTCAGTGGATAGCTGCTTATGGAGCTGTTCCTTGATGAATTGCCGCTCTTTCTCCCCGGCGAATTTGGGATTGACTGTCCTGGTCAGCTGACGGTACTGCGCGTTCAGGGTGGGCGCGATGCGAATCATATGTCTTGCCTCTCCTCACTAAGTATTGCGATCACTTCTCAATCTCTGTGAGAGATGATAGGGCAGACACATTGGCAGGAACAGCGGTTTACTCATATTGGCTTCGACTTTTTCAGGATTAACCTTTTTTTCCCTGGTCATCCATAGCAGCCTGTCGGTATGAGGGAAGTGATGGGCGGGAGTCTCGGCTTGCTGGTTGGGCTTGATTGTAAGACAATAGAACGCATTATCACCGTGTCTGAATGACGAGGCTGGCAAATTGGCTATGAACGCATCCCAAGGGAATCACTACCTGCTTGAAATCGGCACCGAAGAGCTGCCGCTGGAGTTTTTACTGTCGGCTCCCACCGAGCTGATTGACAAGACGCGCGCCGCGCTGGACGAGCAGGCGCTGACCTACGGGGACGTGAAAGTCTACGTAACCCCTCGCCGTCTGGCTTTGGTGGTTCAGGATCTGCCGGAATTGCAGGAAGCCCGTACGTTCAAGACCAAAGGCCCGCCAATCCGCGTGGCGTTGGATGCCAGCGGCAACCCCTCGCAGGCCGGTTTGGGTTTTGCCCGCAAGTTGGGCGTGGATTTCGCCCAATTGATACAGGAAACCATTGAGGGCGAAACGTACATGGTGCTGAACCAGTCCATGCCGGGCCGTCCGACGAAAGAAGTACTGGCCGAACTGCTGCCTAACATCGTCTTGAGCCTGAGCGGTTCCCACTTTATGGCCTGGGGGAGCAATACCATCCGCTTCTCCCGTCCCATCCGCTGGCTGGCTTCCATTTGGAACGATTCGCATCTGCCGCTGTCCATTGGTCCGGTGAACTCCGATGTGCTGAGCTATGGCCACCGCGTTCTGTCCGATGGAGCGATTCGCATTGAGTCCGTCCCGCAATACCTGAGCGCGCTGGAAAAAGAAGGCGCCGTGATGGCCGATCAATCCCGCCGTCGCGAGGTGATTTGGAAAGAATTGCAGGAGACTGCCTCCAAAATGGGCGGTCAAGTCATTGCTAACGAAAGCCTGCTGGATACCGTCAGCATGCTGGTGGAGCATCCCTCCGTGGTGGTGGGCCGCTTTGAGGAGCGCTTCCTGGAAATCCCCGAGGAAGTAACGACCACCGTGATGACTTCCCATCAAAAGTATTTCGCCGTGCGCGAGCAGAGCGGTAACCTGATGCCCTGCTTCATGACCATTTCCAACGGTCGCCGCGAGGCCGCCGAAATTATCGCCCACGGGAACGAGAAAGTACTGACTGCACGGCTGGAAGACGCCCGTTTCTTCTTCAAGGAAGACCAAAAAGTCCCGCTGGAGCAGCGTCTGGAGTCCCTGAAAGGGATCACCTTCCAGAAAGGGCTGGGCAGCATGTTTGAAAAAACGCGCCGTCTGGAAAATCTGGCCCTGCAAGTGGCTCAGGCCCTTGGTCAGAATGATGCCCAGCAGAAGGAAACCGCTCGCGCCGCCCAGTTGGCCAAAGCCGATCTGGTGACCGGCATGGTCTTTGAATTCACCGAATTGCAAGGCGTGATGGGCCGCAAATACGCCACCCTTGGCGGGGAATCCGCTGCGGTGAGCGATGCGATTTATGAGCATTACCTGCCGCGCTTTTTGGGCGATGACGTGGCGCACTCCCCGGTGGGGATTGCCGTCAGTCTGGCGGATAAAATCGATACCATCATCGCAGTGTTTAGCCAGAAGAACGCCAAGTTGCCCTCCGGCTCCAAGGACCCGCTGGGTCTGCGGCGGATGGCCAGCGGGATTATCCAGACCGTGCTGGAAAACAATCTGAAGATTGATCTGCTCGCCCTGATGCGCGTAGCTTACCAGCGTCTGGCAGAAGGGCAGGCTGCTCTCGAAGCTGAAAAAGCCGAGAAGGCCGAAGCCAAAGCCTCCGATAAAAAGGCGAAGGGCAGCCAATTCCAGGATGAGGCGACCACGCTGGAGCTGGTGAACACCTTTATCCTGCAACGTCTGCGTGGTTGGCTGCTGGAGCAGGATAACCGCTACGACATCATCGATGCCGTGCTGGAAGCCGGACGCGAGCCGCTGTCCGACATCGTGGACGTGCTGGAGCGCATCCGCCAGTTGAAGACCCTCACCCCGGACGTGGAACAACTGAAGCGCGTTTACGAGCCCGCCAACCGGATCTTCAAGATCCTCGGCGACAAGTACGATCCTGCTGCCAAAACATCGGCGGTGCAGGCCAGCGCTTTCCGCGATCCGTCGGAAAATGCCTTGTTCGACAAAGTGGCTAGCCTTGAATCAGAAAATTTTGCAGGGGATTACAAGGCCCTAATGGCCCGTCTCATCGACCTGAGCGCCCCCGTGGAACTTTTCTTTGAAAAGGTCATGGTGAATGATCCGGATGATACAGTCCGAAAAAACCGATATAATTTACTCAGTGTGTTAAATCGTTTTTATTTGCAACTTGCTTGTTTCTCCAAGCTGGTTGTGTAAAAAGGACCGGCTCGCCGGTCTGCGCCTGAGGAAGAGTGATCGCGTTCTATGTCTAACCGGCAATTTGAGCTCCCCGTCGATATTCGCCGCAAAACCGAGGTGGTGCAGGACCGTCTGGGCCTGATTATCATCATGACCGTCGTGGCCCTGTTTACCTTCCTGCTGTTTTTGCTGTCGGTGAACCTGGGTTTTGTGCTGGCCAAGGGCGCTGCGGCGCTGCCGAATGTGAGCGTCCTTTCTGAGTGGCACCCTTACGAAAGCACCCGGATTTATGACCGCAACGGCAAGCTGATTGCCAACATCCACGGCGACGAAGATCGCGTGGTGGTGCCGCTGAAGGATATTTCTCCCAACATTCAGCGCGCGGTAATGGCCATTGAGGATAACCGCTTCTACCAGCACAACGGCGTGGACATTCGCGGCACCCTGCGGGCGGCTTCCGCCAACCTGCGCGGCGATGACGTGCAGGGCGGCAGTACCCTGACCCAGCAGCTGGTGAAAAACCTCTTCCTCTCCCCGGAGCGCGCCCTGACCCGGAAACTGGCCGAAGCGCTTCTGGCCATGCGGGTGGAGCGCCACTACGACAAGAACAAGATTCTGGAAATGTACCTGAACCAGGTGTACTGGGGCAACCAGAGCTACGGGATCGAGAAAGCCGCCCGCCGCTACTTCAAAAAGCCCGCGCGTGACCTCACCATTGGGGAAGGCGCCTTGTTGGCCGGTCTGTTGAAGGCTCCGGAAGGTTTGTCTCCCTACGCCTACCCGGAAGCAGCGCGGAAACGCCAACTGGAAGTGCTGAACGCGATGGTGCAGTTCGGCTATATTACTGAGGCTCAACGTAAATCCGCCGAGGAGCAGCAGGTTGACCTGACCCGCCACGCGCCGAAGCCCTCCAAGCACCCGTATTTTATCCAGTACGTCATTCAGCAACTGGAAGAGAAGTTCGGCGATTCAGCCGTGCGTCAGGGTGGCCTGAAAGTGTACACCACGATGGATGAGCCGGTGCAGGAACTGGCCGAGAATTCCCTCTACAACGAGATGGACAAGATCAAGTTTTCCGGCGTGACGGAAGGCAGCTTCGTGGTAGAAAACATTGCCAACGGGCAGGTGTTGGCGCTGGTTGGCGGTCGTGATTTCGACAAGAACCAGTTCAACCACACCACCCAGCAGCACCGCGCGATTGGTTCGACCTTCAAGCCGCTGGTGTACCTCACCGCGCTGCGTTTGGGGCTGATTACGCCGGAAACGCCCATCGTGGACAGCCCGGTCTGCTTTAACAACGGCTACAGCACCTGGTGTCCCCACAACTGGGACGGCAAGTACATGGGCGCGATGGACATCCGCAAGGCGCTGACCTTATCGCGGAACACGCCGACCGTGAAACTGGGCCTGAAAATGGGTATCGATCCGGTCATTGAAACCGCCCGTCTGGCCGGGATTAAATCCCCCATCGATCGCAACTTCTCCAGCCTGCTGGGTTCCGCCGGGATTTCTCCGCTGGAAGTCATCACCGCTTATTCCACCATTGCCCGTGGCGGGATTTACCTGCCGCCCACCGTGTTGCTCCGTGTGGAAGACAGCCGTGGCCGCGAGATTCCGCTGGATAAGCCCCAGCCGGAACGCCGCTTCGATCCCGAGCCGGTCAACAACCTGATCTCCATCCTGATTGATGTTGTCGAAAAAGGGACGGGTAAAAACGCGATTATTCCCGGACGTCAGGTGGCCGGTAAAACGGGTACCACCGACGAGATGCGCGACATCTGGTTCACCGGCTTCACCACCGATATGGTGGGCAGTGTCTGGATGGGCAACGACAAGTACACCCCGCTGCACGGGATTTTCAGCTCCAACTCCGCGATGGTGTGGGGTAACTTTGCCCGTGAATACTACAAGATGAGCCCGATCCCCGTGGGCGTTTTCCCCAAGCCGGAAAAAATTCTGGTGGAGAAAAAATCCATCGGTGAATCCAAGGCGTTTGGCGATGACGACGAAAAAGCCTCCAAAAAGGCGGCCAGCCATCCGGTGGCCGGGCTGGACCCGATTGAGGCGCCCGAGCCGAGCCTGAACTATTCGCCCATGCATCCGGGCGCTGGCGCCTCGGCCCAGACTGCCGTCAACGGACGCGGTTCGGACATGAAGCCGCTGGTCGACCCTTCTGCCCTCGGCGGTTCGAACGGTGCATCTTATGACTCTGGTGCGCCGATTCCCCGCGCCAAATCGGAATCTGGTGTACACTAGTGCTATGAAATATCATTTGATACCTGATGAAATCCCGTATACGGGCAAAGAGTTGATCAACCACTGGACTTACCGCAACTTTGGCATTCTGGGCGATTCCGTGGTGGCCTTTGTCGGCCCCTGCCAGGTGGATCTGGACAGCATGGTCGATATCGAGGACGTGCTGAACGACGATTACATCTACTCCAAGAAGATGCTGAACTTCATTGTGGAAGTGTTCGGGATTTCCCTGCAAGAGGGCGTCCTGTTGCAGCGGTTGTTCTCTTCTATTATTCAGGATCGCATCAACACGATGAGCCCGGAAACGCCGGTCCGGCGTCGTGGCGATGATTTGTTCTATCAAGACACTGCTAAGTTGTCTGTTTCGATTTGTACGGTAAGCCCCACTTCAATTCTGATCCATACTGGTTTGAACATTGATGCGCAAGGCACGCCGGTGGAAGCCGCCGGGCTGGCCTCCGACCTGAATCTGGAAGATTCAATCGATGCGCTAGCGCTTGCTTGCATGCGTACATTAACCGAGGAGTGGGCGGATATTAGGTTGTCCTGCTGCAAAGTGAGGGCAGTGGTTTAGGGTAGGTAGCGAACATGAAGACTAATGCAGAAAGTTATCAGTCCATGAACATGGGTCCGCGAAATTTACTGATTCTGTTTTTCTCCGCAGTGGCGGTGTCGCTGGTGATCCTGATTATTCTCTCCAGCCTGGTGTTCAAGAACCTGAGTCTGGATTTCAACACCCACTTGCCGGAAACCACGCCGGATATCGGCCGTCAGTTTTCCAACCAGACCCAGAGCATGAATCCCGATAGCAAGGCGGACAGTGTGTCCCGCGCCACAGTGAACGTGCCGCCGGAATCAGTGGAACCTGCTGCGTCCAGCGGTGCGGATGCCAAGAAAATGGATTCGGGCGCGGCCAATACGTCCCCGGTGTCGGATGATTCCGCGTTGGAAAACAATGCGCCCCTGCCTTTGGGAGACACGATGGGAACGGACGAGGCCCCGCTGCCGACCACCGCGAAACCCAACGCCGAGAAACCGTCCAGCCTGAAAACGACGACGCCCCCACGTTCCAGTCGCCCTGCCGCAGAGCGTCGCTCTGAGCAACTGGCGCCTGCTTACCCGGCGGATGTTCCCAGCAATAGTGGCGACTCTGAAGAGTCCAGCGGCCCGCCGGTTCCGGGACAATAGGTTTTTTGGGAGAATAACGGCCATCCCTTAATTAAGGCGATGCTGCCATAGGGCCAGTCATTTGGGCCGTTCTGAATCTGCATTTGTTCTGCTAGGTTTAGACGGAAAGTTTACCGGACTGTCGGGCTTTCTGGAGTTAGAATTTTGACGATGAATTCCGCACCCTTGCCGGGTGTGCTGCCTCCCTGCATCGGCCCTGATGGTGGTGTGTTTTTGGTGAGGGTTTATACGTGGTTCATTCAACTCGGTGTGCCTGCAACTTAGCGGCCGGTGTAACGGTTGAATCCGTCAGTTCTCAGGGGATTTTGAAGCGCTCCAGATCGGCTGGCAGGAAAAAATCACCAATCGTATAGAAGGTTTTTGGGCTGTCTGAGGTCGAGGGTGGGTGGTATGGGGGCAGCCGTTTCAGGGAGGATTTGCGCCCATAAAGAAAGTAAAAGTCGTCGGTGGCCAGCAACTGCCAGGACGGGTTTTGGGCCACCAGCGACTGGTTGGGTGAGATGCGTTCGATCAGGATGAAGTCCCCGGCGCTGCGGTCGGCCATTTCCCAAATGCGTTGGGGGTTGGATTGATGGGGCAGGGCGTAAAATTCCGTGAAGAAATCCATTTCCGGTTTTTGGTAGACCTCCTCGTAACGGCCGTCCCAGGCGACTTTGAACCGGGGATACAATGTCCACGCCAGAAATTCCCCCCAGGGGAACGGGTTGATTAAATTCCCCCGGTAAGGCGACTCTTTCAGGAATTGCATCATGCTCACCGGGAATGGCACCAGCCCTTGCGACTGGGCGTACTCTCCGGTTTGCACGATGGTGCGCGCGTAAAAAGTAGGCGGGAACAAGGTCAGGATGATCGCCACCGCGCCGCCCGCTGCCAGGCCGGGCAGTGTTGCTAGCCAGCTCGGTTGGCGTTTATCTGCTGATTGTGCGGCAGCGGGAATCGCTTCCGTTTTGTTTGGGGCTTTCTGGCATAAGGCCACCAACAACGGCAGGTAAAACAACACGCCCAGCGTGAAGAATGTTTTGAATCGCACCCCCTTGATGGCTAACCCCATCAGGAAGAGCAGGACTAGCAGGGTGCAAATCAGGGCGCTTCGATTTTCGTCAGGTTGTTTGGCTCGGAACGCTTTCCAGCAGAGCATGCCCAGCGCACTCACTACTATCAGCATGAGCAGCTTGAGCGGCCAAAAGTCCAGCGTCAAGAAGGGCAGCGGGTTCCATTCGGAGATAAAGGGGCGGGGCATGGTCAGGGCATGCAGGATGAACGGCCAGTAATCAAAGCCGTAGGGGTTCAGCACAGCGATGGCTAGTACCAGCGCGAGCGCCACCAGAAAGTAGGGTTTGGCGGCCTTGAATGCGCCGCTGCCCAGCCATTCCCCCACCCCGTACAGAATGAGCAAAATAATCCCCAGAATAAAACCGCCGTGCGCGTTGGCCCAGATGACGCCCAGCGGAATGAGCCACCACAGCAGACCGTGCTTTTTATCTTGTGGAATGCTGTCAGGCGTAGTGTTTCGGCGTACCCGTTCCAGAATCCACAAGAAGTTGATGAAGAACAGAAAGGAAAAAATCTGCGCACGAATGGTCGGCAGAAACGCGTCCCCGTAGAGGGGAAACAGCAGGGCCAGCCCGGCAAACACGAACACGGGCAGGCGGGTGTTTTGCGGACTGATATTTTTCGGAAAGGTTCTGCGGCACTCGGAAAACAGCAGGTAAAACATGGCGAAAATCATGCCGTACTTGAGGACGTGCAACCCGATTTCCCCGCCCAGCCACAGGGCCAGGTAAAACACCACGCCGCTCAGCCACTCATGGTCAATCCAGCGATGATGGAACGCGGTGAAGGAGAACACATCCCGGTAGGGGAATTCGCCGTTCCGGAACCACAACGCGGCCACGGAAAGCCGCCCCCACAAGTCCGGGTCGGCCAGTTGCGCGGGAATCATCCACTGCCAGCACACCAGAAACGCGCAGGTCGCGTAATACAGCGTTAAAAGCCTTTGCCACACTGCGTTATTTAGATGTCGCCCCTGCACCATTCGGTCCCGTCCCGCCACTCTGACAGACTCTACTTCACCCTGAACTTAGCAATTTTCCAGTGCAAAGGCAAGGCATGGACGGTATCGATTGGTTATTGGGGGAATGGGTTATAACCAAGCAGCAACATGATGGCTACAAGACTGCCTACCAGCAGGTATCCAATCATAAAGGCGAATAGATTAACGAGGGCCATCAGCCAGAGACGTTTGCCCCGGGCGTATGGGAGGCGGCTCAACCGGGTATTGATAGAAATGGCGGTAATGCCAGTCAAGGTAGGCACGAAACCACCACGGCAGGCAATAAACATGGCAAACGGGAAATAGATGAAGCTTTTCTCAACCCAGTTTTGTGGCTCCTTGTATTCAATCGGCAACTCGTCCAGGTAGAGGTCGGGTAGCGGTTCTCCCCAAGGGGTAAATTTGACGAAGACTGTCTGACCGGAGCTGAGCTGGGTGAGGCGTGTCTTTCTGGATCTGGCGAAGGGCTTCAATTTCTCAGGTTTTATCTCCTGATTGCCCAGAAAAAAGCGGCTGCTGGCCCAAAGCTCGTACCATTGGGGAACTTCGATTTTGAGGTGGTTGTGGGCATCCAGCGGCACAATATACTGATTCTCAAAAATGGAGTGCCTGGTTCCTTTGGGTGTTGCGACGAGCTGTATTATGTTTGGGGGGTGAGGCATTCTCTCACTTTGGCGAATGTTACGTAAAATATCGTAATGGCATGACATGCGGGGCTGAACTCTTTCGATGGTCTGCTAAATTAAGCATGAGCTTAGCAAAAAGGATGAACTGTCTACCGCGTTTATATTCGTTTTTACTGCTGAGGCTAATACTCAGCAAACCCACGCAGCGAAAAGAGACGGCCGTAAGCCGGGTTCTGTTCTGGACGATCATCTGTCTCGACCTACCGTCTCCGGGAGGCTCTAGCGGGATACGGGAAGCGGGCGAGCAGCCCCTGTAACTAAATACGGCTTCCAACACCTTGCACCTGTCGGGGTTTACCTGGCCAAGGCCTCTCGACCTTGCCGGTGGGCTCTTACCCCACCGTTGCACCCTTGCCTGTGCTCTTGCGAGCCATCGGCGGTTAACATTTCTGTGGCACTGTCCTCGCGGTCACCCGCACCGGGCGTTATCCGGCGACATGCTCTACGGTGCCCGGACTTTCCTCAGACGCGTTTCAGCGCGCCCGCGATCGTCTGTCCGTCTCTTTTCACCCAATATCATAGAGCGCAGGCGATGTTCTGGCTAGGATTATTTTCAGATTTCTATCCAAACTGGAATGTTAATTGTTTAATTATTTGTTGTCAGCTTTATAAATTGCTACTGTAATAGGGTGTTACAGGGATGTTGGCCCGCTCAAGGCCAGCCAGGGAGTCATTTCAGATGGTCTCTATGATGCCGTTCATCATGTCCAGCTATGCCACCAACCTGTCCTTTGCAGGGGCGGGGAACGCCTTCGCGGCGGATCAGTCGCGCATGGATCTGGCTAATTCCGTCACGGGCAACGAATCCCCGGCGGAAGTGGCGGATATTGCCGCGCAGGATAAAGCCTTAGCACTGGATAGCGCCAGCTCCCGGCTTCAGTACGAGGTGGCGCAAGCCCTGCAGCAGCGGGCCCAAGCCATGAGAAAGAAAGATCAGGAACAGCGCGAGCGCATGATGAAGGAAAACGGCGTCATTTTCTTCTAGCGCGATTTGATTCCTCCCCGACCCAGCCGTAGTATGGCGGGCATTTTTTCGGGAAACGGCCCGTAAGGCTCTACAGTCGAAAGATTTTGCCGGCCAGCTAGCAACTTTTTGGCTGGACAGGGTTTATTTAGTCAGTATCGCAGCCCATCCCCAGAGGCTTTTGCTGGAGCCCACGGTGAAACGGGTGATGGGATACGCGGCTTATCACTTTTGGAAAGACAGGTATCGGCATGATTCATTGGCCTGGTGCAGTGATTCAAAAATTTACCAACCGGTTTCAGCCGGCGGTGCAGAACCAGTTCAAGGCGTATTATCGCCCGGAAGAGATTCCCACGGGCGCGGATACCTTTGATGCTGCCGATTCCGCTGATGAGGACCTGCGTCGTCGCCAGGAACAGGCCGCAACCAGGCCGGGTGCCCGTTATCTGCAGTCCCCGATTGTGAGCGCTGTTGGCGCCCAGTGGACTGGCCGTACCTCCCTGCTGTCCTCCCCGGAAACCCGGGCGCTGGTCAGCAACGTATTCAAGGGCGCTGTGAACCAGACGTCGGATCTGGCCCGCGAGGAAGCTCCCCGTGTGGCGGAAGACCTGAGCGATAAAGAGTACGAGAAGAAGCGGGAAAAGCGCAGACAGTCAGGCCTGACGAACGCATAAGTGCAGTTTGGCGAACTGGCAGGCTTAGTATGAACCGCCAGTGACCACCGGATGATACTGCTGGTTGATGTTGGGGAAGACCATCAGGTTGCCGTCATCGTCCCGCCAGCGAATCCAGCCGATGGGCGTGTTGTTTTCAAAGTCCAGCATTTCCACCAGCAGCCAGTTGCCGCGCAGGTGCTTCACCTTCATGCTGCGGATAATGGTGACGGGCAGGATTTTGCCCTCGTCCGCGTCCGAAGAGCGGAGGGAGCGGTTGTATTCCTTGACCCCGCTCAGCCAGTAGACGCCGTTGGCCTTGGCGTTCAGCTTCATGAACTCCGGCCAGGTCTGGTAGACCCCAAAGTGATAGGGTTCGCCAGTGTCCAACGGTGCCAGGCTCTGTTTTTTCGTGTCCTTCAAGTTCGTGGCCGAGGCCACGGTGGGGGAATCCTTCAGATGCACCCAGCCCGTTTTCTGACGGGGTTGGTCGTAGACCACTTCTACCCAGCCCTCGCCGTTTTCGCCGGTGACGGCCAGCATGGCCACGTCCAGTTGCGGATAGAAGCTGAAGAAAACATTGTCTGCCTTGACGGACTTGCGCATGCCGTCCCCGTTGGCTACGGTGAGGCTGTTTCCGCTGGATTTGTGCTTCCAGTGGAACTCGCCAATCAGCGGGGAGTGCTCATCCGGCTGGGTGTAGAGGGTGAAATCGTAGGGTGCGAAATAGATGCCGTTGCCGTAAACCACGCCATCCTTGAACCGCTGCGGGGAAAACCCGTAGCCACTGAGCTGCGCCTGTGCCGGTGCGGGAAATACCACCGCCTCCACACACAACCCGGCCAGCAGGCTGGCGGCGAGGGCAATATGCCATAGGCGCTTGCTAAAGGCGTTTTTCAGTGAGTTCATGCTGGTGTTACGGGTTTCTGCGGTCATTTTCATGGACGGTTTTTCCTCAGCCGGGGCAAATCGGGTTCTGCGGGGGACTGGTTCCGGGTCATACTTTCCGAGTGTTCAAAATTTGACGCTCACAGCGCAATAAAGTTCAGTTTCTACGGAATCTGGGCTAGATTTCGTCCGGGTCATTTTTTGGTTGGCCCGGTTTTTATTGATGGGTCTCCGGGTTGTTCCTGAGAGGCGGCCCTGTCATTCGACTTCCGTTCGGGTGCTTGCTACTATAGTCTGGACAGTTCCAGTCCGGGCGTTTTGAACCCTCACCCGGCCCGGCCTCAGTCTTGCCTGATCTGGCCCTCACACTGCTACCATTATGGCTTTTACAGTATGACCTCTCTGGCCGGTAAAGGCCACCATTAACCGGGGGATATGACCCCGCTGCACCCGTTATCGCAACAAAGGTTGATCGACCGTGAAAATCCACACTTCCAACTATGTAACCAGTGCCCCCAGCCTGAAAGAATGCCCGGACTTCCAGGGCGCGCCGGAAATGGTGCTGGTAGGCCGCTCCAACGTGGGCAAGTCCTCCTTCATCAACAGCCTGACCCAGCGCAAGAACCTGGCCCGCACCAGCAACACCCCCGGCAAGACCCGCTACATCAACTTTTACGACATCGCCTACGCCAAGCCCGGTTCCTCGGCTGGCAAAACGGACAGGCTGCTGTTCGTTGACCTGCCCGGTTACGGCTATGCCAAAATCTCCAAGTCGGAGCAGGAGAAGTGGCGACGCAATCTGGAGGCTTACCTTGGCAAGCGCGACCCGATCCGGCTGGTGATCCAGTTGATCGATGGCCGTCATGGCCCGCAGGATAACGATATCCAGATGCACGAGTGGCTCCAGTTCCACGGGCGGCGCGTGCAAATCGTGCTGACCAAGATCGACAAGCTCTCCAAGAACGAAGTGGCTCAATCCGTCGCAAAAACCGCCCGTCTGCTGGACGCTACCCCCGCCGACGTGATTCCCTTCTCCTCCGAAACCCACGCGGGCCGCGACAAAGCCTGGCAAGCCGTCATCGCCGCGCTGGCCGCCCCGAAAATCACTATTGAGCCCAATGAGGATGACGCGGAATTTGACGAAGAATTCGACGGCTACGGCGCCTTCCCGCAATTTGGCAAACCCCTCCAGCAACAAGATTGAAAGTTATTCACGAATAAGCAGGAACGTAAAATGAAACGAATTGCCCCTTTTTTACTTTTATTGCTGAGCTTATCCCTCAACGGCTGGGCTGATAATCTGGCTCAAGAGCCTGTAGGTAAGCCAAACTTTGTCATTCTTCCAACGTTTGTATTGCCCCAAGCTCCTGTGGCTTCTCCCGCTGTGGTAGTGACGCAAGCCCCTGTGGCCGTTACGAATGTAGCCCCTAAGAAAACCTATATCCTGCCGAGTTTGCAGGAGTTCCACTACCCGTTGCAACCTGTGTACACACCTGCCGGTGCCCTTTTTGGCACTAAGAAGCGTGAGGAACAGGAAATTGAAGCCTATTGGAAAACCCGTCAGGTACAGCTGGATTCCGAAAACAAGGCCTGTACCGAGCTAAGCGACGACGCGAGCATCAAGGAATGCCTTCAGAACGTCCGTCAGGTGGAGAGGGATAAAACCGCGGCCATCCGGAGTATCAACGAACAACGGGTGATGCAGGCACATGAAAGGTATCTTAATTACATACAGGCGAGCAGGAGCGCCCCAACGGTCAATGTAAAGTGCCGCACCTATGGCTACTCAACGAATTGCAACAGTTACTAGCCGTTTAAACGGAACGCGTGACTGGTTTTTGACTGGTACCTGTGAGTGCTGATCGACTGGCTGGAATTGAAAAAAGACTGTGTTCCGGCTACCCTGTTAGAAAATTTGAACAAATAATGGAAAAGGATGCAAAATGTCCGTGACTGAACTGAACGAAGCTCCTGAAGTCGCCGTAAAGGGCCTGCTGGCTGGTAAAACCGGCCTGATCTTTGGCGTGGCGCACAAGACCAGTATCGCCTGGGCGATTGCCAAAGCCTTGTCCAACGCCGGGATGCGTCTGGCCTTCACCTATCAGGGTGAGCGGCTGGAGAAAAACGTGCGCGAACTGGCCGAAACTCTGGAAGGCTCCCTGATTCTGCCGTGCGACGTGACCCGCGATGAAGATATTCAGGCGGTTTACGAGCAAGTGGGCAGCGAATTCGGTCGTCTGGATACGCTGGTGCATAGCGTGGCCTTTGCTCAGAAGGAAGACTTGGCTGGCGCGTTCGTGGATACGTCCCGCGAAGGTTACCTGCTGTCTCAGGACATCAGCTCCTACTCCCTGACCGCCTTGACCAAAGCGGCCCTGCCCCTGTTTGAAAAAGCCGGTGGCGGCAGCGTAATCACCCTGAGCTACCTGGGTGGCGAGCGCGTGGTGGCCAACTACAACGTGATGGGCGTGGCCAAGGCCGCTCTGGAAATGAGCGTCCGTTATCTGGCCGCCGATCTGGGCGCCAAGAACATCCGCGTGAACGCCATCTCCGCTGGCCCTATCAAGACTTTGGCCGCCCGTGGCATCTCCGGCTTCTCCAGCATTCTGAGCTACATGGAAGAACACACCCCCATGAAGCGCAACGTGGAAGCTGCCGAAGTGGGCGATACCGCGCTCTTCCTGGCTAGCCCGCTGTCTCGCGGCATTACCGGCGAAGTGTTGCACGTGGACGCCGGTTTCCACATCATGGGCTTTTAATCGGGAGACTCCTTCCTGATTTACCCCAATCAGTCTTCTCAGAGCCGTCAGCATCACTTTCAACGGGTGCTGGCGGCTTGAATTTATAGCCGTTATAGGGCAATCCGGCGGGTCACTTTGTTTTTATAGGCTGTAATCCAAGAGGCTGAGCGTTTGTCTCACCTGTTCATCATCACTTCTGGCTACGACCAACCTCCAACGTCATCCAACTTTTATCTGCTCAGGAATCGTTACCTATGATTCAAAAGCTGTCTTTCCCTTCATCACCCGCTGCTTTGCAGTCTCAAACTATCTCCCGCCATGCACGGCAGCCGGGTTTCTCGTCTGAAATCGCCTTGGGGCGGCATGCCTTCTCTAATTTCGGCGATCAGGTTCTCTTCTCCGGCCATGCCCGGCAGAAGGACGCAGGAACCTCAGCGGCAGGGCCTTCGGACAACGTCGCGGAAGCACGCTCCTCAAATGCTTCCATCAAAGCGACGGAGACCTCCTCTTCAATCCTTGTGGCCAAAAGCAAGTCGTCCCCTGGCTCATCCCGTTCGGCCAGCCCGCCACTGATGCCGCCCTCCGATCAACCTTTGCCGCCCAGGCTGACGGTATCCTGCGAACACCCCGAGCTGCCTGTTGTCCCCCAGTTGAAAGCCAGGGATATTGCTATCCATGTGGATAGCTACTACGACAAGGTGCCTCTCTGGGAGGGGACTAAACTGGTGTCCTATAAGGACTTGAAGCGGGCCGACCTGCTGCCGAAAAGTGCTACGACCATACCCGGTCTGCAGAAACCGATCATGCGCTCCAGATTCGTTAGTCTGGACCGCGACCGGATGGGCTGTCTGCTCTATGTTCCCGATGAGAAGGGGTTTTATGTGCCGCGCACGGTCTACCAGAGCAGTTCCCACGCGGCCTGGCAAGCGCCGGACTACATTGAGCGGGGCTGGCGTACTACAGACAAGTGGCGGGTTGGATTTTTTGGCAAAGGGCCGAAGAGCCGAAGCAAAATGCTGACTGCCCTGCAACCGGAATTGCAGCGCTGGCTCGCCGAAGCCAGCCCGGAATCAGCCCGGAGTCTTGAGCAGAAGAACGGGCTCGAGTTGTTCTTTGCCAGAAACGTGCTGATTGGAGTAACCAGCAACGTGCTGGGCGACGGCTCTGTCAGCGTCAAGGACGACTCGGATCAGGCGCAGGTGCACACGGTGGTTAAACTGGAAGACCTATACCCCGGTAGTCGTGTCGACGCCGAGAAACCCGGCTTTTTCTCCGGCAAGAAGGTAACGCCTGTACCTCCCCGGAAATTTAATTTGCCCGATCCCGCTTGGCCTGACTTTAGCCGCACCAGCCAGACCTATCTGGCTGAAAACAATCTGTATGGCCCCATTCGGGCGGAAGTGTTCCCCTCCAGAGACGGCAAGCTGTGGTGGACGTACTACGTGCAGACGGACACGAACCGGGCCTGGGTGGCGAATGTGCATCGCAAGGACTCCCCCACCGTGGATACCGGCCTGCCGAAGCAACTGGTGGACGTGGGGCGTACCACGACGCTGGCCCCCTACGAGTATCGTGGCTACCTGACGGGCACACGGTGGGTAAAACGCCTGGACGGGACACCCTACGTGGATATCTGGAAAAAGTACACGTCCCGGCTGCCCCTGGTGCAGGCTTATTACAGGGCCAGATGGCGGCCCTGCCCGGATTAAGGCTGATTCTGGAGGGTTCTCCGGGCGCTACTGTAGGCCGCGCAGGCGGTCGGCGGGGGAAATAATGCTGGTGATGCGCAAGCCGAAGTTGTCCTCGATAACCACGACCTCGCCTTTGGCGATGAGCTTGCCGTTGGCCATGAGATCCACCGGCTCACCGGCGATCCGCTCCAGCTCAATCACCGAGCCACGGGTGAGTTCCAGTACATCCTTGATGGACAGGTCCGTCTTGCCCAGTTCCACGGTCAGGTTCAGGTGAACATCCATGACCAGCGCGAGGTTCTTGTTTTCCTCGCCGAAGATGTGGGGCTGGCTGTCGAATGAGGCAAACTCCACCGGGCGCACGGTAACCGGGTCGCGGGTCTTGCCTGCGGCGGCCCCGGCCATGGCGGGTTCCTGGATGCTGGCCATCAGGTCGTCCAGGCTCATAGTTTCGCTCATGGCGTCGCCGCTGCGCGTGTCTATACCGTCACCGGGCTGGAGGGCCATCAGTTTGCCCACGTGCATTTTGATTTCGCTGGCCACGCGCAGTTCAATGAGTTCAAACGGGGCGTTGTCGCCGTTTTTCATCTGGATGCTGATGCTGATGAACGGCTCGGACAGAATGGCGGGTAATGCTTGTGCCAGCGCATCGCTGGTGTAGGGGGTAATCTGCGGGTTGTTGACTTCCACCGGCTCGTGGACGAGGGACGCCAGACCTGTGGCGGCGGCGTTCATCATCTGGTTCATCAGTTCGCCCAGAGCCCCGGTTTCCAGTTCGGTAAGGGGCTCCCCGTCGGCGGATTCCGGGCTGCCCATCATGCTGGCGGCCAGTCGTCGGCTGTCGGTATCCCGGATAATAAACACGGAAGTGGCGTCAATACCCTTGTTGTAGCGCACTGACAGCAGCATTTTTGGCTCGTCGCCGAAGGGCACGTCCATATCGGCCAGTGTGGCGTATTCGCTAATGCCGGGCGTGGGGATTTCAACGTCCTGGCCCAGCATCATGCTCAACGTGGAACCCGCTGCGCCCATCGCGATGGTGGTCATCTCGCAGACGGTATCGCGCTCCGCTGCGGAGAGGCTGGTGTTTTCGTTCTCGTTACTCATCTAGGCCAAATCCCTTAATCGCTTCCACTTCGCTCACACTATCGTAGACATAGACCGCCAGCTTGTCCTTGACCCGGCCAGGACGGCAGTAAAACTTGGGTAATCCGTTCACGCAGGCCAGCAGGTTGTCCGTGGCCGAACGATCCAGGCTGATCACATCGCCGGGAGAAAGCTCCAGTAAGTCGCCAATGCTCAGGCTGGTGCCGCCTAGCAGCACCTGAATGGGAATTTTCGCGTAGTTCAGCTTTTTCAGGATCTTTTCCTGTTCCTCAAACGGCACGGTGGCTTGTTGCCGGTGGAACATACGCTGCGCGCTGAGCTGGCTGATCACCCCTTCCAGCACGGGGTAGGGGATACACAGGCTGATCAGGCCGGAATTCTTGTTGCCGATGTTCACTTCAAAGGTGACTAGCGCCACGATCTCACCTGGCGTGGCCACCTGAATGAGGGCGTAGCTCTCTTCCATGCCAACCAGGCTGAGGTTGACGTTCATCACGGACTGCCAGGCTTCTTCCAGACAGACGTTGGAGCGTTCCACCACCCGGCGGATCAGGGATTGCTCAATGTCGGTCAGTTCGCGGGCGCGGGCCTCGGAGTTGCCGGGGCCGCCCAGCATCCGATCGATCACGCTGGAAGTTACTTCGTAGCCCAGGCCGTATAGCACCTGTCCCGGCAGGGGATCGAGTTCCATAATACTAACCGTCATGGGGCTGGGCATGGAACGGATAAATTCATCGTAGGTGAGCTGATCCACGGAAACTACGTTGATTTCCACGGTCATCCGCAGGTAGGCCGTTAATACCAGGCCGAACTGCCGGGCGAAATTCTCGTGAATGGTTTGCAGAGCGCGCAGGTGATCCTTGGAGAACTTGTCCGGACGGCGGAAGTTGTACAGCTTGTAGTTGCGCTTTTCCAGCACGGAATCGGCACCGTCATCAATTGCATCCGGCAATCCGGCAGGTTGATCCAGCCCTACCGAGAGGGAGGATAGCAGGCTATCAATTTCTTCTTGGGATAACATATTGCCTTGATAAACCTCTGATGAACCGCGAACCGGGGGTGATGACCATTGATGGAATTCTGATACGGGTATTGTTCCCGCCCGAGGGCCTGTTCAATCGCTGAGCAGGCTGGTTTGCCGTTTATTTGAACCTTCTGTAGGAGTTGAGTCCTGTTGTTTCTGTCTGCGTTATTTTTGCCCTGATTATTTCTGGCCGGATTATTTCTGGATGATGAAATCCTGGAAGTTGACGCGCAGCACCTTGTAATCCGGGGCCATAATCTGGCTGAGCTGGTCCTTGATCTCATCCTTCAGGGATTCCTGCCCTTCGAGGGTGGAGAGGGTACTGGCCGTCCGCTTCATCAGGGCCGCGTTGATCACGTCACGCGCAGTCGGCACATACTTGGACATGTTGTTCTTGAAGACCTGTTCGCAACTGGGGCCACCTTCGCCCTCGTTGGCCAGCATGGTGCGATCAACGGGCGCGGCGGCACCCATCACCTTACCACCGGGGAGCAACTCATCGGGGATGGCGGCTTTTTTCTCATGCTCTTCCAGATAGCAGTTCTGTTTTTCCGGCACCTGAATGCTGAGTGCCATCTTGGCCCGCAGGTACTGGGTGCCGTCCATGCTGGGGTCGGATTTCAGGTTGACGGTAAATTCGTCGAGTTCCAGGTTCATGCCCACCGCGTGTCCGGCCGCTTCCGTGGAGGCGCCGTCATGGCCTTCGCCACCTTCAGCACCTTCGGCGCCATGCTCACCACCGGCGGCACCGCCAGCCTTGGCGATCTTGCCGATTTCCGGCACCACGAACATGGTGGTCATCAGGTACGCGGAACCCACGGAACCGCCAATGGTGGCCACCAAAATGACCACGACCATAATGATAAATTTCAGGTCCAAGCCACCGCCACCACCGCCACCGGCAGCGGCTGCGTCGGCGATTTCGCCTTCCACTTTGGGTTTTAAGTCTTTGGGCTTGGTTGGTCTAGCCATGGGATGTCTCGATCCTCTTCCGTGTTATTCGGCCCCGTCAATGTGGAGGCCCGTTGAATGGCGAGTCGTTTTGCTCGCAGTGGGGGGAGTCGTTTTTGGTAAATTGGGGGTTAAATCGGGGGACATGTCTTTTGTCATATCTTCGGCCATATCGGGCCTCAATACTACTATATCGACTCGACGGTTTTTCTGTTTCCCTTCGATGGAGGAATTGTCTTTCAAAGGCTTGAATTCGCCGTAACCCGCCACCGACAGCATGTTGGTCTGGAACTGACGGCTGGCGGCCAAAGCCCGCACGATCGCCGTGGCCCGCGCTGTTGAAAGCTCCCAGTTGGAGGGGAATTTGCTGGTGGCGATGGGCGTGTTATCGGTGTGTCCTTCTACTCTGATTGGACGAGGTTGCCCACCCAGAGCGGTATGCAACTGCTGAACCAGACGGCCCAGCGTCTGGTGCGCTGCCGGGGTTAAATCCGCGCTGCCGGGGGGAAACAGGATGTTATCCTTGAGTGAAATCACCACGCCGCGCATCTGCTGATGGACTTCGATGCCTTTCATATTGGGCAGCGCCACTTTAATTTTCTGCGTGAGCTGACGGGCCAGACGGGCGTCCTTTTGAATGTTCTGCAAGGCGTGTTTCTGGGCCACTTGCTGGGCAATTTGTTTCGGGGTGAGCGGGGTGTTTTGCTCGGCATCCGGGTTCTGCGGGCTGGCCATGGCTAGTGTGCTGACGGGTGTGTTGGATTCCGTTTTCGTATTTGAGTGCTGCGCGTCCGGCTTTTGCGCGGAGGAAAACAGCACCAGAAACAGGCCCAGCAACAGCGTGAGCAAATCCGCGTAAGGCACCATCCAGCGGTTTTGCCCGGTGGAGCTGTCGTGGTGATCCGTGCCATGTTCCAGCCGTTCCAGTTTTTGCATCATCTGGCGCACGCCGGATTCATCCGTGACGCGTGCCTGCAACGGATTCGGCGGGGCGGGTTGGCGACTGATGGCCTGTGAAGGTCTGACTTTCATGCTTGAACCAATCTCCGACGGCTAGTTGTGACGGTGGCCCGTGCTGTGATGAATGTTGCTGTAATCGTCCTGAAAAATGGCCTTGGTCGGCAGGATGCTTTGCGACTGGCGCTGGGGCTTGCCGGGATGCGTGGCGTAATTTTTGCCTGTGGATTTGGGGGCTTCTACAGTTTCCTCGTTCGCGGGCAAAGGCTGCTGAATGAAGGCGGTCAGGCGTTCTTCAATCAACATGGGATGCTCGCCGGAGCGAATGCTGAGAATGCCTTCCAGAAGGAGAGTGCGCATAAACCACTCGTCCCGTGCGCGGTGGCGGAGTTTTCCGGCCAGCGGCAGTAAAAACAGGTTGGAAAACGCCACGCCATACAAGGTCGCGCTGAAGGCACTGGCCACGCCGGAGCCCAGTTTCGCGGGATCATGGAAGGCGTTCACGGTGTGAATCAGTCCAATCACCGCGCCGATGATGCCCATCGTGGGGGCATAGCCACCGGCGGTTTCATAGACGCGTGCATAATCCATCGTCTGGCGATAAATCACTTCCGTTTCGGTGGATAAACTGTCCCGGATGAACTTCTCGGAACGGTTGTCCAGCACGAGGTTCAGACCTTTCTTGAAGAAGGGGATTTCCACGCTCTCCAGAATCGGTTGCAGTGCCAGAATGCCCGCGTCACGCACGAAACCAACCACATCCAGCATGTAGTGAATCGCGTCGCGCGGATTGAGCTTGCCCTCTTCCGTGCCGCCGCGCAGGGCGCTGATGGCCTGCAACAGGGTATTCTGGTTAAAACTGATGGTGGTGGCCGTCAAGGTGCCACCGAATACGATCAGCAGGGCTTCCGGGTTCAGCAGCGTGGTAAAGGGAACGTGTCCCAACAGCAGCGCCCCGACCAGAATGGTCAAGCCCAGGCCCAGGCCCAAAACCGTGGATAAATCCATATGCGTATACCCTTCATCTGACTTGTGTCTGATTGAACCACTTTCAGATTAACGGCATTCAGGGGGCGCCTCCTCCTCCGAACTGTGGAGCCTGATTTCGGATTTTCGGAAAAAGCATGCCGGAATCATCGTTTCTATGGGAAGCTGTTTTTAGGCCAACCGATTTTGGCCGCACCTCTTCATCCAAGAGAGAACCCAAGGAGAAACTCATGTTCTGCCCCAACTGCCAGGCCCACGTTCCCCCCGGAGAATACCGCTGTACCGACTGCGGCGCACCCATCCCGCAACCTGAACTGGAACCCGACTCCTAGAGTTTTTCTATCATTGCGTTCTTTTGTCATTTCCTTTTTTCTGTCACTCCCTCTGTTCTGTTACGCCCTGCTTCTGTCATTCCCGCGCACGCGGGAATCCATCCTGCCTCGAGAGCGACTAATCTGAAATCGGGTTCTGGCGCCGGAATGCATTTCCCAAAGAAGGTAACTTGTTAAAGGAGAGCCTGCCTCAAACGTGCGAGATGGATTCCTGCCTGCGCAGGAATGACATAGGGGGTAATGGGGGCTCTGTACATTGATTGATTATTTTGGCTATAATTTGGTCAGTAAAGGTGGAAACTAAGTAGTGATAGGGGGCTCTCAGCCATGAATTTTGATTTAACTGAGGAACAACGTCAGATTTGGCAGTGGGCCAAGGACTTTGCTGATAAAGAGATCGCGCCGGTGGCAGCCGCTAACGATCAGGCATGCAAATTTGACTTTGATCTGCTCAAGAAGATTGGAGAGCAGGGCTTTTTCGGCGCCATTCTCCCGGAAAAATACGGCGGTCAGGGCATCGATCATATCTCTTACGCGTTGATGACCGAGGAAATCGCTCGCGTGTGTTCCTCCACCCGCACGCTGTTCTCCGTGCAGATTTCGCTCGTGGAAAAGCCGATTCTGGAATACGGCACCGAAGAGCAGAAGATGAAATACCTGCCCAAGATGGCCACCGGCGAAATCATCGGCTGCTTTGGCCTGACCGAGCCCAATGCGGGTAGCGACGCTGGCAACCAGCAAACCACCGCTACCGAAGACGGCGACTACTGGCTGCTGAACGGCCAGAAAACATGGATCTCCAATGGCTGTATTTCCCAGTTGGCGCTGGTGATTGCGCAAGCCGACAAGTCCAAGGGTCACAAGGGCATCTGCGCCTTTTTGGTGGATACTGACACCCCCGGCTTCACCACCCGCGAGATTAAACCCAAGCTGGGCCTGCATGCTTCCGTCACTTCCGAGCTGTTTCTGGACAACGTGCGCGTCCACAAATCCCAGATGCTGGGCAAGTTCGGCGAAGGCTTCAAGATTGCCATGTACTGCCTCGATCAGGGCCGCTTCAGCGTCGCCGCCGGTTCCGTGGGCGTGAGCCAGGCCTGCATCGATATTTCCACCAAGTACGCGATGGAGCGTGAGGCGTTCGGCCAGAAGATTGGCGAATTCCAGATGATCCAGCAGATGATCGCCGATATGGCGGCCGACTGCGAGGCGGGCCGCTTCCTGGTGCTACGCGCCGCCCACCTGAAGGACAAGGGCGTTCGCAACACGCGGGAAACCTCCATGGCCAAGCTGTTCTGCTCTGAGGCAGCCATTCGCGCCACCAACAGCGCGGTGCAAATCTTCGGCGGTTACGGCTTCTCCGAGGAGTACCCGGCGGCGCGCTACTACCGCGATGGCCGCGTGTTGAACCTCTACGAGGGCACCAGCCAGATCCACCGCATCATCCTCGCCCAGGACGAGCTGGGCATTCGTCCGGCCAACGGCCCCGGCAGCCCGATGACGCCCATCGATCGGCTCTCCGCCCGCACACCGGCCACGGTGTAGGCACAAACCATACATCCAATCATTCAACATGCGCAGAGGGGGCAGTTTTTTGTCCCCTCTGCGCTTTTTGGCCCCGACGCCTGCACGTTTCAAGGGAGGGCAGCCTTAACATCCCCCAAGCTATGTCGTTTACACGTGTTGCTCTTGGTTGACGCCGGTATTCGCCTTGGTTCTGCTACATCGAGTGCCTGGTGGTGAGCTATAATCATCGATTTCAGGATTGTTAAAAAAGGCTAACCCTGAAAATGCTCTCTATTGAGGGAAGAAGGTTAGGCGCTAAAGTTTCTCCTGCCAAGCGCGGGGCTTTTCCGGTATGATGATGCACAAGATTGCAGTGGTAGCGGAAATGCTGGAATAGGGGGTCCCGTTTGAGCATCTTGGATAAACTGGTGGTAATGGCCTTGCCGCTCGCCCCCAAGCCCTTGGTGAAGCGCTTTGCCTCCCGGTACGTGGCCGGGGAAACCATATCGGAAATGCTGGAAACCGTGCGGGTGTTTAACCGACGGGGTATGTTGGCGACGATTGATGTGCTGGGTGAGTTTATCCGCCACCGGGACGAAGCCCTGCAAGCGGCGCAGGAGTACAAGAGCATCCTCGCCGCCATTTCCCGCGAAGGGCTGGACGCCAACATCTCGGTCAAGCTCTCCCAGATGGGCCTGCTGCTGGATAAGGACCTCTGCTACGAGATTATGGAGGATCTGGTGTCCACGGCGGCGAAGTACCGCAACTTCGTGCGCATCGATATGGAAGACTCCCCCTGCACCTCGGACACCATCGGGATGTATCTCAAGCTGCGTCGCAAGTTTGATAACGTGGGCGTGGTGCTGCAAGCCTACCTCCGCCGCACCTTGGGCGATGTCCGGCAAGTCACCAAGGATCTGGAGCGTCAGGGACAGCGCGCCAATTTCCGGCTGTGCAAGGGCATTTACATCGAACCCCGGCAGATCTCTTTTAAAGATCACAAGTTGATCAACAAAAATTACTCACTGGTGCTGGAAGAAATGTTCAAGACCCGCTCCTACGTGGGGATTGCTACCCATAACGAGGAACTCGTCTGGGAGGCCATGCGGCTGATTGATCAGTATCACCCCAAGCGCGAGGAGTATGAATTCCAGATGCTGTTGGGCGTGGATCCTGAACTCCGCAATATCATTCTGGATGGCGGGCATCGGCTGCGGGTGTATGTGCCCTACGGCAAGCAGTGGTACGCCTACTGCATGCGCCGCCTGAAGGAAAATCCCGGGCTGGCGTGGCACATCATCAAAAACATGTTCTCCCCCGGCGATTTAAGCCGCGAAGAGTTGATGAGCTAGTTTCTGGCGCTAAACTGCGCTGACGGATGCCGGAACTAAATTGGAAAAGTCTGTCGCGGTGGGGTGGGAGCCGGTTTGCATGTCGTTTGTGCGTAGCAGTTGCGTGGTCTGGAAACCGGCTTGCTGAGCGGCGTCCAGTTCTGCCGGGACATCGGAGAGGAACAGGATTTCCGCAGGGGAAATATGCAACGCTTCAGCGATATTTTGGTAGGATTGCGTCTCTTTTTTGCCGCCCACTTGCGTGTCAAAGTAATGCGAAAAATAGGGTGTTAAATCGCCAAAAACGGAATGGCCAAATAACAATTTCTGCGCCTGCACGGAGCCGGAAGAGTAAATCCCCAGCCCGATGCCTTGCTGCTTCCAGCGTTCCAGCGCGGCGGGAACTTCCGGGTAAACGTGGCCTTGGTAATCGCCTTGCTCAAAGCCGGTTTTCCAGATCATCCCTTGCAGCGTTTTCAGCGCGCCGTGCTTGCGATCGGTTTGAATCCAATGCATCAGGGTGTCCACGGCTTCAGCGTCCGTGATAGCCTTGCGCGTCTCGTCCAGTACTGTGATTTTCACCTGATCCAGCACGTCCTGCACTGCGCAGGTTTCCGCATTATTCTGTACAAACTGGACTAACCGTTCGGTAGAATAAGGGAATAGCACCTGGTGGACGAAATCGATGTCCGTGGTGGTGCCTTCAATGTCCAGCAGGATAAAGCGAATGGTCACGGGTGAAAATCCTCGGATTAAATATGGATAGTGCTGCAAGGCCGTTGGAGACTAGCCGACCAGCGCTTCCTTGTACTTGGCGTCAATGCCGGAATCGGTGTAATGCGGCGTCCAGCCGGAGGCGTCGGTAAACACACGGATGGTCTTCACGAAAGCCACCGGGCCGAGATCAAACCAGTGCTTGAAGTTGGCCGGCACGGACAGCAGGTCGCCCGCCTCGCACTTCACGCAGAATACGGGCTCGTTCTGACCTTCAGAAGATTCTGGCAGGTTGAACCAGAAGTAGCCTTGCCCGTCCACGAAAAAGCGTATTTCGTCTTCGGTGTGGGTATGCTCCCGCAGGAATTTGGCCCGGATTTCCGGCAGGTTGGGCGTCTGTGAATGTACCGAAATTACGTCGGCGGTTTGGTAGCCGCCTGCTTGCATAAACGGCTTCAGCGCGTGCGCATAGGCCGCCAGAATGTCATCCTGCGTTGCGTCATCGGTAAACGGATGGCTGGCCTCCCACTGGTCAAACCAGATGCCCCGCGCACTCAGATACTCGCGGATTTCTCCGGGCTCCTTCAGGGTGACATTTTTATCCGGAATAGTCAGCGTAGCCATAAGACCTCAGTTTCAGGATGGATTCAAACAGAAATTCAAAGGCTTCCGTGTGACGCAGGGCCTGCTCCGGCGTCTGTCCCCAGGTGTAGAGGCCATGTCCGGCCAGCATGAAGCCGTAAACCGGTTGGTGCTGGTTGAGTTCGGCATCCACAATTTTTGCCAGAGTTTGCATGTCCTGACTGTTCGGGAAGATGGGCAGCCAGAATCGGGTATCGTGCGTTTTGATGCCCTCAAAGGCTTTCAGGATCTCGAAATTCTTCAGCCAGAGGCCATTGTCCTGCTCGTAGAGCTTGGAAATCACCGTGGCATTGACAGAGTGGTTATGCAAAACTACCTGTATGTCCGGAAACTGGCGATAGACCAGTGCATGCAGCAGGGTTTCCGCGGAGGGTCTCAGGTGGGCCTGCTGGGAGTTGGTGACTTGCCCGTTGGAGTCCACTTCCAGGAAGTCCTGGGCGGTGAGCGTCCCCTTGTCCAGGCCGGACACCGAAATGGCGAAATGCTCGCTCCCCAACGCCCGCCCGGAGAAGTTGGAGCTGGTGGCCGGGGTCCAGCCGCGGGCGTGCATGGTCCGCGCTGCATCTGCCACGCTCTGGCGCAGGGCCAGCGGGGTCAGCAGGTCGGTTTCGCGGGTGGAAGAGGACATGGGCTTCAGACTCCGGGGCTTGCTCGGGGAAATACTCCCTACAGTGAGTGCGAATACTGTAGCAAAGCCCTGTGTCACTGTAAAGGCGCTTTGTGGCCCAGCTTATTCTAATTTAATAACCCGTTTTCCGCCGGGGCAAACCGGTCGGGACTCCTGAGCTGGCGAACCTCAAGCCATCGTGTCTAAGCTGTCGCTCCATTCTGCGGAATGGGTGAAAAAAACATCGCCGCAATTTGCCGAAACCGGGAATTCACGGATGCGTGATTATCGACAAAAATGTTAGCTTCTGCTCTGTTTTTATGGCGGCGCTAAACGCAGGGCGTCGCACTGTCGCGAGCCTGAAACTGCTCGGCAAACAGGGAGTAAACCAGCACATCCTGCCATTGGCCAGCGATGCGGTTGTCCTGTTTGAAATGCGCCTCGCGTACAAAGCCCATACGACGACAATAGCCGATGGCGCCCTGGTTGTTGGCCTCGATTTCTGCCTTGACCTTGCGCACGTTTAACTCGTTAAACGCAACGTTCAGCACCAGTTTGCCGAGGGCTGAAACTGCTGGATGCCTGCGAATTCCCGGATGGCTGACCCCATGCACGAACGCGTGACGACCGGGGGTGATGTCACTCAAACAGGCCATGCCATACACCCGATTTTTGTTATTCTGCTCATTCGTATACGGACATTTTTGGGAGAAGCACTTTTTGTCACCAGCATTGGCACACGCCACGGCAGAACCGTCTGCGTGATGCTGCGCTGGCTCAAAGTCCTCTACCAGCAGCCATAGCCAGGGTAGGTAAGTACGACAGTTGGCCATCTGTTTTTCGGGATCAGGTTCGCAAAAGTCATCCAGTAAAACGGACTGATAGATGCTAAGCAGATCCCGCAGCCCTGCTTCATACTGCTGAAATTGTTCTTCAGACTGGATGCGCAGGATGCGTAAGTTCGGTTGGGGAAAGCACTGCGTGTGGGCGCAGGTTTTGGATGGAATCATGAACCCTCTCTTTTAGGAGTATAGGCGTTCTGTTTCAGGGTGATGGGATGCGTGGGCATGGATCTTGCCCGCTGGAAAGCCAGACTGTTGCATCGCAATAGAGTCACCTTAACAGATTTTTCGCCCCAACCATAGCGAAGGAGATTTATGATTTTTGGAACGGGTTTTATAGCGAGGTAGGATAAGTCTCCGGCACTTCTCCGGCCACCCACTCGGCGGAAGGGTCTAGCGGCGTGAGGGCCTGGGTTTTGTCGATGTGGATCACCGAGTCGAATTGTTCCACGATTTTGGCTTCAAAGTAGTGGCTGTGTCGTTCCGATTGCGGAAGGTAGATGACGCCGATGGCTCGTTCCAGCAGACGTTGCGGCATGTTTTTCTGGGCATCGGGGGTACGCAGGTTCAGGATGAATTTGGGGATTTGCGTCTGGTGGAAGAGGTTTTCCCAACTCCCGAAAATCGACGGGCGAACGCGCTTGATCAGCGAGGGCTTGTCCCACTCCGGCGCGGCGGTAACCGTACCCTCGTGGGTGGTGAATCCGACGCTGTAAACCATATCGCCGTATCGCTCCCGTGCCAGTTGGCCGATGTTGATCTCGCCCACCTTGCTGCGATCCGTGGCGCGGGCGTCGCCCAGGTGTGAGTTGTGCGCCCAGACGATGAGTCGGGCTGGCCTGTTTTTCTGTTCCAGATGGCTGCGCACAATTTCCAGTGTGTCGGCCATGTGGGTGTCCCGCAAGTTCCAGGAACGCACGTGGCCCTGGAACATGTTACGGTAATATCGTTCCGCGTTTTTGGCGATGCGGGCGTTCTGCTCGGCGTTGAAAAATTCCTCTTCGGCCATTGGATGATTTTTTTGCCGGTTCTCCTGTTGCAAATATTGCATGGCGTGTCGCTGTAATTCCACCAGTTGAATGACTACTTCATCCTCGCAACTCCTGCTCAGCCCGTGCGCCGAGAAAAAGCCGTACTCCTGCATGTCATGGTTGAAATGTTCGAAGCACCCGTAGCGTTCCCGTGCGGCTGCCGCTGACTCCATATCGATATTTTCCAGGTATTGGATGACCGTCTGAATGGACGAGTGCATGCTGTACAGATCCAGCCCGTACAAGCCGATCCGCTCGTTTTCGCCCATCCCCTGGTTGCAGCGATGTATCCAGTCCACCAGGTTGAGGAACGCCGTGTTACGCCACATCCAGTTGGGGAAGCGCCTGAAATCGCCCATTGCCTCGTCGACGGAATCCGACGGCTCCATCATGCGAATGTACTGATTGACCCGCCAGGCGTCCGGCCAGTCTGCCTCCAGCGCCAGCGCGTTAAAGCCCTTTTCCAGGATGAGCCGTTTGGTGATGCGCGTCCGCTCCCGGTAGAATTCCTCGGTGCCGTGACTGGCTTCTCCCAACAGTACGATGGAACTGTCGCCGATGTCGTGCATGAGATCGTCGTAATCGTTCTCAGAGCCATCCAGAATCTGAGCTTCGTTCCTGATGAATTCCAGCGCCATGACTCTGCTCTCCCTCTGCATTACTTGCAGTTTCTATTGTAAGGAGAGGTGGTTCCGTCCTGTATTCCCTGAGGGAATAGTGATCCGTTAGGAATGTCGCGATGTTGACGGAAAACGGATTTTACGGAGACGGAATTTTCAGAGCGTGAACGCAGCGAACATGCGGTTTGTCCGTGCCATTCCGGAAGAGCAGGAGAACGCTGGCCATTAGCCAGTTATCGGGTTTTTGGATTGAAAAAATCGCCTGCCTGTCTACTTTTGTTTTGCTGGTAAAAGTTTGATAATAAAAACATCAAGAGCGTCATGCTTTTGAAAACCTCTCTCGGGGAAACCTGGGGGAGGTACTTTTATGGGGTATTTTTCAATCGGCCAGATGGCTATGAGACCGGCCTTGTCTGGGTAGCCAATGTTATTTTCTGCCGGAATTTTTTATAGTGGGCTGGGGAAGTGACAAGCCCGAAGTAGCAAACCAAACGTGACAGAAACGAAGAACAATAACTCGAGGCTCACTGCGATGATCAATCCGGTGGAAACTCATCCTCCCAAGGGCGAAGATGCTCAGCCGAAGCAGGTGCGTATTCCTTTGGTCACGGGACGGCGCCGGTATCAGGGCGCGATCTTTGACATGGATGGTGTCATTACCCGTACGGCGTCCGTGCATGCCGCTGCGTGGAAACAGATGTTTGACGAATTCCTGAAACACCATGCGGAGGCCCATCAGCAGCCCTTTATCCCATTTGATGAAAAAACGGAATACCTCACTTATGTCGATGGCAAGGCCCGGCAGGATGGCGTTCGCAGTGTTCTGGAAGCCCGCATGATCACGGTTCCGGAAGGTAGCCCGGACGACCCGCCGGAAGCGGATACCATCTATGGTTTGGGTACGAGAAAGAATAATCTCTTTCTGGCGTACCTCAAAAATCATGGGGTGGAAGTGTACGAATCCACGGTGGACTTCATCCGGCAACTAAAGCAGATGGGCATCAAGGTGGCTGTGATTTCTGCCAGCGTGAATGCGCGAGAGGTGCTGGAATCGGCCGGTGTGCTGGCGCTTTTCGACACCAAGGTGGACGGGCTGGATATGGCTCGCCTGTACCTGAAGGGCAAGCCGGAGCCGGATATTTTTTGTCAGGCCGCTGTGCAACTGGCGGTGGAGCCTGCCCATGCGATGGTGATCGAGGACGCGCTGGCCGGTGTGCAGGCAGGCCATGCCGGTGATTTTGCGCTGGTGATTGGGGTGAACCGGGGCAATCAGGCGCAACTGTTATGCAGCCACGGCGCGGATGTGGTGGTGAACGATCTTAGTGAGGTGGCGCTGGTTCCCGAGCTTGAAATCCAGCCGATGCTGCCCCATGCGGCGGGCCCCTGGCAGTTGGTGTACGAGGGTTATGCCCCTGAGAACGAGGGGACGCGCGAAACCATGTGTACGCTGGGGAACGGCTACTTTACGACCCGAGGCGCGCTGTTCAGCGCCAGCGACGATGGGGTGCATTATCCCGGCGCGTATTTTGCGGGGGCATACAACCGGCTGAAGTCCGTGGTGGCTGGCCGTGAGGTGGAGAACGAGGATCTCGTCAATTGTCCCAACTGGCTGCCGATCCACTTTCGCATTATTGACGGGGCACACCCGGAGGCGCCTGAAGAATGGTTCGACATCGATCGGGTGGAGTTGCTGTCCTACCGGCAAACCCTGAACTTGCAACAGGGCGTGCTGTATCGTCATATCCATTGCCGGGACACGCAAGGCCGGGAGACTTTGTTGACGGAGCGTCGTTTCGTCCACATGCAACAGTTTCATTTGGCCGGAGTGGAAGTCACTTTGATGCCGCTCAACTGGCAGGGGCGAATCGTCATCCGTGCGGCGCTGGACGGCACCGTGGTCAATAACAATGTGGTCGCCTTTCGGGGGCTGAGCAATCGGCATTTACAACCTCTGGAGGCAAACTCTCTCGGCGAGAACCTGCTGTTTTTGAAGATGGAGACTGTCCAGTCACAACTACGCATGGCGCAGGCGGCACGGGTTCACCTGAGCTTGAACGGGGAGCCGGTTGCGTCCCGACAGACGCTCATCCAGCACGAGGATTATATTGCGCAGGATGTCCAGTTGAGCGTGTCCGCGCATGACACGGTGGTGGTGGACAAGGTGGTGGCCTTCTACAACTCTCAGGATAACGCGATTTCCGAGTGCGGGCTGGAGGCGATCAGGGCGATTCGTCAGGCGCTTTCGTTCGAGCAGTTGATCATCTCGCAGGAGCGGGCCTGGCGACACCTGTGGGATCGGTTTGACGTGGAAATAGCCACCCGCCATGAGGAGCAGCAGGAACTGCAATCCCTGCTGGTACGCCTGCATGCCTTCCATGTGTTGCAAACCGTTTCCCATAATTCGGTTGACCTGGATACGGATATTCCGGCGCGGGGCTGGCATGGGGAGGCGTATCGCGGCCATATTTTCTGGGACAACATTTTTGTGTTTCCCTGCCTGAATTTCCGCATGCCGAACATCACGGAATCGATCCTGAAGTATCGTTACCGGCGCTTGCCGGAGGCGAAAAACCGGGCGGTGCAGGCGGGTTACGAAGGGGCCATGTATCCGTGGCAGAGCGCCAGTAACGGCGAGGAGGAAACGCCCCTGTTCACCTATGTGCCGGCCCTTCAGCAGTGGATGCCCGAATACACGAACCAGCAACGGCACGTCAATGCGGCCATCGCCTATAACATTTGGGCCTACTACCAGGTGACCGGGGATATTGATTTCCTTTATGCCTACGGGGCGGAAATGCTGATTGAGATTGCCCGGTTCTGGGCCAGCGCCAGTACTTATAATGCTGCTTTGGGCCGGTATGAGATTCGGGGTGTGGTTGGCCCGGACGAGTTTCATCAGCGGTACGCGGGGAGTGAAAAAATCGGCATCAACAACAACGCCTATACCAACGTGATGGCGGTGTGGTGCATCTGTCGCGCGTTGGAAGTGCTGGAAGTCATGCCCGAGGATCACCGCGCGCAGGTCACAGATCTGCTGAATATCTGTCCCAGCGAATTGTTGCGTTGGGAGAGCATCAGCCGGAAAATGCGCGTCGATTTTTTCGGTGATGGTCTGATTAGCCAGTTTGAAGGCTACGATCAGCTGGAGGAATTCCACTGGAATGAATACCTGAAAAAGTACGGCGACTTCCGGCAGATTGGTGAGAGGCTGGCCGTGGAGGGATTATCCCTGGACGACTACAAGATTGCCAAGCAGGCGGATGTGCTGATGCTGTTCTATCTGTTTTCCTCGGAAACCTTGCGTGAGTTGTTTGGTCGGTTGGGCTACGAACTCACCCCGGCGGCCATTCCCCGAAACATCGATTACTATAGCCGACGCACGGTGCATGCCTCTTCCCTGAGCCGGATTGCCAACGCCTGGGTGTTGGCCCGCTCGAATCGTGGCCGCTCCTGGAACCTGTTTCTGGAGGCGTTGATGGGGGACGTGGCGGATACGCAGGGCGGCACCACACCGGAGGGCATTCATCTGGGCGCGATGGGCGGTACGCTGGATCTGATCCAGCGCTGTTACACCGGACTGGAACTGCGCAATGACGTGCTGTGGTTCAACCCTTTGCTGCCCAAGGATCTGCAACACATGTTCTTTTCCATCCACTACCGGGACAATTTGCTGAGGGTGCGCATCAACCACGAGCGCCTGCATATTTACATCAGCCATTGCAGCGCGCGTACTTTCAAGATTGGCGTTCGGGAAGAAATCCATACCCTGGAGGCCGGTCGGGACTACGAGTTCAAGTTGGAGAAGTAAAGGCATAGTTTGTTGCGACTGAATGGTTTTGGCTGGGTGCTACGTGCTGGAAGAAGACGCAGCACCACCGTTTTGCCGGGTGCATTTTCGGCTTTTTTTTGTCGTCCGTTTTGCGAAAGTCCATCCCTCCAATCGGTCATACCGGGCTAGCGGGTTAGGGAATGTGCAGCTCCGGTCGCAAGGAATAGAATAGGCTGGCTGGTGGCCGGTGCATGTGATGAACCACCGGGCCGGGGGAATCATGAGCCGCAAGGGAACTGGCTGAACGGGGATCAGGCGCTGGCATAAACGACTTTACCGTTTTCAGGGATGGCTTTGGTCAGGATTTTTCAGGGCACGTTAAAGGCATCCCCACGGAAGCACCAAGGGAGGGATTGGGTTATGGCCAAGGAACCGCACGTCAAGTATGAAAAAATGGGAACCCAGCATTACGCGCCGCCAGTCGGAATGCCGGACGCGCAAGGCGATGTGTATGACGACGCCAAGCTGGATGATGAGCATGATCCCGGCGCATATTTGGGGGATCAGTACATTATGCTGGGGGATGAGCACCCGGAAGGCCCCTGGGATGAAAGCCCCAAATTATCCGGGTTGAAGGAGGAGAAGGGGAATGTCTGAAGCGTTGCAGAATCTGCGTGTCGCCATTCTGGTGGACAACGGGTTCGAGCAGGAAGAATTGACCGAGCCTAAACAGGCGCTGGAAGCCGCCGGGGCCAAGGCTCTGATCGTCTCGCCGCAGGAGCAGCAGGTGAAAGGCTGGAAAACCACGGACTGGGGCGATGCCTTTCTCGTGGACGTGCCGCTGGATATGGCCAACCCGGCGGATTTTAACGCCCTCTTGCTGCCCGGAGGCGTCATGAACCCGGACAAACTGCGGATGAAGCCGGACGCGGTCGAGTTCGTGCGGGATTTCTTCACTCAGGGCAAGCCGGTGGCGGCCATCTGTCACGGGCCGTGGCTGCTGGTGGAAGCCAACGTGCTGCGCGGGAAAACCCTCACCTCCTGGCCCTCCCTGCAAACGGATATCCGTAACGCGGGAGGCCATTGGGTGGATCAGGACGCCGTGGTGGATGGCATTTTGCTGACCAGCCGAAAACCGGATGACCTGCCCGTGTTTAACGATCGGATGCTGGCGCTGTTTGCCAGTAAGGCACCCATTGGGACTCCTGCCAGCGTGACGGCCCGTTGACTGTATCACTCCAAACTGAAAACGCGGCACCAATGCGCCGCGTTTCCTGATTTCTATTTTGAGCTTTAAATCCGCTAGTGGGCGGGGAGAGAATTGCGGTTGTTTGCGCGTCCCTGTAACCGCTGACCAATGGCTTGCAAGGCCACGCGGGCCAGATACCAGGGGTTGCCTACGAGGTATCGGTGGTACAGGCGCTTGGGTTCGCTGACCAGTCGGAAAATCCACTCGCCGCCGATGTTGCCCAGCCACTCCGGCGGGCGGGGTTTTACGCCCACCACGTAGTCCATGCTGGCCCCGATGGCGTAGCACAGGCCCACGTTCAGTTCGTGCAGATGTTCGACGATCCATTCTTCCTGCAAGGGGCAGCCAAAGCCGACGAACAGCACATCGGGCCTCAGGGCGTTAATTTCGGCGATGACTTTGGCTTCCAGCGCCGGATCGTTCAGGATATAGCCGTGATGCACGCCCAGCACGGTATGGTGCTTGCGGTTGGCCTTGTACATGCTCAGGCCCTTGAGGGCCAGCCCCGGCTCGCTGCCCAGATAGTAGCTGGTGCAGTTGCGCGCGGCGAAAAAGTCCCACATTTCAAAGAACCAGTCGCCGTTGGCGTAGCGCACCGGAATGACATCGCCCAGCAGCTTGGAGGCCAGAATTACGCCAGCGCCGTCGCAGTAGACAATTTGGGCCATCTGGTACAGCTTTTTCAGGAAGGGGTGTTTGAAGGCCATGTTGGCGTTGTGGGCGTTCATGCCCAGGCACACGCTGGTACCGGGACGTTTGGCCTCGTCCACAATGGCCTGCAGTAGCGCGTCCCGAGTGGGGAAGTCAGTCACCAGAATTCCCTCAATATCCACCTGATGGGGCGGAGTAGCGACAAGTTCCGGTTTTTGGGCTGGAGCGTTTGGCGTGAGAGTGGACATATGAACCCCTGTGTTTGTGGATAGAAAATGGGCATTTTATTAAAAAACGCCCATTTTCCGAAATTGCTAGCTGTATTTTTTCAGAGTTTGAGAGCGGTTAATGGGCGCCTCTGGCGAACAGCACAGCGGGGATGGTCTTCAGGATCAGCTGGATATCCAGCGGGAAGTGCCATTCGCTGATGTACTGGTAGTCCAGTTGTACGACCTGATCGAAATTCTTGATGTTGGAGCGTCCGCTGACTTGCCACAGGCCGGTCATACCGGGCATGGAGCCGAACCGGACATAGTGCCAGGGTTCGTAGTGCGCCAGTTCGCGAACCAGCGGCGGACGGGGGCCAACCAGGCTCATGTCGCCGCGCAGCACGTTGATGATTTGTGGCAGTTCATCCAGGCTGAACTTGCGCAAGACATGACCAATGCTGGTAATCCGGGGGTCATTGGTCATCTTGAACATGCCATTGCTGGAGGACTCGTTGTGGGCCATCAGCTTTTCCAGCCGGGCTTCAGCATCGGTGTACATGCTGCGGAACTTGAGCATCTCAAACTTTTTGCCGTTCATCCCGATGCGGGTCTGCTTGAACAGCACCGGGCCGGGGGAATCCAGCTTGATGGCCAGCGCAATCAGCAGCATAATCGGGGCAAACACAAGAAGGGCCGTCAGGCCCAGGCTGTAGTCCAGGATTCTTTTCAACATCCATTGGAACGGCTTGTCCGTGGCGCAGTTGACTTCCCGGGCGAGCCGATAGGGATCCTCCTCCTCACGGAGTTGATCATTCAGGCTGGCTGAAACGAGGGGCAGGTTTAGCCGCAAGCTTTGCGGTGCGGTGACTTCGAGTAAGGACATAGGTAAACGTAATCCCCTTGCGGTTTTTTGGGTTTGCAATGAATGCCTTAAAAAAGGAAGGGAAAAAGGTAATAAAACGTCGGTAATGAAGATGTTAATTACACTAATCAGGTTAAATTTTAACTTGTGATAGAGGCTGGTCAAGCTTAAAGCAGGTATTGTTACAAGCGTATATATCTTAAAAGGTATTAGATTTGAAAGTTTATTTATACGGGAATTCGCTGAATTGCCGGTAGAGTCAGGTATGTACTCTGTCCCAATCGGTATATGTATTTATTGCAAATTCGTTGGTGTTGCTTAATACTCTGGTTCAGCTTGAGCGGCAATCGTTGAGGGTGCCAACAGTCTGGATATTGATTGGAGAGTGGGATGCCGCAAAGATAAAAGACGGCCCTCCACAAGGGGTAGCGCCGTTGCTTGTAGCTTGGATTGCACATGAGAAGCCCAGACCGGGTCAATTCAGCCGATTAATCTCTCTGGCCACGGATTTAGCCAGAGCTTGATGAGGATGAACGCTACGCTAGAGGCTGGCAGGCGCTGGAATGGTGGCCGGCACTCCGCCAAAGCGGGTGCGGATGGCGTCCAGATAGATGTACAGCACGGGGGTGATATACAGGGTCAGCAACTGGGACACGAGCAAACCGCCAAACACGGCGAGGCCTAGGGTCTGCCTCGACTCCGAGCCTGCGCCCAGCCCAATGGCCAGCGGCAAGGCGCCCATCAGGGCCGCCAGCGTGGTCATCATGATGGGCCTGAACCGGACGAGGCTGGCCTCGTAGATGGCTTCTGTGGCGTTTTTGCCCTGGGTGCGCTGCACGTCCAGCGCAAAGTCGATCATCATGATGGCGTTCTTCTTCACGATGCCGATCAGCATGATCAGGCCGAGGAAGCCGTAGATGTCGAGATCCTTGTTGAACAGGTACAGGGTGAGCAATGCGCCCAAACCGGCGGGCGGCAGGCCGGACAGGATGGTGATGGGGTGGATGAAGCTCTCGTACAGCATTCCCAGAATCAGGTAAATGACCAGAATGGCGATAATCAGCAGGAAGCCCATGCCCTGGGTGGAGGACTGGAAGGCCTGCGCGCTGCCCTGAAAGCTGCTTTTTACCGTGGGGGGTAGCACTTCCTGCGCGGCTTGCTGGATTTCCTTTGTTTTATCCCCCAGAGAAATGCCGGGCTGGAGGTTAAAGGAGATGGTCGTGGAAGGGAACTGGCCGAGGTGAGTGACCGATAACGGCCCCACGGCGCGGGACATCCGGGCCACTACGTTGAGCGGCACCAGACTGCCGTTGCCGGAGCGGATGTAGATGGTGGAGAGATCCTGAATGTCCTTCTGGTACTGGGGTAGTAGTTCCAGAATCACCTGATAGTAGTTGTTTGCGCCGTAAATGGTGGAGACCTGCCGGGTGCCATAGGCGTTGCTGAGGGCCATTTCCACCTGCTCGGGGGTGACGCCCAGTGCGGAGGCCTTGTCCCGGTCGATATCCACGTTCAGTTGCGGGTTGGTGATTTGCAGGTCGGAGTTGACGTCCTGCAAGCCGGAGATGTTGTCCATTCGGGCCTTGAGGGCGTTGGTGGCCTGATAGAGCGCGTTGGTGTTTGGGCTTTGTAGCGTGAACTGGTACAAACTTTTGGTGAGCTGGCCGCCCATCCGGATGCTGGGCGGGGCCTGCAGGTAGATCTTAATGCCCGGCACCCGGCCCAATTGGGGCCGCAAGTCCTGAATAATCTTCTGCACCCGGTCCTTGCGCTGCGAAAACGGCTTCAGCGTGGCGAAGATACGGCCCGTGTTGCTGTTGTCCACGTTGGACATCACGGAATCCACGTTGGGGTTGCGGGCGACAATGGCGGCCAGTTGCTGCTGATGAGCCACCATATCGGCGAATGAAACCCCCTGAGGGCCTTCCGTCGAGCCGAACAGTTGTCCGGTGTCCTCGGTGGGCATAAAGCCTTTGGGCATCACCTGAAACATCAGCACGGTGGCCACCAGCAGGCCAAAGAAGAGCAACAGGATGACGGCACGCATGGCCAGCGCCTTTTCCAGCGTCCAGCGGTACAGGTTGCCCATGCCGTTAAAGAAGGCTTCCGACCAGGCGAAGACGACGTTACGGCGGCTCGCCTGATGATCCACTTTCAGGAAGCGGCTGCACAGCATTGGCGTCAGCGTGAGGGAGATAAAGCCGGAAATCAGGATGGAAACGGTGATGGTCATGGCGAACTCATTGAATAGTCGCCCGATCAGGCCACCCATAAACAGGATGGGGATGAAGACGGCCACCAGCGAGATGGTCATGGACAGTACTGTGAAGCCGATTTCGCTGGCCCCCTCAATGGCCGCCTGCATGGCCGGTTTGCCCATTTCCATGTGCCGGGTGATGTTTTCCAGCACCACGATGGCGTCATCCACCACGAAGCCTGTGGCCAGCGTCAGGGCCATCAGGGAGAGGTTGTCCAGGCTGAATCCCAGCATGGCCATGGCGGCAAAGGTGCCGATGACCGACATCGGCAGGGCCAGACCGGAAATAATCGTGGCTCTGGCGTTGCGCAGAAAGAGCATGATGACCATGACCACCAGCGCAACGGTGATGACCAGCGTGAATTGCACGTCATCCACGGAGCGTCGGATGCCTTCGGAGCGGTCAAACAGGATGTTCAGCTTCACCCCGGAAGGTAGGATGGCCTCAAAATCCGGCAACAGGGCGCGAATTTTATTGGTGATCTCGATGGTGTTGGTGCCGGGCTGGCGCTGCACGGCCAGAATGATGCCTCGGGTGCCGTTGAACCAACTGGCGACCCGGTTATTTTCTACGCTGTCCTGAATGACCGCCAGATCCCGTAGGTAGACCGGCGCGCCGTTTCGGTAGGCCACCAGCAGGGGCTGATAGGCTTGTGCGTCCATCAACTGCCCGCTGGCCTTGACGGTAAACGTGCGGTGGGTGCCATACAACACGCCGGTGGGCAGGTTTACGTTGCTGGAGGCGATGGCGTTGGCCACCTCATCCAGCCCGATATTGCGGCTGGACAGCGCCTTGGGGTCGGCCTGAATCCGCACGGCATACTTCTGCGACCCGTAGACCGATACCTGCGCCACGCCGTTCACCATGGAAATCCGCTGGGCCAGCACCTGTTCGGCGTACTCGTCCACCTTGGACAGCGGCAGATACTCGGAACTGAGCGCCAGAAAAATGATGGGCTGATCCGCCGGGTTGACCTTGCGCAGCGAAGGCGGGGTAGGCATGTCCTTGGGCAGCTTGCGCAGCGCGGTGGAAATCGCGGCCTGCACGTCTTGGGCGGCGGCGTCAATGCTGCGAGTCAGGTTGAATTGCAGGGTGATCGACGTGCTGCCCAGATTGCTGGTGGAGTTCATGGTTTCGATCCCGGCAATCGTGGTGAACTGCTGCTCCAGCGGCGTGGCCACCGAGGAGGCCATTGTATCCGGGCTCGCGCCGGGCAGGGAGGCCGTGACTACGATAAATGGGAAATCCACGTTCGGCAAATCGCTAATGGGCAGCTGCTTGTAGCCCATCAGGCCGAACAGCAGGATGCCCACCATCACCAGGGTGGTCATGATGGGTTTGCTAATGAAGATCCGGGTGAAGTTCATGCCTAGTTTCTCCCGGTTATTTTGGCGTTGGGGTTGGCGGTGGGCGTTTCGGCCGTTTGACGGGAGACGGACTGCGTGGTGGTGGTCGTTTTAATGGTAGTTGAGGCAGCTGGCGCCGACGCATTGGGCGCTGGAGGCTGCTGTCCTGTCTTTTTACCCGCTGGGCTCACCTCCCGGAGGGGAGCGCCCGGCGTCAGCTGGAACTGCCCGTCCGTGACGACTCGATCGCCCACTTTCAGCCCGTTGCGGATGACGGCCATATCGTTCACGATGCGATCGACCACCACGGCCTGAAGTTTGGCTTTACCCTGCTCGGCCACGAACACATAATCGCCCTTCTGGCCGCTTTGTATCGCTTCGGAGGGAATCACCAGCGCGTTCGGCTCTTCCGCCAGTTGCAAAAACACATCCACGAACTGCCCCGGCCACAGGCGCTGTTGATTCTGGAAAACCGCCTTCAGGCGCAAGGTGCCAGTGTTGGTGTCCACCGTGTTTTCCATGAAATTCAGCGTGCCGGTTAGCGTGGAAGGCGGTGTTTCCCGCGTGATAACGGACACGGGGTACCGTTTGGCCTTGCCGTGTGCCCAGACGTCGCCCAGATTCTGCTCCGGGATGGAAAAACCGACGTAGATCGGATTGATCTGGTCAAGCACCACCATCGCCGTGGTGTTGGTCTGGACGGTGTCGCCCGCGTGGACCTTCAAACTGCCGGTTCGGCCCGAAAACGGCGCGTGGATGTAACTATAGGCCAGTTTGATTTGGTTGCTTTCCACCACGGCCTGATCCGCGCGAACCGTAGCCTGAGCGCTGCGAATGGCGGCCTGATCCGCTTCCAGAATGGCTTTTGCGTTCTGCAGGGCAGCCTTGTCGGCTTGCACCGTCTGGCTGGCGGAACGGCTGGCTGCCAGGGTTTGCTCATACTCGCTCTGGGAAATAAACTGCTGAGACAGCAGGGAGGAGTAGCGTTTTTCCTGCGACTGGGCGAACACCAGTTGCGCCTGATCCCGCTTCAACGTGGCGTTGGCCTGACGCACCTGCGCCTGATCCTTGACGAGTTGCGCCCGTGCTTGCGCGACCATGGCCTGATCCTTGGCCACGGTGGCCTCTGCCTGATCCACGGTGGCCTCAATCGGCTGGGTATTGATGGTGAACAGGAGTTGCCCCTTGCTCACATGCTCGCCTTCCCTAAAGCGGACGCTGGTAATCAGCCCGTCGATCTGCGGTTTGATGGTCACGGAGGAGATGCTTTCCACGTTGCCGATAGTTTTCAGTTCCACCGGCACGGACCGCATTCGGACTGGCGTAATCACCACCGGTGTAGGCCGCTTTTCGCCTTGCCCGGATTGCGCTTCCTGCTTGGTAGGGCGGTGGTTAAACGCGAAGATGACGCCCACTACTCCCAGCAGGGCAATCACAAAAATCCAGCGAACGGAGTGGTTGGTGGGCTTGGGGTCAATTGGCTTGGGCATGTCGGCGGAGTCCATTCATTAGTAAATCCAGAAGGTCGGCGGTGTCCCGTTTCAGGCTGTCGCGGTTGGTGTTCTCACAGTAGGGAGGACGCACGGCGCGCAGGGCTTGCAGAATCAGTTGGGCCGTTCGCGCGCGATCCGGCAGCGGTGGAATTTCCCCTTGCTGTTCGGCACGGGCCAGCAGTTCTTCTACCAGTGCCAGACGGGCTTCCAGAAAGGGCTTAATCTTGATGTACAGGTGCTTGCGAGTCTGTTGCACTTCTTCCATGCTGAGCTGGTTCTGCTGCACGGAATCGTAAATGGCAGCCATGTTTTCCACCAGCATGATTTTTAGCAGTTCCAGCGCGTGGCCGGTTTGGGCGGCAAGCCGTCGCATGTCTGCCAGTTCCACCTCTTTATTGCGCTGGATCAGGCCTTTCCAGCACAGTGGGATCCGAAGCTTGGAATTCACGTGACTTGAAGTCGCGGC
>JADMIO010930456.1_pt1 | contig 44062 bp, 47 predicted proteins | sample 8958161 | NCBI WGS metagenome assembly JADMIO01 (sample SAMN16585339, study PRJNA669376) | soil metagenome | isolation source: Crop rotation soil | place: USA: Cullars Rotation, Alabama | collected 2011
AGGTGAGCCAGTGTGATTACATTTGCGGCCTAACTGTGGCCAGTCCAGTTACGCTGGAGTCACTAGTATTTAGGTGACACTATAGAAGCGGCCGCGACAACTTGTCCACGTGGAATTCTAAGCTTAGGATCCCAATGTGCTGGAAAGGGATTGGACGTTCCTGTTCGGCCCCGGATTCTTCCCGCTAGGGAACGGGCTGCTACTCGGCTACCTGATGTATCGCTCCGGCCTCGTCCCGCGACGCATGACATGGCTCGGCATGATCGGCGCGCCGCTTCTCTTTCTCGCCAATGTCGGAGTGTTGTTCGACTTGTGGGATGCAGGCAGCACAGTCCCCGCCCTCGCAACGATCCCCGAGTTCATCTGGGAACTGTTCCTCGGCATCTACTGCACGATCAGGGGCTTCCGCAAGGAGGCGCCGATCCTGGCCGAAGGCAGTCAGTCCATTACCCCAAGGCCCGCCGCAGCTGTGAGTCCGGCATGAACATCCAAGCCGTAGCCGCGCCGCACGCGGGAGACGCTGCGGGCAACGAGTCACGGTCGCAGCGGCTCTTAGCGCTGTCCGGGATCGTCTTCGTTCCCCTCTTCCTCGTCGGCTGGTTTGGAAGCGGCGGCGTAACGCCGCACTACAACGCGCCAGATCAGGACTGGGTGAACTGGGCGCACGACAACCAGTGGAACGCCCGCATCAGCGCGTTCGCGATGCTGCTCGCGGCTCTCGTCTTCCTCTACTTCATGTCCGGGATTCGAGCAGTGCTCGCCAATGCAGAGGCACGGATTCGCGTTTCCTCCTGGCCACTCGGCCGCGTCGCCTTCGCCGGTGCCATCATCGGCGTCGGGTCGATGGCGATGGCGCTCGTCACGATGGCCGCTGCGAGTTCCGACGGCGCGAGCGTCGATCCCGCGGTGGCAAAGGCGGTGACGACGGGCGCTGCCGGGCCGTTCATGGTCGCTGCGATGGGTTTCGCCGCATTCCTGATGGCCGCCGGGGTCGTGACGCTCCGAACGCGCGTCTTCGCCCGCTGGACGGGGTTCGTGGCGATCATCGGCGCCGTCTCGTTCCTGGTCACATTCCTCGTCGTCCTCGACGGCACGACCGACGGAAGCAACTTCGGCTACGGATTCTTTCCCGGCGCCGTGGCCCTCGTGACGTGGACGGCGGCTGCGAGCCTCGCCACATACCGCTCGACGGGACCGAAAGAAGACGCCAGAGTGTCGAGAAGCTACTAGTTCTCGATGATCTCGCCACAAGACGCGCGTCGCCGTCGCCGAGCCCTTGCGACCGCAGCGGATGACGGCCGTGCCGATGCTCGCCGCGATGAGCGTGGGCTTAGGTGATTGCCGACATGTGCGTCGCCTCCATTTGATGCCGATCGATTTAGCAACGATCACTTCCCCGACGCGTTGCAGTCAACGGCGTAAACAGGCGACCAGTATTCGGCCTCCGCACCGGCGCGGAATATGCCCTGAGGTCAGTGACGGGGCATCGTGCGTACGGTCGACGCAGCTCGTGGACCGCGTCGTCGTGGGCGCTCACTCAGCCTCAGCAGGGTTTGGCGTGTCCCCGCGAACGAAGACGTAGACGAGCGCGGCGATGCCAGCCCCGATTGGAGGGGCAACCAGGTATAGCCAGAGCGCGTGCGGGTCACCCGAGACGAGTGCCGGGCCGAGTGAACGAGCCGGGTTCATCGATGCACCGGAGATCGGTCCGCCGAACATCGCGTCGAGGCCGACGGTTCCGCCGATCGCGATCGCCGCTGCTTCGCCGACCGCGCGAGTGTCGGTGGCGACGGCCATGATCACGAACATCAATACGAGGGTGAGCAATAGCTCCCAGGTGAAGGACTGCATCTGCGATCCGGACGGCAAGGTTGCTCCGACGTGCGCAATGTTGCCGAGCGAGGCCCGCAGGAACAGAGCAGCCACGATCGCCCCGGTCGCCTGCGCTCCCCAGTAGAGCCAGACCCGTGGCCAGGGGAAGTGCCGGGTCAGTGCGAAGGCGAAGGTGACGGCGGGGTTGAAGTGGGCGCCGGAGACATGGCCGACGGCGTAGATCATGACCATGATCACGAGGCCGAAGCTGATCGCGACTCCAACGTGGCCGAGCGCATGCGTCTTCGCGTCAACCAATCGCACCGCAGCCCGCGAACACGAGCGCGGCCGTCCCGATGAACTCGGCCACTAGCGAGCGCAGCAGTAGACGATCGCTCATCAGCTGACACCAGCCGGGTGGGCGATAAGTGACGCGACTCGGTCGAGCGCTCCCGGCCGTAAGGAGAAGTAGACGAAGGAGCCGCGTCGCTCCCGCTCCAGCAGCCCGGCGTCGGTGAGCTGCTTCAGGTGGTGGGAGACGGTCGGCTGGGAGACGTTCAGCATCGCGGTGAACTCGCAGACGCAGACCGCCTCGCCGTCGGCTTCGACCAGCATGTTGAGGATGCGAAGTCGGCTGCGGTCGGCGATCAGCTTGAACAGCCGCTCAAGCTCGGACGCGTCCGCCTCGCTCAGCGTTGAACCGACGAGAGGGGTGCAGCAGTTGACGAGATCGGACACGCCGGCGACGTTATCGCTGGCTGCTGACGCTCCGTTGGAACTCTTCGGGGCGCAGCTCACCCGAGCATCTCGTCGACCAGCTTTCGCACGCGCGCGTCGATCTCGTCGCGGATGGCGCGTACGGCGGCGACGTCCTGACCGGCCGGGTCGTCGAGCTGCCAGTCCTCGTATTTCTTGCCGGGATAGATCGGGCAAGCGTCGCCGCAGCCCATTGTGATCACGACGTCAGCCGCCTTGACGAACTCATCGGTCAGCGGCTTCGGGTACTCCTCCCCGAGGTCAACGCCGATCTCTGTCATCGCCTCGACGACCGCAGGGTTGATCTCCTCGGCGGGCGTGCTACCGGCCGAGCGGACGTGGATCGTTCCCTCGGAGCGGAGCTTGACGAGGCCCGCTGCCATCTGACTTCGACCGGCGTTGTGGACGCAGACAAACAGGACTTCCGGCTGGTCTTTCGTGACGACTCCTTCCACTTGGGCGAGCGCCTTCAAGCGCTCGCGGGCGAAGCGATGAGCGAGCATTGGAACGGACACCGTCACATTGCCATCGCCGAGCAGATCGGTCGACTCGCCGGTAGCGCTCGATCGTCTCCTGCGAGAACACTCCCGCGAACTCATCTGTCAGCGCTTCTGCCTGCGGGGCCAACGTGCTGCTGGGTGACCGGATCCAAAGCCTGGCTCATCTCGACATAGACAGAGATCGATGACCGCAGTCTGCCGAGCCGCATAGATGACTGTCAATATCCAGATCGAGACAGTCTCGTTCGTTTCGATAGGGCCGCCGGCGCTTATTCGCCGACGGGAACGTGCGGCGGTGCGACGAACTGCGGTCGCCGCCTCAGCGCCAGCCCCGCAAGACCAGCGACCGCGGACACGCCCCCGGCGAGAAACAGCGTTGCCCGCGCTCCGAGGCTCGCGACAAGTAAGCCACCGGCGACAAGAGCGACGAGTTCGGCCGTATTCCGCAAACCGTTGTAGGCGGCGAAAGCCCGCCCGTGGCGCTCGAATGGAATTCGCTCATGGATCAGTGAGCGGAAGGCGACGTTCTTGACGCCATGGCCGACGCCGCCGACGAGGTAGCAGACGACCATCACCCAGAAGACGAGGAAGATCGGAGCGAGCGCGACCCCAGTCCCCTGGACGGCGACGGCGACGAAGCCCGCTGTGGCAAGACACGGGAGAGCGATCCGCCGCGAGATGAAGTTGGCGCCCACTGCCATGCCGAGCATCCAGGCCGCCGTGACCAGTCCGTAGCCGATGTCTTCGACGCCGAGTACGTCCTGGACGTAGACGACGTCGGCCGGGATCGAGATCGAGATAAAGATGAGCGATGTCGTCGCGACCGCGATCGTCAGTGCGAGCAGTCGGTCTTCGACAAGGAACATGACGCCGTCACGTGCGCGCCGCGGAGTGCCATCGTCGACACTTGGCTGTCGCTGAACGCGAAGCGCTAAGGCGACCGCGGCGACGACCACGAACGTGGCAGCGTCGACGAGCATCGCCAGTTTGACGCCGCCGATCCCGGCCAGCGCGCCGCCGACGAGCGGGCCGACGGCGAAGCCGATGTAGCGGGCCGTCTCGACAGTCCCGTTTGCCGACTGGAGGCTGCGGCCCGCCGATACGGACGGGATCAATGCGAACTCCGCCGACTGCGAGATCGCAACCCCGACCCCAAGGAGCGCGGTAAGGAGAAGCAGCAGACCGAAGGGCGTAGCGAAGGCAAGACCGAACGCCACGATCGCCTGCGCGATCGACGCGAGCGTCAGCAGGCGCGTGGTCTCGAAGCGATCGATCAGCAACCCCACGTGACCGGCCAGGAGAGCGGTCGGCGTCCAGAGAGCAATGAAGGTGGCAGCGACGCCGATACCGGCTCCCTGCGTTTCGTTCGCGTGCAGGACGAGAGCGATCAGAGCTACGAAGTCACCGGCTGCCGAGAGGCCGATCGCACCGGCGACGAGCCAGAGGTCGATGGGCCGAACTGCGACGTTTGTCTCCACCCCAAGCCTCCCGGCGCGCGGATTGTCTGTCAGCTCAGTGGACGACGTCGCTTCGCCGCTCGACCAGGAGCACGTCGCGCCAGACGCCCGCGAGCTTGCCGAGCTTCTTGCGGCGGCCGACGACATCGAATCCGACGGCCTCGTGCACCCGCAGGCTGGCGATGTTCTCCGGGAAGATGCCCGACTGGATCGTCCAGATGCCAGCCGCCTCGGTCGATGCGATCAGCTCCTCCAGCAGTCGTCTACCGACTCCTTGTCCTCGCGCGGAGGCCGCGACGTAGACGCTGTTTTCGACCACGCCGCCGTAAACGCAACGATCCGACACTCCCGAGACGGCTACCCAGCCAACGACGTTGCCGTCGATCAGGGCGATGGATCGATGCTCGGGCAGGTGAGAGGCATGCCAGGCCTCCCACTCCGGAATCGAGGATTCGAACGTCGCATCGCCGGTCGCGATTCCCTCTCCGTAGATGCGTGCGACCTCCGGCCAGTGCTCCGGCCGGAGGTCTGTGATCGCAACGCTGGACGCCGTCCCCATTAGCAGCAGCCTGCCTTCGCGGCGGGTTGGATTACCGGCAAGCCCTTCAGCTCCGGCGTCGTCGTCTTCACCGCCTTCACGATGGCGCCGTGCATCCCGTCAGCGACCTGGTGGGTGTAGTTGACCTCGATCTGCTCGAACCCGGCAGCTTCGAGACCGGCTTCATACTCGCCCTTCGACAGCGCCCCGGCGATGCAGCCGACGTAGCTGCCACGCTCGGCTCGCTCCTCGGTGGAAAGTCTGTCCTCGGCGACAACGTCGCTAACCCCGATCCGCCCGCCCGGCTTCAGCACCCGGCCGATCTCGGCCAGCACGGAAGGCTTGTCGACCGAAAGGTTGATCACGCAGTTCGAGATGACGATGTCGATCGAGTCCGCCGGAAGCGGTATCTCCTCGATGACACCCTTCAGCAGGTGGACATTCGTGACACCCGACTCGCGCACGTTGCGCTGTGCCAGCGCGAGCATCTCGTCGGTCATGTCGAGGCCATAGGCGGTGCCGGTCGGACCGACGCGCTTCGCCGACAGAATGATGTCGATGCCGCCGCCGGATCCGAGGTCGAGCACCGTCTCCCCTTCGCGCAGATCGGCAACGGCGGTCGGGTTGCCGCAGCCGAGTGAGGCGAGAACAGCCGTTTCAGGCAGCTCGCGGCGCTGCTCAGCTTCGTAGAGCGCCTCCCCAAAGGACTCTCCTTCGACATCGGACGCGCAACAGGAGCCGCTACCGCAGCCGCAGCCTGCGCTCTCCTCGGTCATGGCCCGAGCCGACTCGGCATAGCGGCGCCGCACTTCCTCGCGCAGTTCATCAGCCGTCGTCGTCGTCAACAACATGCTCCTCTCAGGTCAGCGACCAGCGACAGCCGCTCGGCGGCGGCTGCGTTCAGGGTGAAGTAGGCCCACTTGCCGCGCTGCTCCCGATCGACGAGACCGACGTCGAGCAGCTTTTTCATGTGGTGTGACACGGTCGGCTGCGAAAGGCCGAGAGGCTCGGTCAGATCGCAGATGCAAATCGTGTGATCCTCGGCCTGCGAAAGCAGATTGACGATCTGCACGCGCGCGGGATCACCGAGCGCCTTGAACAGCTCCGCGGTCGCCTCCGCTTCATCCGTCGACAAGGCTGTCGCTGAGAGCGGCGCACAACACGCAACCGGCGCAAGTGCCTGGCTCAACGACGCCACACTCCACTCAACATCTGCGCGCGAATTCGCTCCAGCTCCGCTTTAGCCCGGCAGCTCAGATCGGAACGGCCGCCACCTCCCCGGCAGTCTTTCTTAGCTCTCTTGAACCACATCAGCTCTTAACCTCATATCGACGAGTCTCAATGTATCGAAAGACGTCGATGCGTGTCAACCGTAGTGGGGTGATCAGCAGCTCAGCGGCGTAGTCTTTGGTAGATCCGTTCGCGCGCGGTCGGATCTTCCTCCAGTCGCTTAGTGATGTACTGCGGGCGGTACTCCGGGAAGTAGTCGGCCCGGTAGCCCGAGAGCCGTCGCGATCCGTCCGGCGAGGGTTGCCCGCGACTCCGGGGGGCATGCTGCTCCTCTCTCGACTAACGACAGGCGCAGCGTAAGTGGTGATCGTTGCGAGGGAACTCGCTGCTGGCCGGTCTGCTCGATGCACTAGCGCATCGGGTTCGGTTCCCTCAACGGCCCACAGAACTGCTTACGAGTCGACTGGAGGGCACGCCTGGAAGCGCAAGAGACCGGTACAGCCGCAATAACGACTGTGCGGCGCGGGTACCGTCCAGTTGCGTGCTTCTAAAAGCGGCGCGTCTGCAGGGCCATTCCTGAGCGTTCAACTGCCCCGTGTTTGCCGGCAGATCGGGGATCTCCGAGTGGGGATCCCCGATCGCGAGAACCCGTGAGGCCAGGATCTACGGTTCCCGGTGAACGTCCCTGAAACCCGCAAGGGAGGATTGCGCTGACTGCTAGACCAGCGCCGCCGTGCTCGAGGGCACGAAAAAGTTGTGCACCTCGAAACGGGTGATCTCCGGCTCGCTCGGGATTCCGACCTGCTGCGTATACGGGCCGATCTGCTCCTTCGCGAACTTCTCGAACTGCGCGTCGCTCTCCCAGACGTCCATCACGAGGATGCCGCCTTCGACGGGGGCGACCCAGTGGAAGATCGCGCCGTCCGGGCCTGGGCCGTTGGCGGTCAGGCCCATCAGATCCATCACCTGGTCGTACTGGTCGAGCGTCGCGCCCTCGAACTTCATCTTGAACGCCACTGCCATGCGAACGCCTCCTTCGGCTCGCCGACACGCCGACAGGGCGCGCCGGAACGACTGGACGACACCGGTTCGCACACTACGCCCCTCCGGTTCGCCCGACAAGGCACGGCCGGTGAAGAAGCCGTTACGGAGTCAGCAGGTGGTGGAGCTCGTAGCCGCTCTGCCTCGACGGCTGCCGGGGATTGTCACCGAGGACATCGCGGACGGCCGGCAGGATCCTGTTCTCCAGGTAGCCCTCGGCCTGCTCGCGCGTGTCCCAGACGTTCACGACCCGGAACACGCCCGCCTCGTCATCGAACCCGGCGTAGTGGACGACGAGCCCCTCGGGCGCCTGCTCGTGCGCGAGCCGGTCGTTGATCGCGTCGTAGTTCGCCGTCGAGCGGTCGGAGCCCTCGATCGGGAACTCGGTGACGTAGGCGTAGGACATGATCCCTCCTTGAGACGGGTGAAGGGATCGTATGCCCCGCGTGGGTCTCTCGTTAACTCGCCGGCTGGAGATCCAACGAGCAGGAGTTGATGCAGTAGCGCTGCCCGGTCGGCCCCGGCCCGTCAGGGAACACGTGCCCGAGGTGGCCGCCGCAGGCCGCGCAGGTGACCTCGGTCCGGATCATCCCGTAGCTCCTGTCGTCGTGCGTCTCGACGCTCTCGAGCGACATCGGCTCGACGAAGCTCGGCCAGCCGGTGCCCGAGTCGAACTTCGCCTCGGAGCGGAACAGTTCGGTCCCGCAGCCCGCACAGCGGTAGACGCCGGGGGTCTTGGTGTCGAAATACTCGCCGGTGAACGCTCGCTCGGTGCCCTTCTCGCGCAGAACGTGGTACTGCGCGGGCGTGAGCCGCTCGCGCCACTCGGCCTCTGTGATTTGAGTCTTCTCCATGGTCATACCGTACGGTCCGGCAAGCAGGCGCCGCGTTACAGGACGACGAACGACACAGCGACGAACTGCGTCGCCGCCGCGGCGACGACCAGCACGTGGAAGATCTCGTGGAAGCCGAACGTGGCGGGAAACGGGTTCGGCCAGTGGATCGCGTACACGATGGCGCCGAGCGTGTAGAGCGCGCCGCCGATGATGACGAGGATCGAGCCCGGCAAGCCGACGGCCCCGAACAGCTCCGGTATCGCCACGACACCTACCCAGCCCACCGAGACGTACGCGATCGTGCTCACCCACGTGGGCGCGTCGAGCCACACGAAATTGAGCACGAGCCCGAGCGCGGCGCCGAACCAGACTGCGGCGAGGACGATCCAGCGGATCGTCCCCTCAAAGGCGAGCAGCGCAAAGGGCGTGTACGTCCCTGCAATGAGGAGGAAGATGGTCGAGTGATCGAGCCTCCGCGCCCAGACGCGCCGCGCCGCGGTCTTGAACGGATAGCGGTGGTAGAGCGCGCTCGCCCCGAACATCGCCACGAGAGCCGTCGCGTAGACCCACGCCGCGAAGCGTGGGAGCCAGCCGTCCGAGACGGCGACCAGCACGACGCCCGCCGCGATTGCGACGTAGAACGCCCATTGGTGGAAGACGCCGCGGAGGCGGGGCTTGACGGGGATCCCCACGCCGCCATTGTTCCAGGATGAGCGGCGCAGCGCACAACGCCGAGCTGGCGCAGCAGCTACGCGACGTGCTCCCGCCCGACAGCGTCGGCGAAGGCGAATCCGATCGCGACCTCCACGGCAGCGACATGACCTTTCACGCCGCGCACCGTCCGGATCTGGTGGTCTATCCGGCCTCGACGGACGAGGTCGCGCGGGTGCTCGCGATCGCAGACACCCACCGGGTCCCCGTCGTCCCCTACGGCGCCGGCACCAGCCTCGAAGGCCACGTGATCCCCGTCAACGGCGGCATCAGCCTCGACCTCACCCGCCTCGACCAGATCCTCGAGATCTCCCCCGCAAACCTCACCGCCACCGTCCAAGCCGGAGTCACCCGATTGCACCTCCAACACGCCGCCGGCCAACACGGCCTCTTCTTCCCCGTCGACCCCGGCGCCAACGCCACCCTCGGCGGCATGGCCGCAACCAACGCCGCCGGAACCACCACCGTCCGCTACGGAAAGATGCGCCCCAACACCCTCGCCCTCCAAGCCGTCCTCCCAGGCGGCCACACCATCCGAACAGGCTCCAAAGCCGCCAAAACCTCCGCCGGCTACGACCTCACCAGCCTCCTCATCGGCTCCTAAGGAACCCTCGCCGTCATCACCGAGGTCACAGTCCGCCTCCACGCGATCCCCGAGCACGCCGGTGTGATGCGCATCAGCTTCCCGAGCATCGAGGCGGCCTGCGCGACGGCTGCGAGCGCGGTCGCTGCGGGCGCAGGCGTGACTCGCGTCGAGGTGCTCGACGGCTGGACAGTGGCGGCGATCAACGCGTACTCGGGAACGTCGTATCCCGAGACGCCGTGCCTCTTTGTCGAATCGACCGGAGGTCGGGCGACGGTTCAGGCCGACCTCGACCTCGTGCAGGAGCTCGCGACGGCCAGGCGCGACGGCGATCGCGCGCGAGGAGGATCCCGATGCGCGCAGTCGGCTCTGGCGCGCCCGCCACGACGCCGCGCACGCGGTCGCCGCTCTCGCCGCCGGCACGGCAGAGCGCCACACTGACGTCTGCGTGCCGCTCACGGAGCTTGCAGGGGCGGCGCGCTTCGCCCGCGCCGAGCTCCACCGGCTCGGCCTGCTCGGCGCGGTCTTCGGGCATGCGGGCGACGGGAACCTGCATGTGAACGTGCGCCTCGATCTCGACGATCCGACGTCGCTTCCGCGATCCGACGAGCTCGTGCATGCGCTCGTCGACGACGCCCTGGCGCGCGGCGGAACGTGCACCGGGGAGCACGGCATCGGTGTCGGGAAGATCGAGGCGCTTTCCGTCGAGCACGGCGATCTCGTGCCGCTCTATCGGGAGGTCAAGCGCGCGTTCGACCCCCACGGGATCCTCAACCCTGGGAAGGTACTGCCGCCCGGCTGATCAGCGGGACGGCCAGAGCACGGCCGCGAGCGCCGTCGCCTCGGCCGCGACGCTGACGAGCGCAAGGAGCTTCAAGGCAGTCGATGCGCGCATAGAGCGTTGTCGGCCTCGGTCGAGGGTTCTCAAACCGTCTAGGCTCCGGGCATCGACGAGGAGGAGCGGTGAGCGACTACACGATCAAGCCCCTGTCCGAGGTTCACGACGTGCTCGGCGACTATCCCGGCGAGATGCGCCTCGCGACCTACGAGATCGACGCGGAGCAGACGGCGCTGACGTGGCGGCGGATGCCGGCGCAGACGGGCGGCAAGGGGTCGTACGGCCACCGGCACAAGACGCAGGAGGAGATCTACCTCGTCGTGTCCGGGACGCTCCAGTTCAAGCTCGACGATGACGTGATCGACGTCCCGGCCGGGACTGTCGTCCGCGTGGCGCCGCACGTCGTACGGTCGCTCTGGAACGAGGGGCCCGAGGACGCCGAGCTTGTGATCGCGGCGAAGAAGATCGACGACCCGCGGGGCGACGCCGAGACCGTGCCGGACTTCTGGCCGGCGTAGCGCGTGGGAGCGGCCTTCTCGCCGTGTCGGACGTGGCGCTACTCCGTGACGCGTTCCGTGGCCGACGGCAGCGCCGGGACAGTCGTCTTCATCGGCCTCAACCCATCGACCGCCGACGAGTCGCGGGACGACCCGACGACGCGGCGCTGCATCGGCTTCGCTCGGTGGTGGGGGTTCGCGCGCCTGGAGCTGGTGAACCTTTTCGCGTTTCGTGCCACGCGGCCCGCGGAGCTGTGGGCGGCGCCAGACCCGATCGGCCCCGGGAACGCCGAAGCGGTGCGATCAGCGGTCGCCGCAGCCGATCTCGTCGTCTGCGCCTGGGGCAACGAGGGGATGGGCGCCGAAGCGGAGAGAGTGCTCGACCTCGTCGACAGTCCCTACTGCGTGGGGACGACGGTCGGCGGAGCGCCGCGCCATCCGCTCTACGTACGAGCCTCGACGCGCCCGGCCCGATTCCGGCGGAACGGGCTCTACACTCCGTCCGCGGGCCGTTAGCTCAGCTGGTAGAGCAGGGGACTTTTAATCCCAAGGTCGCTGGTTCGAGCCCAGCACGGCCCACTAGCTGTCATGCGGGTTTGCGAACCGTTGCGGCTTGGATGGCCGTGTGGGGGCAACAGACGGGGCAACAGACGCCAGCGACCTCCGGCGTGACAGTTCGGGTTGAGGTCGTCTGCGTGGTCCAGCAGGGTCTACGCGGCTTGAACAAGCGGTTCTCCGTCGAACAGGTGATCACTAGTGGTCGGTGTCGGTCGGTGTGACCTGCCCGGAATCTGAACGGTGTTCGCAGGCGGCCGGACGAGTGACGCCGCCCAGGGGGAGGCGGCGAGGGTGGTGGAGAGTGGCGACTTCCGACCTCCGATCCTCGAGACCGGTGGTCACGAGTGGCGCCGGTGTTAGCTCGCGGGAAGCGTCTTCAGTGGCATGAAGATGAATCCAGCGGCGCAAACGCAAATGTCTTGTGGCGACTCGGCTCGTAGTTCACGTCTCGACCGTCGCCACCGCGTGAACTTGACGACCGCGTGGCCGACGTGGTCGGTCGCGATCGTTCGGTACGGCGATCGTGTGTCGCTGTCGGACCCCAGATGCGTAGGAGCTCCAACCCATGCAGCGGAAGCAGCTACCAACGGGATCGACTCCATTGGTAGATGCCGAGGAGTGTCGTTAGGGATAGCGGTCTTGTTCTCGTCTCTGGATCCAGGTTGGTCTCTCGCTGGTGTCGCGCGTCGCGTCCGACTAGGGCGCGGCAACGGACAATCGTGCGATTGAGTGTTGCCCAAATCATCGTGGTGCCCTCGAGTCGTCTTGCGGTCGGGCTCGCAACTGTTCCTCAGCGCGATAACTCGAACGGACGAGTGGGCCCGAAAAGACGCTGCCAAAGCCGAGTCGCTCGCCTTCTTCGCGCAAGTGCTCGAATTCGTCTGGGTGCACCCAGCGCTCGACCTTCGCGTGTCTCGGCGAAGGCTGCAAGTACTGACCGATGGTAATCACGTCGACCTCGTGGGCTCTCAGGTCTTCCATCGTGGCGACGACTTCGTCGTTCGTTTCACCGAGGCCGACGATGATTCCTGACTTAGTGATTAACGGATAGTCGGCGATCCCTTTCGAGCGCTCCAGGAGGCGAAGCGCTCCCTGGTAGGACGCGCGGGCACCTCGCATGCGGGCGTGAAGGCGTTCGACGGTCTCGATGTTGTGGTTGAACACCTCGGGGCGAGCCTCGATCACAGTCGTCAGTGCGGTCTCTTCGACACCCGCGAAGTCCGGAGTGAGAATCTCGACGGAGCAGCTGGGCAGCCTCGCGTGCAAGGCTCGCACTGTCGCCGCGAAGTGGCCGGCACCCCTATCGGGAAGATCGTCCCGATCGACGGAGGTGATCACGACGTGCTCAAGCCCCATCCGAGCCGCGGCGTGGGCTAATCGCAGCGGCTCAAGTGGGTCTGGAAGGTCTTCAGGTCGTCCGGAGGTGACGTAGCAGTAGCGGCACGCGCGAGTACATGTATCCCCGAGGATTTGAAACGTCGCCGTCCCGCGCTCCCAGCATTCGCCGATGTTCGGGCACCGTGCCTCCTCGCACACCGTGTGCAGACCGGTCCCTCGGATGAGACTCTCGGTGCTGCGATACCGGCCATACGGGCTTGGCGCCCGAACTTTGAGCCACACGGGACGCGGCGGCCGTTCCGAGAGAGAGGAATTCATCGCGCCGCAGACCTCTCGACCTGCTGGTCGGTGACGGCTTCGGTAAGGGCGTTCGCGAGTACTTCAATGTCATCGGAATTGGCAACGAGAGGAGGTCCGAAAACGAGGAAGTCGCCATAGCTGCGTGTTATCACGCCACGGGAGAAGAGCTCGGTCTCAGCCACGTCCGCGTGTGTTGGCGTCGTCGAGTGCGGCACGAACGTAATCGCGGTCAAGAGACCGATGCCATGCACAGCCGTGACATGGTCGAGCTCGACGAGCGGTTGGAGACGGTCCCGGAGCTGTGTGCCAAGGGTGCGTGCATTTGCGAGGAGATCCTCGGCCTCGAGGATTCGGATGTTCTCGAGACCGATTGCGCAGCAGGTCGGATGTCCGGTCGCGGTTAGACCGTGCATGAGCTTGCGTTGTGATGTTGTGATCGCTTCGGCGATCTCGCCGCTCATGCCGATGGCGCCGAGCGGGGCGTATCCACTCGTGAGTCCTTTCGCGATCGTCATTAGGTCTGCTCGGACTCCCCAGTGTTCGAGGGCGAACATCGTTCCGGTTCTGCCGAATCCGGTGACCACCTCGTCTGCGATCAGGAGGACGTTGTTTTCGTCGCAGATCGTTCTGATTCGCTGCCAGTAGGTGTCGTCTGGTATCCACATGCCGCTTGGTAGTGCGATGGGCTCGCTCAGGAAGGCGGCGACGCGTGAACTACCGATCCTTTCGATCGCGGTCGCGAGCGCGTCGGCGTCGTCGGATGGGATCTGGTCGAATCCTCCGGGTAGGTCTCCGAAGCCCGTTCGGTAGCTGTCGATCGAGGTAGCGCTGAGCGCGCCATAGGTGACGCCGTGGTAGCTGCCCGTGCGCGAGATGATTACGGTCTTCTCGGGCCGTCCGGTTGAGTGGAAGTAGAGGCGGGCGAGTTTGATCGCGCTTTCGTTTGCTTCTGAGCCGCCGCTCGTGAAGTGCCAGACCGGAAGATGCGGCGCAAGGGTCGCGAGCTTGTGGGCGAGGACAATCGGGGGCTCGCTTGTACGCGCGAAGAACATGGGGACATACGACAGCGATCGGATCTGTTCAGCTGCGCGGTCGGCAATGCTGTCGCGGCCGTAGCCGACGTTGACGTTCATGAGGCCTGAGAAGGCATCGAGGTAGCGCGTGCCGTCGATGTCCCAGAGATGGACCCCGTCAGCACGGTCGACTACGAGCGGTCCTCGCGTCGCGAGGACTTCGAAGTCGCTGGCCGGGTGGAGGAGGTGCCGGCGGTCCCAGCTGGTTAGGGCTTCGTGGCGATTAGGTTCCGGTGTGATCATGATGGTGCTCGAGGGCCGCTAGACCCAGCCTTCCTCGTCGGGGTTGGCGTACTGCATGAATTCGATGATCGCGCCGTCGAGATTGATGAAACCGATGCGCATGAACCCGTTGCCGACGTCCATCGGTTCGGAAATGACGTCGTATCCTTCGAGGGCTGCCTCGAGGTCGTCCACGCGGAAGGCAATGTGCGGCTCGGTCCGCATCGGACCGGTGACCGGGCTGTCGGGATGGAAGCGCACCCACTCGACGTGGAACGGGTGTGCTCGCGGGTTCGTGATCCACGCCATCGACCCCTCGCCCCATTGCTCGCCCTCTTGCGGGGTATCCGTGATGATCCCGATGTGGTCGAAGCGTGCACGTTCGAGGACGTTGCCCATGTGGCTAACCCTTTCGTTGTTCGTGGACATTGAGAACTGACTGCCGTAGTAGTTGGGTGTAGGCGTCTGAGGGGTTGTCGATCACCGATTCGACAGGGCCGGATTCGACGATCGACCCGCGGTGCATGACGTAGACGCGATCAGCCATCTGACGGACGACTGCGAGGTCATGCGTGATGAAGAGATATGAAAGGCCGAGTTCGCGACGCAGGCGTTGAAGGAGGTCCATGATTTGCGCCTTGACGGTGACGTCGAGCGCCGATACGGACTCGTCGAGGACAAGAAGCTTCGGTTGCACGGCCAGGGCGCGGGCGATTGCGACACGCTGGCGTTCGCCGCCTGACATCGCGGATGGTTTTCGTCGCGCGTGCCTCTCGGACAAGCCAACCTGTTCGAGGAGGCGTGCGACTTCGGCTTTGACGTGGCTGCCTCGGCCAGAGTGGACCCTCACGACTTCTCCGAGTGTGCTGCCGATCGTAAGAGAGGGGTTGAGGCTCGAGTACGGATCTTGAAAGACCATTTGCGCGAGGGTCGGGGCGAGACGCCGGGCGGATCGTCGATTCCTTTGCAGTACGGCCATGTCGTTGTCGTCGATGCAAACCGTGCCGCTGTCGGCTCGCTCGAGTCCGACGACGCACCGGCCGAGTGTCGTCTTGCCGGATCCGGATTCGCCCACGAGACCGACCGTCTCTCCGGTCCAAACCTCGAGCGAGACGCCAGCGAGTGCTGTCACGTCAGTCGTCATGCCGCGGCTGGAGTGCCGGAACGTCTTCTGTAGGTCATCGACCTGGAGTAGCGCACCGCTCGCCGAGGTCTCTCGGGTGGGTTCGGGTGGCGGGCTAGAAACCGATCGAACGGTTACGGGCGTCGGGTGGTGAGGTGCTGCCAACCGATCATGGATCTCGTCGGCGCGAATGCATGCTGAGAGGTGCTCATATCCGGCTGGCAGCGCCGTTACGGGTGTGAGGCAAGCGGGCAGTGCGAATTCACAGCGTTCGTAGAACGGGCACCTGTCTGCCACCGCGTCAGGCGAGGGAACGGAGCCCGGCACTGAATGGAGGCGGTCGGTGCGTGCATCGATGCGCGGCTCCGAGAGCAGGAGTGAGCGGGTGTATGGGTGGCGAGGATCATGCGCGATCGTCTCGGCCGGGCCCGACTCCAGGATGGAACCTGCGTACATGACCGTGATCCGGTCGCACGTGGAAAACGCGACGCCGAGATCGTGTGTGATGAACACGAGCGCCATCCCGCGCGAGCGCTGTAGAGAGTTCAGGAGCTCCAGGATTTTGGCCTGGGTTGTCACATCGAGGCCCGTAGTCGGCTCGTCAGCGATGAGGATCGCGGGGTCGCGTGCCAGGGCACAGGCGAGGCCGATCCGTTGAAGCATCCCGCCTGAAAGCTGGAATGGATAACGATCGCCGACACGCGGATCCGCGATACCGACTTCTGCTAACCGCCTCGCAACTTCATCGCGCCGCGCAGACTTCGGCGTTTCCGGGGCCAGCGATTCTGCGATCTGCTTGCCGCAGCGGACCATCGGGTCGAGCATCGTGAAGGGGTCCTGGAGGACCATCGAGATCTCCGTGCCGCGAATCCGTCCGAGGTCGCGCTCGCGCATTCCGACGAGCTCGTGTGTTCCGACGCGGACGCTGCCCGTAGCAGACATGCCCGGTGGCGCAAGTCCGATCATTGCGCGCGCGGTCATCGTCTTCCCGCTGCCCGATTCCCCGACGATCCCGACTGTCTCACCTGGAGCCAGTTCGAGATCGAAGCTGGTGACAATCGTGCGACGCTGATCGCCGGCGACGGCAGTGACTCTCAGGTCGCTAACCGAGAGTGCTGACCGTGGTTTGTCGTCGTTGGTCAATCGGCCTGGGGCCTCAACCGCTGTCACTGGTTCTCCCGTGGTCGGTCATGCGCTCGAAGAGGAGGTCTCCGATGATTGCGAAGCTCGCCGCCGTTCCGGCGATGAGGGCGGCGGGAGCTATCGCGGCCCAAGGGTTGTCGAAGATGATCTGCTTCGCCTCGAACAGCATTCGCCCCCAGTCAGGCGTCCCTAGTGAAACGCCTAGCCCGAGAAAGGAGAGCGTCGAGAGGGCGACGAGTCCGAAGGCGAAGTTGAGAAAGAAGTCGGCAACGACGACGGGGAGTGTGTTCGGCCAAATGTGCCGCGCCATGATCCTGACCGACGACAACCCAAGCGTTTCTGCTGCCTCGACGTACGGCAGCGTTCGTTGCTTGAGCGTAAGACCTCGCTGCATGCGCACCTCGAACGGAGCAAGGAAGATCGTGAGGAAGACAACTGCGAGGATGTAGGAGCCGCCGAGTACGCTGACGACGACGATCGCCACGAGCAAACCGGGGAGCGCGATCATGACGTCAACTCCGCGCATGATCAGCGTCTCGCGAACTCCGCGCCGGTAGCCCGCGTAGATGCCGACCACGCTTCCGATCAGCGCGATCCCTGTGGCGATCGCGAGGCCGCCGACGACAGGAGTGCGCGCGCCGACCATGACGCGGGAAAGCACGTCGCGCCCGAGCTGGTCTGTGCCAAGTAGATGATCGAGCGAAGGTCGCGCGGCGACGTGTGTCAGATCGAGCGCGTTGGGGTTGTAGGGCGCGATCGCGGCTCCGAAGACCGCGCAGACGGCGACGAAGACGAGGACGATGACGGCGATCACGGCCGAGATGGGCGGGATGGCACGGTAGCGGCGCGTTCGCGCCGTCGAATCACCGTACTGGGCGATGCTCACGAACGGCTCCCCTGGATTCGAACACGGGGATTGATGAGGAGGTAGAGCAGGTCGACGATGAGGTTGATGACGATGATCAGCGTCGCGAAGAGCAGCGTCATGCCTTGGATCATTGGAATGTCCTTCGAGTCGATTGACTGAAGGAACAGGAGTCCTAGGCCCGGGAGGCTGAAGACGATCTCGACGAGCAGGGCTCCGGTGATCAGGCTGGCAAAGAGGAAGCCTCCCATTGTGACAACCGGCATCAACGCATTGCGGAGCGCGTGGGCTATCACGACGCGTCGGCGGCTAAGGCCGCGTGCGCGGGCGAAGACGACATAGTCCTGATCGAGCTCGACGATCATCGCCGCTCGCGTGACGCGCGCGATCCAGGCGGTCGATGCGATCGCGAGTGCGACAGCCGGAAGAGTGAGGTGGTGGAGCCGATCGACAAATCCGGATCCGGCGCCTGCGGTGGGGAAGAGGTGCAAGGTCACCGCAAACACGTACAGGAGGAGGATCCCAACCGCGAAGGGCGGTGCACAGAGTCCGACCAGGCCGCCAATTGATACGGCACGGTCCGTAGCGGTGCGTTGGCGAAGCGCGGAGAGGACGCCGAGCGGGACTGCGATGGCGAATGTCAGAAGGAACGCGTAGGCCGCGAGGAACGCCGAATCTCCCCACCTCTGCTGGATAGCCTCGGTCACGGGCTCGCGGGTACGCGGAGACACGTTGAAATCCAGCCGCGCTGCGTCCTTCAGCCAGTCTGCATATTGCGCCAGGAAGGGCCTGTTGAGGCCGTATTGCTCGCGGATCGCGGCCTGCACCTCTGGGGTTTGCCGCCCGTCGCCGACGAGCGCCGATTCCGGGCTTCCGGGCGCGAGATGGACGAGGCTGAAGGTCAAGAACGTCACGAGCAGGAGGACAGCGACGCTCCCGAGGAGGCGCCGGCCGATCGGCCAAACGGCGGACGAGCCCGCCGACCAGACCGCGCGGGTTCTGGTTGGCGGGCTCGACGCTGAAGTCGCTGTTATGTCCTCGGCGGTGTTAGGTAGCTCGTCCACACTGAGCTCCCGTACGCCCACCAGTCGAATTCGGACGCGCTCGTCTTCTGCTTGTTGAACGCGACAACCTGGCTCGGCCAGAAGAGGAAGAAGAAGCCGCCGTCGTCGGCCACGAACCGGACGATGTCCGACACGGTCTTGCCCCGCGCGGTTGGATTCGGATTGCTTTGGTGCTTGGAGAGCAAGCTATCCAGCTGAGGGCTTTTCAGGTTGGAGATGTTCCAGCTCCCTGCGGCCGCGTTCTTGCTCGGGAGCAGGAAGTCAAGGTTCCACATCGGGTCAGGGTACTCCGTCCCCCATTGCGTGATGAAGACGCCGACGGGCTTCGTGCGGTTGTAGTACCGAGCCTTGTACTCGTCTGCGTTGACAGACTCGAGCTTCATGTTCACACCGATCTGCGCGAGTCCCGCCTGCCACACCTGGAGGATCTTCTGCGTTGTCGTGTCCGGGGGAACCGGGACGGTGATGTCGAACCCCTTGGGGACGGAGGACTGGGAAAGCTCCTGCTTCGCCGCTTGGAGGTCATACTGGTTCTTTGGGAGGGAGCTGTAGAGCTTCGATGTTGCGGCCGGCGAGAGCAGGTTGCTCCATGTCTCCGGCGGCTCCATCGTGGTCGCCAGGCGAGCTCGACCGCCGAAGAGAGCGGCGATCAGGCCCGGCCGGTCGAGCGCGTGTGCCATCGCTCTCCGGACGTGCACGTCGCCGAGGGGAGCGACCTCTCGGTCGAAGGCGCACCACCAGCAGCTTGCTGTTGGATAGGAGAGGACGCGCGCGTTGCTGACGGAGCTCCATCGATCCGCTGCCGCAGGGGGCACGTTGAGCGCGCCGTCGATCGTTCCGGCCTTCATCGCGAGGAAGCGGGCGTCGTCGTCCTGGATCGCGCGAAGCACGAGCTTGCGTGCCGCTGGCTTGCGTCCCCAGTACGCCTCGTTCCGGGTCAGCTCGACACGGTCATCAGGTGCGTACTTGGTGATTCGGTACGGCCCTGTGCCCATGGTGAGCACGGACGGGGTCCCGATGTCCTTGATGTGTTTCTTCGCGAAGCTTTTCTTGACGACGTATGAGGGGACCAGTCCGGCGATGCCTGCGAAGTAGACGTCGGGGCTCTTGAGTTTGAACGTGATCTGATTCTTGTTGCGGTTCAGCTTGATCGAGGCGAAGGGCGGGAACGCGTAGCTCCAGTTGGATGCCCATGCCTTTTCTTGGTGGCGCTCGAACGAGTAGGCGATGTCATCGAGCGTCAGCGGCGACCCGTCCCAGAACCGAACACCGTTTCGGATCTGGAACACGTATGTCTCGGGGTCTGGGTTAGACCAGGAACTCGCCAGACGTGGCCGAAGGCGTGCGTTGTTGTCGAGGTAGAGCAGGCCCTCGAGTCCGGCGGCCAGCGAGTAGTACTCGTAGTTCGTGCCCGGACCCCGAGTCATGTCCAGAGGCGGTCCGCCGCCAGGCCAGTCCACCGCCAATGTCAGCTGCTTGATGTCTGTGGCGGTCCGTTCGAGAAGTGCCCCAGTGCGCCCTGTCATCGCCCTTCCTGCCGACGCACCGGCTAGAGACGGCAGAAGCAGCCCAGCGCCGAGGAGGCCTGCGCGGCGAACGACTTGTCCTCGTGTGAGCCCGCTTGCCCCATCCTGGTCGCTCATGGCGCGACCTCCTGTCTGGCTCAGTGGTGTGGAGTTCTGAACAGTAGGGTCATTACCGTTCCGAACTGTGATGCGTCGAGACGCTACTCCTCGGTTCGCCGTGTGTCAAGCCAGTGGTGTGAAATGCGATAAAATTGCTGCTAAATCCGCTGCTATTAACAAACACGGCACGTCTGAGCTTGACACGCGAGGCGCCGAAGACATAGGCTGATGTGCGTGTCATTGATCGGAACAATGTACCGGGTATGAGTTCGCGTCATTCGGATTCGGTGGAGCTCAACGACCCAGTCGACGCCGCGACTGTCGGCGCCGCTCAACCACGTGACACTGCTCGAGCGGGCCTGAAGCCCGTTCGCCGCGCCAACCTGCCGGCGTCGATCGCTGAGCAGCTCCGTCGACAGATCGCAGCCGGCGAGTTCGCCCCCGGCCAACAGCTGCCAGGACACCGTGAGCTCGCTTCGATCTTCTCGGTCAGCGTCGGCTCTGTCCGAGAGGCGATCAGCATGCTAGTGAGCGCAGGTCTCATCGAAGCGCGGGCTGGCTGGGGCACTTTCGTGGCCGTGGCTCCGGTCAATTCGGCTGGCGATGACCCGCTCGCACCACCACTTGAGCGGAAAGAGATCAGAGAGCTCATCGAGGCCCGCGAGACGATCGAGCTTCAAGTCGTGACATCCGCCGCAGAGCGCGCAACGCCTGAGCAGATCGAGCGGCTGAAGAACGCACTCGATCGGATGGATGCGGCGGCCGGAGATCCCAAAGCGTACGGCGAGGCAGACGTGGAGTTTCACGCCACCCTGGCCGAGGCGGCAGATAACCGCATCCTCATGAAGGCAATGGTGGAGATTCGCGCCCGCCTCAAGAGCGACATCGAACTCAGCGTCGAGGCCCTGATTCGTCGCTTCGGCGACGTCCGATACAGCGTCGAGCAGCACCGGCAGCTCGTCGACGCAGTCGAACAAGGAGACGTCAAGCGGGCCAGAGCTCTTTCGCTCGACATGATGAACCGTAACCACGAATTCTTGATGAGCCTCTACGGCCTCGCCTCGCCGCGGCTCGCCGCCGCTGGGGCAGGGCTCGAAGGCGACACGTCCTCCGTCGACCCGGACCGGTATGAACGGGATCCATTCAATCCTCCCGACGCCGTTTGACGCGCGGGAGAACCTCGACGAATCAAGCCTCCGCCGACTCGTAGACGCGGTCATCGCAGCAGGCGTCGACGGCGTTGTCACAACGGGCGTGTTCGGCGAGGCTGACAGGCTCGAGGACGACGAGCGCGTCCGCGTAATCGAGATCGTCGTCGATCAGACCGCCGGGCGCGTTCCGGTCACCGTTGGAGTCACGCACCCGGCGCTACGCGTCGTCGTCGCCCGAACGCTTGCTGCGGAGAGGATCGGCGCTGCTGCCGTGATGGTGGCGCCTCTGGTCACCGACCGCGATTTCGTCGATGCCGTGTGCGCAAGCACTCATCTCTCCGTTGTAATTCAGGACTATCCGGACGCGACCGGCGTTCGGCTGCCTCTCGACTACCTAGCTTCGCTCGAGGGCGTACTCGTCAAACTTGAAGAAGCACCAACCGCCCCGAAGATCGCTGAGCTTCATCGCCGAGTCCCCGCGATGCCGATATTTGGGGGACGCGGCGCCGTGGAGGCGGTTCACGACCTCGCCGCTGGCGCGACGGGATTCATGACGGGCTTCTCATACCCGGAGGTCTTGGTCGAAATCTACTCGCTCTGGAAGGCGGGCAAGACCGACGAGGCCTACGCGATCTACAACACGCACCTTCCGCTGATTCTCTTCGAGAACCAACCGCGGATCAGCCTCGGAATCCGCAAGGAGATCATTCGGCGGCGAGGACTGATCGACTCGGGGATCACTCGCTCGCCGAGGGTGGAACTCGATCCGCACACGCTAGCCACGCTCGACGGCGTCGTCGCGAGGCTGGAACGCGAGCCAGGCAACCTCCTCAATACGGTCGGTGCAGTGCGGTGACCTCCCTGGACAACCTCGAGCTCATCTGTCCTGCGTGCGCGATCGTCGTGGACACCCTGCGCGCCCTTCGATGCACGGTCTGCGGCGGAGGACTCGAGGTGCGCTACGGCGACCTTGACCTCTCCGAACGCCAAGCAACCTGGCCGCCGGCGCTCGATCGACCCCTGCACGAGCGCTACCAGGCCTGGCTACCGAACGTGGATCACTCCGGACTTTCAATGGGAGAAGGCACGGCCCCGCTCCTTCGGAGCACAGTCTTGGCCGACACGCATCCAGGCGATGTCTACCTCGCAAACGAAGGCATGAACCCGACGGGATCCTTCAAGGACCGCGGGACAGCGACGGCGATGGCGTTCGCGTTTGCCGCGGGATTCTCGCGGATGGGCGTCATCTCGAGCGGGAACATGGCCTGCTCCGTCGCGGCGTACGCCGCTCGCGCAGGCTCACCGAGCCTCATCGTCGTCTCGACCTCCGTGCCTGCAGCCAAGCTGCGAGCGACCGCCGTCTACGGAGGGCACGTGCTCCGGGTCGACCGCGACCACGGCAGCCTCTTCTATGACGTCGCGGATCTCGACCGCGGCGACATCGCGTTTCTCAACAGCGACCATCCGTTTCGTCTTGAGGGGCAGAAGACATGCATCTTCGATCTCTACGCCCGCCTTGGAAGCGCTCGCCCCTCGGTCATCGTCGTCCCAGTCAGCTCGGGCGGGAACGTTCTCTCGATCTTGAAGGGGCTACGAGAGCTGGCCGACGCCGGAGTGCTGGCCCGGATGCCGCGGGTTGTTGGCGTCCAGCCCGCAGGATGCGCGCCAATCGTTGGCGCGGCTGCAAGCGGCGCGGCCACGGTCACATCGCTCGCCGCATTCGAAAGCATCGCTGGCTCGATCTCCAACCCAAACCCGCCTGCGGGGAATCGCGTTCTTGCCGCAGTCCAAGCGGGCCAGATCGAGCTTCTCACCGTGACGGATGACGAGATGCTGGCCGCTCAGCTTGAACTTGGCGCGACCGGAACATGGGTTCAGCTGGACTCGGCGAGCGTGATTGCCGCAGTGCGCCAGCTCTCGGTCGCAGGACGACTCCAGCCCGACGAGGCCGTCGCCTGCATCCTCACCGGAGCCGGTCATCGAGACCCGGCACACCCGTCTGAACGCTCCCTCGAGAGGCACACCCGAACCATCGCCGTCGAGGAACTCGGCAGCGCGTTGAGCTCGCTTTCCGAGGTCGCGGCGTGACGAGCGCGGTCCCTGTCGACCCGATTCGATTCGAGGTCGTTCGGAACGCGTGGATCTCCGCTTGCGAGGAGATGGCCCTGACGCTCCGCCGGAGCGCTTTCTCGACCAACATCAAAACGCGCTCCGACTTCTCATGCGCGCTGTTTGACCAGGATGCTCGCTGCGTCGCACAAAGCTTCTCTCAGCCCGTGCATCTCGGCTCGATGGCTCTTCTCGTTCGTGAGGCAATACGTCGTACCGCGCCGCTTGCCGAGGGAGATGTTGTCATCACCAACGACCCGTATCTCCCGGGCTCGCACCTCAACGACGTCACTGTGATCACCCCGATCTACTACGACGACGAACTCGTCGGGTACGCCGCGAACCTCGCCCACCACGTCGACGTAGGAGGCGGTGCACCAGCCAGCGTCGGTGCCTTCCGCGAGATCTTCCAGGAAGGCGTGATCATCCCGCCAACCAAACTGATGCACGCAGGCGCGCTCGATGAGGGTGTGCTTGGCCTCCTCCTCGCCCAGATCCGGTCCAAGTTCGAGACACAGGGCGACCTTCGCGCGCAGCTAGCGGCAAACACGACGGGAGCCGCGAGGGTACGAGACGTCTTCGACCGGATCGGACGCCAGGAGACAGGACGCTATCTGGCCTTCCTCCTCGAGTACACCGAACGACGCACGCGCCACGCGATCAGAGGCCTACCAGACGGTCACTACACCGCAAGCGGCTCCATCGATTGGGATGGCTACTCCCCCGACCCCGTCCATCTCGAGACGCGAATCTCGATCGTGGACGATCGAGTCACATTCGACTTCTCCGGCTGCGACACCCAACGACGCGCGCCCGTCAACTCGACCCTCGCCCACACGATCGCAGCGTGTGCCTACGTACTCAAATGCCTGACAGATGACGGAATCCCGGTCAACGACGGCTTCTACCGCTGCCTCGAAGTGATCGCACCCGAAAAAAGCGTCGTCAACTGCGCCCACCCCGCACCGGTTGTCGGCACCGGCGAGACCCAAGTCCGGCTTACGGATGTGTTGTTCCGGGCCATGGCGACAGCGATGCCCGACGCCGTTCCAGCGGGGACGAAGGCGATGATCTGCCACGCCGGCTTCGGCGGCCCAGACGCGAAAGGCGAGGACTACTTCTGTTTCCTCGAAACACTTGCCGGCGGCTACGGCGGACGGATCAGCAGCGACGGGCCCGACGCAGTCCAGGCGCATGGACAAAACACCGAGAACGCCCCGATTGAGGAGACCGAGAGGCGTTATCCCGTCAGGATCGTCCGCTACGAGCTCATTCCCGACTCCGAAGGGCCGGGACGATTTCGTGGAGGGCTCGGCCTCCGACGCGACTACATGTTCCCCGACCGGGACGTCACGTTCACGATCTTGGCGGATCGCGACGTTGCCGGCCCGTGGGGCCTTTTCGGCGGCCAACCAGGGCGACCCGCAGAGTACATCCTCAATCCTGGAGACGGAGAAACCCGTCTCCGCTCGAAGACGACCCTCGAACTGAAGCGCGGGGACGTCGTCAGTTATCGCACCTGCGGCGGCGGTGGGTTCGGGGCACCCCACGAACGAGATCCCGCTTCTGTCGCACGCGACGTCGCCGAGGCCCGCGTAGCTCCAGCGCGAGCGACGTCCGTCTACGGCGTTGTCCTCCGCGAAGACGGAACTCCCGACGCCGAGGCGACTGCCCAGCTTCGTGCGGAGCGATCGACTGCTGCGACCGACGAACCGGTGCTGGCGTGACCGGCGTTCGGATCGGGGTCGACATCGGCGGGACCTTCACCGACGCCACGATGGTCGATGAGGCGGGCGCGGTTATTGCCGTCGCGAAGGTGCCGACAACGCCCCGAAACCTCGCGTCAGGCTTCTTCGCGGCGCTCGATCGGCTGATCGAAGACAGTGAGCTGAGCCCTTCGGCCATCGACTCGGTCGTCCACGCCACCACCGCGGCAACCAACGCGCTAATCGAAGGAACGATCGGCGACGCCGCATTCGTCACCACCGCCGGATTCCGCGACGTACTTGAGATCGGCCGTCAGAACAGACCATCCCTCTACGACGTTCATTTCCAGAAACCGCGACCGCTCGTGCCGCGTGACAGATGCTTCGGTGTCCCCGAACGCATCGCGGGCGACGGCAGCACCATCGAGCCCCTCGACGAGGCATCGGTCCAGAGGCTGGGAGTCGAGTTGAGCGAGCTTGGCGTCTCGGCCGTCGCGATCTGCTTTCTCCACGCCTATCGGGCACCGGAGCACGAACACCGCGCCGCCGAGCTGCTACGCGACGCCCTCGGAACCGACATCCACGTGTCCGTCTCATCGCGCGTGGCGCCCGAATTCCGCGAATACGTGCGCGCAAGCACCACTGTCGTGAACGCATGCCTTCAGCCGGTCGTCCACGGCTACCTCAGAGACCTTGAGTCAGGCCTGCACGAGCGCGACGTGCGGCGACCACTCCTCGTCATGCAGAGCAGCGGCGGCGTCATCTCAGCACGTGAAGCAAGAGAAAGACCCGTCACCATCGTCGAGTCAGGCCCGGCGGCTGGGGTCGTCGCAGGCACGTTCGTGGGAAAGCAGGTCGGAAGCGAAGACCTCATGACCTTTGACATGGGCGGAACCACGGCCAAGGCATCGCTCGTAATCGGCGGGCAGCCATTGATGACTCGCGAGTATGAAGTTGGGACGGCCGCCGGTGCCGCCTACGGCGCGCACCGCGGCAGCGGATATCCCATCAGCACTCCCGTGGTGGATCTCGTCGAGGTCGGAGCCGGCGGCGGGTCGATCGCCTGGATCGACGACGGCGGTGCTTTGCAGGTCGGCCCACGAAGCGCCGGTGCCGAGCCCGGGCCAGTCTGTTACAGCCGCGGCGGTGTCGAACCAACCGTCACAGATGCCAACCTCGTTCTCGGTCGCATTAACGCCGCCTACTTCCTCGGCGGCGAGATGCCGCTCGATGTCGAAGCAGCCGCCGAAGCCATCGACTCACGTTGTGCAGCGCCACTGAGCGTCTCAGTCGAAGCCGCAGCGCACGCCATCGTCGAGATCGCCAACGCACGCATGGTCAACGCGCTGCGGCTCGTCTCGATCGAACGAGGCTTCGACCCCCGCGACTTCGTGCTCGTCGCCTTCGGCGGCGCAGGACCCGTCCATGTCAACCGGCTCGCAGCAGAACTCTCGATCCCGACCGTCATCGTCCCAACCAACCCCGGCACAGCGTCAGCAACGGGCCTCGTGATCACCGAAGAGCGCCGCGAGTACGCGACCACACTCCTCCAGCTCGCCTCGACCGTCGTCGCCAGCGAGATCGAGATCGCGTTCACTCTTCTCGAACAAGAAGCACGCCAGGATCTCCGGCATTCGCAGAGCGCGACGCCCGATGCGGAGCAGCTTCGACGCGAGCTCGATCTCCGCTACCACGGGCAGAGCCACGAGCTCACAATCCCCGCCTCGAGCAAGCTGATATCCACGACACTGCAAGACACTCTCAGTCGCTTTCACGACGAGCATCGGCGGGCGTACGGCAGCGCAGCCCTCGAGGCAGAGGTCGAGATCGTGAACGTGCGCGTGGTCGCGTTTGGCAAGAGTCCCCTTTCGATCGCGCCACCCGAGCCTCTGCACGCCCACGGATCAGGGCAGCCACGGATGCGTGACGTCTACTTCGACGAGACGGGCGGCTTCACAAGCTGCGCCGTGTTCGAACGCGCGACGGTCGCTCGATCGACCTCAGTCACCGGACCCGCCATTGTCGAGGAGATGGGTACGTCCACCGTTATCCACCCCGGATATCAAGCCTCGATCGACTCATACGGCAATCTCGTCATCGCAGCCGACCACAGCGAGGTGGCCTTGGCCGAAGCCTCATGAGGCACGTACAGCGTCCATCGAAGCAGCGTCGGAGAGGAGTCATGGCCAGCACCGCAGACGCCGTCATCATCGGCGGCGGAATCATGGGAGCAAGTACCGCCCACTACCTAGCCAAGAAGGGCTACGGGAAGATCGTCCTACTCGAGAAGAACCGCCTGGCCAGCGGCGCGACGGGATATTCCGCCGCCAACGTGCGCCAGCACTATTCGAACGAAGTCACGATACAGCTTGCTGTTCGAGCAGTAGAGATGTTCAGCAACGCAGAGACCGAGTTCGGTGGAGAAGTCGGCTTCACGCCATGTGGGTACATGGTCATCGTTCCACCGGAACAGGAACAGGCCATCCGACACGTCGTTCCTCTGCAGCGCGAACTGGGCGTCGATGCCCAATTCCTCGATCCAAAGGAGATCTCCTCCCGCTTTCCCGCCCTGAAGATCGATGACATCTCCCTCGGCTGCTTCGAGTTCGATTCCGGATACGCCGATCCGGTGATGACCGTACGAACCTTGGTCGAGACCAGTCGATCCCTAGGCGTTGACCTCCGCGAGCAATGCACGGTACTCGACATCAGGACGTCCGACGGAAAGGTCACGGGCGTTGTGACCGGCGACGGCGAGATCCAGACGGACTGTGTCGTAAATGCTGCCGGCCCATGGGCCGATCGCATCGGGCGCATGGCCGGAATCGGGTACGTCCTGCGGTTCAGCCGTGAGCACGAGGTGGTGTTCACGCTTCCCCACGATATTGGTCCGCTTCCTGTGGTCGCTGACGCTGTTCACCGCATCTTCTTCCGACCGCAGGGCACCGACAAGATCCTTGTCGGCGAGAGCTATCCGAAGGCATTGGAGCCGTGCGATCCGGAGACCTACGACGATTCAGCGGACGACAAGGTCATTCGGAGAATGGTCTCCCGCCTCGTTGAACGTGTGCCGGCCCTCAAGCAGCACATCGACGTCGACAACGTCAGGCGCAACGTTGTCGTCGCCTACTCAGGTGTCTACAGCATCACCGACGATTGGTATCCGATCGTCGGCGGCCACCCGGACTGTGAGGGGTACTTCTGTGCGATTGGAGGCAGCGGGCACGGCTTCAAGATCGGGCCGCCCATCGGCGAGTCCCTCGCGGATCTGATCGCGGGCGACTCGCCGCGAGTCGACATCAGCCCGCTCGGCTTCGATCGCTTTGAACGGGGCGCGCAGTTTCGCTCTGCGTGGGGCTCCGGGAACAGGGGGTGACCAAGTGACAGCGACTGACATATCCGGCGCGACAATTGAGCGGCTGTTCGAGACAATGGCGCGAATTCGATGGTTTGAGGAAGTCATTAGTCGCGCTTTCTATGCCGGACAGCTTCCAGGAGGCGTGCATCTCTCAATCGGACAGGAAGGCATCGCAGCAGGCGTTGGCTGCGCAATGGCTCCGGGCGACCGTAGTACGTCAACGCATCGAGGCCACGGCGATCTCATCGCGGTGGGGGCCGACATCGAGAAGATGTTCGCCGAGATCCTTGGCCGCGTGACCGGGTCTTGCGGAGCAAAGGGCGGCTCGATGCACATCGTCGACAACACCGTCGGAAGCTTGGGAACGAACGGGATCGTTGGTGGTGGTATCCCGATGGCGGTCGGCAGTGCGCTCACGAGCGAGATCCAAGGCGATGGTGCCGTGACCGTCGCCTTTTTCGGTGACGGAGCCGTCAACACCGGGTCATTCCATGAGTCGATGAACCTGGCCGCGATATGGAAGCTTCCGATCGTATTTGTCTGCCAGAACAACCTGTTTGGACAGTTCACGAAGACCGCAACCCTCTTCGCGGGCGAGTCGATCGCGGCTCGTGCCGCTGCCTATGGGGTTGAGGCCGCTGCGGTCGACGGAAGCAACGTCGTTGAAGTGTGGCAGGCCGCCTCAGCCGCTGTCGATGCTGCACGTCGTGGAGACGGACCTCGATTCATCGAGGGGCGCTGCTACCGATTCCGTGGCCATACGGAAGGCGATGTCAAGTACATCGGCGGTCAAAAGTACCGCGAGGACGAGGAACTCGAGAGCTACCTCGGCCGCGATCCCCTGAAAACGGTCGTCGATCTCGGATACCTAGAACGCGAAAGCGCTGCCGCAATCACCAGTCGTGTCAACGAGGAGATCGAAGCGATGTTCGAGCGCGCAACTAATGATCCGCTCCCAGATGGCGCCGATGCCCTCGTGAAGACCTTTGCAGGGGCACCGGCATGACACGGCGCACCGGGCTAGTCACGGCAATGCACGACGCGATCGAGTTCGAGATGGACCACGACGACCGGATCGTTTACATGGGAACGGACGCCGAGCTCGGGATCTGGGGCTACTCGCGAGGCCTCGGCGCAAAGTTCGGACCACGACGCATTCGGAACACACCGATCTCCGAATACGCCGTGACCGGGACAGGCGCCGGCGCCGCGATCACAGGTCTCCGGCCGATCGTGGATCTCTGTTGGGCGAACTTCATGTACGCCGCCTGGGATCAGATCGCAGACCAGATCGCGAAGCTCCCCTACATGACCAATGGACAAGTGTCTATCCCGATGGTCATCATCGCCGGAGCCGGGTCGTGCGGCAACGCCGGACAGCACTCAGACGTTCCCGTTGCGGCACTCGTGAACCTCGGCGCGATCACGGTCGTCTTTCCCTCAACTCCCGAAGACGCCGCGGGGCTAATGACATCGGCCCTCCGAAGCGACGACCCAGTCGTCTTCCTCTACCCCGGAGCACTGATGTCCGAGAAGGGCGAGCCGTTCGTGCCCGGAGCCGAAATACCGCTCGGAACAGCTCGCGTTCGCCGCGAAGGCAACGACGTCACTTGCTGGGCATACGGTCAGATGGCAAAGCGGGCGCTCCGCGCAGCGGAGTCTGTGGCGGAGAAAGGGATCTCCGTCGAAATCGTCGACCCACGATCGCTGCACCCGCTCGACGAAGCCGCCGTATTCGAGTCGGTCGCTAAGACCGGCAGGCTCGTCGTCGTCGACGAGGCGCATGCCGCATCCTCGCTTGGACGCGACATCATCGCGCGAGTCGCGTGCTCCGCCTACGACGCACTGACGACGCCACCGATCCTCGTCGCCGGCGCGGATGACGTGACGATCCCTTACTCGCCAGTTCTCGAGCGGGAACTCGTGCCGACTGTCGAACGGATCGCCGCCGCGTTCGAAACAGCCGTCGGACGAGCCTCAACGGCCGGAGTCGGCCATGCCTGAAGTCAACGTCGACGTCCCGAAGTATGGGATGGGAATGACCGAGGCGACCCTCGTCGAGTGGCTCGTCAGCATCGGCGAAGCCGTGGAAGCAGGGGCACCGATCGCGAAGATTGAGACCGACAAGGTCGACATGGACGTCGAGGCTCCTGTCGCAGGCACCCTCACTGCACAGCTGGTGGACGAGGGCAACGAGTTCGATGTCCCGGGCACGATCGCCAGGATCAACAGCGACTCATGAGCCGACGAGTCGCAACGGGAGTGCGCGTCGCGGGACGTCGTCGCCCCCACCCGCCCACAATCATTGGCCGTGAAGACCCACCAAATGGGGCGCCGAGGCTTCTGGGGAAGGGTCTACCCGACGTTCCTTTGCATCGCGAGACAACGGCGCTCCTGATCATCGACATGCAGTACTTCGACGCTGACCGTGCATCGGGAATCGGAGCGATCGCCGCCAAACGCGGACTGGCGGACACCGTCGACCCCTACTTCACTCGCATCGAACGAACAGTCGTCCCGAACCTTGCGGCGGTCCTTGCAGCGGCTCGAGCTGCTGACATCCTCGTTGCTCATTGCCGCATCGCGGGCGCTCGTCCGGACGGACGTGACATGAGCCCTCGCTATCGCCACTTCGGCTTCGTGGTTCCGCAAGGAACACGCGACGCCGAGTTTCTCGACCCGTTCGTGCCGGCTCCGAACGAGATCGTTGTCGACAAGACCACATCGAGTTGCCTTGCATGTACCAACCTCGACTCAACGCTGCGGACACTTGAAATCACATCGCTTCTGATCGCCGGTGTCGTCACGAACAATTGCGTCGAATCGACGGCGCGACACGCGAGCGATCTTGGCTACGAGGTTGTGATCGTCGACGACTGCTGCGCCGCATGGTCGGCCGAAGAACATGAACGGTCTCTTTCCGGGCTTCACCGAAACTTCGCCGTCGTAGCAACAACAGACAGCGTCCTCAGGGCGCTAAAGGAGGCCAGGGTCGTATGACAGTTAGCGTCGTCGGATTCGGACTCATGGGGCGTCCGATGGCCGAACGGCTCGACCAAGACGGCCACGACGTCAAGGTCTGGAACCGATCCGCAATCACGTCCAACCCCCAGAACCTTCCTGTCTGCGAAAGGCTCGACGAGGCCACCAGCACGGACGTCGTGCTCCTCATGCTCGCGAACTCCGCTGCTGTCGACGAGACGATGAGCAAGATCACGGATCTGCTGCGGCCCGGGCAGATCGTCCTCGACATGGGTTCGTCTGACCCAGCGCGGTCGGTACAGCATGCCGCTGAGCTCAAGCGAAACGGGGTCGGCTGGGTTGACGCCCCGGTGTCAGGCGGTCCGGAAGGGGCAGCAGCCGGAGAGCTATCGATTATGGTCGGAGGCGACGCCGCTGACATCGAAGCGGTCCGTCCGCTGCTCGACACACTCGGTGGCAACGTGGTCGTATTGGGGGGCCCCGGCGCCGGTCACTCCGCCAAGGTCGTCAATCAGATAATCGTCTGCCTCACGATTGAGGCGGTTGCCGAGGCATTGGCGCTCGGCGAGGCGCAAGGCCTCAATCTTCCGCTAGTCCTGGAAGCGCTTCGAGGCGGATTCGCCGACTCACGGATTCTCCAAGTCCAGGGACGACGCATGATTGACCGCGAATACGTCCCCGGCGGCCGCTTGGCGACTCTGCACAAGGATCTCGTGCTCGCGAAGCAGCTTTCAGAGCATCACGGGCTCTCGCTTCCCAACGTCTGCTCCACGATCGAACTGAGCGACATCCTCGTCGATGCCGGAGACGCGAACCTCGATGCATCCGCGCTCCACAAACTTCGAGTCGCGCAACTCCCCGCAACGACGCCGGTCGTATCCGGAGGCTAGTCCGTGCCGACTGAGGTTCCATGGACGCGGCTTCGCCGCGTCACTGCCGCCGCCATGACTGCGAGCGCGCTGATTCCACAGTTCACACTCGAGACCGAGGCTGACGTGGCGTCTCTCCTCGATTGGAAACGCGACCGCGCCGAGTCGGTGACCGACGTCCTCCTTGCCGCGACCGCGAAGGCCCTCCGCGTCCATCCAGCGGTCAACTCCTACTACGACGAGCCGAATGTGCTTCATCACGACTCCGTCAACGTCGGGCTCGCAGTCGAAACCTCCGACGGCCTGATCGTTCCGTGCATCGCCAACACTGACCAGTTGTCGCTTGATCAGGTGCGGCGCGAACGAGCCAGGTTGGTAGCAGCCGCCCGCCACGGGTCTTTGACACCGCCCGACATCTTCGGTGCGTCGTTCACGATCTCGAATCTGGGATCACTCGGGATCCGCAGATTCCAAGCGCTCGTTGTCCCAGGACAGGCGGCCATACTCGCAGTGGGTTCAGTGACGAGCAAAAGGACGGCTTCTCTTGTGCTCTCCTGTGACCACCGCGTCGTGGATGGGGCGCCGGCTGCACGGTTTCTCACGGATGTCGCACAGCTGATCGCGGATCTCGGTTGGATCGAGGCCCTGCGAGAGGACGACGATGGCGACGCGTAGGCCAAGGGCGGTAGCCACCACGAACAACGCGCCCGTCCCAATTGGGCCATACAGCCAGGCGGTCGACGCGAGCGGGTTCCTCTTCCTCTCGGGGCAGGCTGGCTATGTCCCCGCGACGAGAGAGCTCGCCGGGCCGGACATTGAAACCCAGACACGGCAGACGCTCTCCAACATCACAGCCGTACTGGAGAAGGCGGGTAGCTCACTCGATCACGTTGCCAAAGCAACCGTCTACCTCGCCGAGATTGATCACCGCGAGGCGATGAACCGCGAGTACATGAACTGGTTCCGAGACCCACTCCCTGCCCGCACAACGATCGCGGCGACCCTCCCCGACGGGCTTCTCATCGAAATGGACGTAGTCGCCGTTCACGAAGCACAGGCGCGGCCATGCTAGAGGGCGCCTTCGCGGCGGCGGTTACCCCATTGCAGAACGGAGGCGAAGCCCTCAACCCGGGCGCGATCGCGGAGTACGCGGCGTTCCTCGCGGAGGCAGGCCTTCGAGGAGTGATGGTCAGCGGGACGGCGGGTGAGGGACTTCTGCTGTCGCCGTACGAGCGGCGCCAACTCGCAGAGGAGTTCATCGACGCGAGCCCTCCCGGATTCGACGTTCTCGTCCAGTGCGGCGCCCAAACGACGGCCGAGACGGTCGGCCTTGCCGCCCATGCGGCCGACGTTGGCGCAACCGCCGCCCTGGCGATCTGTCCTCCGTACTTTCCTCTCGACGAGTCCGCTCAATACGCGTTTTTCAGCTCTGTCGCGTCTGCGTGCGCATCAATACCGTTTGGCGTCTACGAGTTCTCCCGCGCATCGGGATACAGCGTCTCCCATGACGTCCTCGAGACGCTTCGGGCCGAACATCCCAACTTCAAGCTGATCAAGATCTCCGACACACCTTGGGAGAACTTCTCGCCCTACCTGGCCCACAACCTCCAAGCGTTCTGCGGGCCTGAAGGATTGATCGGCGAAGCCCTGGCTGAGGGAGCCGTCGGCGTCATCTCGGCTCTAGCCGCCGCCTTCCCCCACGAGGTTGCAGACGCGTTCCGAGAACGCGATCCCGCTCGTCTGGCCGGCCTTCAACGCCTGCGGACGCTTGTCGACCGCTTCCCGCGCCAAGCGGCACTGAAGACCGTTCTCCGCGAGCAGGGCGTGCGAATCGGGATCGACGTCCGCCCGCCGCTGCGAGTTCTCACCAGTGACGAACAATCTCTCCTTCTTGAGGCCGTAGAGAACGAACTCGCCGTCAGCGGATCGCGACTCGGGGTGGAGCTCGAACGATGATGCGCGTCGGCGTACCTCGAGAACTGAAACCTCAAGAGCATCGAGTCGCATTGACGCCGGCCGGTGCTAGGGCTCTCGTCGCGGCGGGCAGTCGGGTTCTCGTTGAAACTTGCGCAGGAGTCGGCGCTGACTTCGCCGACGACGCGTACCGTGACGCGGGCGCCATCGTGACCGATCGGGACGAGGTTTGGTCCGGATCAGACCTGATCGTGAAGGTAAAGGAACCGGTAGCAGAGGAGTATCCGCTCCTTCGCGACGATCTCGTCCTTTTCACCTACCTTCACCTCGCCGCCAACCCTGGGCTCACCGACGCACTCGTTCAATCGGGAATTAGTGCCCTTGCGTACGAGACGGTCGAAGACAGAAGCGGACGCCTCCCACTACTGGCACCAATGAGCGAGGTTGCTGGTCGTCTTGCCCCGCAGGTGGGAGCTCAGGCCCTCGAACGACGGAATGGCGGGCGAGGGGTGCTCCTCGGAGGCGTTACCGGGATCGGGCCGGCGAACGTCATCGTGTTGGGAGGTGGCGTAGCAGGCGCGAACGCAGCGCTCATCGCCGCTGGCATGCAGGCGAGGGTCACTGTCATCGAAAAGTCGCTAACCCGAGCACGCGAACTTGAAACGTTCATGCCACGCAATGTGTGTGTGATAGTGGCGCAGGCCGGAGAGATCGAACAGCACCTCGTCGGCTGCGACCTTGTCATCGGCGCCGTGCTTCTGCCCGGTGCGCGTGCACCGATGCTGGTCGAGCGCCCGATGCTCGCCCTCCTGAATCCACGTGCGGCGATCGTCGACATAGCGATCGATCAAGGCGGGTGCTGCGAGACATCCGCGCCGCGCACGCACGAGGATCCCCTCTACGTCGTCGACGGCGTGGTCCATTACACCGTGACCAACATGCCTGGAATCGTTCCGGTCAGTTCGACCCGGGCACTCACGAACGCAACTTTCCCTTTGATCATGACTCTCGCGTCTCACGGACTGGATCGAGCGTCCGATATCGAGCCGTCCCTGGGATCAGGCGTGAACGTTCGCAACGGAGAAGTCGTGCATCCCGGAGTCTCGGCGGCGTTTGCCAGCCAGCAATAGTCGGATCGACGTCCTCGACAACGACCGAACTGATCATCGCGATCACGCCGCGGATCACCTCGGACTGCCCTGTGCGAACAGGCTCCAGCCGCAACGTGCCCTCGGCGAACAGACCCTGACCGCAACGAACGAACTCGAGGGGTGAAGATGGTACGGCCGGCGTGAGATCCGACGCGGCGAGTCGGGGGTCACACTGACTAGCCGACGACTAGACGTTTCTCCAACCGTGTCAGACGGACGTCAGGTCCGAGCTTGTGCTCGACGGAAATGGAGCGAGCAAGACGCGGCTGATAATCATCTCGTCCGAGCGATCAGATGCAATTGGTCCAGTTGGGTCTAGCGGTGTTGTGCCGTTTTGCCGACACTTCTCTTGGCCGAACGAGCACCCCGCTCATCCAGAGGCAATCAGCGAGTCCCGAAGCGATCTTCGCTGCGCTGGCGCCCCATTGACTCCGGCGAGCCGCAGACGACCTCCGACAAGTGAGCAATTGGAGGCGCCGCTAGAGATGCCCTTGTTCCCTGCGCGGGTTTAGACGGCCAGCAGAGATCGGTGGGCACTCAGAGGATTCGTCGCCTAGGCAGTGATCCGGGCAATACTCGTCGGCGCCTAGTCGCTGACTGAGAGACGATGGCGCAGTTCGTTGCCACGGTGGTTAGGCATCAGGCCGTCGTGCTGTAACCGGCCGATCACAATCCCTGCGTCGATTCCGAGTCTGTCCGCGAACTCGGGGACATCAGTCAGGGTGAGCTGTCTAAGGTCGGGCTCCTGATCGAGCGGAATCAGCGTCCGTGTCGCGAAGCGATCTGCCTCGTCTTCCCAGACCTGTGACTCGGCGTCGCTGGTTGCCTCCAGTCCTTCGAGGAAGATCTGCTTCTTGCGATGCATGAGCACATGCGCAGCCTCGTGAAAGAAGCTGAACCAAAAGATGTCCTCCCATCGGTAGCGAAGGCTCATTTGGATGAGCGCTTTTGTGGGAGAGAGCCATCGCGTCGCGCCGTTGGCGCGCGCACCTCGGAAGGCTTCAGTTATCACGACCGCGACGCCGGCGGACGCGCAAGTCCGCACAAGCGCCGGATGCCACTCGCTTGGATCAAGCCGCGTCAGTCCCCGCGCCTCATGGAGCACGTCGTGGAAGCGACGGCTGTCGAACGGCTCGACGTCGATGGTTGCAGCCTCGATCTCGCCCACACGCAGCCACGCGGCGAGAGCCTTGGCATCGCTTTCGACTCGCTGTGACTTGCGGAAGGCGACCGGTGGATCAGTCCAGACGTCTGGACTCGCGATACCAAAAAACCCCAGGAGGTCACGGACGAGATCTGTCCCTTTGGTCGCGGGTGCGATGAAGCCACGTTGGCGGAGCTCGCGTACCGGGAAGCTTTTCGCCCATTCAAGCGCCGTGGTCAGATCTTGAGTCTCTTCTCGGCGGGCGAGGTCGGCGCGGTAGAGCGACTCTCTTGTTAGCCAGAACGCGGCAGAGACTCCGAGTACCTTTTCAAGCCCGAGTGCGAGTTCCGCCGAGATCGACGCCGTCCCTTTCACCACTTGATTGACATGCTTTAGGGAGACCCCGAGGCGTTGGGAAAGCTCGGTTTGCGTCATGCCTGTCTGCTCGAGCAGGTCGGCTAGCGTCTCGCCAGGCGCGCTGGTGTAGTCGGGCTGGAACGCCCGCGCTGGTGTCATCTCCCGGGGCATCGGTATGTGGTCGCTTTCATTCAGGGGTGATAGTCGATAACTTCGATAACGCAGACGGCCTCCACGAGACTCCAATCGAGTCCGCCGTCAGGTCGATGGATTCCGGAGCCGCTCGGCGAGAAGATCAGGCGCTTGCCGCCCTCGAGGTCGAGCGCGAGCTGCCCGCTACGGTCACCGTCGAGCTCGTGGCAGCGCCCGGGGAGTTTGCGGAATTCGGCCAATGTTGAAGCGGCGCGTAGGTCCGTGATCCGAGTAGCGAGCTTCTTCGCGCACCTGTCCCCGTGTGCGCGGCGCAGCTCCCGCTGTGACTCGAAGAGCCGTTGCAGCCGGTCGGTAAGGAACGTGAGCTCCACGTCAAGCTGGAAAATCATTTACCGGTGTGGTATAGAGAACATGCCGACAGGAGCTTAGCACGCCTGGGCTGGGCTGCGAAGCACTGAGAGCGCCAGGTTGACGGAGTAACGGGAGGAGAAGTTACGTGCGAGTCACGTTGACCATTGTCAGGAAACACGAGTGACCCGTCTAACGCGAGTGGGTTCAAAGACCGTCCGCGCGCCGCGGGCGATTTTTGTCGAGGACTGGGCCGCTGCGTACGGCTCTCCCTACCTAGTACAAGCCGACGAGTCGTTGAGCGCGGACGTCGAGCTCGTGGAAGACGGCGATCGGCTCGTCGCGCATGCGGGCTCACCGTCTGTCGGGGATGCTGGGATTGCGTTCGTTGATGGTGTCCGCCGCGGAGAGGCGTCGCTCTACCAGCACGATTCCGCGACGGGCGCGGTGGCACATGGTGTCGCTGGCGCGCATGCGTGCGGCGCCGTAGTCGGCGATGGCGATGCGCTTCGGTTCGACTTGATCCGGCTTCGTCGGCTCGTAATCTGGGGAGCGGGGCTAACGGGAAACCTCCCGTCGGTGGCCGGTGGGTGGGCGTGGACGTCGGCATCAATCGCAAGCGCGGCACCCGACGCGCCACTGAAGGAGTTGCAGACGCGCATGCGGGAAGACGAGGGGCGTCTCGCCGAGGACCTGTCTGAGCAGGGCTACCTCGTCGTCATCGACGGCCCTTTGAACTTCGTACGCAGTCGCGATCTACCGGTCGTCGGATACGTCAAGACGCACTACCGCGCGCTCCTGGACGAGAAACACCACAAGCGGATCCCCGAGCTCCAAGCAGGGGAGCGCACGTCGCTGTTCCGGCTCGGAAACGACCGTTACTCCTGCTATATGCGCCTGACAACGCGCGCCATCAGGTCAGGGCCCTGGTTCGGGATCGTTCGGCTCGAAGTCCCGCAGTCGCCAGGCCTGACCTCAGCGGTCGAGGTTGTAGATCGCGTTGCGGGGGTGGTTCCGCGCTTCGCCGGTGTAGCCCATCGCGACCCAAGAGCGCCGCAGAACTTGCAGCCGGTCGGCGCGCTTGAGACGCATCTGCGTCACTTGCTCGGCCACGCCGGTCTTGCGGCGCGCGCCGTTCGCGATGCGGTCGATTCCCTCTCCCGACCCGAGGAGATCGCATGACGAGCATCGAGGCGACGACGAATCTTGGTCTCGTCGATGGTTCGGTTCCTGCGTCGACGCGCCGTTTCTTCGTCGTCCTTGCCGAGGATGCGGTGGCTCAGCTCGACGAGCTAGTCGTGACGACGCAGACGCTGCCAGACGGCACTGAGCTGCGTCATTTTGGAATTGTCGTCGAGGGGACTGGCGAGATCGAAGGTGCCGAGCTTCCATCTGACACACACCGGATCGCGGAAGCCCAGACGATGCCCGGCATCACTTCGCGGCGCGTCGAGGTACAGGTCCTCCGCACGATTCCCGAGCTGTGGCTTCCGCCCGGTCCGGGCGCATCGGTCGCTCGGGTTGGCGGGACGGAGCGCCGAGAAGCGTTGTTCCTCGACCAGATGGAGCATCCGCTGTCGGTCGGCCTCGATCAGGCGGACGATCCGATCTACGCCGACTTTGCCTTCCTTAACGGCGAGAAGGGCGGCCACGCCTCGATCTCCGGCATTTCCGGGGTGGCGACAAAGACGTCGTATGCGCTGTTTCTGCTGTACATGCTGTTCGAGACGCCCGAGGGGCGGGCGCTCCTCGGCCCTGCGGGACCGGCGACGCGGGCGCTCGTGTTCAACGTCAAGGGCGAGGATCTGCTGCACATCGATCGTCCGAACGCGCGCTATGCGGCGCGGCCGGATGCGGCGGGGCGCTGGCAGGCGCTCGGCGTCGAGCAGCCCGGCCCGTTCCAGCGGGTGCGGCTGTATGCGCCGCGCTCGCCGCGCTGCCATCGAGGCGCCGTTGCCACTGACATTGTCTCGCGTGAGGCAAGCGACGTCCTCGCCTACGGCTGGACGCCAGAGACGTTCATCCGCCAGGGTCTGCTGCGCTTCTGTTTCACGGCTCCCGAGGACGCGCGGACGCAGATCTCCTTCGTCGAGCAGCGTGTCCGTGTGCAGCTCGCCCGCTGGGCCTATCCGCTCGAGGGCGACCGGGGAGCAGTCGTCCTCGCCGACCCACCGGACGGCTGCTCATACAACTTCGACCGGATCATCGAGGAGAGACGCGACTCGAAGCCGGCAGGCGCTGGGGTGCCGATCCGAGATTTTTCCGATCTCGTCGACTTCCTGACGACGCGGCTCGCGCCGGACGATCCGCACAGCGATCCCGCATGGACGGGGAGCGTGCAGGCGAATACGCTGATGGCCTTCCTGCGCCGGCTGTACGCGCTATCGCCCCGGGTCGGCCACCTGGTCACTGTCGGCGTCCATCCGGTCGAGCTCGAGGAGCCGGTTACAGTTGTCGATATCCACGATCTGCACGACGATGCGCAGCGCTTCGTCGTCGGCGCGCTGCTCTCACGTGTGTTTGAGGAGAAGCAGGGCCTGGGGCGTGAGCCGCTGCGCTTTGTGGTCCTCGACGAACTGAACAAGTACGCGCCGCGGCAGGGGACGAGTCCGATCAAAGAGTTGCTGGTCGACATCGCCGCTCGCGGTCGAAGCCTCGGCGTACTCCTGATCGGCGCACAGCAGTCGGCCGACGACGTCGACGGGAACATCATCCGCAACGCGGCGCTGAAGGTGGTCGGTCGCCTCGATGCTGGCGAGGCCTCGGAGTACAAGTTCCTGACCAGCGAGTTGCGCGAGCGGGCGGCGCGGTTCCTTCCGGGAACGATGGTGCTCGATCAGCCGCTGATCCCCGCGCCGCTGCCATTGCGCTTCCCGTTCCCGGCCTTCGCGACGTGCGTGGCCGAGGACGAGGGGCCGGGCGGCGAGGAGCAACAGGCCCTTGAGCGGGAGGCGTTCGAGCGGTTATGAGACTGCTCCACATCTCCGACTGGCACCTCGGAAGGATGACCTATCGCCACTCGCGGGCGTCCGACCACGACGTCGTACTGTCGGAGACGATCGGCCATGCAGAAACTCTACGGCCACATCTGATCGTCCACACCGGCGATGTTTTCGACGGCTTCCGTCCCGGTTACGAAGAGATGCAACGAGGGGTCGAGGCGCTACGGGAGTTGGCGGCGATCGCGCCGGTCGTCGTCGTCGCGGGTAACCACGACTCACCAGCGCTCTTCCGTCTCTTCAACCGACTGCAGGGAGACGATCGGCGCATCTACTTCATCGACCAAGCGAGGCCGCCGGAGGAGGGAGGCGTGCTCGAGTTTCCGGGTACGGGCGACGAGGTCATCAGGCTCGCCCCGCTTCCGTTCGTACACGCGAACAGGATGGTCGAGCGGTTTGAGGATCCAAGCACCTGGATGACGAGCTATGCAGACCGGATCCATCTGATCGAGGACGGCCTCAACCGCGGCCTTCGCGACGGGTATGACCCGTCCCGGCACATCCTTCTCTTCGCCGCTCACCTCTACGTCACCGGCGCGCACTTCTCGGGCAGCGAGCGGGCACTGCACGTCAGCGACACCTACGCCTGCAGGCTAGAGCGGTTGCCACAGGTCTCCTACGCCGCCTTCGGACACATCCATCAGCCGCAGGCGCTCCCGGGTACGACGGTCAATGGGCGATACGCGGGCTCGCCAATCTGTCTCGACTTCGGCGAGGAGGGCGAGGAGAAGGAGATTGTCATCGTCGAAGCCGAACCGGGCCGGCCCGCAATCGTGACCCGACAGGCGCTGAGTGGCGGACGGCCGCTACGCACGCTTACAGGCACGGTCGCGGAAATCAGTGCCCTCGCGCCAGCTGTCGGCAACGCCATTTGCCGTGTCACCGTCAATACGGACACTCCGACCTCCAACGTGAGCGAGCTGCTGCGCGATCTCTGTCCGGACGCGACGCTCGTCGAGGTCAACGAAAACTGCGCGGCAACTCGGATCGAGATCGTCGAGGCAACGCCCGAGGACGCAGAGGCAGAACCGAGCTTCAGCGAGCTCTTCCTCGCGTACCTGGCAGAGCGCGGAACTCGTGGCGCCGACGCGAAGCTCGTCTTGAAGCGGTTCGAAGAACTACTCGACGCCGTTAACGACGAGGCACCGCCACGGCTCGCCGATATCGATCGGCTACTCGCCCCGCCGAAGGGCCGTCGATGAGGCCGCTGCGGGTCCGGATCAAGGGGTTGCGCAGCTTTCGCACAGAAGTCGAGATCGACTTCACCGACCTCGCGTTGGTCGCGATCGTCGGCGATACCGGTGCCGGCAAGTCCTCGATCCTCGAGGCCATCACCTACGCCCTCTACAACGCGACGACCTGGGATCAGCGCGGCGTCAAGCAGCTGATCTCTGACGGCGCCTTGACGATGAGTGTGCAGCTCGATTTCGCATGCGACGGCCAGATCTACCGCATCACGCGCTCGACTTCGAGAACCGCCTACCCGCCACCAGGCCACGAGCTCGAGTGCCTGACCGATCGGAGCGTTCCCAAGCTCGATGGCGAAGAGGCGATCAAGAAAGCAGTCACCCAGCTCATCGGACTCGGCTGGGACGGTTTCACCTCAGCCGTGATCCTTCCGCAAGGGCGATTCCAGACGCTGCTGCAGTCGAGCCCGGCTGAGCGAACCGAGATCTTGAAGGGCATCTTCCGCCTGCACGAGCTGGGCGTCGTTCGCGAACACGCGCAGCAACTTGCCAGCGAGTATCGAGGCGCCGTAGACGATCTCCTCGCCGAACGAGCGCAGCTGCTTCCCGATCCGAAGGCGGTTGCTCGCGAAGCAGCCGAGCGCAAAGCGAAGGCGGAGAAGCAGGAAGCGAAGCTCCGTGAAGTAAAGATCGAGGTCGGCAGGAACGGGGAGGCGGCGAAGGAGAAGACCGAGACGGCGACGCGGCTGCGCACAGCCGCTTCGCTCCTCGAAGAGGCGAACACCCACCCCGCCGCTGCCCTGGCGGAGCTAGGGCCGCTGCTCGCGGAACTTGACGAGAAGGCCGCCGCGCTGATCCAGGAGGAACAGGAACTCTTAAAAGCCGACGAGCAGGTCCGAGATGCCCTACGACTTGCCGAAGCTGCGGGCGAAGACGAAGCCGCCCTCTCACGAGCGCAGACTGTGCTCGGGTGGTTGAGAACAGAGTCGCCGCGACTCGCCGCTGAAGAGAAACGGCTCAAGCATGAGCGTCGCGCTCTCGACGCCGACATGCAGCAATTGGCAACCGATGAACGCGCACTTGAGTCACTTCTTTCCGCCGCCGTCGAGAAGGAGCAGGTGTGCGCCGCTGCCGAAGACAGCGTCCAGCGGGCAGAGGCCGACCTTCAGAAGGCGGAAGGAGCTCTTGCGGACTACCGCCGCTTGGCGATCGATGCGGTGGCTGCTGCCGAGGCGCTCGCCGGTGTCGAGGCGAAGCAGCAGGCCGCCGGGGAGCAGCTGGAGCAGGCACGCGCCGCCGAGGCGCAAGCTCGCGCAAACGCTTTCGCAGCCACAGCGGTGCTCACGCAGCTTCAGCGTGAACACGCAGCCGCGCACGCAGCCGAGGGCCTACGCTCGGGCGATCCTTGTCCGATCTGCGGTCACGAGCTTGCCGAGGGTTTCAAGCCGCCGCGTGCTCCGGCGGGACGAGCCGCGGCGAAGGCTCACGAGAAAGCAATAGCCGCCGAGGCCAAGGCGCGTGATGCGCGCGCCGCGCTGGAGGAGCGCTGTCGCCAACTCGGCGAGAGTGTGAGCGGAGCGAGTGAGAGATCGAAGTCCACCAGCGACGCAGCGGAGGCTGGCCTCCGTGCGTTGCGCGAGGCGGTCGGTGACGCTGGCGCCGACCCAGCGGACCGGGATGAGCAACTCCTCTCCGCCGTTACTGCTACGGCTGAGGCGCAAAGGGAAGTACTACAGCTTACTAGGCGCCGTTCCGAGGAGAAACGCTCGGCGGCAACAAGCGCTGAGGCCGCACTCAGGCCGCGGAAAACGGCCCTCGAGGAGCGCCGGCAGGCGATCGAACGTGGCGACGCCGCACATGCCGAGCAGGCGAATTCGCTCGAGTCCGAGCGTGTTGGGCTCCCGAAACGTTTCCGACCGGCGGCGAACGCTTCCGTCGAACGGACTCAATCACTCCTTGCTCGCCTTGCAGCTCGACTCGGAGAGTTGGGTGGACTCAGGCGTGAACGCGAGCGCGTCCAGCAGTGCCTTGTGGACGTCCGCGTCGGTCGGGACGAACTCGCCGACCGCCGGCAACGCGTGTTCGACGAGCCGCGTCAGTCAGCGGAGAGGACGGTCCTACTTCTCTACGACCGTGTGGAAACCGCAAGCCGGCTCGTGGACCAGGAGACGCCGCCTTTGCCGGAAGCCGACGGCGATTTCGCCGCATATGTAACGGCAGCTGTCGCACTCGAGACCGCCGTCGAGAACATCGTTAAGACGATCGAGAGTCTTGCGAGTCAAGCAGACGCTGCCGCAGAGAAGGCGCGCTCCAACATCGCGGTGCTCCTCGACGCGGCTGACGCTCCGAATACCGAAGCGCTCGACGAGCTGCTGATCGCGGCCGCGGCCACCGCCAGCCGCGCGCGAGACGAGGAAGCCGAGGCAAAAGCCCAGATCCCACGCGTTGCGGCACTGGAGAAGAGGCTCGCTTTCCAGCACAGTGGGATCCGAAGCTTGGAATTCACGTGACTTGAAGTCGCGGC
>JADMIO011683306.1_pt1 | contig 44060 bp, 33 predicted proteins | sample 8958161 | NCBI WGS metagenome assembly JADMIO01 (sample SAMN16585339, study PRJNA669376) | soil metagenome | isolation source: Crop rotation soil | place: USA: Cullars Rotation, Alabama | collected 2011
GAGCCAGTGTGATTACATTTGCGGCCTAACTGTGGCCAGTCCAGTTACGCTGGAGTCACTAGTATTTAGGTGACACTATAGAAGCGGCCGCGACAACTTGTCCACGTGGAATTCTAAGCTTAGGATCCCAATGTGCTGGAAAGCCGTTGGGAGATCGCCACCGCCCTCTCCGGCGCGCTGCTCGAAATCAACCCGTTCGACGAGCCCAACGTTCAGCAGGCCAAGGACGCGACGCGGGTCCTGCTCGACAGCTACGTGGCAACTGGCAGCCTTCCTGTCATGAAACCCAATCGCGTGGAGCCGGCCGGCGCTTCGTTGACGCTTTCCGCTCAGGCCAGCGCTGCGCTCGGCGGGAAATCACCCGAAGCGTTTCTAACCCTTCTGCGTGACGGCGATTACTTCGGCCTGCTGGCCTATGTCGGGCCGGAAGCTGAACTGGCCGCGCGGTTTCACGCGCTTCGCGTCGCAGTCCGCGATCGCACGCGCGCCGCCACGATGTTTGGCTACGGACCGCGCTATCTGCATTCCACCGGACAGTTGCACAAAGGCGGGCCGAACTCCGGCGTCTTTCTCGTGGTCACAGCCCAGCCACGCGAAGATCTGCCGATTCCCGGTCAGCCCTTCTCGTTCGGCACACTCGAGCTCGCGCAGGGACTCGGCGATTTCGCTTCGCTCGACAAAGCCGGCCGCCGCGCCCTCCACGTCCATCTACCGGCGCCGGATCACCGCCTCCTCGGCCAGATCGCGGATGCCCTGCTCGACCGCCTGTCGCAACGGCCCGCCTGATGAAAAAAAAGGACCCACGATGCAGCTAGGTTTCGTTGGCCTCGGGCGTATGGGGCTCAACATGGTCAAGCGGCTCCAGACCGGCGGTCACAAGGTGGTCGCCTTTGACCGCGATTTCGCCGCAACCGCCCGCGCACAGGAGACGGGCGCTACCGGTGCGGCCAGCCTCGCGGACCTCGTGAACAGGCTCGTCGGTCCGCGCGTCGTCTGGGTGATGGTCCCGGCCGGCGAACCGACCGAATCCACGATTACGACACTTGCGCCGCTGCTCGCACCGGGCGATGTCATCGTCGACGGCGGCAACACCAACTTCAACGACGACGTCAGGCGCGCCGAGGCGCTGCGCGGCAAGCAGCTCCACTACATCGACGCCGGGACGAGTGGCGGCGTCTGGGGACTGACCGAAGGCTATTGCCTGATGGTCGGCGGCGAGGAGGACATCTGCAAGCGGCTGGAGCCGATCTTCCTGACGCTGGCTCCCGCGGACGGGTACCTGCGCGTCGGTGGCCACGGCGCCGGGCACTACGTCAAGATGATTCACAACGGGATCGAGTACGGCCTGATGCAGGCGTACGCCGAAGGGTTCGAGCTCATGCAGGCGAGCGCGTACAAGCTCGATCTCGCCGCGATCTCCTCGCTCTGGATGCACGGAAGCGTGGTGCGGTCGTGGCTGCTCGAATTGACCGCCCGTGCGCTCGCGGAAAATCCGGAGCTGACCGGATTCAAGGGTTACGTCGAAGACTCCGGCGAGGGGCGCTGGACGCTCAAGGAAGCCGTCGACCGCGCCGTACCGCTTCCGGTCCTGGCGGCCGCCCTGTTCACCCGCTTCCGTTCCCGCGGCAGCGACCCGTTCGCCGAGCGTCTGCTGGCGGCCATGCGGAATCAGTTCGGCGGGCACGCCGTGAAAAAAGACGATGCCTGACGCGACCGCGTCGCTCTTCGAGCGACTCGCCGTCGGGACGGCGCCGCCGGTCGCCGCGGAACCGGTCTCGCTGGTGATCTTCGGCGGCAGCGGCGACCTCGCTCATCGCAAGCTCCTCCCCGCCCTCTACAACCTGCATCTTGATGGCGTCCTGCCGCCGCGCACCGCGATCGTCGGCGTCGGCCGACCGGCAAAGAGCGACGAGGAATATCGCGCCTTCGCCAAAGACGGCGTCACGCAGTTCTCGCGGCGGCCGATCGACGACGGCGCCTGGCAGGCGTTCGCGGAATCGCTGTTCTTCGTGAACGGCTCGTTCGAAGACAGCGCCGCCTTCGCCTCGCTTGGATCGCGGCTCGACGTGATCGAGCACGAGCGCGGCGTACCCGGCAATCGCATCTACTACCTCGCGGTCCCGCCATCGATGTTCGCGCCGATCACCGAACAGCTGGCGCGGGCGCGTTTCGTCCACCCGCCATCGATGCGGGTCGATCCGGACGCCGGCCCGATCCCCTTCGCGCGGCTCATCGTAGAGAAGCCGATCGGGCGCGATCTGGCCTCGGCGCAGGCGATCAACGATGCGATTGCGAAGGTTTTCGAAGAACGCCAGGTTTACCGCATCGATCATTACCTTGGCAAAGAGACGGTCCAGAACATCCTGGTGCTGCGGTTCGCCAACAGCATCTTCGAGCCGTTGTTCAACCATCGGTTCGTCGATCACGTGCAGATCACAGTCGGCGAAGAAGAAGGTGTCGGCACACGGGCGAAATACTACGAGCAGGCCGGCGCCCTGCGCGACATGGTGCAGAACCACCTGCTGCAGCTGCTGGCGCTCATCGCCATGGAGCCGCCGCACTCGCTCGACGCCGACATCGTCCGCGACGAGAAGCTCGAGGTGCTGCAGTCGCTTCGGCCGATTGCGAAACAGGACGTCGCGAAGCAAACCGTGCGGGCTCAGTACGGGTCCGGTTTTCTCCGCGGATCGCCGGTCGCCGGGTATCGCGGCGAATCAGGGGTCGCAGCCGATTCACGCACCGAGACGTTTGTCGCCCTGCAGCTGTTCATCGACACCTGGCGCTGGGCGGGCGTGCCCTTCTTCCTCCGAACCGGCAAACGGCTGCCGAAACGGGCCAGCGAGATCAGCATCCAGCTGAAGGACGTGCCGCCAATCCTGTTCAATCGAGACCGGTCGGCCCCGCTCGATTCAAACGTGCTGACGGTTCGAATTCAGCCCGACGAGGGGTTCGCACTCGGGATCAATTCGAAAATTCCGGGTCCCCGGGTGCGCATCTATCCGGTGAAGATGGATTTCCGCTATAGCAGCGCGTTCGGCGCCAGCTCGCCCGAAGCCTACGAGCGGCTGTTGCTGGACGTCATGGCCGGCGACACCACGCTGTTCATGCGTCGCGATGCCGTGGAGGCCGCGTGGCGATGGGTCACGCCGATTCTGGATGAATGGGACAGGGATCGGGAGACTCCCCTCGCGAGCTACCCCGCGGGGGAATGGGGTCCGCATGAAGCCGATCGCCTGATCGAGGCGACAGGACGGCGATGGCGTCCGCTCTGACCGACCGCGCCTGGCGGCCATCGAGTCCGGAACGAATCGAAGCCGATCTGACGGCGCTCTGGGAGGATCTGGGACGGGAGGCGCCGGTCTCGCGAGCGGCGATGTCGAACCTGGTCGTGTTCTGCCTCAGCCCGGCAGGCGAAGAAACCGCGCTGGACTCAGAGCCGCAGGGCGTACCGGTAGACGCGGTGTCGAGCCAGCATCCCGCGCGCGTGATCCTGCTCAGGCACAATCCGAACGTCACATCGCCTTCTCACGCGCAGGTCGGTGTGCGGGCGTTCGGCCCTGCCGACGCCCGCTACGGCATCGAACACATCGTCGTCCGATCCTCCTGCGACGAAGCAGCGCTGCCCTCTATCGTCCGGCCGTTGCTGCTCGGCGACATGCCAACGTCGATCTGGTGGACCGAGGACTTTTCTTCCACGCCACCACTGACCTCGCTGGTGACCATGGGACGGCAGTTGCTTTACGACAGCCGGCAGTGGCGTGACGTCCGCTCGGGCGTGCTCGCCGTTGTGCCGTTCTTGTCCGACACCTTCGGACCCGATCTTGCGGATGTGAACTGGCGCCGGCTCACCCCGCTTCGTCAAGCCCTCGTCCACGCGCTCGAGTCGAGCGCGAGCGCGCGGCAGCAGTCAACTTCGATTCGAATCCGCCATCGCCGCGGCGAATCAGCGCTCGCCTGGCTCCTCGCCGGGTGGCTGCAGGATGCGTTCAAGCCGCCGGTCTCGGTCGAAGAAGAGGCACTGCCCGACGACGGCGTGCTGTCACTTTCTTTTGACGACGGCCTCGAGCTGCGACTGGGACCGCGCACGGTAGCCGTCAACGATGCGCTCGGCCCGGCGCCGTTTTCGATGAGCACTCCCCAGGAGAGCGAGGCCGAGGCGCTCGCCGCCGAGCTCCGCGTGCTCACCAACGACGCCCCGTTCCATCGCGCGCTGGCCGCTCTCGCGCGCCGGTTCGTCAACGCCTGACGCGGGCGTTTGCCTTATACTCGCGCCGTGCCGTCTTCGTTGCCGCAGGCCGTGCTCGCGCGCGCCGGCGCCGCGCTCGATCGCGGCCGTGGCCGCGAGGCCGTGGACATCCTCGCGCCGGTGCTGAGGTCGTCCTCGCTGAGCCGCGACAGCGAGCTGGCGCTGCGGTCGATGCTCGCCGAAGCGTGGCTGCTGCAGGACGATCTCGAACAGGCGGCAGCGGCGCTCGGAAGACCACCAGACACGTTTCGCGAAACCGTCCCCCCCGGCCGGCTGGCCACGCTCTGGCGGCTGCACGGGCGCCTCGCCTACGTCCGCGGCGATCAGTCCCGCGCCATCGCGATGCATGGCCGCGCGTTGAAGCAGGCCGAACTCGCGCACGAATCGCGAAGTATCGGCCTCGCCCACTACGAGCTCGGCCAGTGCTATCGCCACGTCGGTGACGCGGCGACGGTCCGCGAGCACATCACCAAGGCCGCCTCCGCTCTGCACGCCGCCGGCGATCGGCGTCATCTCGCGCTGGTCCACTCGCTGTCCGGGGTCTCGCTCGCCGAGCTCGGCCGCTACGATGAAGCCATGGCCGCGCTGCGCCAGGCCGAACGTCTTGCCTCGCTCGTGCAGGCCGACGACGTGCTGGCGACGGTGTGTGGAAATCAGGCGAGCGTGATGATGCTGCAGCACCGCTACGAACAGGCGCTCGCCCTCGCCGAGCGCAGCGTCGCGCTGCACGAGGAACACGGGTCCGGTCATGGACTGGCCGTGGCGCTCGGCACGCTCGGCCAGATTTGCGTGCGGCTCGGCAATCTCGTCCGGGCGGAAGAAGCGCTGCACCGGGCGCTCGACGTGCGGAGTCCGATTCAATTTCATGAAACGACCGGTGCCGTCTTCGACACCCTGGCGCAGATTCAGTTGATCCGGGGACGCTACGAAGCCGCCAGCGAGTTTCTGACGCGCGCGGCCGACGCCTACGGCGGCTACGGACGCGAAACGAGCCGGTGGTACGAATGGTCGCTGCGGGTGCTCGGTGCGCGCCTCGCCCTCCGCCGCGGCGCGCTCGACGAAGCCGTGACCAAGGCCGACGAGATCTTGCGCGCTGGAGCGCCGCCGGTCGACGCGCTGCAGGCGACACTGATTGCCGCGGAGGCGCTGACCGCCGCGGACGATCGCGTCGCCGCCGAAGAACGTCTCAACACCGCCGCGAGCGCGCTCGATCCGAAACTCGCGCCGGCGGCGTGGGGGGAATACCTTCGCCTGCGCGGCGCGCTGCACGCCCGCAGCGGCCATCCCGCCGACGCGTATCACGACGTCGCCCAGAGTGCGACGCTGCTCGACCTGCTCGGCGAGCGCTATCAAGCCGCGCTCAGCCATCTCGCGCTCGGCCGGCTGGTCGCCGAAACCGGGGCACGCTCGATGGCCGAACGCCACCTGCATATCGCGCTGGCGATTTTCGAACAGCTGGGTGCCGAACGCGACCTGGCCGACACGCACGCCGCCGAATCGCTGTTGAACCAGGCCGGCACCGGCGAATACGTCATCTCGCCGGTCGATGCCGACGATGCGATCGTGCGCCGGATCGTGGATGCGGCGGCGCTGACCGAACTGCTTGGCCGCGAAACCGCGGCGGCGCTGCTCGAAACAGCCGGCGCCGACAGCACGGTGCTGTTCGTCCAGCAGGCCGACGGCGACGTCCGCGTGATCGCCTTCGCGGGCTGCGACGCGGATGGCGCCAGGGTGCTGGCCCGATCGGCGCTGCACAGTCACCCGCAAGGACGCGACACGGTGATCCTCGAACTGCTCGGACGCGACCGCGAAGGGCCGCGGTTCGTACTGGTCGCGTCGGCTCGGCCGATGGGACACCCCGTGGTGCGTCGGGTTCGCATGATCGCGGCGGTCGCTCAACAGGGATTTGCCTTGTGCGCGGCTCGCGACCGATCGCCCGGGACCGCCGGTGTGCCGGCGAATCCGTCGCTCGAGCCGCTGCTCCCGGGATTTCTCTCGGCCAGCGCCGCGATGACGCGTGTGGTCGCGCAGATTCAGCGTCTGCAGGGCAACGACCTCACGGTGCTGATCACCGGGGAAAGCGGCACCGGCAAGGAGCTGGTCGCGCGCGCCATCCATGTCGGTTCGCTGCGCAGCAGCGCGATGTTTCTCCCTTACAACTGCACCACCACCGGCCGCGACCTGGCCGACAGCCAGCTGTTCGGCCATCGCCGCGGCGCGTTCACCGGCGCGGTGTCCGATCAGCCGGGGCTGGTGCGATCCGCCAACGCCGGCACTCTCTTCCTCGACGAGATCGGCGACCTGCCGCTCGACGTCCAGCCCAAGCTTCTCCGCTTCCTCGAGCAGCACGAGATCATGCCGATCGGCGAGACGCACCCGCAGCGTGTGGACGTGCGCGTGCTGGCTGCCACCAACGCCGACCTCGAGCAACGTGTGGCTGAAGGGAAGTTTCGCGAGGATCTGTTCTACCGCCTGGCGGTGATTCGGATCCACGTGCCGCCGCTGCGCGAACGGCGCGAGGAGATTCCGCACCTGAGCACCTATTTCCTGCGGGAGGCCTCGGAGCGGCTGGGAAAGCCGGACATTCTGCTCAGTTCAGAGTCGCTGGATGCGTTTTCGCAATTCTGGTGGCCGGGCAACGTCCGCCAGTTGAAGAACGAGATTCAGCGGGCCGTCGCGCTGAGCGTTCCGGGGGGCACGATCGAGCCGTCGCATCTTTCGCCGGAGATCGGCAGCGCCCAGCTGCCGGCCGGACCCGCCTCGCGGGACCGCGAACGGATCTCGCACCGGGTGGCCGCGGCGAGTCTCGCGTCGGCGGTCGAAGAGGTCGAACGTGACATGATCCAGACCGCACTCGATCGGTCGCGGGGCAACATCTCCGAGACCGCCCGCCTGCTCGGCCTGACGCGACGCGGGCTCTATCTCAAGCTACGCCGCCTGGGCCTGGACGCCAGACCGGAATTGGACAACTAGCAACAACCACAAAGGTCGAATAACCACGAAGGTCACGAAGACACGAAGACCAAAATGGTCTTCGTGCGCTTCGTGTCTTCGTGGTTTGCCTGGCCCTGAGAAATCCGCGGTGAAAATATAGTGTGCGCGTCTGTAAGAAACATGACAGATGCCGTGGTAGTGTCGACCCTTGCAGACGCTCCGCCCGAACCAGTGTCCCCACTGTCGGAGCATTCATATCGCGCGGATGGATCGTCTCGACGACCAAGTGAGCGCTACGTACTGGATGCAATGCGACGATTGCCGCCGCGCCTGGGCGGTGCCCCGTCCACCCCCGGCCCTATTGAAACCGCCGGACAACAAGAACTCACCCGACTCCTAGCTTCCCAGCCACATCTCCCGTTCCTGGTCGTTAAGGGGACTAGGTAGTTGTTGAAACCCATCGGGCGAAATTAGCCGCCCGCCATCAGCGCTTCCTTTTCCATCTCTTGCTTAGCCAGCGGTACGGCACCCACATCAATACAGCGAGAACCAGAAATCGGACTCCCCACACCAAGAGAATCTGAGCTGCCGAGTCGCAAGCGAACGGGACACACGGACCAGCGTCGAACGGATAAACCCTCATCGCATCCCTATTCCGGGCTTCTTGGGCATGTAGTCGTCGTAGTTGATCGGTGCTTTTGCCTGCACGTGCCACTTCCACGCCGGGACCAGATGCGGCGGGATGTCCACCCATTCCCAGTCGTTACCCGTATACTGAATACTCAGTTACCATCCTGACTGGATACTAAGTATCAGCTCGGCGCCTACCCATCCATTCTGCACAGTTTGTCTAAGCACCACATTATGTGCAAGTTAGGTCGTGTGACCGGCTGATGAGCTGCACAACTCTGCACTAGGCGCAAACCTTGATACTACCTGGCTGCAAAGGCAACCAACATGGTCACACTCGTTCCCACTGAGCCGCACGCGAAACATATCTGGACCGACCAGCCGCAGACGGACTGCCCGGCCCAATCCAAGCGGAGCTCGGAGCGGCGCACCGTCACGTTCCCGGCGCGCCTGACCTGGAAAGACCAGCGTGGGACGACGCGCTTTGCCAGCGTCGTGGTGAAGAACGTGAGCGACTACGGCGTCTACGTCGAGTGCCTGTCGATTGTCTCCATCCCGCTCTACCGTCTGGTTCAGTTTCAGCTGGAGCGGGAGGCGCGCGAGGGCGACGCCCTTCCGGACACGTTCCGCCAGAGTCGCATTCTTTCGGCCGTCTATCGCGTGTCCCCGCCGAACCCGCACGGCAAGCCCCAGGGGCTGGCGCTTCGCCTGATGGTCGACCCGAAACGGCACTCCGCGACGATCGATTCGGCGCGCGCGACCGCGTAAAGACTCCCGACCCCTTTTTCTTCGCGAACGCCCTCCCGGGCGGGCCTCGCCCCCGCCTGCTTGTGCTACATTTTTTATCCCATGCTCACCATCCGACGCCTCACCGTCGTCGCGCTTCTTGCCGCTCTGCTCGGGGTTCACGCGGTGGCCGAGGAAGGCATGTGGACTTTCGACCACCCGCCGACGGCCGCCATCCAGCAGAAATATGGCTTCGCGGTCACGCCCGACTGGCTCGAGCATCTGCGTCTATCGAGCGTGCGGTTCAATGACGGCGGCTCCGGATCGTTCGTCTCGGCCGACGGCCTGGTGTTGACGAACCATCACGTGGCTCTCGGTCAGCTGCAGAAGCTGTCGACCGAGCAGCGCGATTACGTCTCCGGCGGCTTCGCCGCCGCGTCCCGCGCCGACGAGATCAAGGCGACCGACCTCGAGCTGAACGTCCTGATGTCGTACGAAGATGTCACCGCGCGCATCGCCGAGGCGAGCACGCGGGCCGCCAATTCACAGGCCGCGCTCGAGGCGCGGCGGGCGGCGATCGCGCAGATCGAAAAAGAGAGCCTCGACAAGACCGGTCTCCGATCGGATGTCGTCAGCCTCTATCAGGGCGCGCAGTACTGGCTGTATCGCTACAAGAAGTACACCGATGTCCGGCTGGTCTTCGCGCCCGAGCAGCAGATGGCCTTCTTCGGCGGCGACCCCGACAACTTCACGTTCCCCCGCTACGATCTCGACTTCGCGCTGTTTCGCGTCTACGAGAACGACGCGCCCATCCGCGCGCCGCACTTCCTGAAGTGGAACGCCAAGGGGGCGGTCGAGAACGAGCTGGTGTTCGTCACCGGCCATCCCGGCTCGACCGATCGCAACGACACTGTCGCGGAGCTCGAGACGCTGCGCGACGTCATCTATCCCGCCAACATCCAGGTCGTGAAACGCCGGATCGCGCTGCTGAAGCAGTTCGCGGCGCGCGGCCCGGAGCAGGCGCGGCAGGCCGCCGACATCACCTTCAGTCTCGAGAACGCGATGAAGGTCTACACCGGTGAATACAACGGCCTGCTCGATCCGAAGATCATGGCGCGGAAAACTGCCGACGAGCGGACGCTCCGTGCGGCGGTCGACAAGAATCCGCAACTGCGCGGCAGCTACGCGTCGGCCTGGGAGGACATCAGCCGTGCGGAGACCGCCAATCGGCGTTTGTACAAGTCGCAGCGCTTCGGGCAGATTCGTGGCTCCGGGTTCGCGGGCCTCGGCCTGTCGATCGTCCACTACGTGCTCGAGCTCAAGAAGCCCGACGGTCAGCGGCTGAACGGGTACCACGACGCGCAGCTGCAGTCGACGCTTCGCGGGCTGCTCTCGCCGGCACCGGTCTACGCCGCGCTCGAGGAGGCGCTGCTCGCCGACGCGCTGCAGGAATCGCTCGAGGAGCTCGGGCCGGAGCATGCCTTCGTGAAAGCCGCGCTTGCGGGCCGGTCGTCGAAAGACGCGGCCGCCGCGTTGATTGGCGGCTCGAAGCTTGCGGATCCCGCGGTGCGGAAACAGTTGGTCGACGGCGGCGAAACAGCCATCAACCAGTCCACCGATCCGCTGATCGTCCTCGGCCGCGCGCTCGAACCGCTGATGCGGCAGATCACCGACACCGTCGAAAAGGAAGTCACCAGCGTCGAATCGGCGGCTCGCCAGAAGATCGGGCAGGCGCGGTTCGCGGTCTACGGCACCTCCGTCTACCCCGACGCGACGTTCACGCTGCGGCTGTCCTACGGCGCGGTCAAGGGTTATCCGATGAACGGCACGCTGGCGCCCTACAAGACGACCTTTGCCGGTCTCTACGATCGGTCGGCCAGCTTCGACGGCAAGGAGCCATTCAATCTTGTCCCGCGCTTCATTGAAGGCCGCGCGAAGCTCGATCTCGCGACGCCGCTCGATTTCGTGACCACTAACGACATCATCGGCGGCAATTCCGGATCGCCGGTCGTCAACAAGGCGGGCGAACTCGTCGGGTTGATCTTCGACGGCAACATCGAAAGCCTGGTCGGCCGCTTCGTCTACGACGAGGCGACCAACAATCGAGCGGTAGCCGTTCACAGCGGCGCGATCGTGCACACCCTCCGGACCATTTACGGCGCCGGCGCCCTGGCCGACGAGCTCGAATCAGGGCGAACCGCTGCTGCTCGATGATCCAAACACTCCCCACGGAGGACACGGATGATCAGCCGGAGCACAGGGTGCACTCCCTACGCCCGTGCGCTTGGTGGTAGCGGTTTTTCGTCGCCAGGGTGATATAGTTTTCTGTTGAATTGATGCCACCACGCGCCCGCCTCCTCACTTCCTCCGTCGGAATGAAGCTGCTCATCGGCGTGACTGGCTTCGCCCTGTTCGTCTATCTGATCGTCCACATCATCGGCAACGTGATGGTGTTCTTCGGCCCCGAAGTCTTCAATAAATACGCCTACACGCTCGAAGGCAACCCGCTCATCCCGATCATCGAAATCGGCCTGCTGCTGATCTTCCTGGTGCACGTCTACAAGACGATTTCGATGTTCCTGGCGAATCAGTCGGCGCGGCCGGTCCGGTACTCGAAGAAGAAGTTCGCCGGCCGCCCGAGCCGCAAGACGATCGCGTCCGCGACGATGATTTTCTCCGGCCTCTGGCTGCTGGTGTTCATCGTCATCCACGTCAAGGCGTTCCGATACGGTGTCGAGTACGAGTGGCCCGCCGGCGGGCGGGATCTCTATCGTCTCGAGATGGAAAACTTCGCCAACCCGCTGGTGGTGGCCTTCTACGTGGTGAGCATGCTCGTCGTCGGCTCGCATCTCTGGCACGGCATCTCGAGCTCGCTGCAGTCGCTCGGCCTGGATCACCCGCGATGGACGCCCCGGGTGCTGATTGCCGGCAAGGCGGTCGCGGTCCTCATCGCCGGCGGCTTCATCGTCATCGCCGTCTGGGCGTATCTGGCTGGAGCGCGGCTATGAGCGTCACAAGCGGCACGAGCCCGACCACACTCGACGCGCGAATCCCCGACGGCCCGCTGGCGGCGAAATGGGATCGCCACAAGTTCGAGATGAAGCTGGTCAACCCGGCCAACAAGCGCAAGTACACGATTATCGTCGTCGGCACCGGCCTGGCCGGCGGCGCCGCGGCCGCGTCGCTCGGCGAGCTCGGCTACAACGTCCTGAACTTCTGCATCCAGGACAGCCCGCGCCGCGCGCACAGCATCGCCGCGCAGGGCGGCATCAACGCCGCGAAGAACTACCAGAACGACGGCGACAGCGTCTACCGGCTGTTCTACGACACGATTAAAGGCGGCGACTACCGGGCCCGCGAAGCCAACGTCTATCGGCTCGCGCAGTTGAGCGTGAACATCATCGACCAGTGCGTCGCGCAGGGGGTGCCGTTCGCCCGCGAGTACGGTGGTCTGCTCGACAACCGGTCGTTTGGCGGCGCCCAGGTCTCGCGCACGTTTTACGCCCGTGGCCAGACCGGGCAGCAGCTTCTGCTCGGCGCCTACCAGTCGCTGATGCGGCAGGTGCACGCCAAGACGGTCCGCATGTTCGCGCGGCGGGAAATGCTGGATCTCGTCCTCATCGGCGGCCGGGCACGCGGCATCATCGTCAGAAACCTGATTACCGGAGCAATCGAGCGATATGCCGCCGACGCGGTGATCCTGGCGACCGGCGGGTACGGGACCGCTTATTACCTATCGACGAATGCGGTCAACTCGAACGTGACCGCCTCGTGGCGCGCGCACAAGCGCGGTGCGTTCTTTGCGAATCCCTGCTTCACGCAGATCCACCCGACCTGCATCCCGGTCACCGGCAGCCATCAGTCGAAGCTGACGCTGATGAGCGAAAGCCTTCGCAACGACGGCCGGGTCTGGGTGCCGAAGACGAGCGGCGACAAGCGTCCGCCCGAACAGATTCCCGATGACGAGCGCGACTACTTCCTCGAACGCAAGTATCCGAGTTTCGGGAATCTCGTCCCGCGCGACGTCGCCTCGCGCAACATCAAACAGGTCTGCGACGAGGGACGCGGCGTCGGGGCGACCGGGCTCGCCGTGTATCTGGACTTCAGGGATGCGATCTCGCGGCTCGGCGTCGAGGTCATCAAGGAGAAGTACGGCAACCTTTTCCAGATGTACCAGAAGATCACCGACGAGGACCCTTACAAGACGCCGATGCGCATCTACCCCGCCATCCACTACACGATGGGCGGGCTGTGGGTCGACTACAACCTGATGAGCAACGTCCCCGGCCTGCACGTGCTCGGCGAAGCGAACTTCTCCGACCACGGCGCCAACCGGCTCGGCGCGAGCGCGCTGATGCAGGGACTTGCGGACGGCTACTTCATCATTCCGTACACGATCGGCGACTACCTGGCCAGCAATCCGGTGCCCAAGGTCACCACCGAGGACGTCGCGTTCAAGGAAGCCGCCGACAACGTCCAGAAACGCATCAACTCGATCCTGTCGGTGCGCGGCACGCGGACGGTGCGGTCGATCCATCGCGAGCTCGGGAAAATCCTGTGGGACGACGTCGGCATGGCGCGGACGGAAGCCAGCCTGCGGCGCGCACTCGAGAAAATTCCAAAGCTTCGCGATCAGTTCTGGCACGAGGTGTCGATCCCCGGGACGCCCGACAACCTCAATCAGACGCTCGAGTACGCCGGCCGCGTCGCCGACTACCTGGAGTTCGCCGAACTGCTCGCGCTCGACGCGCTGCACCGCGAGGAATCGTGCGGCGGCCATTTCCGCGAGGAGAGCCAGACACCGGACGGCGAAGCGCTTCGCAATGACGACCAGTACGCATACGCGGCCGCGTGGGAATTCAAGGGCGTCGGCCAGCCACCCGAGCTTCACAAGGAGGCGCTGGTCTTCGACGAAGTGCATTTAACACAGCGGAGTTACAAGTAGTGCGAAAAAGGGGTCGGGAGTCTTTTTCGACGCGATCTGCGAAAAAGACTCCCGACCCCTTTTTCAACCTGAGCCGACAAGGATCCAAGTGCGATTGAACCTCAAAATCTGGAGACAGGTCGGCCGCGATACCGCCGGCCGTCTCGAGGACTACGCCGCTGCCGATGTCTCGCCGGACATGTCGTTCCTCGAGATGCTCGACGTCGTCAACGAAGGTCTGGTGCGCCAGGGCAAGGACGCGATCGCGTTCGATTCGGATTGCCGCGAGGGCATCTGCGGGATGTGCAGCCTGATGGTCAACGGCGTCGCGCACGGGCCCGACCGCGGCACCACCGTCTGCCAGCTCCACATGCGCCGCTTCAAGGACGGCGACACGATCGTCATCGAACCGTGGCGCGCCAAGGCATTTCCGGTCGTCAAGGACCTGGTCGTCGATCGCAGCGCGTTCGACCGGATCATCGAGGCGGGCGGCTACGTCTCAGTCAACTGCGGCGGCGCGCCGGACGGCAACGCGATCCCGATCCCCAAGGACGTCTCCGAGGCGGCGATGGACTCGGCCGCCTGCATCGGGTGCGGCGCGTGCGTCGCCGCCTGCAAGAACGCCTCGGCCCACCTGTTCATGGGCGCCAAGATTTCGCACCTCGCCCTGCTGCCGCAAGGCGAGCTCGAGCGCCGCGCCCGCGTCGTCGCGATGATCGAGCAGGCCGACGCCGAAGGCTTCGGCAGCTGCTCGAACGAGGGCGAGTGCGAGGCGGTCTGCCCGAAAGAGATCCCGATTTCGAATATCGCGCGGATGACGCGCGAATACGTCAAGGCGATCCTCGCGGCCCACGAATAGGGCCACCGCGCGGCCTCCCGTCCGTGCTATAACGCCCGTCGGGAGGGCTGCATGTCGGATGGCGCGATCAACCGGCGCGGGTTCGTAAAAGGCCTGGCCGGCGTCGGTCTGGCCGGTTTCGCCGGCGCCTCAACCCTCGCTCAGGCCCCCTCTTCTCCACCGGCCGGACAGCGTTCCACCCGGGCCGCGCGCCGCCTCCCCGCCCGCACCGAGTTCGTCGTCCGCGGCGCCTACGTGCTGAGCATGGACGAGGGCCTCGGCGACATCACGAACGGCGACGTCCACGTGCGCAACGGCGAGATTGTCGCCGTCGGGCGGACTCTCCGGGCGCCCGGCGCCGCCGTCATCGACGGCCGCAACACCATCGTCATGCCGGGGTTCGTCGACACCCACTGGCACATGTGGACGACGTATCTCCGCTGCATGGCCGGCGACAAGGCGGAAGACGGATATTTTCCAGTCACGACCGCCTACGGCCAGATCATGCAGCCCGAAGACATGTACTACGGGACGCGGCTGGCGGCAGCCGAAGCGATCTATTCGGGCATCACCACCGTCAACGACGATTGCCACAACGTCCGCACGCACGAACACGCCGAACAGGACATTCGGGCGTTGACGGAAGCGGGCGTGCGTGCCAACTGGTCCTACGGCTCTTATCGCGGCGTCCCGGCCGGCGAGCTCCGCAACCTGGCGAGCGTCGAACGGCTTCATCAGAACTGGGCCAAGTACTCGCCCGACGGACTCGTCCGGCTTGGCTATTCGTGGGGCGGCGTCCCGATTGGCCCGGCGCCCGCGCCACCGCTCGCGCTCGAGAACGCGAAGAAGGAGATCGAGACCGCGCGACGGCTGGGCCTGCGCATCTCGATGCATCTGGCGTCGCGCGAAGGCACGCCTCCGGGACAAGTGCAGGCGCAGGCGCCGTATCTCGGCAAGGACATGGTGCTGATTCACATGCTGGCGGCGACGCCCGACGAGATGAAGCTCGTCGCCGCCTCGGGCGCCTCGATCAGCGCCTCCCCCGGTTCGGAGCTGCGCATCGGCTACGGTCTGACCAAGGCCGGCGAGTTCATGGACGCCGGCATCAACGTCTGCGTGTCGGTCGACACCGCGCCGCTGACCGGCAACTGTCACATGTTCGGCATCCTGAAGCTGCTGCGCAACGCCGAGAACGCCAAGGCGCTGAGCGAGTTCAAGCTGTCAACCCGCCGCGCGCTGCGGATGGGGACCATCGACGGCGCCCGCGCGCTCGGCATCGACGACAAGGTCGGATCGCTGGCGCCGGGCAAGCGCGCCGATCTGATCATGATTCAAACCAATGTCATTACGATGGGGATGTTCACCGATCCGACGCGGGTCGTCGTCGAAGCCGCGGAGCCGTCGAACGTCGACACGGTCGTCATCGACGGACGGATCCTGAAGCGCGGCGGGAAACTCACCGCGCTCGAACCGGAACAGATCGTCGCCGACGCGATCATCACTCGAGACACGCTTCGCAAACGATTGAGTTGAGGGCCAGGATGACCAAGCATTGGCTGGGAATCGCCGTTGCCGGAGTGTTGCTGATGTCGGGATCCGTGCTGGGTCACCACTCCGACGCAGGGCGGTACGAAGACACGCTGACGACCGTGACCGGCAAGGTGGTGCAGATACAGCTCGTCAATCCGCACTCGATGTTGATTCTCGAGGTGAAGGACGAGGGCGGCAAGCCGGTGCTGTGGCGCGGCGAGCTGGGATCCCCGGCGCAGCTGAAACAGCTCGGCTGGGTGAGCGGCGCGATCAAGGTCAACGACACCGTCAGCATGCGCGGCCGGCGTCTCAAGGGCGGCGAGCCATACATGACGCTGTCGGAGTGCGCACGCGTCATCAGCTCGGACGGTAAGGAGCTGTTCCGCGGCAACGACCCGGGCCGTCCCCCGACTGAAGCGGGCGTCACGAAGACGGTCGCTGATCCCTGCGCGGGCCCGATCAAATGAAGTCTTTCATCGCCGCCCTCGTCGTCTCCGCCGCAGCCGCGGCCATGACGCCGCACGCCGCCGGGCAGACAGGCCAGGCGGCCCAGGGGACCCAGACAACCCAGGCAACCCAGGCGTTGCGGCAGATCGGCTACGTCAAGGCTTCGAACCCGGGCGATGGCGATCAATTCGGATCCGCCGTCGCGATGAGCGGGGACGGCAACACGCTCGCGGTCGGCGCGCCAATGGAGAACAGCGCCGCCAAAGGCATCAACGGCGACCAGGCCAGCGACGCGGCGGAAGACGCGGGTGCTGTCTACGTCTACGCGCGCAACGGTGCCGGATGGGCGCAGCAGGCGTACATCAAAGCGTCGAACGCCGACGCATTCGATCAATTCGGCAACGCGCTGGCGCTGAGCGCCGACGGCAACACGCTCGCCGTGGCGGCGGCCTTCGAGTCGAGCGGCGCAACCGGCGTCAACGGCAATCAAGCCGACAACTCACGCCCGCAGGCGGGAGCGGTGTACGTCTTCGTCCGCGCCGGCAGCAGCTGGTCGCAGCAGGCCTACATCAAGGCATCGAACACCGGTGACGTGGACGACGGCGATACCTTCGGTTATTCGATTGCGCTCAGCGACGATGGAACGACACTGGCGGTGGGCGCGCCAAGCGAAGACAGCAGTGCAACCGGCATCAACGGCAATCAGAACGACAACGCCGCCGCGGGCGCCGGCGCTGTCTATGTGTTTACGCGCACGGGAAACAGCTGGGCGCAGCAGTCCTACGTCAAGCCAGCCAATACTCACGGCGCAATGCTGTTCGGCTATTCCGTCGGGCTCAGCGCCGACGGCGGCACGCTGACCGCCGGATCGTTCGACGAACGAGGCTGCTCCAATGCGGTCAACGGTCCGTACGAAATGAAATGCGGCGGCACCGGCGCCGCCTACGCGTTCACGCGCAGCGGCGCGACGTGGGTGCAGCAGGCGTATCTCAAGGCCCGCGAACAGGACCGCGGCGACTCCCTGGGTGGGGCGATCGCCATCAGTGACGACGGCAATACCGTCGTGGCCGGAGCGGCTGACGAAGACAGCATGACCACCGGCGTCAACGCCGCGAAGAGCGGCGACTCCGGTGAAGTCGGCGCCGCCGACGACACTTCGTCCGGCGCCAGCTACGCGTTCGTGCGGGCCGGCGGCAACTGGACCGAGCAGGCGTCCTTCAAGGCGTCGAACACCGGCCTGACTGACTGGTTCGGCCTTCGCCTGGCGTTGAGCGGCGACGGAAATACGCTCGCCGTGAGCGCGCCAAACGAGGACGGCGCGGGCCGCGGGGTCAGCGGATCACCCGACGACAACTCCGCCGAACAGGCGGGCGCCATCTATCTCTTCACCCGGTCAGGCGCCGGATGGGCTCAACAGGCCTACGTCAAGGCGTCGAACACCGCGGCGTTCGATGAATTCGGCAGCTCGGTCGCGGTCAGCCGCGATGGCCGCACCATCGCCGTTGGCGCGCGCTTCGAGGACAGTGGTGCGAAAGGCGTCGGCGGCAACGAAGCCGACAACTCCGTAAACGACGCCGGCGCGGTGTACGTGTTCAGCCGCTAGGTTCGAGCGGCTCCATTTCGAGGTCCCCCGAGATCGCGAAGCATACGAGGGCCAGCCATGTATAAGACGTCGACGCTCGTCGCTGCTGCCGGTGTAATGCTCGCGGCGCTGTGGGCGGGATCGATCCACGCGCAGCAGGCCGCTCCCGATCTGGTGCTCACCAACGGCAAGATCATTACCGTCGACGATCGCTTCGCGATCGCGCAGGCCGTGGCGATCAAGGGCGAACGAATCGTCGCGGTCGGGACCAATCAGGCGATCACCCAGCTCGCCGGTCCAGGCACGCGGCGGATCGATCTGAACGGACGATCGGTCGTCCCTGGCCTGATCGACAACCACGCGCACTACATGGAGGAAGGCGCGCTGTGGCAGCTCGAACTCCGGCTGGACGGCGTCGAAACGCGCCGGCAGGCGCTCGAGATGGTGCGTGCCAAGGCCCAGCGCGTGCCGGCCGGCGAGTGGGTCTTCTCGCTTGGCGGCTGGTCGACCGATCAATTCACCGACGACAGCCGGCCATTTTCGCGCGACGAGCTCGACAAGGTCGCGCCCGATCATCCAGTGCTGCTGCAGTTCACGAGGTCCGAGACCTATTTGAACAGCGCCGCGCTGAAGGCGCTCGCGCTCGATTCGTCCGCCGCCGATCCGACGACCCCCTGGGTCAAGCGCGATGCGTCCGGGCGGCCGACCGGGGTCATCGACGCCGCCGGCGCGGATCCGGTGCGCAGCAAGATCCCCGAGGCTAAGGGGGCCGTGCTCGCCGAGGGCAACCTCGCGATGATCCGCGACCTGAATCGGGCCGGGCTGACCGCCTCGGGCGGCACCTGCCCGGACGAGTACATGGAGATGTACCGGCAGTGGGCGCGCGAAGGTCGCTTGAACAAGCGGTTTTTCTGTCTGGCCGCGATCGGCGCCGGAACCACCGCGGCGACGGTCGACCGTGCGCTGCCGCAGATCGCGCAGCTGAAGTTGTTTCAAGGCGACCACTGGGTCGATCTGTTTGCGTATGGCGAGGGTTTCTACGGTCCCGCCAGCGACAACATGGTGGCCGTCCGCGGCACGCAGCGGCCGGAAGACTTCGTCCAGTGGGGCCGGATTGCGCGCGAAGTCGCGAAGGCCGGGATGCCGGCCAACATTCACACCACGCTCGAGGCCACCGCCGACGGATTCCTCACGCAGATTGAAGCGATTGACAAGGAGTATCCGATCAGGAATCTGCGCTGGGCCCTGATTCACGGCGAACAGCTGAACGCGTCACACCTGGCTCGCATGAAGAAGCTGGGCATGTACGCCTCGATTCAGCCCCGCGCGACGATCATGGGCGCGATATTCAATCGCGTGCACGGCGATCGCTCGTACGAGATGCCGAACCTAAAGATGATTCAGGACAGCGGCATCATGTGGGGCCTCGGGACGGACACGTTCGAGGTTAATCAGTACCGCCCCTTCACGACGCTGTGGTTCGCGGTCACCGGCAAGATGGTTGGCGGGAAGGTGGTCAACCGGCAGCCGATCAGCCGCGAGGATGCACTGATCGCGCACACCCGCAGGAATGCGTTCTTTGTGTTTCAGGAAGACAACCTCGGATCGATTCAACCGGGTAAGCTGGCCGATCTCGTGGTCATCGACCGCGACTACCTGACCGTTCCGGCGGATCAGATCAAGGACATCACCTCGGTGATGACGATCGTCGGCGGCAGGATCGCATACGACGCCGAGGCCAAGCCATGAAGGCGATCGGCATCGTCGTGACGGCGTTTCTCATGATGCATAGCGCACCGGCCGCGCAGTGGCTCAATCATCCAACTGCCGGCATTCCGCGAACCCCGGACGGCAAGCCGGACCTTTCCGCGCCGGCGCCGCACACGGCCGACGGCAAGCCGGATCTATCGGGTCTATGGCTGCCGGGTTCTGGATACGTGACCGATATCGCGCGCGATCTCAAACCCGGAGAGGTCCCCTACCAGCCCTGGGCCGAGGCGCTGCATATGCGCCGACGCGAGACCAACAGCAAGGACGATCCGACCGCCGCCTGCATCGTCGGCGGGGTCCCGCGATCGAATTCCGTGCCCTACCCTTTCAAGATCCTGCAGGTTCCCGGTATGGTCGTGGTCCTCTACGAAGCCGTTCACTCATATCGCCAGATCTTTACGGACGGCCGCGAATTACCGGCCGATATGAATCCAACCTGGTTCGGCTATTCGATCGGCCGCTGGGAAGGGGAGACGTTCGCGGTCCAGACGACGGGGTTCAATGACCACGGCTGGCTGGACAACTCGGGCCGGCCGGCCACCGACGCATTGCGCGTCACCGAGCGGTTTCGCCGCAAAGATTTCGGCCACATGGACGTGCAGATCACGATCGATGATCCGAAGGCGTACACCAAACCGTGGACGGTTACGCTGCCGCTCACCTTTCAGGCCGACACCGAGCTGCTTGAATACATCTGCAACGAGAACAACCGCTACTTCGAGCTGGTACCGAGGTAGGAGGAAAAGGGGTCGGGAGTCTTTTTCGCGCAGGGCGTTCGAAAAAGACTCCCGACCCCTTTTTCGCTAACGGGTGGCGACGGTCGCGGGCGGCGGCATGCGTCCGGAAACGTAGGCCGCGATGTTCACGAAATCCTCGTCGGTGAGTTTGGCGACGACCGGCTTCATCAACTGGCTCCACTCGCCGTGGCGGGCGCCGGCCTGGATGTCGTACATCTGGCGCACCAGGTAGCTCGGCGAACGTCCCGCAATCCCGGGCACCGGACCCATGCCGCGCAAATCGGCGCCATGGCACACGCCGCACGCGGTCGTCTTGCCGTTGCCGCCGGTCGTGACCAGCGTTTCACCTTTCTTGACGCTGCCCACCGGAGCGTAAGCGATAAACCCCGAACGCGGATCGCGCAGCCGCGTCGTGCGCTCGACGTTCTCCGGAGTTTCGACGATGCGCACGCCAATCGGTTCCATGCCGCCTTCCTTGGCCGGAACCCAGATGCCGCCCTCGCTCTCCATCTTCGGCACGGTTTTCGTTTCGACAACGCGGATCCACGGTGTCCAGGCCATCGCCCCGAAGTACTCGGCGGTCTGCTTGATCTCTTCGGGCGTCAACCCTTTCGCGATCGTGATCATCGCGTTGGTGTTGCCCTTTCGTGGCTCGGCGCTCTTGCGAAGATCGTTGCGGAAGTCGTTGAGCTGCTGAATAAAATAAGTAACCGGCAGGCCGGAGACGCCGGCGTTCTCCTGCCGTCCCTTGCCGTTCGGGTAGTGGCAGAGCCCGCACGCCCGCACGTTGGGACTCTTCCCCTTCGCGACCACTTCCGGCATCGCCGGGTGATCGCCCGGGAACCAGTCGGCGGGGCCGAAGCCATTGGTGATTTGCGCCTGCGTGAAGCTCAGCGTGCTGCCGGGAATCTGCTTCAGCGCGGGATCGGGTGTCGGCGCGGGCGCGCCTGGGGCCGGTGGAGCTGGTGGGGTTGCGGGGGCCGGCGGGATCGCGTAAGCCCACGCCGGCGGCGTACCGGCCGGCTGTTGCGCTACGGTCGCAATCGTTGACGCGATACCGAAGACGACCAGGCAAATGAGTCTGCGCATGCTGACCTCCACACGTTCAGGTGGTCGCCACGTCGAACAATGACTAAATCACCAAATCAATGACCAGATAACCAGATGACCAGATGACCAAATTCACGTCGTGGTACAGGGAGTAGGATTCCAGCCGGTGGCGTTTGGGAGCTTTTTGAAATCCGAGCTCGTCAGGTAAGGCCGCGTGAAATAGCCCGGGTCCTCCACCTTCGTGGTCACCGTCAGCCACTGATCCTTGTTGGGCATCGTGTAGATATCGAAGTACTCGGTCACCACCGCGCGGCTGCTGTAGGGCGGACCATTCTTCCGAATGTAACCCGGGCGCAGGTTCGTGGTCACCACCTTCAGGCTGCGCCCTGGAATATTCCACTGGGCGACGGAATTGCCCTGCCAGCTCGGAGCCGAAGGCGTCGCCGCTGCCGCTTGCGCGCCGAATTGAAAGATGCGCGTCTGCGTTCCGCTGTCCGTATCGATTTTCAGCGTGTTGTCGTCCTGCCACGTGACGTGGAGCCGCCCCGGCATCCGCATGATCGCCGCCGCGCCGTACGCTTTGCATTGCTCGCCAGCGGCGTCGTCCCGCTTCGGGTCCCACGACTCGCCGATCTTCCGTCCTTCAGGATTGAGGGGCACGGCGTCGAACACGCCCTTGTCCGGCGTCACCATCCGGTATTTCCAGTCCTCGATGATGACCGACACCCAGTAGCCGGTGAGATCGACGGGGGCCGCCTGCCGGGGAGTCGTCGGGGGCGCCGCGCCGCGCCCACGCTGCGCCGTAGCCGTCATCGACCCCAGGGGACCCAGGAGGAATCCGATCGTGCACAAGGCTGTCGCCAACGCAAATCGCTTCATGTTGACCACGCTACTCGACCGCTTCGCCGGGCCGCCGTCCCCACGCGAATCCATCAGACGGGCGGACCAGATTGACCATCAACGCGCGGAATTCGCCAGGCACGCGCGAGGGGCTGACGATGATGACCACCTCGTCGCCGACCTTGAGCGAGTCGCGCTTCACGCCCGCGTTCGCCAGCTGCGCCGTGCCGCCCCACTCGATCGCCCAGCGCTGTACTGTTCCGCTCTTGTCAGGGGCTTCGATGTGGACGAAGGAATGCGGGTTGCGGTAAGCGAACTGCACCAGCTTCCCCTGCAGTTTCATTTCCTTTTCCTTGGCGGTGTCGTACGTCGCCCCGAAAGAATGGTGCGCGGACACCGCGGCGCTGGCGAGCAGAGCCACCATCATGGCAAGGGACAGGCGAGAGAGCAGGCTGCGCATCATTTCTTCTCCTGGAGGCTCTTGTAAACCGCCTCGATGAACATGTTCGTCGTCCATGCACCCGTTGTGGAGCCGTATCGGCCGTCAAAGTCCAGACTCGGGCGTGCCGCCTTCACCTGCTCGATCGTCATGCCCTTCTTCTGCAGATCGCGGACACGGTCCCGAATCATCACCAGCATGTTGCGATAGGACGCGACGTCGGCCGTGTCCGACAGGCGGCCGTGGCCTGGAATCACCCAGGTGCCGCCCTGCGACCGGTACTCTGCCACCGCGATGTCGAGAATTTGATTGAGGCCGTCGATGACGCCCTGGATCGTGCCGCCTTTGCTGACATCAATCGGCGGATAACTGACGGTCGAGAAAATGTTGCCGGCGCTGATGACTTCGGAATGGCGGAAAAAGACGATGCTGTCGCCATCGGTCGTCGCCGCCGGAGCGTGGTAAAGAATGACCGCCTCCCCGTTCACGAACTCCGACAGCTTGTAAAGCTGGTCGAAATAGGTCTCGTTCGGCAGTGCCGCCTCCGGCGCCGCCACCGCGGTGCCTCCCGGCGAGCTCATTCTGTTCAGCACGTTGTCGTGGGCGACAATCAGCGCATTGCGTCCCGGTTCGGCAATCGCCCCGCCAAAGCCGAAGCCTCCGGCACGGATGACCGCTCCTGACGCGGCAATCTTTTCGTTGCCGCTGACAAACTCCGGCGCCGCACTTGTGTTCATGAGATAGCGCAGTGACTTCGGCGGTGCCGGCGACGCGACGATGGAGTTGAAATACGGGCTCGACCAGCCGAGCGTCCCTGGACACCCGGGACCGAAGCAGTTGTTCGGCGCGACCCGCGCGACCGTCGACTCGGCGAGTTGATCGAGCGTGCTCAGGATCTTCTCGGACATCGGCGCCGGGCCCGAATTCACCAGCGCGATGCCATCCTTCCCGATCGACGCCGCGATGTTCGTGCCATCGGCGACGAGCATGTAGATGTTCCCCTGCACGGGCATCACGTGGACCTGTCCGTCTCTCGGACTCTGATCCGCGATCCGCTTGGCGACGTCGTTGGCCGACTTCGAGGACGGAACGGTGAGCGCGTCAACCTTTGCCGCGCCGGAAAGGACCGTTCGATACTCCGGATACAGCGTCTTGACACCGCCGCGAATCGCGTCGAACGGCACCCACTTTTCTTCCTTCAGGAACTCGCCGATCCCGCTGTTCTGCCCCGGCAGAAAATGCGGTACCCAGTGCCGGTCGGTCCCGCCGTTCTCGGCGAACGACGACGCGTTGCAGGTCTCCATCGAGGGGCCGCCCGACGGGTCGTAGCTTGACGTGACCGAGATCACATATGGCTCGTCCAGGTAGAGCGGGTCGTCGACTACGACGACGACGGTCAGGATGTCGTCGTGGCGCGTGATGAACTCGGTCATCGTGTAGACATCGCTGGTCTGCGGACCGCCGCGCTTCAGATAGCCATCCTTGAGGTGTGTCGTCGTGACCTTCAACGTGTGGCCGATCCATTCACCGGTGGAGAATCCGGTCCAGCTGTGTGGCGCCCAGGCGGGCGGATGCGGACGGCCGTCCATGAAGATCGGCCGGTCGAGCGATCGCATGTACTGAAGGTGATACGCCCGGATCTCGCGCGTGAGCGGATCCTGCTCCTTCATGATGCGGGCGCCGCCCACGCCGCGCCACTGATGCGGCGCGGAATGCGGACGGCACTGATATTCAGGCGTGCCCCAGATCGACTCCGGCGTCGTGTCGGCACGCAGGCGGCCGGCCTCGTTGAAGGCGATGCCGCTGTAGTCGGCCAGCGGCGGCTGTCCCGGATCCTCGGCGTTGTCGACCCGCCACTCGCCGGCGATGTCCGGCGGGCGGCCACCCTGGGCCTCCGGGCGAACCGGCGCAAGCGTGGCGGCGGCGAGCACGAGTAAAACACCGGCCAGCCGCGTTCGATTTCGTATGTCCATGTCGCCTCTTGAATCAAAGCCCGACGGGAAGCTGGAGCAATGGGGCGATTATGGCCCTGTCCAGGCGATTGTCAAAGGGGTTCGGCCGGCAAAAAGGGGGCGGGAGACCCCTTTTTTGGCGGTAAACTGCGCTCGTGGGCCCGACGCCCGACCGGCGTGATTTTCTCGGCCTCCTGCTCGGCGGAGCAGCTGGCTTCGCGCTGCCCTCGACCGCTTTCGGTCAGCGTCCGGCCGCGGTTGCCGCGGCGCCGCTTTCCGCGATTCCCATCAGCGACAACCTGATACATGTGTCCGGTGCGGGCGGCAACGTGATCGCCGCCGTCGGACCCGAGAGCGTCCTGATGGTCAACGGCGGCCTGAATGAGCATTCGCGCGAACTGCTCGCGGCGATTGCCGGGCGCACCGGGGGCAAGCGGATCCAGTATCTCTTCAACACGGACTGGCACCGCGAGCACACCGGCTCGAACGAAGCCGTTCGAAAAAGCGGCGCGACGATCATCGCGCACGAGCGGACGAAGGAATATCTCGGCGCCGAGATTTACGTCGACTGGCAGAAGCAGAGCTACACGCCGCTGCCAACGGCCGCCCTGCCCACTCAGACCTTCTATACCTCGGACAAGATGACGATCGGCGCCGAGCGCGTCGAGTACGGCCATCTCGGTCAGGCACATACCGACGCTGCCATTTACGTCCACTTCCCCGTCGCGAACATCCTCGTCGCGGGCGGTGCACTCTCGGTCGGCACGTACCCGATTGCCGACTACACAACCGGTGGCTGGCTCGGCGGCCTCCTGGCGGCGAACAAGACCTTGCTGGCGCTCGCCAACGCAGAGACGCGCATCGTTCCTGGCACCGGCCCGATCCAGACGCGCGCCGATCTGCAGGCTCAGCACGACCTGCTGGCCGCGATGATGGACCGGCTCCCGAAGATGATGAAACAGGGGTTCGGCCCCGACGACATCCTCGCCGCCGCGCCAACCAAAGAGTTCGACGCGAAGTGGGGAAATCCGGATCTGTTCGTCACGACAACCTGCCGCGGCCTGTGGCTGCATGTCCGTGAACTCGGCGGGATTGTATGAACCGACAGCGATCAACGCAGAAACCACAGAACTCGCAGAGAGCCTGGCTGTATTTTTTCTGCGGGTTCAGCGTGTTCTGCGTTGTATGTGGGGGGGTGCAGGCAGCTCGCCCGTCGACACAAGCTGCCACTGCAGTCGAGTCGTCCAAGTCACCGGAGCGCGCACTGCTCGATCAGTACTGCGTCACCTGCCACAACCAGCGCGCGAAGACCGCCAACCTGACGCTCGACACCATGGATCTCGCGCAACTGTCGACGCATGCCGACGTGTGGGAGAAGGTCGTCCGCAAGCTGCGTGGCGGGCTGATGCCACCGCCAGGACTGCCCCGTCCGGATTCAGCGACCGTGACCCGTTTCGTTTCGTGGCTCGAGCGGTCTCTCGACGAAGCGGCGGCCGCGGATCCCAACCCGGGCCGCGTCGCGCTGCATCGACTGAACCGCACCGAGTACGCCCGCGCGATCGAGGAACTGCTCGCGCTGCGCATCGACGCCACGGCCTTCCTGCCGCAGGACGACGAGGCGGATGGCTTCGACAATGTCGCCAGCGTGCTGAAGGTCTCGCCGTCGTTTCTCGATCAGTACATCTCCGCGGCGCGCATCGTCAGCACCCGCGCGATCGGTAACCCGGCCGCCCTGCCGGCGAGCGCCGTCTACCGGCCGGCGCGCGGAACCGATCAGGGAACGCACGTCGACGGTCTTCCGCTCGGCACCCGCGGCGGTCTGCTCGCGGAGCATCTGTTTCCCGCCGACGGCGATTACAAGCTGACCATCACCGGATTGGCGGGCGCCGGCTACGTGCGCGGCATGGAATACCGCCACACGCTGGTGGCGACGATCGACGGCGTCAAGGTATTCGAGGGGCAGATCGGCGGCGAGGAGGACCTGAAAGCGATCGATCAGAAACAGGCGCCCGCGGTCGCGGCGATCAACGGCCGCTTCCAGAACATTCCGGTTACGGTCACCGCCGGCCCGCACAAGATCGGCGTCACTTTCGTGGCGCGGTCGTACGCGGAATCGGACGATGTGCTGTACGCCTTCGCGCCGGGCGGAGGCGAGGATCGGATTCCGCGCGTCGGGAGCCTGGAAGTCGTCGGCCCGTTCAACCCCTCGGGGATCAGCGATACGCCGAGTCGCAGACGGATCTTCGTCTGTGCTCCCGCGAGCGCCGACGCCGAACTCCCCTGCGCGACGAAGATTTTTTCGACGCTGGCACGGCGGGCGTTTCGCCGGCCGGTCACCGAGCGCGATCTCGAGGCGCCGCTGGCGTTTTACAAGACGGCCAGGGCGACCGGCACGTTTGACGTCGCCATCCGTGACGGGCTGACGACCATCCTGGCCAGCCCGAAGTTCCTGTTCCGCGCTGAACGGGTCCCGGACAACGCCCCACCGGGGACGATCTATCGCATCAGCGACATCGATCTCGCGTCACGCCTGGCGTTTTTCCTGTCCGGCGGCCTGCCGGACGACCAGTTGCTGGATCTGGCGGAGAAGCGAAAGCTCGCGGATGCGAAAGTGCTCGAGGCTGAGGTCCGGCGGCTGCTCGCCGCGCCTGCGTCGAACGCGCTGGTCACCAGCTTCGCGTTCCAGTGGCTGCGGGTGCGCTCGATCGACAACATCGATCCCGACGCCATCGTCTTTCCGAACTTCGACAACGGGCTGCGCGACGCGTTCAAGCGCGAGATCGAGCTGTTTGTCGAATCAATCCTGCGCGAAGACCGGAGTGTTCTCGATCTGCTGACGGCTGATTTCACGTATGTCAACGAGCGGCTGGCGCTGCACTACGGGATTCCCAATATTCGCGGCGAGCGCTTTCAACGCGTGACCCTAGCCGATCCGAACCGGTGGGGCCTGCTCGGCAAAGGCAGCGTGCTGATGGCGACCTCGTACCCTAATCGCACCGCGCCGGTGCTGCGCGGCGCCTGGATTCTCGAGAACCTGCTCGGCACGCCGCCGGCCGCGCCGCCGCCGGACGTCGAGGGCTTCAAGGAGAACAAGGACGGGGAGAAGGCGCGCTCGGTGCGGGCGATCATGGAACAGCACCGCAGCAAGCCGTCGTGCAACGCCTGTCATGGGGTGATGGATCCACTGGGGTTCTCGCTCGAGAACTACGACGCGATCGGCGAGTGGCGCACGAAAGATCGCTACGCCGATACCGTCATCGATGCATCCGGGCAGCTGGTGGACGGGACGCCGGTCAGCAGCCCGGCCGACCTGCGCAAGGCGCTGATGCGACGGCCCGACCAGTTCGCGCAGACACTGACCGAGAAGCTGATGACCTATGCGCTCGGCCGCAGCGTCGAGTACTACGACATGCCGGCCGTGCGCGCGATCGTCCGCGACGCCGCACGCGACAACTACCGGTTCTCGACGATCGTGATGGGAATCGTGAAGAGCGCGCCGTTCCAGATGAGAAAGCTGTCAGAGGAGGGCTTAAGTCCTAAGCCTTAAGACTTAAGCCGACAAGGATTCAGAATGTTCATTACTAAAAAGCACCTCTCCCGTCGAACCTTCCTCCGCGGCGCCGGCGTGACCGTCGGCCTGCCGCTGCTCGATGCGATGGTGCCGGCGTGGACGGCGCTCGCCCAGACGGCGGCCGCACCGAAACCGCGCATGGGGTTCATGTATCTCCCGCACGGCGCGATCATGGAGCAGTGGACGCCGGTCGCGGACGGCAGCAGCTTCGAGCTGACGCCGATCCTCAAGCCGTTTGCGCCATTTCAGAAACAGCTGACGATCGTCAGCGGGCTCGAAAACAAACCGGCGATCGCGCCGCCGGTCCACGCCCTGAACCCGGCGACCTGGCTGAGCTGCGTAACGCCGCGGGAAGGCCAGGAGCCGTACGGCGGCGTCACCGTCGATCAGATCGCCGCCGCGCACCTCGGCCAGGACACGCCGCTCCCCTCCCTTGAGGTGTCGACCGAGGGGCGCACCGGCAACGGCGGCGCGTGCGATCGCAACTACGGCTGCAGCTACAGCGCGACGATCTCGTTCAGGACACCGACCACGCCGCTGCCGATGGAATCCGATCCGCGCAAGCTGTTCGAGCGGTTGTTCGGACAGGGCGACACGCCGCAGGAGCGGACCGCGATCGCCAAACAGTATTCGAGCATCCTTGATTTGGTGACCGCCGAGGCGGCCGACCTGCGGAAGACGCTCGACGCGCCGGATCGCGCCCGGCTTGGCGACTATCTCGAAAGCGTGCGAGAGATCGAGCGGCGGGTCCAGAAGATGGAAGAGCGGGATCTGACCAGCCTCGAACTACCGGACGTCCCGGTCGGCAGCACCTTCGACCAGCGATTGACGCTGATGTTCGACATGATCGCGCTCGCGTATCAGGCCAATCTCACCCGCGTGTTCACCTTCATGATGGCCGGTGAAGTCACCAACCAGACCTACAACCACGTCGGCGTGCCCGACGCGTTCCATCCGCTCTCGCATCACCAGAACGACAAGACCAAGAAGGACAAGCTGGTCAGGATTCAGACCTATCACAGCCAGGCGTTCGCGAAGTTCCTCACGAAACTCGCGGCGATGCCCGACGGGGACGGGTCGATGCTGGATCACTCGCTGCTGCTCTACGGCAGCAACATGAGCAACAGCAACGCCCACGACGAATTTCCGCTGCCGACGCTGGTGGTTGGCGGTGGCTGCGGCAAGCTCAAAGGCGGCCAGCACGTCCGCTATCCCGATCGCACGCAGCTCTCGAACGTCCTGCTGACGCTGCTCGACCGCGCCGGAGTGCCAGTGGAAAAAGTCGGCAATAGCACGGGCGTATTTTCGGAAATTTAGAATCAAGAATTAAGAAGTAAGAATTCGAGTCACACAGTCACGCTGCACACAGTCACACTGCATGCTGTCCACGATCCTGACTCTGATGCTCGCCGCCGCGACGCCGCTCGTCGACGCGGCCAAGTCCGGCGATCGCGCCGGGGCGCTCGCGCTGATCGCGCAGCGCGTCGACGTCAACGCGCCTGAAGCCGATGGCACGACGGCGCTGCACTGGGCGGTGCATCATCACGATCTCGATCTGGTCGAGCGACTCATCCGCGCCGGCGCGAAGGTGAACGCGACCAACGACTTCGGCGCGACGCCGATGTCCGAGGCCGCGATCCTCGCCGACGTCGCGATGATCGAGAAGCTGCTGGCGGCCGGCGCCGACGTCGAGTCGCCCAACGCGGATGGCCAGACCGCGCTGATGGTCGTCGCCCGCACCAGCCGCGTCGATGCGGCGCAGGCGCTGCTGCGGCGCGGCGCGAAGGTCAACGCGGTCGAGCGTTGGCGCGGCCAGACCGCCTTGATGTGGGCGGTTGCGCAAAGTCAGCCGGCGATGGTGAAGGCGCTCGTCGCGGCCGGCGCCGACGTCAACGCCCGCTCGACGATCAACAACTGGCAACGGCAGGTCACCGCCGAACCGCGCGCAATCTACCGGCCGGCCGGCGGACTGACGCCGCTGCTCTACGCCGCCCGCGAGGGATGCGTCGACTGCGCAAAGTATTTGATCGAAGGCGGCGCGAACCTGAACCTGGGCGATCCGGAAGAGGTCAGCCCACTGCTGCTCGCGATCCTCAACGACCATTACGATCTCGCCGCCTACCTGATTCAGAAAGGCGCGAGTCCGGGCAAGTGGGATTGGTACGGACGGACGCCGCTCTACGCCGCGGTCGACATGAACACGATTCCGCGAGGAGGCCGCCCCGATCGCCCGTCCCTGGACCAGACGGCCAGCCTGCAGATTATCGAGCAGCTGCTTGCCGCCGGCGCGAATCCCAATCCGCAGCTGAAGCTGGCGCCGCCATTCCGCAACGTCGGCAACGATCGCGGTCTCGATGGCCTGTTGACGATCGGCACCACGCCGCTGCTGCGCGCGGCCAAGGCGCTCGATGCGCCGGCGATTCGCCTCCTGCTGGCGCACGGCGCGACCGTCGGCCTCGCCAACACGCGCGGCATCACGCCAGTGATGGCCGCCGCCGGTCTCGGCTCGACCGACGCCGACACCCGCGGGATCTACACCACCGAGGACGTCCAGCAGCGCTCGATCGCCTCGCTGACGTTGCTGCTGGCCGCCGGGGCGGAGCTGAACGCCAAGGATGGCCAGCGCGGACTGACGCCGCTGCACGAAGCCGCCCGCTGGGGCTGGAACGACGTCGTCCGGTTCCTCGTCGAGCGCGGCGCCGACCTGCGGGCCAAGGACAACCGCGGGATGACGCCGGTCGACTCCGCGCTTGGGAAGGCCGGCGGCAACAGCCGCGGCGGCGCCCGTATCGACGTCCACGAAGACACCGCCATCCTGCTGCGACAGCTGGGCGCTGATCCACAATAGGGCTCACGGCTTAAGCCCTAAGCCTTAAGCCCTAAGCCCTTATGCCCAACCCGGCCATCCTCCACATCCTCAGTCCGCTGCCGCACGTCAGCCCGTTCGACATCACGATGGCGCACGACGCCGGCTTCGACGCGGTCGTCCCGTATGCGAAAGTCACGCTCGAGGAGATTCACGGCCTGGTGCAGGACGTGATCTTTCCCCGCAGTCCGACCGAACTGCGGCGCAGCGCCATCCTGGTCGGCGGCCGCGACGCCGGCATCGCGATGGACATGGTCGATCGAGCCAAAGCCGCGATGGTGCCGCCGTTCGAAGTGTCGATCCTGGCCGATCCGAGCGGCGCCTTTACCACCGCGGCGGCGATCGTCGCCTGCGTGGAAAAGCAGCTGCGGCAGCATCACCAGATGGAGCTGAAGGACGCGCGCGTCGTCATCTTCGGCGGCACCGGACCGATCGGGGTGGCGACCGGCGTGATCACGTCGCTGGCTGGTGCGGCGGCGACCATTGTCGACTACCTCTCGATCGACACCGCGCTGGCGAAGGCGACCGAGTACAACCGCCGCTGCGGCACCAGTCTGCGCGGGGCGTATGGCTGCTCTGACGCGGACAACGCCCGGCTGGTGTCGCGGCATGACGTCGTCATCTGCACCGCCAAGGCGGGTGTCCAGGTCCTGAACGCGTCGGTCCTCGAGGACGCCCGCCAGCTGAAAGTCGCCGCCGACATCAACGCCACGCCGCCGGCGGGGATCGAAGGCATCACCCACAAAGACAACGGCGTGCCGACGCTGCATGCGCCGGCCTCGACCGGCGCCGTCAGTGTCGGCCCACTGACCATCGGGAGGGTCAAAGCCAAGACCCAGCAGGCGCTGCTCCGCTCGATGCTCGACATCGTGAAGCCGATCTATCTCGATTTCGGCCAGGCGTTCCGCACCGCGCGCGAACTCGCTTAACGAGGCGCGATCGGCGGGACCCGTCACCGTGCAGCCCCATCTGGTGCTCGCCCAAAAGCCATGCTCACGGCTCAGGGCTCCGCGCCAGACGGGGCGCCCCGCACGGCGCCACCCGCGACCTCGCGCCCGATTTGCATTGGCGGGCCCTCCGCGGCCGCGCACCCGCTCGACCACCGCGCTGTGACGCCCGTAAATTTGGTCATCTCGCCATCTGGTCATTTAGTCATTGATTGGGTCATTGAATGACCAGATCAAACAATCAATGACCAGATGACTAGATGACCAGATGACTAGATTCACCTCGTGCCTGACGACTCATCACGAAACCACGAAGGTCACGAAGCACACGAAGGAATTCGTGTACAAGGAAATCTTCGTGTCTTCGCGTCCTTCGTGGTTCCAGGACGAAGGGTCAAGTTCATTGAAGCTTGAAATTGACGGTGACTGTCATCACGACGGCGACCGGCATCCCATTCAATCTCGTCGGGGTGAACTGCCATTGCCGGACGGCGTCGAGCGCCGCGGCATCCAGTAATGGAATCGATCGAAGAATCTTCGCATCCTGGACGTTCCCATTCACGCCAATCGTCGCCTCGATGATCACGATCCCCTGCACGCGGGCGGCACGGGCGATCGCCGGGTACGCAGGCGCGGCGTCTCTGACCTTCATCGGACGCTGAACCACACCGCCCACCGGGACGACCGGTGCTCGATCCACCGTCGGCGGTGGTGGTGGCGCTGGAACCAGCCCGACGGGACTGTCCCCGAAGATCACTCCGGTCATCAGACTCACGTCGTCTCCAACGGCTGGAGTCGGTTGCGTCGGATCCTCTTTCGTAATTCCGTCCGGGGCGACGACCGGAATCGAAGGCTGGACGTCCGGCGCTGATGCCGGTCGCGGCGTGTTGCTCGGCGGCGGCATCGGCGGTGGCAACGGTGGCGCAACGCGAAACGTGATCAGCGAGTACTTCTGCGGCATCACCACATCGGACGCCATCACCGGCACCATGATCGCCGCGACGATGATCAGCGAATGCGCGACGATCGAGACGAGCACCGTATACGGCCGGTTGCCGCCAACCGGCACGTAGGTGTCTGAAAACATTTTGTCAGCCACTGTCCACCCTCCTTGACGCGCACGAGCGTGTGCGTTCTGAGGGCTTGGACACCCCGATCGGGCGAATGGCGAAATGATCCGAATTGCGACGAGTGGGGTCTAACTAGGTGCGAACACGAATTGCAGATTGCAGATTTCAGATTGCAGATTTGATCGCAGATTCGAATCTGCGCTCTTCATGCTTCAATCCGAATTCTTCAATCTGAATTCTTCAATCTGCATTTTCCGAGCGTCTATGTGTCGAGCAATCGCGCGAGTTCGTCGATGGTGATCGTGTTCGCGTTCGATCGCTTCAATCCCTTGACGCGTTCGCGATACGCCGAGGCGCTGCGTACTCGTTCGAAGCGGGCGCGGCCATCGGGACCGCGGACGATCACTTCGTAACCGCCACGGCGTCTGTCCTCGCGCGGATCGCGCGGCGCTTTGTGATGTCCAGCCATTGACAGGTGTATCGGCATCGGCGGCCCGGGCCACAGTGTCCAACCGTTCGTTGACAACCTTGCACAGAATGTCACCCAGAGCTCTGGAACCTCGGCGGTCTCTGCGTGCTCTGCGCTGACCAGTGTCCGGATCGTTGTCCGAGACGCCGCACTTTACATTTCCTCCGAAAAGACGACAATCGGGCGGGTATCTGCCCGTGCGAAAGGACGGTTTCATGTCGTTGTGGTCGAAAACGCCGGCCCGAGCGTCGGCCTCCCTGCTGGTCGCGCTCGCGATGATGTTGTCGACGACGCCTCCCCTGCCTGGCCAGGCGGGCGCGCCGCGCACCCGGGTCGCCCTGGGCACGACTGGCGGCGAGTGGCCCACCTATGGCGGCGATCTCGGCCACATGCGCTATTCGCCGCTCGACCAGATCAACGCCGCCAATTTCAGCAAGCTGGAAGTGGCGTGGCGGTTCAAGACCGACAACCTTGGCCCCTCGCCGGAATTCAACCTCGAGTCGACGCCGCTGATGGTCAACGGCATCCTCTATTCGACCGGCGGCACGCGGCGGGCGGTCGTCGCGCTCGATGCCGGGACCGGCGAGCAACTGTGGGTGCACAGCGAGCGCGAGGGCGCGCGCGGCGAAGCGGCGCCGCGCCAGCTGTCGGGACGCGGCCTCGCCTACTGGAGCGATGGCGGGGCTGACGAGCGCATCATCTACGTCACGCCCGGCTACCGCATGGTGGCCCTCAACGCAAAGACCGGCACGCCGGTGCCGGGCTTTGGACAAAACGGCGTCGTCGATCTAAAGCTCGGTTTCGATCAGGACCTCGACGTCACCGGCGCGAAGGTCGGCCTCCACGCGACGCCGATCGTCTCGAAGAACGTCGTGATGGTCGGCGCCGCGTTCGAAACCGGCGCAAACCCGAAGAGCCGTAGCAACGTCAAGGGCGCCGTCCGCGGCTTCGATGTGCGGACTGGCAAGCAGCTGTGGTTGTTCCGGACGATTCCGCAGCCGGGTGAGTTCGGCAACGAAACGTGGGAGAAGGACTCGTGGGCCTACACCGGCAACACCGGCGTGTGGGCGCAGATTTCGGTCGACGAAGAACTCGGTATCGCGTACCTGCCGGTCGAGCTCCCGACCCACGACTACTACGGCGGCGAGCGGCCCGGGAACACGCTGTTCGGCGAGAGCCTGGTCGCCGTCGATGTGCAGACCGGAAAGCGCAAGTGGCATTACCAGCTGGTGCACCACGGAATCTGGGACATGGACATTCCGTGCGCGCCGATCCTGGCCGACATCGCGATCAACGGCAGGACCGTCAAGGCGGTGGCGCAGCCGACCAAACAGGGCTTCCTCTATGTGTTCGATCGCGTGACCGGCGAGCCGATCTGGCCGATCGACGAGCGGCCGGCGCCTCAAGGCGACGTGCCCGGCGAAAAGTATTCGCCGACGCAGCCGATTCCATCCAGGCCGCCGGCCTACGAACGCCAGGGTCTTTCGGTCGACGATCTCATCGACTTCACGCCGGAGCTGCGAGCGGAAGCGGTGAAGGCGATCGCGCTCTACAAGATTGGGCCGGTCTTCACGCCGCCGGTGGTGAGCAAAGCCGAAGGCCCGATCGCGACGCTGGCGATGTCGACGCAGGCTGCCGCCACCAACTGGCCCGGTGGTTCGTACGATCCCGAGACCCACATGCTGTACGTCCACTCGCAGGCCGCGGTCGCCGCACTTGGACTGGTGACGCCGCCTCCGGGGATCGAGGTGCGTTATCACCAGGGCAATGTCCTGACTGGTGTCCGGACCACCGGCGGCTCCGGCGCCGCCCCGGGCGCCGCCGCCGGCGGCAACGTGGTGTCGCTGAGCGTGCAGGGCCTGCCGCTGACCAAGCCGCCGTACGGGCAGATCAGCGCGATCAATCTCGACAAAGGAGAGATCGCCTGGCAGGTGGCGCACGGGGAGACGCCGGACAACATCAAAAATCACCCGGCGCTCAAGGGGCTGACGATTCCCCGCACCGGACGGCCGGGCAACATCGGCACGCTCGTCACCAAGACGCTGCTGATCGCCGGCGAGCCCGGCTTCGGGATCACGCCGTCCGGGGCCAGAGGGTCGATGCTGCGAGCCTACGACAAAGCGAGCGGAAAAGAAGTCGGGGCGGTGTACATGCCGGCGCCGCAAAGCGGTTCGCCGATGACCTACACGCTGAACGGCCGGCAATACATCGTGATCGCGATCAGCGGCGGCGCCTATACCGGCGAGTTGCTCGCGCTGCGGCTGCCGCAATAGGACGGCGGGCCTGAAGGCCCGCCGCTACGACTGCGCGGATCTTATCGGCGGGACAACTGTAGGGGCGGATCTTTAGACCCGCCCGCGTAACCACGAACGATCAACGCAGAAACCGCAGAAACCGCAGAGGTCTAACAGGTGTCCTGTTGCGAGGGTTTTGACCAGCTCGACGCGGGTCGGCCTGCTGACAGGCCGACCGGACTTGCACGGCCAGTCGTGACCGAACGATTTGAGTTATTGGTGATCGTTCGGTCGCGACCGGCCGTGCTAATCACGCCGCACAGCGGCGACGCGTCGAGCTCCTCTGCGTGCTCTGCGAGTTCTGCGTTGTACGTCGTACGTAACTAATAAAGGACTCCCCATGCGCCTCTTGTCGATCTCACTCGCCTGTCTCGTCGCTGCTGCCGCGTGTTCCTCGTCCGCGCCCGTCGAGGCACCCCCGTCAACGGGAAATGCCTTTCTCTTCGAGGGCGCTCAGCTCATCGTCGGCGACGGCAGCGCGGCGATCGCCGACTCGGCGTTCCTGATCGAGAACGACGCGTTCACCTGGGTCGGCAAGAAAGGCGAGCGGCAGCCGCCCGCGGGCGCGGCGCGCGTCGACCTGACCGGCAAGACAGTGATGCCGGCGATCATCGACGCCCACAGCCATCTCGGCTACACCGACGTGAAGGCGATGACGACCGCCGCGGCTAACTTCACCCGCGAGAACCTCGTCGATCATCTCCGCCGCTACGCCTACTACGGCATCGCCGCGACGCTCAGCATGGGCGTCGACCGCGGCGAGCTGCCGTATCAGATTCGCGCCGAGCCGATTCCCGATGCGGCGCTGTTTCGGACCGCCGGCCGCGGCATCGCGCTGCCCAACGCCGGCCCAGGCGCGGAGTATCGCAAGGACGCGGCGTACGGCATCACTACCGAAGCTGAAGCGAGAACAGCGGTCCAGGAGCTCGCCGACAAGAAGGTCGACATCGTCAAAATCTGGGTCGACGACCGCGACGGTACCGTCAAGAAGCTGCCACCGCCGATTTACCGCGCGATCATCGACGAAGCCCACAAACACAGCCTCCGCGTCGTCGCCCACATCTTCGACCTCGACGACGCCAAAGAGCTGCTGCGATCCGGGATCGACGGCTTCGCCCACGGCGTGCGTGACAAGGATGTGGACGACGAGTTCATGACGCTGCTGAAGCAGCGGCCGGAAGTCTTCGTCATCCCGAACCTGCCGGAACGGCCAGCCAGTGAGGATCTCGCGTGGCTCGGCGACACGGTGCCGGAGGCGGAGATCACGCGGCTGCGCGAGGCCGCGGCGACGATGACGAAGCAGGCGCGCGAGCTGTACGAGGTTCAGGCACGAAACCTCGCCAGGCTCAACGCCGCCGGCGCGCGCATCGGATTTGGCACCGACGCCGGCGTCTCCGTCGGCTGGGTCGCGCACACCGAGCTCGCCGACATGGTCGCCGCCGGCATGACGCCCGCCCAGGTGCTCGTGGCGGCGACCCGAACCTCGGCGGAGATTCTTCGGCTCGATCGACTCGGCACGATTGCGCCCGCCAAGAGCGCCGATTTCATCGTGCTCGATGCCAATCCACTCGACGACATCACCAACACGCGCAAGATCGCGCGCGTCTACCTGCGGGGGCACGAGGTCGATCGCGCGGCGCTGCGAAAGGCCTGGACCGGTAAATGAGGCGGCGATCCGCTCTCCTGCTCGCGATCGTGTGTGCCGGTGCACTCGTCGGCGCGCAGCAGCCGGGGAGTGTGACGTCCGCGCCAGGCGCGCCAGGGCAGGTCGAATGGCCGTACTACGGTGGAGACCAGGCCGGCACGAAATACTCGCCGTTGACCGACATCGGTCCAGGGAACATCAGTCGCCTGCGGGTGGCCTGGGAATGGAAGCACTGGGAGACCGCGCTGAAGGAATACGGCACGGTGCCCGGCTTCAACGAAACCACGCCGATCATGATCGACGGCAAGCTGTACGTGACCACCCCTTACAACAGCATTGCGTCCGTCGACGCCGAGACCGGCAAGGAAGACTGGCGATTCGACGGCCATGCGTACGAACTTGGCCAGCTGCTGTCGGCGAGCGGCTGGAAGCTGCGCGGCACGGCGTTCTGGCGCAACGGCCGTGGCCGGACGCGGCTGTTTCTCAACAGCCGGCACCGGTTGTTTTCGCTCGACCCGCAAACCGGGAAGCCCGATCCGTCGTTCGGTAACGGCGGCGTCGTCCTGCTCAACGATGGCCTGCCGAGAACGGGCGACATCACGCACTCCACGCAGAGCTCACCACCAGTCGTCTTCCGCGATCTGATCATCGTCGGCAGCCAGGTACCGGATCGGGTGCAGGTGCCGGATCCGATGGGCTACGTGCAGGCATTCGACGCACGAACCGGCAAGCGCGTCTGGACGTTCTCGGTCATTCCGCAGTCGGCAAAAGATCCCGGCGCGGAGACGTGGGACAACGAGTCGTGGCGAAACAACGGGCACGGCAATGTCTGGGCGCCGATGGTGCTCGACGAGGCGCGCGGACTGCTCTACTTGCCGACCTCGACGCCCAGCAGCGACTTCTACGGCGGCCGCCGGCCGGGCGCCAATCTGTTCGCCGAATCGCTCGTCTGCCTCGAGGCCGCGACCGGCAAGATCAAGTGGCATTTCCAGACCGTGCATCACGGGCTCTGGGACTGGGACATTCCGGCGGCCCCTAACCTCGTCACGATCACTGTCGATGGCCGCCGCATCGACGCGGTCGCACAGGTGACCAAACGCGGCGACACATTTGTGTTCGACCGCGTCACCGGCAAGCCGGTCTGGCCGATCGTCGAGCGTCCGGTACCGACCGAAACCGACGTGCCCGGCGAGAAGCCCTATCCGACGCAGCCGTTTCCCTCGATGCCGCCGCCGTTCATCGAACAGGGTGTGTCGCTCGACGACGCCAACAGCCTGACGCCGGAGATCAAGACCCTGGCGCAGGCGCAGATGCAGAAGTTCCGGATCGGTCCGATCTTCACGCCGCCGTCGTTGAAAGGCACGCTGCAGCGGCCTGGCACGAACGGCGGTGCGAACTGGGGCGGCGCGGCGTTCGATCCGGCCACCGGCTATCTGTTCGTCCGGGCGGCGAACCTGCTCGGTGTGAATCGCGTGGCCAAGAATGACGGCTCCGATCCGCTGGTGCCGGCCGATTACTCGAATGTCTTCGCACGCGGCGGAGAACTGGCGAGCGTGCAGGATGGCCTGCCGTTGATTTCGCCGCCCTATGCCGTCCTCACCGCCATCGACCTGAACAACGGAACGATCGCGTGGAAGGCCCCGCTCGGCGAAGGCGATGCGTCGGTACGAAATCATCCGCTGCTCAAGGGCATCGCCCTCCCCGATCGCCTCGGATCGCCCAACAGCCGCGGCGGCGCGCTGGTCACCCGAAGCGGCCTGATTTTCATCGGCGGGGGCGACGGGTATCTCTACGCGTTCGATACGAAATCCGGCAAGGAACTCTGGCGCGGGAAGACGCCCTATCCGAACGCCGCGAACCCGATGACCTACCGTACGCGATCCGGCCGCCAGTTCATCGCCGTCGCGACCGGCGCCGGCGCGGACAATGCGCTGGTCGCCTTCGCGCTTGGCAACGACTGATCGCCGCGACTCTTTTCTCGAAGAGGTGAAATCGTGACCGACCTTGCCCGTCGACAGTTCCTGATCGGCGCCGTCGCGTCGCTCGGCGTGGCGGCATCGCGCGACCGGTTATCGGCGTTGCAGGCTGGCGCGTCGACCAAACCCAACCGCATCGACATCCATCATCACTTCGCGCCGCCGGCCTGGATCGCGGAGGTGAAGGGACGGCCGCTGCTCAACGTCGCGAACACCCGGTGGTCGCCGGCGCAGTCGATTGAAGACATGGATCGTGGCGGCGTGGCCGCGGCGGTCGTGTCGATCACGAATCCTGGATTGTGGTTTGGCGACCGTGCCGCGACCAGCCGGCTCGCACGCGCCTGCAACGACTACGGCGCCAGGCTGGTTCAGGACCATCCCGGCCGCTTCGGGCTGTTCGCGTCGATGCCGCTGCCCGACGTCGATGCCACGCTCAAGGAGATCGAGTACGCATACGACACGCTCAAGGCGGACGGGATCGGTCTGCTGACCAGCTACGACGAAGTCTGGCTCGGCAACCCGGCGTTCCGCCCGGTGATGGAAGAACTCAATCGGCGCCGGGCCGTCGTCCACGTCCACCCGACAGCGGCGAACTGCTGCCGCAACCTCGACTACGGCCTCGCGCCCGGCAGCATCGAGTACGGCACCGATACGACGCGGGCGATCATCGGCGTCACGTTCAGCGGCGACGCCGTGCGCTTCCCGGCGATTCGCTTCATCTGGTCTCATGCCGGCGGGTCCGCGCCGTTTCTCGCCGGACGCATCGACGGCGGATCGAGCGGCGCCAAAGACCGTCTGCCGAATGGCTTCCTGGCGGAAGCGAAGAAATTCTTCTACGACACTGCCGGCGCCGCGAATCGGGGGGCGCTGGCCTCGCTGCGCGAACTGGTGACGCCGTCGCAGATTTTGTTCGGGACCGATTTTCCGCCCGGCGGAGCCAGCCTCGAGGCAGCGCGGCTGCTCGCCGATCTCAAGATGTTCGATGCCGCCGGCCTGCGGGCGATCGAACGCGACAACGCGGTCAGTCTGCTGCCGCGCCTCAAGGCTTCGGTGTTGTGAGGAGGGCTATTCCCGGGTCAGCTTGAACGTGCCCTTGATCGTGCCGCGGGTCCACGTCCCGGTGAGGGTCCGGTTGTGCGAGCCGATATTTTCGAGCTTCCCGTCGGCGACGACCTTCACGGGGTTCCCGCGGTCGTCCTTGGAGTCCGCTTCGAGGTGCAGCATCCATTTCGTGGAGTCGAGGGTTCCGACTTTTATCGGCGCTTCGTCTTTTTCGCCAGGATTGATGACGCCGCTGAGCGTGGTGTTGTTCCACTCCATGACAATCAGGATTGGGCTTTTCAGCGCCGCCGACGGTCCCCATTCGCCGGACCAGGTGCCGATCAGCGGATGACCCTCCTGGGCCACGGCGGTAGTTATCGCCAGACAGGCCCAGAAAGCCACGACACAACCGAAACCAAAAGCCTTGCGGCGCATCGCCTTCTCCACTCCTAGGGCGCGACCCGGCTGCTGCGATCGACCTTCACGTTTTCCTCACCAATCATCAGGATTGGCGCGAGGTTGCCGTCCTGGCAGACGAACTCGAACTGTTCGGCGCCAGGCGCCCACCGGAAGAACATGCCGGTGTTCCACGGTGCGGTGTACGCACCGGGATCGTCGATGGTGATCTCGTAGCGCAGGGTATTGAAATCCGGGCGCGTGATCCGTTCGGTGAGGTGCAGTTGTTCGGTGGTCGGCATCCCTCGCAGATCGATCCACGACCGCTCGTTGAAGCCGACTGTGTCGATGACCAGCGTGTCGCCTTCCCAGTGACCGACCGAGTGTCCGTAGTAGCTCGGCTCCAGATCCTTCGGGTGCGGCCGGCCATCCATGTAGATCGGCCTGAACGAATGCGGTCCGCCGGTCTGCGTGATGTAGATGCGTTTCTGTTCAGGCACGTCGATGAAATCGGTGCCGTAGGCGGTGGCCACCATGCGCGCGCCGCCCGCCGGCTTGCAGCGCGTATACGGCTCGAACTCGTGGCTCGTGCGGAACAGGAACAGTCCGCGCGCCCACGGCTGGAACGGCACGGTGCTCATCTTCGGCTTGGGAAATGCCGCCGGGCCGGTGGGGAAATTCGCGGCGGCGTCGCGATCGCCGAACTCTTCGGGCTTCTCGGGAATCGCGATCCGGTTGTCGACCGCGTTCCAGGTGCCGACTTCGCCCGGAGGCGAACCGAAGTTGACCTTGCCGTCCGGCGTCCGCGGCGCCGGTCGCGGCGGCGCAGCGGCCCCAGACTGCGCGAGTGACGTCTGGCTCGAGACAGGCGACCACACCAGGACAGTCGTCGCCATCAACGCGGCACACATATGCCTTCGTCGCATCGTGACACCCTCCGGACTGCGAAGGTCAGCGCGCTATCGCGCTACGGTACGGCCTGAACGGCGTTCTCGCTCGACGCTGCGCCCAACGTCTTGCCCGTGGCGGCCCACGTGACGTTCCTCGCATTCATGCGCGTGCTGCCGTCCCTGGCGCGGGATCCAACGACGATCAGTTCGTCACCCGGCTTCACGGTGGCCCGGGTCCATCCCCGGCCTTGAACCTGGTGCGGGGCTCCCATTTCGAAACCCCAATTGGTGATCTTGCCGCTCTCGTCGGTCACGTTCACGTAGATCCACACGTGGGGATTCGTCCACGAGATCTTCGAAACTTTTCCTCTGATCGTGATCGGTTGCGCGGCGTCGAACTCGGCGGAAAACGCATGATGGGCCACAACCGGCGTCGTGGCGGCAAGCAAACCCAAACCCAGGATCCAAAGCCTCACGGGGTGCGATCTCATTACTGACCCTCCTGATGAACTCATGGCCTGTTGTCCTGGCAGTAGTATAGGGGCAGTTCCTCTCCCCCGACCCAGGAAAGTGTCCATCCCGTCGACCACGTCCGGGTATAGGCGCCCGGATCGTCAATCGTCACGTCATACCGTAAAGTCCCCAAATTAGGACGCGAGAAACGTTCGGTCAAATGCAGCTGCTGGGTGTGCGGCAGACCGCCGTTTGAAAACCAGAAGCTGTCGTTGAAACCGGTGGTCTCAACGACCAGGGTGTCGCCCTCCCACTTGCCCACCGCCCGGCCCCAGTACAGGGGGTTGTCGGCATTTTCTTTGGGAAACGCGGACTCGGGGCGGCCGTCGGTGTAAATGAAATGCCAGTTCTGATTGCCGCCGCCCATCATCACCCGGACACGTTTGTGATCCCGCTCTTCCAGGAACTGCACACCGTAGGGGACCTGAAAAATCCGCGGCCCCGCCTGCGGCTTGCAGAAGATGAACATCGGGTCGTCTTTCAGGAAGTTCCGTTGCCGCAGCTCGTATAAGTCGCGGGCCCAGCGCTGAAACGGCGCCACCTTGTCGATGTCGGCGATGTTCCGCAGCATGCCGTGCACGTCGGCTTGAACGCTGGCGCCCTGCTGGATCAGCGTCGTCGCGGTCGGGAACGCCCAGTAGCCCATGATTTGATCGGGCGGCGGTCCCAGCCTCGGCTGTCCGTCAGGCCAGCGAGGCGTCGGTTGATTCTGAACCGCCGGGGGCTGCGGCGGCGTGACCGTAAAGACTCTCTTGCCCGTGCTGCCGACAACGACGGAGTCGCCCCACGCGGTGGTGCTGCCGTCGCGCGCGGCGGTCCCCCGGACCGTGACCGTATCGCCGACCTTGACCGTGTCGCGGCTCCAGCCGCTTCGTTTGAGGTCGACGGTGCTTTCGAGCTCGACCGCCCAGTTTTCGGTGGGGTTCGTCCCCTGTGCGTTCACGAAGATATGAACGTGAGGATTCAGCCACTCAATCTTCGTGACCCGCCCGGTGAGTGTCACCGGTTTGGCCGGGTCGAACTTGGCTGCGGGGACGTGGTGGGCGGACGCGGGCGTAATGACGGCGCAGACTGCAGCAACGGTTGCCAACAAACCGACGACGGCGTTCCTCGTCACGGTCCCTCCTGCGGATGCACCCTGGAGCCGCGATACTAACACCAGGAAAAGAGGCGCGCGGGAAAAATCTCGGCCAGGCGATTCTGTTAGGATTCGGCGCTGAGGGACGCCCTGAAGGGCGTCCCCTACATTTGCGCCCCTATATTGCGCCGGACATGATCACGTACGTAGGGGACGCCCTTCAGCAGTAGGGGACATCACGTACGAAGGGGACGCCCTTTGGGGCGTCCCACTTCCTCGCCATTCGCGCGATTTCTGGAGGCGACGTGGGCAAAGAGATGCGAACGCTCGTGGCAGCCGCTGCAGTCGTCATCGCGATGCAGCCCTCGGCCGGCGCGCAGTGGATCAACCATCCCGATCCGCGGACGCCCCGGCTCGCGAACGGCAAACCGAATCTTGCGGCTCCGGTGCCACGCTCGGCCAGCCTTTCCAGCACAGTGGGATCCGAAGCTTGGAATTCACGTGACTTGAAGTCGCGGCCGCACTGACCCTATAGTGAGTCGTATTAATTTAAATCATACCAACATGGTCAAATAAAACGAAAGGCTCAGTCGAAAGACTGGGCCTTTCGTTTTAATCTGATCGGCACGTAAGAGGTTCCAACTTTCACCATAATGAAA
>JADMIO010703241.1_pt1 | contig 44059 bp, 45 predicted proteins | sample 8958161 | NCBI WGS metagenome assembly JADMIO01 (sample SAMN16585339, study PRJNA669376) | soil metagenome | isolation source: Crop rotation soil | place: USA: Cullars Rotation, Alabama | collected 2011
CCGCGACTTCAAGTCACGTGAATTCCAAGCTTCGGATCCCACTGTGCTGGAAAGCGGACGCTCGAGGGCCGCGTCGCCTTCATCGAGCGGATCGAGGCGCCGGTGATCGACCTGACGCCGGGCTGGGACGAGGTCTACCGGTCACGCACGTCGTCGAAGCGGCGGAACCTGCACCGGCGGCGGCGCAAGCAGCTCGATGCCGAGGGAGGGCTGACGGTGCGGATCGCACGCGACCCGGAGACGCTCGCGCGCGACCTCGAGAGCGCCTTCGCGCTGCACGACCTGCGCTGGGAGGGTCGCCCCGACGGGTCGGAGTTCACGACGCCGGTCGGCAGGGAGTTCCACCGCGCGGCGATCACCCGCCTGGCCGAGCACGGCATGGCGCGTATCCTCACGCTCGAGGTCGGCGGCAGGCCGGTCGCCTTCCACTACTACATCCTCTTCGACCGCTGCATGTACGTGCACCGGCTCGCCTTCGACCCCGCGCTCGGTCGCTTCTCGCCGGGCCTGATCGCGACCCTGGACGCGATCGAGGCGGCGGCGGAGGAGGGCGCGACCCGGGTCGAGTTCCTCGGCGGCGGCGAGCGCTACAAGGTCGAGCTCGCCGACCGGCTCGAGCCGCTGCTCCAGTGCATCGGCCTCGCGACGACCGCGCGCGGCACGGTGGGCGCCGCGATCGACCGGACCGTCGTCGACACCCGGCTGCGGCTGAAGCAGCACGACTTCCTGCGGCGCGCCTACGCGAGTGGCATCGGGCGGACGCTCGGGCGGCTCACGGGGCGCCCCGCGCCCGACGGCGCCCGCACCGCCGAATGAGCGCCCACGGCGCCACCGGCGGCGAGCTTTCGCTCGGTTCCGCGCCCTACTACTGGCTCCGCGCGGGCTTCGAGCGGGCGCGGCTCGCGCTTGCCCGGCCCTCTGCTCCGCCCGGCGCGTTCGTGCGCATCCTCGCCTACCACCGGATCTCCCGCGATCGCGACTTCCTCTCCGTCGCGCCCGACGACTTCCGGCGCCACCTGGAGCTCGTTCTCGAGCACGACTTCAGGCCGCTCCCGCTGCAGCGGGCGGTCGAGCTCCTCGCACGCGACGGCGCCCTCGAGGACCGAGCCGTCTGCGTGACCTTCGACGACGGCTACCTCGACAACCTCGAGGCAGCGCTCCCCCACCTCGACGAGCTGCGGATCCCCGCCACCATCTTCCTGCCGACGGACGTCATCTCGGGAGCCGCCACCTACCACTGGTACGAGACGCCTCCGCCCGCGCTCACCTGGGACGACGCGCGGGCCGCCGCTGCGGGAGGCGTCGTCGCCTTCGAGGCGCACGGGACGACGCACCGCTCGCTGCCGGCGCTGAGCGACGACGAGCTGCGCGCGGAGCTCGTCGGCTCAAGGGAGACGATCGAGCGCGAGCTGGGCACGCCGGTGCGGGTGTTCTGCTACCCGGCGGGACGGCACGGCGACCGCGAGGCCCGGATGGCGCATGAGGTCGGCTATGCGGCGGCGGTCACGACGCAGCCGGGGGTCAACGTGCCGGGCGCGCACCCGTTCCGGCTGCGGCGGACGACGATCGCGTGGTCGGACAGCGTGCGCACGTTCGAGCGAAAGCTCCTCGGCGCGCTCGACACGCTCTCGGGCGTCGAGCGCTGGGTGCGGGCGCGGCGCTCGCGCGCCTGAGAGCGCGCCTGCTTTTGTCGAACGCATGGTGTAGGAATCGCGCCGACGGGGTAGCTGCGCATATGGGCCGAGCGGAGGGGACACCCGTGCGCCGCGTGGGCAACGCGTTGGCCAGGGCCGACGAGCGCGCGCGCGTCGCGTGGCGGCTCGGGCCGGTGGACGCGCTGAGGGCCGCCGCGCGCGCCAGCCGCAGCACGCGTCGTCAGGCAGGGCTCGTGCTGGACGTCCGTCGGCTGCCGATGGCCGCGATTCCCGACAGCGGGCCCGTGGAGCCGACGGATCCCCTCACCTTCACCGGGTTCGAGGCTCTCGTGGACGAAACTCCGCCGTCCGCGCTGCTCGAGCTGCTCTGGTACGCGCGCTTTGCCGCTGAGGGTGCCGAGACGTTTCTCGTCGCGCACGACGCCGACGGCTGCCCGACGTTCTCGACCTGGATGCTCGACGCAGCCGGTCAGAGGCGTCACGCCGACCGCTTCCTGGAGGCGTTCCACCGCCTCGGGCCGGACGAGATGCTGCTCGAAGGCGTGTTCGTGTTTCCACCTTTCCGAGGACGTGGCATCGCCCGGGCGGGCATCGCCGCGGCCTGCGCATGGGCCGGCGAGCAGGGAGCGGCGCGGGTCTGGGGATACCCGTACCTCGACAACCACGCCATCCTGCCGGCGCTCGCGCGGACCGGCTTCGAAGCGGTTCACGCACGGGTCGAGTTGTCGTCGTTCGGCCAGGTGCGCGCAACGCAGGAACCGCTGGACGCCGGAGACCGGGAGATCTGGGCGCAGGCGCAGCGTCGCGCCGGTCGAGCACCGGGCTGACGCACGTCGGTGTCCCGCTGACGGCAATTGCATCCCGGCCTGGACGATTCCCGCTTGACACGAGGCCCCCTCCGAGCGTAGGAACGTGGTGGCACGGGCCGGACGCGTGCCCGTTCCTGACGATCCCGAACGCACGAGCCGAAGAGGAGGCGCGCGTGGCAACCGATCTCGACCGTTTCGTCGCAGCAGAGGGGCGGGACGCCCTGATCGAGGACGTGCGACGGCGCATCGACGCCGAGGGCATCACCTACGTCTACTACCAGTTCATCTCGGTGACGGGCCGGATCATGGGCAAGGGCGTCCCCGCCGCGCACTGGGAGAGCATCGCCCGCAAGGGCTTCCAGCTCGTCTACGGCGCCACGGCCAACCTCTTCGTCGACCGCCACGGCGACTACATCGGCTACGGCCCGGAGGCCGCCGAGCTCGTTGGGCTGCCGGAGCCCGAGACGTTCCAGCCGCTGCCGTGGGACTCGAAGGTCGCGCGCGTCTGGTGCACGTGCTTCCGCAACCGCGAGGAGCGCGAGAACCCGGGCGCCTTCCTCACCGCCGACTGCCGCAGCAACCTGAAGCAGATCCAGGCTGCGTTCGAGGAGAAGCACGGCCTCCACCTCCGCGCGGGCACCGAGCCGGAGATGATGTGGCTGAAGATGAAGGAGGACGGCACGCCGGACGTGGCCGGCGTCACGAAGCCGTACTGCTACCACATCGACCAGTTCTCGGAGCTCCAGCCGATCATCCACAAGATGATCGAGTACGGCAACGCTATGGGCCTCGACATGATCCAGGGCGACCACGAGGACGCGCCGGGCCAGATCGAGCTCAACTTCAACTTCGACCGCGCCGAGCAGACCGCCGACAACCTCTCCACCTTCCGCCAGGTCGCGAAGCAGGTCGGACGCGAGCTGAACGTCTTCCCGTGCTTCATGCCGAAGCCGTTCATGGGCGTCTCGGCAAACGGCTGCCACCACAACATCTCGCTCTGGCGGGGCGACGAGAACGCGTTCATGCCGGACACGGACGACCAGCAGAAGCCGAGCCAGATCGGCCTCTGGGCGATCGGCGGCATCCTCGAGCACCTCGGCGCGCTCACCGCGGTCACCGCCTCGACGGTGAACTCGTACCGCCGGCTCTGGGACACGGGCTTCTGGGCGCCCGTCTTCGCCGACTGGGGCTTCCAGAACCGCACGACCGCGCTCCGGGTCTCGGCGCCGGGCCGCTTCGAGTACCGGTCGGTCGACTCGGCCGTGAACCCGTACCTCTCCCTGGCCGCGCTGATCAAGGCGATGGAGGACGGAATCGAGCGGCAGCTCGACCCCGGCGAGCCCGAGGAGCGCAACATCTACGAGGCGATGGAGGCCGGCAAGGAGGTCAAGAAGATCCCGATGACCTTCGGAGACGCGCTCGACGCGCTCGAGGCGGACGAGGTCGTCCGCTCCGCACTGCCCGACGAGATGTACAACGTCTTCAGCCACTACAAGCGTGACGAGTGGGAGCGCTACTGCGCCACGGTCACCGACTGGGACGTGAACGAGTACCTAGACGTCCTGCCCTGACGGGCAGCACGTCTAGAGAGGAGACAGGTCAGCCTCATGTGTGGGATTGCAGGGATCATCTACAAGGACGGAGCGCATCCGATCGGGGCCGAGATGACCCGGATGCTGCAGTCGATGAAGCATCGCGGCCCCGACTCGACCGGGTACGCGCTGTACGGGCAGCCCCAGAACCACGTCGTCATGCGGTACAAGCTCGCCGACGCGAACACGCCGCGTGACTTCGAGTACGAGGACCGGCTGCGGCGGCATCGCGCCGAGGTGGAGCGGCGCCTGCACTCGCTCGGGGCGCACGTGAAGGGGATCGAGGAGGAGACCGAGTACGCCTTCCGCGCCACGATGGTCTACGACGGCGACCTGAAGCGACTGGCCGACTTCGTCGAGGACGTGCCGGACGTGGAGGTGCTCTCGCTCGGGAAGTCGCTCGAGATCGTGAAGGACCTCGGCGACGCGGAGACCGTCAGCGAGGGCTACGGCCTGGACGAGTTCCAGGGCACCCATGCGATCGGCCACGTCCGCATGGCGACCGAGTCGGACGTCGACATCTCGGGTGCGCACCCGTACTGGGCCTACCCGTTCTCGGACGTCGCCGTCGTCCACAACGGCCAGCTGACGAACTACTTCCAGTGGAAGCGCAGGCTCGAGCGCAACGGCCATCGCTTCCAGTCCGAGTGCGACTCCGAGATCATCGCCGTCTACCTCGCCGAGAAGATGAGCGAGGGGTCGACCCTCGAGGAGGCGATGAACCAGAGCCTCGATGACCTCGACGGCGTCTTCACCTACATCTGCGTCACCGGCGACGCGCTCGGCGTCGCGAAGGACGAGATGGCCGCGAAGCCGCTCGTGCTCTACGAAGCCGACGACCTCGTCGCGCTCGCGTCGGAGGAGATCGCGATCCGCGCCATCCTCGACCACGAGATCGACACCTACGACCCGTATGAGGGGGAGGTGCTGGTATGGCAGCGATAGGCGAGCACGCCATCAGCTACGACGCCCGCGGCCTCGCCGAGCCGAACGCGGAAGTGCCGCGCGTCTCGGAGATCGACGGGGCGTCCGCCGAGTTCGACGCGCACGACCTGACGACGCGTCAGATCAACCTCGAGCTGCGCTGGCTGATCAACGAGCAGGGGATCACCGACGTCACCGTCCGCAACCCGGGCGCGAAGCACTCGCTCGGCGTCGGCATCCTCACGCGCTGCCGCATCACGTTCGACGGCAGCCTCGGCTACTTCGGCTGCGGGATCATCGACGGGCCCGAGGTGCACATCGAGGGCCGCGTGGGCTGGTCCGCCTGCGAGAACATGATGTCCGGCGTCGTCGTGATCGACGGCAACGCCGGTTCGCTCACCGGCGCCGCGATTCGCGGTGGCGACCTCGTCGTCAGAGGCCGCGTCGGCGCACGCACGGGGATCGACCAGAAGGGCGGCACGATCATCGTCTGCGGCGACGCCGGCTCGATGAACGGCTTCATGATGCAGCGCGGCCGCCAGATCATCCTCGGCAACGTCGGCCACGGCCTCGGCGACTCGATGTACGACGGGATCATCTACGTCGGCGGCACGGTACGCTCGCTCGGGATCGACTGCGTTCCCGGCGAGTGGACGGACGCCGACACGGAGTTCGTCGAGCGCAAGTTCCGCATCTACGGCCTCGGCGAGCCGCCGGAGCTGCAGAAGTTCGTCTGCGGCAAGAAGCTCTACAACTACGACAACCTCGAGCCCTCCGAACGGAAACTGGTCCTCTGATGGCAGACGAGACAGCACCGACCAACAAGACGGTCCTCGGGCACAGCCGCATCTTCACGCCCGAGGTCATCAACGACATCCACATGAAGGCCGAGCTCGGGCGCTACCGCATGCGCGGCTTCTCCATGTTCAAGCCGATCCCGCACTGGGACGAGCTCATGTTCATGCCCGGCACGCTGACGCGCTTCGTGATCGAGGGCTACCGCGAGAAGTGCGAGACGAAGACGGTGCTCGGCGCCCGCTTCGCGAAGAAGCCGATCGAGCTCGACATCCCGGTCTACATCACCGGCATGTCCTTCGGCGCGCTCAGCCTCGAGGCGAAGATGGCGCTCGCCAAGGGCGCGTCGATGGCAGGGACGGCAACGTGCTCGGGCGAGGGCGGGATGATCCCGCCGGAGCGCGACTACTCGACGAAGTGGTACTACCAGTGCATCCAGAGCCGGTACGGGTTCAACCCGCACCACCTCATGCTCGCGGACGCGGTCGAGTTCTTCATCGGCCAGGGCTGCAAGGTCGGCCTCGGCGGACACCTGATGGGGCAGAAGGTGACGGAGCAGGTGGCGGAGATGCGCTCGCTTCCGGCCGGCATCGACCAGCGCTCGCCGGCGCGCCATCCGGACTGGCTGGGGCCGGACGACCTCTCGCTGAAGATCCAGGAGATCCGCGAGGCGACCGACTACCAGATCCCGATCCAGCTCAAGCTGGGCGCCTCGCGCGTGTACGACGACGTGCGGATGGCGGCGAAGTGCGGGCCGGACATCATCTACCTCGACGGCGCCGAGGGTGGCACCGGCGCCGGGCCGCACATCGCGACCGAGGAGACGGGCATCCCGCTGATGGCGGCCATCCCCGAGGCGCGCCGCGCGCTCGAGGACGTCGGCCTCGCCGACGAGATCGACCTCGTCGTCGCGGGCGGGATCCGCAACGGCGGCGACGTCGCCAAGTGCCTCTCGCTCGGCGCGAAGGCCGTCGCGATCGGCCACTCGGCGCTGATGGCCCTCAACTGCAACAAGGAGATCGAGGGCGTAACCGACTACGAGGGCACGGTCGGCGTCCCGGCTGGCAAGTGCTACCACTGCCACACCGGCCGCTGCCCGGTCGGCGTGGCGACGCAGGATCCGGAGCTGCGCAAGCGGCTCGTCGTCGAGGAGGCCGCCGAGCGCGTCTACAACTTCCTGCACACGCTCACGCTCGAGGTGCAGATGCTCGCCCGTGCCTGCGGCAAGACGAACGTCCACTCGCTCGAGCCCGAGGACCTGTGCGCCCTCACGGTCGAGGCGGCCGCGATGGCGAAGGTGCCGCTCGCAGGCACCGGCTGGATCCCCGGCGTCAGCGAGGAGCGCACGCTCGCGAAGATCGAGCGGCTGCTCGAGAAGCACCTCGAGTACCCGGTCGACTACCTGCCGTCGCACGCGGAGGTGATGAGCGGTGAGTGAGCACGAGCTGGCCTACAGGGAGCCGGAGAAGATCAAGTCGATCGACGCCGAGTTCCTCTCCGGGAAGCGCTTCCCCTATCAGGAGGACGTGTCGCTCGTCGAGGACGTCGACCTGCTCGCCGCGACGCCGGGCGAGGACATCAACTGGCTCGAGGACATCGAGCTGCTCGAGGAGGACGGCACCCCGGCGGTGTTCGACCGCTACTCGAACTCGTTCATCAAGATCTACTTCCCGATCCCCGAGGGCCGCGAGAACGAGCTCGCACGGAAGGTCCTGATCACCCACCTGCAGTCGGGCAACTCGTACGGGATCCAGCTGAAGGAGATCCACTGCAAGTTCCCGCAGCCGGAGCTCGGCCCGTGGGTGGAGGGCTCGAGGACGGTCGGCTCCGACTGGAAGCCGCCCGTGCTCGAAGGATGGGAACCGCCGCTGCACTGAAAACCCCGGGGAGAGGCTCGAGCCTCTCCCCACGCCTGGAGGTTCGGAATGTCCGAGAAGATGTGGGGTGACGAGCCGTTCTGGGGGCTCGGCTACGACTGGGATCCCGACTGGATCCTGACCGACCGGCAGAAGGAGCTGCGCGAGACGCTCATCTTGCTCTGCGAGAAGGAGATGCGCGCCAACGCCAAGCGCTCGGACGACGAGCTCCTGTTCCCGCGCCGCAACCTCGAGCTGCTCGGCGAGCACGGCTTCCTCGCCCTGACGGTGCCGGAGGAGTACGGCGGCCTTGGCGAGAACCACGTCGCGTTCGCGATGACGTGCGAGACGATCGCCCGCTACGGCTGCGCGTCGACGGCGATGTGCTACGTGATGCACATGGGCGCGGTGGCGGCGCTGATGCTGCGCCCGACGCCCGAGCTGGTCGACAAGTACATCCGGCCGCTCAACTCGGGGCTCATCGGCACCCTCTCCTACTCGGACCCGGAGACCGGCTCCCACTTCTGGTACCCCGTCAGCTCGCGGGCCGAGCGGCAGAACGGCGGCTACAAGATCAACAAGAAGGCGTCGTGGACGACATCCGGCGGCTTTGCGGACTTCTACGTCCTGCAGACGACGAGCCCGGACTTCAAGGGCTACGACGACCTCTCGGTCTTCGTCGTCGACAAGGAGTTCTGCGAGGCGCAGCCCTCGCTCTGGGACGCGCTCGGGCTGCGCGGCAACCAGTCCGGCGCGATCTCGTTCACGGACGTCGAGATCCCGGGCACGCAGCTCGTCGGGCCCGAGGGCGACGGCGCCACGTCCAACGACGAGGCCGTCGACCCGTGGTTCCTGATCGGCTCCTCCTCGGTGTGGAACGGGCTCGCGCTCGGCGCGGTCGACATCGCGAAGCGCCACACGACGCGCAAGCGCCACGTCGACGTCGGCATGCGCGTCGCGGACTACCCGACGATCCAGGACTACGTCGGCCAGGCCGTGATGGAGACGAACGCGTCGCGGATGTTCACGTATTCGGTCGCCCAGGCCTTCGACGGGGCCACGGAGAACAACACGATCGTGCTCGAGCCCGGCGTGCTCGCGCGCGGCAACTTCCTCCATTGGGCGTGGCAGATCAAGTTCGTCGCGGCCCAGAACACGGCCCACGTCGTCGACAAGATGCTGCACGCCTGCGGCGGATCGGGCTACAAGCGGGACATGGAGCTCGAGCGCTACCTCCGCGACGCCAAGGCGGGCTGGGTGATGGGGCCGACGAACGAGGTGCTGCGCCAGTTCGTCGGCAAGGCCGTGCTGCTCGGGTTCGAGTCGCTCGACTACTGGAACCAGAGCTACAACCGCCGCGCGGTCGAGAACGAGATCAAGAAGCTCGACTCGACGGCCAAGCGGGAGCTCGCGGAGCAACTGCTCGCGGAGGCCGCGGAGGCGGAGGCGAAGGAGCCCGCGAAGGCGTAGGCCATCGATGTCCGCGACGCGCCCTCGGCTGTTGGTTCCAGGACTCCTCCCGCGCGACCCGGGCCGGGAGACCTACCGGGTCCGGCCCGGCGGGAGGACGGCGGTGTCGCTGCGGCCGGACGACCGGCTCACCGTGCGCGACCCGCAGGGCGGCCAGCGCGCGCTCGTGACGGGACTCGCCGGAGAGGGCGACATGCTCGAGCTCTTCGGCCCGCAGTCGCCGCCCGGAGCGGCGGAGACATTCCGGGCCGACCGCGACGCCGTCGTGCAGGTCGATGCGCCCGCGACCGACGTGGCGGTCGTCGAGGGCGGCGTCCCGGCAACCGACCTGCAGCTCGAGGTCGCCCGCGCGCGCCCGCTCGTGGACGAGTCCGAGGCCGTCCTGCCCGACCCGCTCGCCGAGCCCCGCCTGGACTTCCAGGTCGACCGTGCCTCTGCCCTCGCGTACGAGGTGAAGGCCGGGGAGTACATCCAGGTGATCGACGTCCGCGGCCGCCAGTGCTCCGACTTCCTCGCCTTCAGCGCGCCGAAGCTGCAGGAGGGCAGGGAGAGGGGGCTCGACGCGACGGCGACGCGCTCGCTCACGGGCAGCGCGTACCCGCAGCCGGGCCTCTACTCGAAGTTCTTCGACGTCGACCTGGAGCCGCTCGTCGAGGTCGTCCGTGACACGGTCGGCCGCCACGACACGTTCGGCCTCGCCTGCACGGCGAAGTACTACGAGGACATGGGCTACTTCGGCCACGTCAACTGCTCGGACAACTTCAATGCGCAGCTGACCCCGTACACGATCGAGCAGCGCAGGGGCTGGCCGGCGATCAACTTCTTCTACAACACGGGCTTCGACGCCCACAACCAGTACGTCCTCGACGAGCCGTGGTCCCGGCCCGGCGACTACGTGCTCCTGCGTGCCATGACCGACCTCGTGTGCCTCTCGAGCGCGTGCCCCGACGACATCGACCCCGCGAACGCCTGGAACCCGACGGAGGTGCACGTGCGCGTCTACCCCGCGAAGGAGCGGTTCAGCGCCGCCATCGCCCATCGCGTCACGCCCGACGCCGAGCCGAAGCTGACGCGGGAGACCGGTTTCCACGAGAAGACCTCCGCGCTCACAGGCCGCTTCACGGAGTACAACGGCTACTGGCTGCCGACGTCGTACGACAACCTCGGCGCCGTCGCCGAGTACTGGGCGTGCCGCGAGAAGGCCGCGGTGATGGACCTCTCGCCGCTGCGCAAGTTCGAGATCCTCGGCCCGGACGCGGAGGCGCTCCTGCAGGCGACGATGACGCGCGACATCCGCCGGCTCGCCGACGGTCAGGTCGTCTACACGGCCATGTGCAACGGGACGGGCGGCATGCTCGACGACGGCACCGTGTTCCGGCTCGGGCAGGACAACTTCCGCTTCGTCGGCGGTGCCGAGTACGACGGCATCTGGCTGCGCGAGCAGGCCGCACGCCTGGGGCTGCGCGTGTGGGTGAAGGAGTCGACCGACGACCTCCACAACATCGCCGTGCAGGGGCCGGCGTCGCGCGAGATCCTCACGCAGGTCGTCTGGACGCCGCCGGCGCAGACGCCGTTTCCGGAGCTGAAGTGGTTCCGCTTCTCGGTCGGCCGCCTCGGCGGGCCGCAGGGACTGCCGCTGATCGCCTCCCGCACCGGCTACTCGGGCGAGCTCGGCTACGAGCTCTTCTGCCATCCGAAGGACGCACCGGCGCTGTGGGAGGCGGTCATGGAGGCAGGCGCGCAGCAGGGGCTCGCCCCGCTCGGCCTCGACGCGCTCGACATGCTCCGCATCGAGGCGGGCCTGATCTTCGCCGGCTACGAGTTCGACGACCAGGTCGACCCGTTCGAGGCCGGCATCGGCTTCACGGTGACGCCCGACAAGGAGGACGACTTCGTCGGCCGAGACGCGCTCCGCGAGCGTCGCGAGCATCCGCAGCGGCGGCTCGTCGGCCTCGAGCTGGAGGGGAACGAGACGGCAGGCCACGGCGACTGCGTCCACGTCGGCCGCTCCCAGGTCGGCGTCGTCACGAGCGGCACGCGCTCGCCCGTGCTGCAGAAGAACGTCGCACTGTGCCGCATGGCGGTGCAGTACGCGGAGCTCGGCACGGAGGTCGAGGTCGGCAAGCTGGACGGGCACCAGAAGCGGATCCCCGCCACCGTCGTGCGGTTCCCGTTCTACGACCCCGACAAGACCCGGCCCCGGAGCTGATCGCAAGAGCCTGTCACCGCGCTCATCCCGTCTCGCGGAACCGCCCCGCCAGCACCTCGAGCAGCGCAATCGCCGCCTCCGGGTCCTCGCGCAGCCCCTCCAGCAGCTCCGCGCGCGTGATCGCCACGCACGTCGTCTCCTCCTCGGCGGTGATCGTCGCCATCCGTCCGGGACCCGGGTTGAGCACCTCGATCTCGCCGATCACGGCGCCGCGGCCGAGCGTGAAGTTCCGACCCGGCCGCTCGACGCGCACGCGCCCGGCGGTCACGAGCAGCAGCGTGTCCGACACCTCGCCGCGCCGCATGAGCGTCTCCCCCGCCGCATAGCGCTCCTCGTGACCGCGGCGCAGCAGCTGGTCGAGCAGCTCCGGCGGCAGGCGCGCGAACAGCTGCGGCTCGCCGAGCATGCGCTCGTAGCGGCCGCCGTGGAAGAGCAAGGGCTCGCCCTCGCCGTATCGCGCGTACTCCACGTGACCGAGAAAGAGGGAGTGGTCGCCGCCCCAGTACGACCGCACGACCCGCGCCACGAGATGCGCGAGCGCACCTCCGACGAGGGGCGTGTCGCGGACGACGACGAAGTCCGCCTCGGCGTCGACCGCGCGCCCGGCGAACTTGTCGGATAGCTCCGCCTGCCCCTGGGCGAGCACGCTGACGCCGAAGCGCGTTCCCTCGTGCAGCATCGCGGACATCCGGGCGCGCCGGTCGAGCGAGATCAGCACGAGCGGCGGGCGCAGCGAAACCGACATGAAGGCGTTCGCCGTCATCCCGTGCACCTGGTCGCCGTTGCGCGTCGTCAGCACGGTCACGCCCGTCGCGAACATCCCGAGCGTGCGCCGGAAGGCGAGCGCCGGGTCGCCGTCGAGGTCGCCGACGTCGATCGCCTCCGTGAGCGGGACGTCGTCGAAGGCCGAGTCGCCGAGCCCCTCGAGCGCCCCCGGCGAGAACCCCGGCAGCGTGAGGTCGAACTCCTGCGGGGGAGGCGCCTCGGTGCTCATCCCGCGATTCTGCCCGAGGGGTCAGGTCTTGCATTCATGCACGGGATGCGCGAATGCAAGACCTGACCGCGCCCGTCACGTCGCGGGCGCGCTGACGGGCGGCGCCTGCTCGCTCACGCCCGGCGGCATCGTCGGCGTGTCCTCACGCCAGTGCGGCCGCTCCTTGTCCTGCACGATGCGCCGGAAGAAGAAGAGCAGGAGCCCGATCACGAGCACGCCGACGCCGATGATCTTCTCCTTGGCGCCCGTGCCGCCGCTCGAGTAGCCGCCGCCCGCCACGTGGAACCAGCTGAAGCCGACGATCGTCAGGACGCCGCACCAGATCGCGAGCAGGCCGGCGATCGGCGTCCAGATGGCGCCCAACCTGATCGGCCGTGGCCAGTTCGGCCGGTCCCTGCGGAGCAGCACGAACCCAGAGAGGGCGAACATGTGCGCCAGGACGTAGCCGAGGTTGCTCGCCGCCAGGACGCCGAAGATGTTGCCGATCAGGAGGACGAAGAGGATGTTCACGACCATGTCCACGGTCATGGCGTTGCCGGGCACGTGGAACCGGTTCAGGTTCGAGAGCTGCTTCACGGTCATTCCGTCGCGTGAGATGCCGTAGAGCGCCCTGCCGCCGTCCGCCGTGGCTGTGTTCATCGTGATCAGGAAGCTCGCGACGAGGCAGAAGACGAGGATGTCCTTCACGACCGACGAGGTCGTGCCCATGATCGACATCATCCCGCCGACGTAGTCGTAGCTCGTCACAGCCTTCTCGCCGGCGCCGCCGACGAAGCCGATCGGCAGCAGGATGTAGACGACGAGCGAGAACAGCGCCGCCGAGCGCAGGGCGAGCTTCGTGTCGCGCACGGTGTCCTTGTACTCGGGTGCGAACGTGGCGCACACGTCGACGCCCCACGCCGACCAGCACATGAGCCACAGCCAGACGATCGCCAGCTGCAGGCCTCCCCACGCCTGCCCCGGATCGCCGATCTTGTTGACGAGGTTGTCGCTGTCGAAGCTCCCGTTCAGGAAGGGGAGGATCATCATGATGAAGAGCGGGATCATCAGGAGCGCCCCGGCGATGTACCCGAAGGTGACGCCGATCCGCGCTCCGTAGACGTTGAAGACCCAGACGAACAGGATCAATCCGATCGCGATCGCCGCCGGGAGCCCGAACTCCGTCAGCCCGAAGACCGAGAAGTAGCCGTCGGCGCCGAGGTAGCTCCCGCCCGGCTCGCCCGAGAACCAGGCGCCCTGGATGATCGAGCCGATGAAGAGGCCGTTGACGGAGAGCACGACCGACCAGCCGATCCAGTACCCGAACGTCGCGATCGGGCCGATCAGCGTCGTGTACTTCCGCCACGCCTCGTGAGCGTAGAGCGCGAGCCCACCGGACTTCTCCGGGAACATGGCCGCGAGCTCCGAATAGATCGTGTTGATGAAGACGGCGCAGGCCGCCGAGATGCCCCACAGGAGCGCGGCGCCCCACCCACCGAGGTCACCGACGGAATAGCCGAGCGAGGCGAGCAGGAACCCCGGGTTCGCGAGCGCGATGACGAACCCGTCGTACCAGCGAAGCGTCTTGAGGAGCTGCTGTTCCTGGACCACTGCTGTCGCCACTGTCAACCTCCGTGGGGGGTGCCGGGATGGACGCGGGAAGCCGCCTCCGCGCGAACCTACCACCGTCTGCGGCCGATGCAAAGAGCGTCGGCGGAAGAATTGCCCTGCGTGGAACAGCAATTCGCGCCCGAGCGTCTACGATCGTCTCGTGCGGGCACCGCCGATCACGATCACATGCGATTGCGGCGCCTCGAGGGACGTGCCCTATCGGGAGCGGTGGGCGTGCGAGACCTGCGGGAAGATCTGGGACACCTCGCAGATCCCGGCCGCAGACTACGACACGCTCGTCCGGGGTATCAGCCGCTACCGCCTCGTCGTGCTCGGCCCCCCGATCGCGCTGGCCGCGATCCTCGTGCCGCTCGCGATCCTCGTCGGCATCCAGTACGCCTTCCTGCTCTTCGTGCTCGAAATGGCCTGGGGACTGCTCGCGGTGCCGCAGCTACGGCGTCGCTTCGGTGCGCGGATCACCGCGAGCACCAAGAGCTGGAAGCTGCGGCCGGAGCAGTGATGCTCGGCACCAGGCGCCGGCGCACCAGCACACACGTCCTGCAAACCGCCGGGTCGAGACCGGTCATGCTCGTCACGTTCGACGTCCCGTTCGAGCCGGACGCCGCCGCGTTCGCCGTCGACGCGGCGGTCGAGGCAGGGCAGCCGCTGATCGTCGTCAATGCCGCGGAGGTCCCGCTCGGGCCGATCTCGCTCTCGATGAAGTACGAGTACGTGGGAACGCAGGAGGTCGAGGACGCGCTGCAGGCGCCGACGGCGCTTGCGCTCGGGCTCGGCGCGGAGGTGGAGCGGATCCGCCTCTGCAGCCCGCGCCCGGTCGACGCCCTGCTCGAACTGGTGGCCGAGCGGGCCCCGGGGCTCCTCGTCGTCGGGCCCGACCGCGAGCGGATCAAGCGGCGACGCTACGCGAAGCTCGCCAAGCGCATCCGCGAGCGCGCCGCGTGCCTCGTGTGGCTCCCCGCCTGACGCGTCCTCAGGCGGCGCCGAGCTGACGGGAAAGCGCCTCCGTGTGCTCGAGCAGGAGTGGCACGGCGGATCGCACGGCACGCCCGTCGAAGCGCGTGGCCGGCCCTTGCACGCCGATGATCGCGGCCAGCTCGCCGCGGCTGTCGCGGACCGGGGCGGCGACGGCAGCGAGACCGACGTCGCGCTCTTCGCGCGCCTCGGCGAAGCCGCGACGGCGCACCCGCTCGAGCTCGTCCGCGAGGCGCCGGACGTCCGTGATCGTCCGGGCCGCGTAGGACGCGAGCGGGGGCGTCGGCAGGTCGAGGCCGCCGAAGGCGAGCATCACCTTGCCGACGGCGGTCGCATGACCGACGCTCGGCCGCCCGAGCTGGGCGACGCTCTGCACGAAGGATGAGCTGTGCACGAAGTCGACGGTGACGGCGTCGTGCTCCGCCGGCGCCGAGAGGGTCGCCGTCTCTCCCGTTTCCCGCACGAGCGCCTGCAGGTGCGGGCGGGCGAGCGCCCTCAGGTCGAGCCTGCCGAGCACCGCGTTGCCGAGCTCGAGCAGGCGGAGCGAGAGCCGGTAGCGGCCGGACTCCGGCACGTGCTCCACGTACCGCGCCGCGGCGAGGGTGGCGAGCAGGCGCGAGACGGTGCTCGCGTTGATGCCGGTACGGCGCGCGATCTCGTTGGTTCCCAGCTCGGTCCCGTCGGCGAGCGCGTCGATGACCGTGAACGCCCGCTCGACGGCGGCGACGTGGCGGACGGCTGGTTGTCCCGTTCGGGCCGTGGTACCCTCCTCGCATCCATTTTCGGCACACCATTGCCTGGGAGGCAATAGACAATGATACCCGCCTCGTCTCGCTTCGTCATCGTCGGCGCCGGCATGCACGGCCTCTCCTCCGCGTACCACCTCGCAGTCGAGCTGCGGCAGCGCGGGCTCGGCTCGGGCGCCGACGTCGTCGTGCTCGAGAAGTCGACGCCCGGCGCCGGCGCGACGGGCATCGCATGCGGCGTCGTCCGCAACAACTACTTCCAGCCCGCGATGAGCGAGCTGATGCAGGCCTGCGTCGAGGTGTGGGAGTCCGACCCCGAGGCCTACCACTACAACCCGGTCGGCTACATCGCGCTCGGGCCGCAGGTCCAGGAGAGCGACCTGGAAGCCGTCTTCGAGCGCCACCAGCGGATCGGCTACCGGTCCGAGCTCGTCCTCGGCGAGGCCGAGGTCGACCAGCACATGAAGGGCCTCTTCCCGGACTGGCGCGCGAAGGGGGCCAGCGTCTGCCTGCACGAGCACCAGGGCGGCTTTGCCTTCAACACGGAGTCCGTGATCGGGCTGCGCGACAAGTGCCTCGCCGAGGGCGTGGAGATCCACTCGCACACCGAGGTCACCGGGTTCGAGCTCGGCGACGACGACACCGTCATCGCCGTCCAGACGAGCCAGGGCCGGATCGCCGTCGGCGAGCAGGTCGTGATCGCACCCGGGCCGTGGGCGCAGAAGCTGTGGGCGATGCTCGGCTTGCCGGCGACGATCGACATCCACACGCCCTCGGGCGACGTCGTCCGCGACCAGCCGATGTGGACCTACTGGAACCTGCAGGAGGGCGAGATCACCGTCGATCCGCTCATGTTCGCGACCGCGGACGGCAGCGCCCCGCCGGTGATCCACCTGGACACCGACGCGCCCCTCCACGCCGACGACGGGACGCTGATCACGGACGAGCTCTGGGGTATCTACTTCAAGCGCGACCGCCACGGCGTGCAGGGCGGCGCCGAGCCACTGACGGTCGACGGCGACGTGGAGCTCGACCCCTACCCGTCGACGACGACCGTCGACGACCGCTTCCCGGACATGTGGTGCGCCGGGCTGTCGCACTCGATGAGCCGCTTCGAAGGCTGTCGCGCGCTCTACAAGCAGGCCCGCTCGGGAGGCGTCGGCTCGTTCACCGCCGACAACTTCCCGGTCTTCGACTACCTGAAGCCGAACCTGTACGCGATCCTCGACTCGAACCACGGCTACAAGATGATCGGCGTCGGCCGCGAGGTCGCGCGCGTCCTCCTCGGCGATTCCGCGCCGCTCCTGACGCCGTTCAGGTTCGAGCGCTTCGAGACGGGCGACCTGCACCCCGTGTCACACAGCCCGTATCCGTGGAGTTAGCGGGGGCTCCCACCGCCTCACTCGTCGTGCAGCACCCAGAACACGAGCGCGTCGCGGTCGCCGAGGTTGCGCCAGCCCGAGACGCCGCTCTTGTCCGCGATCAGCGCCTCGCCCTGCCGCAGCACGGGGGTGCCCGAGGCGAGCTGCACCTGCACCAGGCCCGCCGCCACCGTCACGAGCTCGACGCCCTTGTGGGAGAAGTCGGGGCTCGCCGTGCCTCCGGGGGACAGCCGGACGAGGTAGGCGCGTAGGCCGGCGTGCGGGTCGTCGAGGAGCGGCACGGGCCGGTCGCTCTCGGCGTGACGGGGATCGTCGCGGCGGGCGAGGCGGTAGCCCGGCGCGACCTCGCCGCGAAGGAGCTCGTCGAGGGAGATGTTGAGCCTTCCCGTCAGGTCGAGCAGCGTCTCCAGCGAGAGCCCACGGCGGCCGCGCTCGGCTTGTGAGATCGCGCTCGGCGACACACCGGCCAGGCGCGCGAGCTCGGACTGGCTCAGGTGGCGCGCCGTCCGCAGGCTGCGGAGGGCCGCCCCGAGCCTCGCCGCGGCGGGGGCCGCCTCGAGCACGGGCAACCCGTCCTGGACGTCGTAGCGGAACACGCTCCCCTCGACGCCCGGGGGCCGGCCCTCGGCCTTCGCGATCCGAAGCCGCCCGTCGCCGACGTCGAGGACGCACTGCGTGATGCCCTCGATCTGGCGTCGCAGCACGGGCGTGTGACGCGCGGCCGTCAGCGACCAGTACGCGATCGCGCCGAGGCCGAGCAGCAGCGGGCAGCAGCGCGAGAAGAAGCGCCCCGCCGTCTCGCGCCCCCAGCGCGCGCTCATGATCTCGAGCGAGTCGAACAGGAGCAGCTGGCGCGGCTTGCCGACGCAGTGGCGCGCCACCGCGTCGAGGAGCGCCCCGGGCTGCGCGAGCGGGCCGCCGGCGCCGGCGTCGATCACCTCGAATCCCGGGTACTCCGCGACCACGGCTTCCGGCTCACGGGCGAGCGCGACGAACGCGGAGCCCTCGTAACGCGCCGACTGAGCGGCGACGGCGGCGTAGAACGGCGCCACCTCCTCCGCTACCTCGGCGTCGAAGACGACGTTGTCGCCCCAGTAGAGCCCGTTCAGCGCCCTGTCGAGCTCCTCCACGCCGGTCGTCGCGATGGCAGGAGGGTGTGAAGCACTGCTGCTCATAGCGCTCTCAGAGTAGCGGCTTTGCTTTATACGTGTATGAGTATCGACAGAAGGAAAGGAGTCACATGGCCAGGATGATCAAGAAGCTCGCGGCGGTCTTCAATGCCCCCGTCGAGCACGACGAGCTCCGGTTCTCACGCGGTATCGGCCCGCGCCGCTTCCGCCGCGACTGAGCGGCACGAAGCCTCAGGAGCGACCGCCGCGACGCCGAAGCGTGTGACACGGTCTGCCGTCACACGCGACGGCGGCGCGCGGCACTACGGGGCTAGTGGAACGGGACGACCTCCACGTCGATCCCGTCCTTCCGCAGCATCCGCCGAAGCTCCGAGCCGACGTCCCCTTCGATCACCCGCCGCACGCCCTTCCGCACGGGTGTCTCGTCGATGACGACGACCGCCGGTCGGCGCGCCCGCGCGATCGCGGCGAGCTTCTTGCCCGTGCGGCGCGTCGCCGCGACCTGCCCGTCGGCGGCCGCGCCGGACTCTTCGAGCTGCCGGATCGCGCCGTTCACCCAGCCGCGCCGCTCGTCGAGCTCGTCCTTCGTCGGCAGCAGCCCCGGGTGGGGCAGGCCGAACGACGTGCCGTAGATCTTCGCGATCGTCACGACCGCGACTCGCCTCGAGCCGGCGAGCTCCGCTGCTCGCGCCACGGCCTCAGGCGTGAAGTCCTGCCGGCCGTCGGACGCGAGGAGCACGGCGCACGGGCTCGTCGGCTGCGGGTCGAAGCGGCGGCGGTGAAACGGCATGGCGTAGAGGGCGCGGGTGACGGGCACGTCCCGTCACCCGCGCATCCTCGCGATCCTAGGCTTCCGCGCTCTGCGTCTGCTCGGATGCGCCGAGATTGCGATCCTCGAGCATCCGCCACCAGTAGAGCGGGAAGTACAGGGCGAGCAGGATGAGCCCGATCCAGTAGAGCCAGCGGTAGCCCGCGCCGACGGCGTAGTCCGCCGCGTAGTAGCCGCCGACCGCCCACAGGAGGATGCCCGCGACGCCGACGATCAGCCCGAGCGGGCCGAATGCGCGCGGCATCTTCAGCTCCCGCGGGGTGTCCTCGCGCATCGACCGGAAGATGCCGTAGCCGATGAGCGACACCGCGAGCGCGAACAGGTAGCCCATGTTCGAGAACACGTAGATCTGCAGCGGCGAGCCAACGGTGAGGACGGCGATCGAGCAGATCAGGCTGACGAGCATCGAGAACGACGGCGCCCTGTGCTTGTTGGCCCAGCCGAACGCGCGCGGCAGGATCCCGTCGTGTGCGTTCTGGTACATGCCGCGCGACGCACCCATGATCGCGTTCAGGACGGAGAGGCTGAGCGCGATGATCAGCGAGAGCCCGATGAACCACGTCCAGAAGCGGTTGACGCCGAAGATCTTGTCGACGTAGCCCTGGAAGAGGACGTTGGCATCGCCGACCCAGCCGGGGTTGTCCTTCGCGAGCTGCTCGAAGCCGGCCGTGCCGAGCACCGTGAACACCATGATCGGAAGGGTCAGGTAGATGAAGAAGCCGAAGAGGCCCTCGGCCGTGATCGCGATCTTCGCGTCGCGGACGGGTTCGCGACACTCGCCGATGTAGCACGCGGCCGCCTCCATGGCGAGCACCGACCAGGTGTAGATGAACGACCAGCCCAGGATGAGCTGCCAGCTGCCCTTCGATCCGGCCGGCGACGACGACAGCGATAACGTGAGGTTGTCGAAGCCGTTCAGCGAGCCGGGCTTGAAGAAGGGCAGCACGCAGAGCAGGACGAGCGGGATGATCGTGAGCACGCCGAGGACGGTGGCGAACGACGCACCGAGGCGGATGCCGAGCCAGCACGGGATGAACATCACGAGCAGCAGGATCGTGCCGACGACGAAGACGTCCACCGGGACCTCGGCGCCGAACTTGGAGCTGATCGGGCCGAACGAGCCGCCGAAGTCGAAGCTGAACAGCTGGACGATGTAGGCGGCTGCGAGGTAGGCGTTGATCGGGGCGACGGTGAACCAGCCGAGCCAGTACGCCCACGATGAGAGGCCGCCCACGTGCCGCGAAGCGCTGGTACCGAGCGGCTTGAACGTCTCGAACGCGTACGACGGCAGCCCTCCCGCGCGTTCCGGCCAGGTGGCGGCCATCTCGGCGAGGCAGAAGCAGAGGAAGACGCCGATGCCGGTGATGATCGCGAAGAGCACGATCGCGAAGCCGCCGAGCGCGAAGAGCGCGTAGCCGATCAGGCCGATGATGAGAACCGTCCCGGCGAGACCGATGACGAATGCACCCCACCAGTTCGTCTCCCGGGCGAGACTCCCGGACGCCTCGGGAACGTCGACCAGCCTGCTGTCGAAATCAACCACGTCGCCTCCCTTTGCGATTGTCGGAACGTGTCGAACGAAACAACCTCGAGAAGCCTCAGTCAAGGCTTGGACTCCTGTCACCGAGCGCGCGGCAGTGTCAGATGGGCGCCCTCCCCGGGATCCAGTCCGTCCCCGCGAGCGGGACGCGCGCCATCGCGGCGGCCTCGATCGTGAGCGCGACGAGGTCCTCCGGCTCGAGGTTGTGGACGTGCGACTTGCCGCACGCGCGGGCGAGCGTCTGGGTCTCGAGCGCGAGCACGCGGAGGTAGTTCGCGACCTTGCGTCCTCCGAGGACGGGGTCGAAGCGGGCCGCGAGATCGTCGTCCTGGGTCGAGATCCCGACGGGGTCGCGGCCGGCCTGCCAGTCGTCGTAGTAGCCGGCCGAGCTGCCGATCTTGCGGTACGCCTCCTCGAACTCGGGGCTGTTGTCGCCCATCGCGATGAGCATCGCGGTGCCGATCGAGACGGCGTCCGCGCCGAGCGCGAGTGCCTTCGCGACGTCGGCGCCGGTGCGGATCCCGCCGGAGACGACGAGCTGCACCTCGCGGTGCAGGCCGAGCTCCTGCAGCGCCTGCACGGCGAGCGGGATCGCGGCGAGCGTGGGGATGCCGACGTGCTCGATGAACACGTCCTGCGTCGCGGCGGTGCCGCCCTGCATGCCGTCCACGACGATCACGTCGGCGCCGGCCTTCACGGCCAGCTGCACGTCGTAGTAGGTACGGGTGGCACCGACCTTGACGAAGATCGGCTTCTGCCAGTCGGTGATCTCCCTGAGCTCGCCGATCTTGATCTCGAGGTCGTCGGGGCCGGTCCAGTCGGGGTGGCGGCAGGCGCTGCGCTGGTCGATCCCCTTGGGGAGGTCTCGCATCGCCGCGACGCGGTCGGAGATCTTGTGGCCGAGCAGCATGCCGCCGCCGCCCGGCTTCGCCCCCTGGCCGACGACGACCTCGATCGCGTCCGCCTTGCGGAGGTCGTCCGGGTTCATGCCGTAGCGGGACGGCAGCAGCTGGTAGACGAGGATGGCCGAGTGCTCGCGCTCCTCCGGCGTCATGCCGCCGTCGCCGGTCGTCGTCGAGGTGCCCACCTCGGTCGCACCACGGCCGAGCGCCTCCTTCGCCGGCGCCGACAGCGCGCCGAAGCTCATGCCCGCGATCGTAACCGGGATCTTCAGCTCGAGTGGCCGCTTCGCGAAGCGAGTCCCGAGCGTGACGTCCGTGTCGCAGCGCTCGCGGTAGCCCTCGAGCGGGTAGCGGGAGACGCTGGCACCGAGGAAGAGGAGGTCGTCGAAGTGAGGGAGCTTCCGCTTGGCGCCGAAGCCGCGGATGTCGTAGATGCCCTCCCGCGCAGCGCGCTGGATCTCCGCGATCACGTTGCGGTCGTACAGCGCCGACTCGCGCAGGCCCGGCTGCCAGCCGTTGGCGGCCGTCATCAGTACGCTCCCGCGTTGTCGATCGTGAAGTTGTAGAGCCTGCGCGCCGAGCCGTAGCGGCGGAAGTCTCCGGGGTCGACGTCGTCGATCCCCGCCGCAGCGAGCAGCCCGCGCACCTGCTCGGCGTGCTCCTCGCGCATCTCCTTCTCGACGCAGTCCGCGCCGAGGCCCGCGACCGAGCCGCGCACGTACAGGCGCGCCTCGTAGATCGAGTCACCGAGCGCGTCACCGGCGTCACCACAGACGACGAGGTTGCCGGTCTGGGCCATGAACGCGCTCAGATGACCGGCCGAGCCTCGCACCACGATGTCGACACCCTTCATCGAGATCCCGCAGCGTGCCGCGGCATCGCCGTGCACGACCAGCAGGCCGCCGTGGGCGGTGGCGCCGGCGGACTGGCTCACGCTGCCCTCGACGACGACCTTGCCCGACATCATGTTCTCCGCGATGCCGGTGCTCGCGTTCCCCCGCACGAGGACGCTCGCGAGCTTGTTCATGCCCGCGCAGTAGTAGCCCACGTGCCCGTCGATCTCGACCTCGAGGTCCGCGTCGAGGCCGCATGCGATCGCATGCGCGCCCTTCGGATTGACCACCCGCCAGCGCCGCGGCCCGGCGTCCGTCGCGGCGGCGTCGTGCAGGCGCTGGTTCAGCTCCCGGAGCGGCGTCACCGCCAGGTCGACGACCTCCACCCCGGTCTCCACCGCCGCGCTCACGCGATCGCCGCCCGGTCCCACACGTACACGACGCCCGGCTCCGGCTCCCACATGCGTGCATCGTCCGCCCCGGGCAGAACGGCGATCGCGTGGTACTCGGACGCCATCGCCACCCACTCGTCCGTCTCGGCCAGCACCGCCGGCTTGCACGCGATCGGGTCGCGCAGCACCGCGAATCCGTCGGCCGTCCCCACGGCGAACGTGTAGAAGCCGTCGAGGTCGTCTAGACAGCCCTCGAGCGCCTGCTCCAGCGACGCGCCCTCGCGCAGCCGCCACTCCAGGTATCCCGCGGCGACCTCGGTGTCGTTCTCGGTCTGGAACTCGATCCCCTCCCGCCGCAGGGAGCGACGCAGCGTGTTGTGGTTGGACAGCGAGCCGTTGTGCACGAGGCAGAGGTCGAGCCCGGTCGAGAACGGATGCGAGCCCTCCGTCGTCACCCGGCTCTCGGTTGCCATTCGCGTGTGCCCGAGCGCGTGCGTGCCGTGCAGGTCGTCGAGGTGGAACGTCGCCGCGAACTGCTGCGGCAGGCCGACGTCCTTGTAGATCTCGATCACGCGCCCCGCGCTCATGATCCGGAGGTCGCGTCGCGACGCCAGGACACGCTCCTCCGCCTCCGCGGCGCCCGCCGGCACCACGACCACCGCATGGCTCGCGCGCACGGAGTCGACCTCGCCGCCGACGCCCGCCGCGACCGCCTTCCAGTCCTCGTCGGCAGCCGGCGAGTACAGCGTCAGCTTGCTCATCCCCTCCGGCACCGGGTCGCGATAGATCGCGACGCCGGCGCTGTCGGGCCCTCTGTCGCTCATCTGCGCCAGCATCGCCACGAGATGCACGCCCAGGCGCTCCTCGATCTCGGACGACTTCGCGAACAGCCCTACGATCCCGCACACGTTCGGATCCCCTTTCGGTCGCTGGGGGTGGAGGGTATCTCCACCCCCAGCAGCGCGAATCGGCCCCTACAGCCACTCTTGCCGCTGAACCTGTGGAGCATTGCTACATGCTTCAGAACCGCGTCAGGTACTCCCGGATCTCCCAGGCGGAGACCTGCTCGTGGTAGCGGAACCACTCGTCGCGCTTGACCCGCACGTAGTAGTCGACGTAGTCCTCGTCGCGGCCGCGGCCGAGTGCCGAGCGCAGCACGTCGTCGGCTTCGAGCTCGCCGGTCGCCTCGAGCAGGTTCGCCGGCAGCGTCCGCAGCCCGCGGGCGGTCAGCTCGTCGTAGGTCCTCGTGTAGAGGTTCTCGCCGTTCGGCTCGCCCGCGTCGAGGCCCTTCTCGATCCCGTCCAGGCCCGCGGCCAGCACCGCGGCCGCCGCGAGGTAGGGGTTGCAGGAGCCGTCGATCGTCCTGTCCTCGATCCGGCCCGGGTTGATCCGCAGCATCTGGGTGCGGTTGTTGTAGCCGTACGAGATCCAGACCGGCGACCACGTCGCACCGCTCGAGGTCGAGCCCATCTTCAGCCGCTTGTACGAGTTCACCGTCGGCGCCGTGAGCGCGCTGCTCGCGCGCGCGTGCGCCTTGAGCCCGCCCACGAAGCTGTAGCCGAGCGAGGAAAGACCGAGCCCGCGCGGATCCGACTCGTCGAGGAACAGGTTCTCGCCGTCGCGCCACAGCGACATGTGCATGTGCGCGCCGTTGCCGGTCAGGTGCGTGAACGGCTTCGGCATGAACGTCGCGATGAACCCGTGCTGCTCCGCGAGCGTGTGCACCATGTAACGGAAGAAGATCGCGCGATCGCAGGTCGTGAGCGCGTCCGAGAACTCGAAGTTCTGCTCGAACTGGCCGTTCGCGTCCTCGTGATCGTTCGCGTAATTGCCCCAGCCGAGCTCGTTGCAGTACCGCGACACGGTCGTCAGGAAGTCGTAGCGGCGCGTCAGCCCGGCCATGTCGTAGCACGGCTTGTCGAGCGTGTCCTGCTTGTCGGCGACCGCGATCGACCCATCCTCGCCCTGCTCGACGAGGAAGTACTCGAGCTCGATCCCGACCCGGAAGTCGTAGCCGAGCTCCTGCGCCGTCGCGAGCACGCTCTTCAGGATCGTGCGCGGGCAGTACGGCCACGGCTGCCCCTCCACCGTCACATCGCACGCAAAACGCGCCAGGTTCGACTGCCACGGCACCGGCGTGAAGCTGTCCAGATCCGGGATCGCAGCGATGTCCGGGTCCGACGGGAACTGCCCGATCTCGCCCGCCGCGAAGCCCGCGAACCCGGCACCCTCCGAAGCAAGATCGTCGAGGTTCCGGGCCGGCACCAGCTTCGCACTCGGCCGCGCATACATGTCCACGAACTGCGCGAAGAAGAACTCGATCCCACGCTGCTCCACCTCAGCACGCACACGCTCGAGGTCAGGGGCCGCTACAGCCATTGGTCCTCCTCTGATCGGGGGTGCACCCTTGTACCACGGTGGGGGCAACGGCCGGAAGGTGCGAAGCCTCCACCCCGGGACCGATCGGGATGTCGGGTTCCGCCAGTATGCGGTCAGGCCGAAGGGCGGCCTGCGAGGCTCGCGCGCAGGCGCACGAGCTTCACCGCGATCTCGACCGTGAGCCAGTCGTCGCGGCGGAGGTCGACGTCCGCGACCTCAGCGATCCGGCGCAGCCGCTGGCGTAGCGTGTTCTGGTGCACGAAGAGCGCCTCGGACGTGGCGGCGATGCTGCCGCGACGGTGGAGGAACTCCTCGAGCGTCGGCAGCAGCTGGGTCTGGCGGTCGTCGTCGTAGGCGGCGAGGCGCGCGATGCGCTCCACCATCTCGTCGCGCGTGCTCGTGCCGCCGGCGATCGGGAGGAGATACCGGTACGGGCCGATGTCCGCGTAGGAGAGCACCCTTCCCGGCGGCGCGAGCACGGCCGTCGCGGCGAGGGCGTGCGCCGTCTCGACGAATGCCTCCGCGTACGGGCCGGGGCCCGCGCAGGGGCTCGACATGCCGACGTGGACGTCGGCGAGGTCGGCGACCGCCGCGGCGAGAGCGGTTGCGACCGCCTCCGTGCCGCCGCGCGGGAGACGCACGAGCGCGCGTACCCGGTCGTCCCGCCGGTCGACGATCGAGCCTGGCAGCGCCGTGCGCACCGCCTTCTCCACCGCCTCCGATCCGGGCTCGGCCGCGACCACGACGTGTGGCTCGGAGAGGTCGCAGCCGAGGCGGGCCGCGCGCACGTCGAGATCTCCGAGCGGGCGACCGGCGGCGAGCTCGTCGAGGAAGTCGGTGATGAACGTCCGCTCGGTGAGGTGCTCGATCAGGCGCACCTTGCGGATGCCGACCGCGAGCTGGCTCGCGATCGCCCGTGCCGGCTCGACGCTGCGCGAGCCCTCGGCGACGAGGAGGCCGACGAGCTCGGACTCCGCCACCAGAGGGACCGACAGCCGCCCACGGCGCGTGCGCGGCGCGAGCTGCGGCCCGAGGCCCGAGAGCCCGAGCCGCTCCGCTGCCGTCGCCTGTGCCGGCGACGAGCGCGCGCGGACGAGCTCGTCGCCGCCGGGCTCGATCAGGTACAGGTGCGCCGTCGCCGCGCCGAGGATCTGGCGTGCACCGTCCGCCGCGGCGGGCAGCAGCTCTTCGAGCGTGTCCGCACCCGCGATCGCCTCCGCCAGCGCCGTCAGCGCCTCGAGCTCCTGCACCCGCCGCCGCATCTGCTCGTACAGGCGCGCGTTCTCGATCGCGCCCGCCACGAGCGACGCCGCCGAGACGATGAAGTCGACTTCGGCGCTCGTGAACTCGTGAGGAGCCTCGGAGTGCGCCGAGATGACGCCGATCACGCCCCCGTCCCGCGCCTGGACGGGCACGCAGAGGAGCGACTGGTATCGCTCCTCCTCGAGCTCGGCGACGTACTTGACGCGCGGGTCGGCGAGCAGCTCGTCGGGGACGAAGGCCGGCTTGCGCTGCTCGATCGCCCACCACGCGAGCCCCTCGCCACGGTCGAGCCGGATCTTCCCGGTGAGGTGGCCGAACGGATCGGAGGCCGCCCGCAGGATCAGCGCGTCCTCGGCGTCGTCGAGGAGGTAGACGAAGCAGGCGTGGACGGCGCTCGCCTCCGTGAGCAGGCGCACGACGGACTCGAGGACGTCGTCCAGCTCGAGGGACGACGACACCGTCGACACGATCCGCGCCAGGAACGACTCCGAGCGTCCCTTTACGTCCATGAGGGCAGAGGGTACGGCAGATCAGGCGGGGACGCGATGTGCGCCGGCGACCGAAACGCACGTTGCGCCGAGCATCAGGGCGGCGACGCCGACGCCCGCAACTCCCCACCAACCCCACGCCTGCCAGGCGAGGCCGGGCACGTAGGCGCCGAGGGCGCCGCCCACGTAGTAGATGCTGTAGAAGATCGCCGTCGCCGCGCCGCGGTCGAAGCGTGCCACGTCGCCGACGCCGATCTGCGTGCCCGTAAAGGCCGTGAACACCGACCCGGCGACGATCGCGAGTCCGAGCACGATCGGCACGATCGCGTCGGGCAGCGTGAGCACGACGCCGCAGCTCGCGAGCAGCACCGCGCCGAGGACGAGCCGTCGCCAGCCGATCCTCTCGGCGAGGCGCGCGCTGAAGGGGGTCGCGAGCCCCGTCAGCCAGAGAGCGAACACGAGGCTCGTGACGGCGCTCGAGTACGAGAACGGCGGCTCCTCGAGCCGGTAGGCGATGAACGAGAACGTGCCGACGAACGCGAAGAAGAACGATGCGGCGCCGACCGAGACCGCGAGGAGGCGCGGGTTGCGCAGATGCCGGGCGACGCCGCCGCCGCGGCTGGGGGCGGACGACGGCTCCGGGAGGCCTCGCCTCATCGCGATCGCGGCTGCGAGCGGCAGCAGGGCGAGCGCTCCGATCGCGACCCTCCAGCCGACCGCGGCCGTCGCCAGCGCCACGCCGAGCCTGCCGATCAGCCCACCGACGACGAGCGAGGCCGCGTAGTACCCCATCGCCCGCGCGCCGAACGCGGGGACGAACACCTCGTAGACGTACGGCGCCCCGACGATCAGGAGCCCCGGCATGCAGAGCCCCTGCAGGAGACGGCAGCCGACGAGCACGCCGAAGGTCGGCGCGAGCGCGACGGCGACGGTCGGCGGCACGAGCAGCACGCTCGCCAGGCGGATCGCGCGCGGCCGTCCGATGCGGTCCGAGAGCGGCCCCCAGAGGTAGCCGCCGGTCGCGACCGAGAGCACGACGACGGAGACGGTCAGCCCCGCCTGCGACGGGCTAACGCCGAAGTCGTCGGACAGCTCCGGGAGGATCGCCTGGGTCGAGTACATGACCGCGAACATGCCGGTCGCGCCGAGCATGAAGCCGAGAAACGGCTTGCGGAGAGAGACGGCGGGCGGCACCGGCTCACCCTATGCGCGGCGCACGGGTGCGGCGGCTAGTGCCGCGCGACGGCGCCGAGGTGCTGCCGGTAGGCACCCGACTCGAGGATGTCGGCGATCTGCGCCATCGTGAAGCGGAGCTCGTCGTCCATGTTGAAGAAGTGGGGACCGAGCCGGATGCCGGCGTCGGGTCGGAAGTCGCAGAGGATCTGACGTTCCGTCAGCTCCCTGTGCACGGCGGCGAACTCGGGCACATCGACGATCACGGCGCCACCGCGCCGCTCCGGCGCGCGCGGGCTCGAGATCCCGAAGCCGGCCTCGTCCGCGAGGTCGATCAGCAGCTGCGTCTGGCGGAGTGAGTTGACCCGGATCCGCTCGACGCCGATCTCCTCGATCAGGTCGTACCCGGCCGTCGCCGCGTAGTGGGCGGGGACGTTCGGTGTGCCCGTGAGGAAGCGCGCGGCGCCGGGGGCGTACTCCATCTCCTCCTCGAAGGCGAACGGCCGATCGTGCGCCTGCCAGCCGGTGAACGTCGGCTCGAGCTCGGCGGCGAGGTCGGGCCGCACGTAGAGCCACCCGTTGCCCGGGCCGCCGCACAGCCACTTGACCGAGCCCCCGACGGCGAAGTCGACGCCGAGCGCCGTCACGTCCACCGGCACGATGCCGGCGCTCTGGTAGCAGTCGAGGATCACGTGCGCACCGACCTCGTGCGCGCGCCGCACGATCGGCTCGACGTCCTGGATCTCACCGGCCTTGTAGAGCACGTGGCTGATCGGGACGAGCAGCGTGCGCTCGTCGATCGCGTCGACGATCGCACCGTCGTCCTCGCAGACGACCACCTCGAGCCCGGCTTGCGCCTGGTAGAGGTAGCGGACGGACGGGAAGTTGCCGCGCTCGTAGACGACCCTGTTCCGCGGCGGGCCGAGCGGGAAGAACGACGAGACCACGATCGCCTCGGCGACCGCCACGTTCTGGTGCATCACCGTCGTCCCGGGCGGCGCGCCGATGATCCGCCCGACCTGGTCGCCGACGGTCATCGGCATCGTCCACCACCCCTCGCCCCAGGAGCGGATCCCCCGCTCCTTCCACATGCGCGCGTAGTCGGCGAGCCGCTCCTCCGCCTTCGCGGGCATCGCAGCGAGCGAGTGGTTGATCAGGTACGTCGTGTGCTCGAGGATCGGGAACTCGGAGCGGTAGTCGAGAAGCTCGCGCACGGGCCGCAGTGTAGGCCTACGCGACGCGCTTCAGGAGCCCGAGCGCCTGCTGGTTCCACGGCACGCGGTGCGTGGTGCCGGCGCCGCGCATCTCGTCGAGGTGTGCGAGGTACCAGTCGTAGGTGGCGCAGAGCGTCTCGGCGTTCGAGAGCCGGGGCTGCCAGCCCAGCAGCTCCCGCGCCCGCTCGATCAAGACGAACGAGTCCTTGTGCGCGGTGCGGTAGTGCCATTCCGCGAGCGGCGAGAGACGGGCGAGCTCGAGGGCGCGCAGCGACAGCTCGGCGGGCGCGACGGGCACGGGCCAGAGACGGGAGCCCGAGCCGGCGTGGTCGATCAGCGCCTGCAGGTCGTCTCGCACGGTGCCGAACGCGCCCGCGCCGACGTTGAATGCGACGCCCGCGACCGGCGCGTCGAAGGCGAGCACGGTCGCGGCCACGAGATCCTCGACCGCGAGCAGCTGGTAGAGGTTGTTGCCGTCGCCGAGGATCGGGATCCTGCGTCCCTCGCGGATCCAGTCGAACAGGATCTCGAAGACGCCGAGCCGCTCGGGCCCGACGAACGTCTTCGGCCGGATCACGACGACGTCCAGCCCGCGCCGGCCGAACTCGCCCGCCAGCCACTCGGCCCGGATCTTCGACTCGCCGTACCACCCGACGCCGACCAGTGGGTCGTCCTCGCGGATGGGATGCCGTTCCGGCACCCCGTAGACCGCGGTCGACGAGATGAGCACGACACGGCGCACGCCTGCGTCGAGCGCCGCCGCGAGCACAATCGCGGTTCCACCGACGTTGACGGAGTCGATCGCGCTGCGCGAGGCCTGGATCGGCAGGGCGGCGGCCGCGTGCACGAGCACGTCCGCACCGGCGACGAGCGCGCGGGCATCGCGCTCGGATCGCACGTCGCCCCGGATCTCCTCGACACGCCCGTCCTGTACCCCGCGCTCGAGCTCGCGGTCGTCCAACGGTGCGACGTCGAGCGTGCGCACGCTGCCTCCGTCCGCGAGCACCCGGCGGGCGAGATGCAGCCCGAGGAACCCGGCGCCGCCGGAGATCGATACGGGGCCCACGTCGCTGAGGTTACTGCGCGACGCTCACGCGGGCACCCGAAGCCGGCTCCACCGCCGGCGGGCGCGAGTTGACGAGCACTGCGGCCACGAGCAGCACGAGGATCGCGATCGTGCTCTCGCCGAGCAGGCTGGGCCGGAAGCGGCCGCGGATCTCCTCGCCGCGCTCGAGCCGCGGCCGCACCACGAAGTGGTGGAACGCGCCCCACAGGAGCGCGACGCTGACGATCCCGAGCTTGACGAGCAGGGTCTGCCCGTAGGTGGTCGTCCAGAGGTCGTGGACGCTCGGCAGCCGCTCGATCGAGAGGTACGTCCCCGCGAGGACGAGCACCGCGACGAGCCCCGTCGCCAGGCGCGAGAACGCGAGGAATGCCCGCCGGCGCAGCTCGGGCGCAAGCGGCCAGACGCACGTCGCGAGCGCGACGAGGCCGCCCACCCAGAGCACCGCCGCGACGAGGTGGAACCAGTCCGCGAGCTCCGTGAAGAAGGTCGAGTTCGGCTCCACCCCCTGATGCCCCGACAGCGAGAGCCCGGTCGTGAACCCCAGTGAGACGAGGAACGCGGGCCACAGCAGGGCGTGCCGGTCGAAGATCCACGCCAGCAGCACGAGCGCGATGACGAGGGCGAAGCCGAGCGTCATGGAGACGAACGCCACGCCGAAGCGCGTCTTCGTCGCGATCGGCGACAGGTCGCCGTACATGAGGTCGACGAACGGGACCTGGAGCGCGTCGGCGGCGCGCATCACGAAGGCGGCGATGCCGACGTCGACGACCGCGACACCGCCCAGCGTCATGAGGCCGTAGAGCCAGTTCGAGAGCCGCGTCGGAATGGGCTCGCGCAGGACGAGCAGGCGGAGCCCCATCGTCCCGATGAGCAGGGCCATCGACACGAAGTACGCCCACCGTGCGGCGTCGTCCGGCCAGCCGGGGCCGGTCGAGCCGTACGCCTCCGTCGGCGGCGGCGGCGTGACCCCGATCCCGAATGTGTACACACCCGAGCCGGTGTGGCCGTCGGACGACGTCGCGCGCCACCGGACGGTGTAGGCCTGACCTCGCTTCAGGCCGCTCAGCTGCGCGCTGACGACGCGGCCGGTGGCGCTCAGGACGGCGGGAGCCGAGACCTTCTCTCCACCCGCCGTGAACACCTCGATGGCTCGCGGCGTGATCGTGACCGACTGGTCGAAACGGAGCACGACCGCGCGTGGCGCCTCGTCGAGCCGGGACTGGGTAGCGGGGGAGGTGCCGGAGAGGGAGGCGTGCGCAGACGCCGCGCCCGGCAGCACCATCAGCACCACGGCCACGAGCGCCGCAAGCACGACGAGCCGCTTCATGGGCCCCCGCCGCCTGCGAACCTCGAAAGGTGGCCGAAGATGGGCGCCACGTCGCGATCGCAGAACAGCATCACCGCGAGCACGACCCAGGTCATCGCAAAGCCTGCGCTCCACACGGCTCGGCGCGGCTGGAACGACTGCATGAGCGGGAAGAAGGCCGCGACGAGCAGCGTCCAGCCGATCGCGTGGTGCAGGAAGGCGGAGCGCGAGAACAGCCACGGGTTCTGCTCGTGGATCAGGAACGCGCTGCCGCTGACGATCAGGGCGAACGAGAGCGTCAGCGTCCACCAGCGACTGTGCAGCTTCCCCCGTACGAGCGCGAGCTGCACCGCACCGGCCAGCATCGTCACCTCCGCCCACGAGCCGTGGGCGAGCATGTGCAGCGTCGAGTTGGTGAAGAACACGGCAACCGGCCACAGCAGCAGCCCGATCGCGAAGGCGAGCGAGGGCCACAGGTAGAGCCGCCAGCTCCGCATCGCGAAGACCTGGCTCCCGACGATCACTTCGGCCAGCAGGATCAGGCCGAGGAGGAGGAACCCGGCGGCGAACCCCCAGTGGACGAGCTCAGCTCTTGGTGCCATTCGCCTTGCGGAGATCCTCGATCAGCCCGGGGGCGATCACGAGAGTGAAGACCAGCCCGACGACGACGACGAGCAGCGGAGCCTGGAAGAGATAGTCGTAGATCCCTTTCCCCTCCGGGTCGAGGAAGACGATGCGGTACGGCTGGAGGATCCCCCAGACGACCCCACCGAGAATCGTGAGCGGGCCGAGAATCTCGATACCGAGCTCGCGGCCCGAGCGGCGGCTGACGACCTGACGCTTCCGTGCCCGCTGCAGCGGGCCGACGATCTCCGAGCTCACCCTGCCTCCACGGACGTCTTGGGACAGTGTTCAGTCTGCCGTCAAGACAACCGCTCGGCAACCGGGAGCCGTCACCCCGACACGGGTGTTAACGCTCGCTTCATCCGCATGCTTCCCCTGCTCACAGGCCGTAAGCCTCGAGCAGCTTCAGCCACAACTCGCTCCGCGTCGGGAACGACGGCACCGCGTGCCAAAGCACGTCGAGCGGCACCTCGGCCGTCACCGCGATCGTGGCGGCATGGAGCGCCTCCGCAACCTCCGAGCCGGTGATCGTGGCCCCGACGATCACACGGCGGTCCTCGTCGACCACGATCCTCGACGTCCCGGGCGCGTTGCGCCCGATAAACGAGCCGCCCGCGTTGTCGCTCGTGCCGACGTCGACGTGCCTCACGTTCAGGCCCGCCTGCTGCGCGCCTTCGAGGGTCAGCCCGACGGCCCCGACCTGCGGGTCGGTGAAGATCACCCGTGGCGATCGAGCTCCGTCCGAGCGCAGCTCGATCGGGCGGCCCACGATCGCGTCCGCGGCCAGCCGGCCCTGGTACTTGCCCATGTGCGTGAGCTGGACGCGACCGTTGACGTCGCCGATCGAGAAGAGCCAGTCGTGGCCGGGAACGCGCAGGTCGTCGCCGGCCCGGAGCGGCCCGGCGGGATCGAGCCCGACCGTCTCCAGTCCGATGTCGGCCGTGCGCGGCACTCGTCCGAAGGCGGCGAGGATCTCGTCGGCCTCGACCGTCGTCCGGTCGTCGAGCTCGATCCGGACGTGGCCGTTGCGCTCGACCCGGAGCGCCTGGGTCCCCAGCCGCACGTCGACACCGCTCTCGACGAGGCCGCCGAGCACCTGCTCGGACGCGAACGGCTCCTCGCGCTCGATCAACCGGTCGCCGCGATGCACCAGCGTCACCTGTGAGCCGTACGTGCTCCACACCTGGCTCAGCTCGACGCCCACGACGCCGCCGCCGAGGACGACGAGCCGCGGAGGCACCGCCTTCGCGGTCGTCCCCTCGATGTTCGTCCACGGGCGTGCGTCGCGGAGCCCCTCGATGTCCGGGATCAATGCGGCGGAGCCCGTCGCGACGATCACCGCCGTCCGCGCGACGAGCTCCTCGTCGCCGACGGCGACCCGCTTCTCGCCCACGAGCCGGCCGTGCCCGCGGACGAGCGTGACGTGGCGCTGCTCGAGCCACGGCAGCTGGGTCGAGTCGTCCTCACCGTGGATCACCTCGTCCCGCCGCGCGAGGACCGCCTCCACGTCGATCGGCCGGAGCGTCAGTCCCGGCACGCGCGACACCTCGCGCGCGAGCTCCACGGGACGCAGCAGCGCCTTCGACGGCATGCACGCGTAGAACGAGCACTCGCCGCCGACGAGCCGGTCTTCGACAACCGCTACCGAGACACCGTTCTCGCCGAGCCGTCCCGCGGCGACCTCGCCCGCCACGCCCGCACCGACCACCACCACGTCGAACTCACGCACCGTCGCCTCCCGTCCTCTTCGATTCGTCCGGCGACGGTCTCGCCGCCGCCGCAAGTGTTACGCGGCGCCACGAGCTCTGCGCAAAGGTCAGCGGGAGAGGGTGCCGTTCGCGGAGATCTTCACGGCACGTGCACCGAAGTCCTCGCGTGAGAGCGTTCGCACGATCCCGTGAGCGCTCTCCGCCGGGTCGATCGCGGGCACGCCCGCGCCGACCATCCTCGTCGGCACGAGCGTGCCGCTGTCGAAGGTGCCGTCGCCGCGCAGCGTCACACGGAGGATCCCGCTCGACGAGAGAGGGCCGCCCATCGAGAACACCTTGTAACCGGCGAAGTTCCCGAGCGAGTACGCGATCAGCCGCCCCTTGTACCACTCCATCCCCCGCAGCACGTGCGGCCCACTGCCGACGACGAGATCGGCGCCGGACTCCACGACGGCGTGGGCGAAGGCGACGGAGTTGCCGCGGTTCTCGCCGAGGAACATCTCCGTCCCCGGACGCACGTGCATCTTGGTCGCCCCTTCCGCACCCGCGTGCATCGTCACGATGACGATGTCCGCGTTGGCGGCCGCCTTCCGCACGAGGCGTCGTGCGGCGGGGATGTCCGTGAGCGACTGGGCCCAGCGGTACGGCGCGAACCCGACGAATGCCACCCGAGCGTCCCCGACCTGCTGATAGGTGATCTCGCGGGGTCGCCCCGTGCTCAGGAGCCCCTGCTTCCGCAGCGCCTCGAGCGTCTGCGCCTCACCGGAGGCGCCGAAGTCGAAGGCGTGGTTGTTGGCGAGGTTCATCACGGTGAACCCCGCCTTCTTCAGCCAGGCGGCGTACGACGGCGGCGTGTGGAACGCGTAGCAGTTGGAGCTCCCGGCTCCGCACTTGGACGAGCCGCCGGTGGAGAGCGTGCCTTCGAGATTCCCGAGCACGACGTCGCCGGCGAGGTCCGTCTCGACTGCGTCGAAGAACGTCCGGCCGCCGTCCGGCGGCAGGTTCGGCATCGAGCCCATCACGATGTCGCCGACCGCGGCGACGGTGACGCTCGACGACGGCGCCGAGCGCCGCGGAGCCGCCTTCGCCTTCCGCTGGGCGGCGGCCGTCGTCGCAGCCGCTCTCTCCGCGGCGCTCTTCTCCGCGGCGAGCCGTTTGGCCGCCGCCTTGGCGGTCGGCGTCGAGGACGTCGGCGCACCGTCGACCACGAGCGAGAACACGACGACGAGGGCGACGACGACGATGCCCGCGCGCAGGGCGAGCGTTAGAGGCCGCACCGCGGTGCGCCTCTAGTTGCGAGAGAGCAGGAGATAGACGAGCTGCGTGACGGCGACGAGCGCCGCGGCGACATAGGTCAGCGCGGCCGCGCTCAGCACCTTGCTCGCACCCTGCGCCTCACCCGCACTGACGAGGCCGAGCGCGCTCAGCTGCTTCTTCGCGCGGCGCGAGGCGTCGAACTCGACGGGAAGCGTCACGAGCTGGAAGAGCACGACGAGCGCGAAGAGAATGATCGCGAACGTCGCGAGACCGGCGAGGTTCGCGAAGATTCCGATCAGGAGCAGGAAAAACCAGGCGTTCGACGCGAACCCGACCGCCGGCGCCATCGCGCTCCGGAGCTTGAACGGCGCGTACGCCTTCTCGTGCTGGATCGCGTGCCCGACCTCGTGCGCCGCGATGGCGACCGAGGCCACGGAGCGACCGTCGTAGACCCCCTGGGAGAGGTTGACGGTCCTGTTGCGCGGGTCGTAGTGATCCGAGAGCGGGCCACCCGGCGCCGGCTGCACCGGCACGTTCGGAAGCCCGTTGTGGTCGAGGATCGCGCGCGCGACCTGCTCGCCGCTCATCCCGCTCGAGGCGGCGACCTGCATCCACTGCCCCACCGTCGTCTTGAGCCGGTGCTGGATGACGAAGCCGACGATCAGCGGTGGAATCAGGAAGACGAAGTAGATACCCCAGGTGTTGCTCATCGTGGACGAATGGTACCGCGCAACCATGTCGACGGAGACGAATCCACATCTTCACCAGCCGTCGCTTGTGTAAATGAAGTGACGTTGCTATACATACGAAAGCGTTGACCCATCACGAGCGGTCGAGGGACTGGCCCGACGACACCGCCGCAACCGGGACACAGTCCGCCAGGTGCGAACTCCAGCCACGAGCCGTCCACCCGGGGCGGCGAGCGGGAAGATGGCGAGGCGCAGGTGCCGACGGCACCGGTCAGGGCTCCCGGGATCGGGGGCCCGTCGTGTTTCCGGGGACGAGGGAGGCACCACATGGCGGCGACGGCACGACCGGTGAAGGAGGCGCCGACGCTCGAGCTCGTGCTCAAGCGGAACCCCGTCGAGCGGCTGAAGCGGGAGAAGAGCCCGCTCTCGATGCTGCACGAGCTGCCGGCCCTGATCGCGACCGGCTACGCCGACGTCGAGGAAGAGGATCTCGTCCGGCTCAAGTGGTGGGGCCTCTACCACGACAAGCCGAAGGTCGGCACCTTCATGCTCAGGATCAAGCTCCCAGCCGGGCGCATCACGCCCGAGCAGCTCCGCGCCGTCGGTGAGCTCTCCAACCTCCACGGCCGCGGAGCGGGTGAGCTGACGACGCGCCAGACGATCCAGCTCCACTACCTCGAGCTCGGCTCCCTTCCTGCCGTGTTCGACAGCCTTCGCGCCGTGGGGCTGACGACGGTGGGCGCCTGCGGCGACGCGGTGCGCAACCTGACCGGGTGCCCCGTCGCAGGGCTCGCGCACGACGAGCTCTTCGACGTCACGGCGCTGCAGGACGAGGTGACGGCGTTCTTCTACGGCAACCCGGACTACTCCGACCTTCCGCGCAAGCACAAGATCTCGATCTCGGCGTGCGCTCACCGCTGCAACGCGCCGGAGATCAACTGCATCTCGCTCGTGGGGGCGATCCGCGACGGTGAGCGCGGCTTTGCAGTCCTCGTCGGCGGCGGCCTCTCGTCGGTGCCGCGGATCGCGCGCGACCTCGGCGTCTGGATCCGCGAGGACGAGGCGCTGCCCGTGCTGCGCGCCCTTCTCGACGCGTGGAAGGAGGACCTCCGCTACCGGGTCTCGCGCGTCAAGGCGCGCATGAAGTTCATGGTCGACGACCGCGGCCCCGAGGGCATGCGCGAGGAGGTCGAGCGGCGCATGGGCTACGCACTGCACGACTTCGCGCTCGAGCCGCTCGACCACGAGCCGGCCGACCACATGGGCGTCGAGCCCGAGCACGAGGACGGCCTCGTCACGGTCGGGGCGCCCGTCCACGTGGGACTCGTCTCGGGCGACCAGATGCTCGCGCTGGCCGATCTCGCCGCCGGGCACGGCCGCGACCTCCGCGTGACGCGGCAGCAGAATCTCGTCGTCACGGGTGTCGCCGACGTCGAGCTGGTGTCGGCACGGCTGAAGGAGATCGGGTTCCCGGTCGACGCGAACCGCCTGCGCTCGAGCTCGATCGGCTGCACCGGCGAGCCCCACTGCAACTTCGCCGTCGCCGAGACGAAGACGCGGCTGTCGACGCTGATCGAGCATCTCGAGGATCGCTTCGGCGAGGACGTCTCGGAGCTGCGCCTGAACCTCGACGGGTGCCCGCACGCCTGCGGCCAGCACTGGGTCGGTGACCTCGGGTTCCAGGGAACGACGGTGCGGGACGACGAGGGCAAGCGGCGGCAGGGCTACGACGTGCTGCTGCGCGGCGCACTCGGCCCCGCGCCTGCGATCGGACGGCCGGTCTTCCGGCGGATCCCCACGGAGGAGCTGAACGAGACCGTCGAGGGGCTGATCGTGGCCTGGCTCGACAACCGCGGCCCCGGCGAGAGCATCCGGAGCTACTTCGACAGGACGAGCGACGACGAGCTGGGCGCCCTGATCGGGCGCGAGCCGGCCCGGTCGCGCAGGGGAGAGACGACACCAGAGGAGGCAGCTGCATGAGTACGGCCGATATCGAGTACCTCGACGACCTGGAGGCCGGCGAGCTGTCGGTCGAGTTCGAGGGCCAGGAGCCCTGGGACGTGCTCGAGTGGGCGATCGACCGCTTCGGCGACCGGCTCGCGCTCTCGACCGCGTTCCAGGAGGGCGACGTCGCCCTGATCGACATGGCCTACAAGCTCGACCCGTCCGTGCGCGTCTTCTCTATCGACACGGGCCGGCTGCCGCAGGAGACGTTCGACCTGATCGAGCAACTGCGCGAGCGGTACGAGGGCCTGCGGCTCGAGCTCCTCTTCCCGGACGCGCTGCAGGTGCAGCGCCTCGTCGATCGCAAGGGGCCGAACCTCTTCACCACGTCGGTCGAGAACCGCCTCCTCTGCTGCAACGTCCGCAAGGTGCAGCCGCTCACGAAGGCGCTCGCCGGCCTCGACGCCTGGGTGACCGGCCTCCGCCGGGACCAGTGGGCGTCGCGCTCCGACATCCGCAAGGTCGAGATCGACCACGACCACGGCGCGATCGTGAAGCTCAACCCGCTCGCCGAGTGGTCGGAGGACGAGGTGTGGGAGTACCTGCGAGAGAACGACGTTCCGACGCACGCTCTCTACGAGAAGGGCTACACCTCGATCGGCTGCGCTCCGTGCACGCGCCCGGTCGCGAAGGGCGAGCCCGTGCGGGCCGGCCGCTGGTGGTGGGAGACCGACGCGCCGAAGGAGTGCGGCATGCATTGCGCGATCGAGACGGGCGGCTTCGAGCACGAGCTGCACGCGATCCTCGGCGAGGGCTCGCATGACTGACGTCGCGACCGCGGCGGCGATACGCGTGAGCGAGCAGGAGGCGGAGCTCGCGCTCGCCGAGTCGCAGGCGGTGCTCGCCGCGGTCGGCGACGCCGGCTACCGGCAGCAGCTCGAGGAGCTCGTCGAGGCGGTCGAGGCCGGCTCGCTCGGCGACGACGAGGCCGCCACGCTCGAGCCCATCGTCGAGCTCGCCCTCCAGACCGGCCGCGTCCGCGCGCTCTACGGACCTCCGGGCGAGCAGGCGGCGCTCCGGCTCTACCGCAAGCTGCCGGGCGGCAGGGCGCTGGCAGAGAGCGCGCGCGAGGTGACCGCGGCGCTCGCGTCGCTGCAGGGCCAACGGCTCGAGGGCGCGTCCGTGACCGCCACGGGCCCCGGCACGTTCAGCGTCACGCTCGCGACGGACGAGGGCACGCTGACGGTGCGCCTCGACCGGCACGGTGCCCGGGTGACGTCGGTCGAGGTCTGAGATGGAGACGCCGCGCTACTACATGGCCTGCCTCGACCTGACCGGCCGCAGCGTGCTCGTCGTCGGCGCTGGCAGCGTCGCGCTCGAGAAGGTCGAGGGCCTGCTCGCTTCCGGCGCAGAGGTGACGGTCGTGGCGCCACAGGTCGTGCCGGAGCTGCTCGAGCTGCCCGTGACGCTGATCCGGCGCGGCTACCGCACCGCCGACCTCGACGGTCGCTTCCTCGTCGTCGCCGCGACGAGCACGACGTCCGTCAACCGGCGCGTCTTCCACGACGCGGAGGAGCGAGCCCTGCTCTGCAACGTCGTCGACGTGCCGGAGCTCTGCTCGTTCATCCTCCCCGCCGTCCACCGCCAGGAGCCGATCGCGGTGGCGGTGTCGACCGGCGGCGCCTCCCCCGCGCTCGCGCAGCACCTGCGCGACCGGATCTCCGCGGTCGTGCGTCCCGAGCACGCGGAGCTCGCTGAGAGGCTGCGGGCGCTGCGGCCGTGGGCGAAGTCGCACTTCGCGACGTACGAGGAGCGCAAGGCGTACTTCGCCGCGCTCGTCGCCGAGGAGCTCGGATGACGGTTCACCTCGTCGGAGCGGGGCCGGGCGACCCCGGCCTGATCACGGCGCGCGGGCTCGAGCTCGTGCGGTCGTGCGACGTCCTCGTCGCCGACGCGCTCGTCGCGGACGAGCTGGTCGCGGAGGCGCCCGAGGATGCGCTCGTGATCTCGCGGGCGGGCATGAAGCAGGAGGTGGTCACCCGCCTGCTCGTCTCCTACGGCGTGGCCGGGCTGGACGTCGTGCGGCTGAAGGGCGGGGACCCCTTCGTCTTCGGCCGCGGTGGCGAGGAGGCGCTCGCGCTCGCCGAGGCGGGGATCGAGTTCGAGATCGTGCCCGGCGTGTCGTCGATCGCAGCCGTGCCGGCGTCCGCCCTCATCCCCGTCACCCACCGCGGCGTCTCCGACCGTGTCACGATTGCGAGCGGCCACGGCGCCGAGGGCGGCGAGCCCGACTACGACGCGCTCGCTGCGGTGGGCGGCACCCTCGTCCTCTTCATGGGCCTCGACCGGCTCGAGCGGCTGTGCGCCGGCCTCATCCGTGCCGGTCTGCCCGCCTCGACGCCGGCTGCGGTCGTCTCGCGCGGCACGCTGCCCGAGCAGGAAGCCGTGCTCGCGACGCTTGCCGACCTGCCGGAGCGAGCCGGCGGCCTCGAGTCGCCGGCGCTCGTGATCGTGGGCGACGTCGTCGCCGTCGGCGCGCAACTGACCGCGGCCGGAAGGCTCGCGGCGGCAGCCGCCTGAGCCGCGGGCCTCGCCGGGCAGACGTCTACCCTTGAGGCGTGGAGTTCCGCCGGGTCGACAACCTGCCGCCGTACGTGTTCGCGACCATCCGCGACCTGACGCTGGAGCTGCGGCGGGCAGGCGAGGACGTCGTCGACCTCGGCTTCGGCAACCCGGACCTGCCCTCGCCCGACGTCGCCGTCGAGAAGCTGTCGGAGGCCGCGCAGAACCCGCGCAACCATCGCTACTCGGCCTCGAAGGGGATCCCGAACCTCCGCCTCGCCTGCGCCTCGCTGTACCGGCGGCGCTTCGGCGTCGAGCTCGACCACGAGACCCAGGTGCTGAACACGATCGGCGCCAAGGAGGGCCTCTCGCACCTGATGTGGGTGCTCCTCGAGCCGGGCGACTCCGCGCTCGTGCCGAGTCCGAGCTACCCCATCCACATCCACGGTCCGATCCTCGCCGGCGCCTCGGTGACACGCGTGCCGATGGGCGCCGACCAGGACCTGTTCGCGAACCTCCAGGACGCCTGGGAGCGGGCGCAACCGAAGCCGCGCGTCCTCATCCTCTCCTTCCCGCACAACCCCACGACGACGACCGTCGATCTCGAATTCATGGAGCGTGTCGTCGACTTCGCCCGCGAGCACGAGATCCTCGTCGTCCACGACTTCGCCTATGCCGACCTCGCGTTCGACGGCTACGAGCCGCCGTCGATCCTGCAGGTGCCCGGCGCCGACGAGGTCGCCGTCGAGCTCTACACGTTGACGAAGTCCTTCTCCATGGCGGGGTGGCGCGTCGGCTTCGTCGTCGGCAACGCCGCAGTCGTGCAGGCGCTGGCGCGGCTGAAGTCGTGGCTCGACTACGGCACCTTCCAGCCGATCCAGATCGCGGCCATCGTGGCGATGAACGAGCTGCCCGAGTACCCGCGCATGGTCTCGGCGATCTACGAGTCGCGGCGCGACGCCCTCTGCGACGGCCTCGCCCGCGCCGGCTGGGAGTTCCCGAAGCCGAAGGGGACGATGTTCGTATGGGCGCCCGTCCCCGAGCCGTTCACCGAGATGGGCTCGCTCGCGTTCGCGGAGAAGCTCGCGCGCGAGGCGAGCGTCGCCGTCTCACCCGGCGTCGGCTTCGGCGCCGACGGCGACGGCCACGTCCGGTTCGCGCTCGTGGAGAACGAGCACCGCATCGGTCAGGCGGTGCGCGGGATCCGCAAGCTGCTCGACGCCGCCGCGCCCGTGCCTCTTTCATAGGGGCCGTTCCGCCGCCGCCGCGTGACGACAGAGCTTGTCACACGGCTTTGGCGCGTCGTCTCCTCACGCGGCTCGGTTCAGGTTCTCTCCGGCGTGTTGCTCCATCCCGTCGAGGAGACCCGGCCCGGTCCGGCCCGGGTCAGCGCCGCAGGTAGGCGTCGTCGCCGCGGATCCAGTCCTCCCGCTGCGGCGCGAACACGTCCAGGACGACCGAGTCCTCCAGGGCCTCGACCTCGTGCGGCACGTCGGACGGGATCACGACGCTCTCGCCGGCCGAGGCGACGACCTCCTCGCCGCCGACCGTGAAGCGGAGGCTGCCCTCGAGCACGTTCGCGACCTGGTCGTTCGGATGCCGGTGGCTCGGCACGACAGCGCCCTCTCGCAGGAGGATCCGCGCCACCGTCATCTGGCCGGTGTGCACGAGCTGCCGTCCGATCGAGGGCGAGAGCTCCTCGACCTCCTCGGTGTGCCAGCGCCTGATCTCCACGGTGGCAGTGTAGGGCGTCGCAGGTGGGACAGGTCCCGCCCCTACGACCGTAGGGGCGGGCGTCTGCCGCTACTTCTTCCTCGCCGGGGGCTTCCTCGCAGCGGGCTTCCTCGCAGCGGGCTTCGCCGGAGCGGCTGCAGGCGCGGTGGTGTCGACGACGTCTGCGCCGGCCGCGATCTTCTTCACGGAGGCGATCCCACTCATCGCCGCGCGCTTCGTCTCGTAGGCCTCGCTCGTCGCGACGACCTGCCCGTTCGTGGAGAGGAGCGAGAAGCGGAACTTCCCGGTCGTGCCCTTCTTGACGACGAACTTTGCTGGCATGGGAGCCTTTCGTTCCGAGGGGTGCGTGTCCGCCGCATGGTTGCAGGACGCCCGGATCCCCGCTCCGCCAACTCGCACGCCAACCCGCGGCAGGGGCGCTGCTGCAAGACTTGCCCAATGCCCCTCGGAGAGTTCCTGCTGGCAATCGGCATCGCCGCCGGCATCTCCATGGCGACGTTCGCGCACGCCGAGCGCAGCGGCAACCGCCACGCCACCGCGTGGGGTGTCGGCGCCTTCCTGCTCGCCGGGGTCGTCGTCCCGATCTACATCGTCCGCGTGTGGCTGCGCCGGCGACGCGGCCGGCCGTAGACGGGCAGCTACCTTCGCCGCATGACCGGCAACCTGCTCGTCTTCCTCGGCGCGGCACTCGCGAGCGCCGTCGAGATGGTCGAGACGCTGACGATCGTGCTCGCACTCGGCGTCACGCGCGGCTGGCGCGCCCCGCTGCAGGGTGCCGCCGCCGCGATCGTCGTCCTCGCCGTAGTCGTCGCCCTGCTGGGGCCCGCCCTCGAGACGGTCCCGATCGACGCGCTCCGGCTCGTCGTCGGCGCGCTCCTGCTCGTGTTCGGCCTGCAATGGCTGCGGAAGGCGATCCTCCGCGCCTCGGGCTGGAAGTCGCTGCACGACGAGGACGCAGCGTTCGCGGCCGAGGTCGCCGCCGCGCGGGCGGCCGGCCGCGCGGCGGGTGTCGACCGGTACGCGCTCGTGATCTCGTTCAAGTCGACCCTGCTCGAAGGGCTCGAGGTGGCCTTCATCGTGATCACGCTCGGGTCGAGCCAGGGGGCGACGGCGATCGCGGCCGCCGGCGCTGTCGTCGCGTTCGTCGTCGTCGTCGCCGTCGGGGCGCTCGTGCGGCACCCACTCAGCCGCGTGCCCGAGAACACGCTCAAGTTCGTCGTCGGCGTGATGCTGACGGCGTTCGGCACATTCTGGGCGGGCGAGGGCGTCGGGATCGACTGGCCCGGATCCGACGTGGCGCTGCTCGCGATCGTCGTGATCACCGCCGGGTGGGCGCTCCTCTTCACCCGGCTCCTCCGCCGCACGCCGACGGCGGTGACGGCATGAGGGCCGCGTGGCGTGCAGTCGTCGACTTCGTCGTCGGCGACGACGTCTGGATCGCGGTGGCCGTGCTCGCGCTGCTCGGCGTCGCGGCGATCGTCGTCCATCTCGGGGGCGACGCGTGGTGGGTGCTGCCGCTCGGCGTGCCGGCCGCGCTGTGGGTGTCGCTCGAACGCGCACGACGGCGCGCGAGGGCCGGAGCATGAGCGGCGCCGGCGACGAATGGCTGCGGCCCTTCGACCTGATGGCGGACTCGGATGCGCCGGAGGAGATCGCGTACGAGCTCGGAAGACGCCACGCCCTTTACGTGCGGGAGGCACGGCGTCTGGCGGCGGCAGGGCAGGTGCCGGACGAGGCCGGGCTTGCGGATGGCGTTCGCGGCGAGACGCGTCGCTACCTCGACTCGCATCCGTGGCACGCGCAGCCGGCTCTCGCGCCCGCCGTCGAAGGTGCCGAGCAGGCCGCTCTCGCGAGCCTGCACGACGTCGCCGCCAGGGCGCGCGCCGCCGCCGCTCCGGCCCCTCCCGTCCCGGTGCGCCGCCTCGCGCTGCAGCCCTCGCCGACCTACGTCGGCACTTTCCAGCACATTGGGATCCTAAGCTTAGAATTCCACGTGGACAAGTTGTCGCG